>Ga0307374_10009535_pt1 | contig 14278 bp, 4 predicted proteins | sample OX3MG_FD_202532 | JGI IMG/M metagenome (GOLD analysis project Ga0307374, IMG submission 202532) | Soil microbial communities from Risofladan, Vaasa, Finland - OX-3 | ecosystem: Environmental > Terrestrial > Soil > Coastal area > Acid sulfate soil | place: Finland: Risofladan, Vaasa | collected... | reverse complement strand
TGGCCGGTCTCTGCGGCCAGAGCGTCAAGCGCGCGCTGGGAGCACGTGGCGAGCTCGGCGATCAGCGCCTGTGCTCCATCGAGATTACCGCTCACGGCCAGCTGCTCGAGTGCGGCAGCGGCAGCCGCCACCCGACGGGCTCCCATGTTGGCACTGCTTCCACTGAGGGCATGAGCGGCCTGCCGGAGGGCGGCCGCGTCATCGGCCGCCAGGGCATCGTCGAGCTCGCCGAGGTATCGTCCGACCTCGCCGTGGAACAGTGAGACCAGCTCGTCGAGGAGGGTGATGCCGCCAAGATCCCGCAACCCCCCGACGATCGCTTGGTCGAGGTCGGATGGCTGGTCATCCGTCTCGGCCATTTCATCAGGGGTGTCGTCGGGGCCCACGTCGCCAGCAGGCGGGAGCGAACTAACGAGCGGCACCCATCGTTCGAGGGCAGTGACCAGGTCGTCGACCTGCACCGGTTTGGCCAGATAGTCGTCCATGCCCGAGGCGATGCATCGTGCCCGGTCAGCAGTCATCGCCAAGGCGGTCAAGGCGATGACCGGCGTGTGACGGTCTGACCCTTCCAGGCGGCGAAGACGGCTGGTGGCTTCGTAGCCGTCCATCACCGGCATTTGGCAGTCCATGAGGACCGCGCCGTAGCGCTTGCGTTCCAGCTGCTCCAACGCCTCGGCGCCGTTGACGGCGACATCGGCGCTGTACCCGAGCCGGGATAGGCGGGCCAGAACCACCTTTTGGTTGACCTCATTGTCCTCCACGAGCAACAACGTACGTGATTCGAGCGGCGGCGTGGGTACAGGTGAGGCGGGGCGCAGGCCGGCTCCGGACAGCTGGTTGGGGATGTCGGCGATTGCCGGACTGATCTCGGCGATTGCCGGACTGATCTCACCGATGGGCCGAGAACCAGTGTGGGTGCGATCGAGCGCACGTTCGAGCGCACTGCGCAGCTGGGATGAGCGGACCGGCTTGCTCAAGTAACTCTCAATCCCGAACTGGTCGTCTCTCTCAGCATTCCCGCGTTGCGCCGAGCTGACCAGCATCACTATCGGGATGTCGGCCAGACGCGGCTCGCCGTGCACCCGCTGGGCCACCCCGTAGCCATCGATATCGGGCATGTTCAGGTCGGTGATCAGGACATCGAAGGGGGTGGCTTCCGCCAGTGATTCTCGCAGCACATCGAGCGCCTGGTGTGCCCCGTCGGCAGTCGCCGCGGTGCCTCCCCACCCGATGACCATCTCCTGGAGGACCCGTCGATTCGTCTCATTGTCGTCGATGATCAAGGCGTGTATCCCATCAAGGCTCGAGGGACCGCTGGCATCCGCGGCGCTCGGACCGAGGAGGAACGGTATGACGGCGGTGAATGAACTGCCGACGTCGGGCTCGCTGGTCACGGTGAGCGTCCCACCCATCAGCTCGACGAGTTGATGGGAGATCGCCAGACCCAGACCGGTCCCCCCGAAGCGGCGGGTGGTGGATGAGTCAGCTTGGGTGAAGGCGTCGAACAAGTGTTCCAGGTTGGCGGGGGTCATGCCGATCCCGGTGTCCCTGATCTCGATCTCGACCTCTACCTCTAGCGACCCGGCCACCGTTTCACCCAAGAGCCGGGCGGCCACGTCCACCTCTCCCTCGGAAGTGAATTTGACTGCGTTACTGAGCAGATTGAGCAGTACTTGCCTGACTCTTCCTGGGTCTCCCTGGAGTTCGGACGGCAACGCGGGGTCGACGAAACAGGTGAGTTCCAATCCGGCTTGTTGGGCTCGGGGGGCCAAGAGCACCGCACATTCTTCAATCACCGAGCCGAGGTTGAAGGGAACCCTTTCCAGATCGAGCATTCCCGCCTCGACCTTGGAGAAGTCCAGGATGTCGTCGATGACGGTCAGGAGAGCCTCGGCCGAAGAGCTCGCAGTCTCTGCGTAGTCCCGTTGCTCGATATCGAGATCGGTGTCGAGCAGCAGGCGGCTCATCCCGATGACCCCGTTCATCGGGGTGCGGATCTCATGGCTCATGTTGGCCAAGAACTCACTCTTTAGCCGGGAAGCCTCCATCGCCTCGTCGCGGGCCAGCTCCAGTTCGGCCTTGGCCCGGCGGTGGTCGGTGACGTCGCGGAAGCTCCACACCCGCCCGACCTCGGCGTTTTCGATCCGGTATGGCTTTGAGTAGCGTTCGACGACTCGGCCGTCCTTGAACTCCAAGACATCAGAGCTCTCCGCGGTCGGATCGACGTAGAGCTCGGCGACCTTGGCCAAAAAGGCGTCAGGATCCTCCAGCTGGCCCATGACGAACGAGAGGAGTCGTTCATCATCCCGGGTCGCGATGATCTCGTCCGGGATGCTCCACATGGTGAGAAACTTGTGGTTGAAGCTGGCGATCTTCCCTCCGCTGTCCACCACCAGAATCCCATCGGCCGTTGACTCGAGCGTTGCCGTGAGGAGGGCCAGGGCGCGTTCGAGGTGCTCGCGATCCAGCGTTCGCTCGCTCACGTCCCGTGTGTTGAGAACCATCCCGCGGACGCTCGGATCGTCGAGGAGATTGGTGACGGTCGTCTCGGCGTGGAGCCAGGATCCGTCGTAGGCCCGAACGCGGCACTCGAGGATCAAGTTGGCCTTCCCCTCGCGCAAGGCCGCCTCGACGTAATCAATGGTGCGCTTGGCGTCGTCGGGGTGGATCCAGTCGGTAATGCGCGATCCGATCAGATCGTCGGTGTAGCCGAACACCCGTTCGACAGAGGAGCTCTGGTAGGTGATCGATCCCTTCGAGTCGATGATGGTGATCACGTCGCTGGAGTTTTGGGCCAACGACCTGAATCTCGCCTCGCTTCCGGCGGAATGCTCGAGGGCGGCGCCGGCCAGAGTCGAGATGAAGGCCGCCAGCTGCAACTCCTCGGAACCGAACAGGCCGCCCACCTTGGCGTGTGTCACGTAGAAGCAGGCCCGCACGACACCCTCACAGACGATCGGTGCGCACAGTACGGACCTCACGTCGGAAAGCACCAGGCTCTCGGTAGGGTCGACGCCTTCCCCCTGTCCGGAGGCCACGGGCTCACCGGCGGCGATCGCCCGGCGTATGACGGTGCGGCTCAGAAGGTGGATATCCTCGCCAGAGACCGTCAACAGGTCCTCGGGGTTGCCGCCAACCACCTCGAACACCCGGCATTGATCGCCGCGCAAGACCATCATCGCCGCCTCTTGTACTGCGTCATAGACGGCGTCTGGCGCCGACACCGAGGCAACGAGGCGACCGACCTCCAGCAGCGTCGAAAATCGGTCGGCCAGAGCCAGGGTGGGGGGCGGGCTCGACTCCGCGCTCGGGTGTGACGAAACCCGGGCGGGCCGAAGTTCGATGAGCAGCGCCTCGGACTCCTGGAGTTGTGTTGCCGCGTCGCTCCAACCGAGCTCGAGGCCAACCCGGCCTGCCGCCTGCAGGGTTTGAGCTTCCTCGAAGCGGGCACCCTGGGCTCGAGCGACGGACAGGCTGGCGTCGAAACGACGCCGCGCCCTACGGGCTCGCCCGGCCATCGCTGCCATCATGGCCTGCTCCCGTAACGCATGGGGGCGATTGTTCGTATAGAACCGAGACATGCGGCCCGCTTTGCTGGCCATCCGCTTCGCGGCTCGAACCCGGCGGCGCCGGGCGGACACCCCGTAGGGCGGGCCGGCTTCGATCTCCATGCGCAGCGCGGTGGCAAGCCAGGGAATCACCGGCGCCACGTATTCTTGGCGAAGCCAGGCTTTGCGCACGATGGCATGTGCCTGGCGCAACACCTCGACCGCCTCGCCGGGCTGTTCGGCGGCCAAGAGCCGTACGCCCTCGGCCACGCGAATCTCGACACTGGTATTGGCATCCTCGTCCTCGCGCCGGAGGTGGGCCTGGATGACGGACCTGGGAAGGTCCCCTTCCGAGGCACGGGCCCACCCGCTGAGTGAGATCCCGGCCGCCGCTTGGTCACCGATCTTCAAGGCCGCCTCGTGCACCCGACGGGCCGCTTCGGTGGCGGGGCCCAACTCGCCGAGACGGTAGAGGGCAAAGGCGGTGTTCCAGGCGCTGGTGTTCTCCTCCCAGCGGTCCCCGGTGCGTTCGAGGAGCCGGCCGGCCTCAGTGCATTTCTCGATCGCCTCGCGGTAGCGGGAGGCGGCATAGAGGGCGACACCGTAGAAGTTGAGGGACTGGCCCTGACCCCAGACATCCCCGAGTTGGGTCCGAATGACCAGCGAGCGATTCACGTAGGTGGAGCCCCGGCCGAACCACGGGATCATCGTCATCACTGGGCCGTGCTCCGAATACGCCTGGGCGAGCTCGGGCGTCGGGGGATAGCGCTCGGCCAGGTTCATCTCGCGCAAATGGGCCCAACCGCATCGCACCAGGCCACTGTGGAACCAGTGCAAATAGGCCAGGCGGCTGTAGAGGCGCATGGCCAGCAATTCACGACCGGCGCCGTCGAGCGAACGGCGACCGAGAAATCGAGAAGGAAGAATGGTGTGGGCGATTTGGACGATGGTCTCCCATAAGAGGGCGAAACCGAGCCCCACCCGGGTTCGCGGGACCCGGAAGTCGAGATGCCGGATGGCGCTCTCGAGCGAGCTCCGGGCGGTCCCCATGTCGCCGCATTTGAATGCCACATCGCCGAGCTTTCCCTCCAGGGCGGCCTGGGCGACCGGGTCGGGGGCGATGCTGAGGGCGTGCTGGAACTTGCGCACTGCTTCTGCGTAGTCACCCCTCAGGGTGAGCACGTCCCCCAAACCCTCTGCCACCCGCACCTGAGTCGCGGTATCAGCCTCCGGCACTGCACGCTCCGCCATACGGTAGTGGGCTTCGGCGACGTCCAGCGTGTACTGACGGCGGGCGTGCTCAGCGGCGGCGAGTGCGTAGGGCAGTCCCTGATCTGGAGCGCCGGCGGCGTCGAAGTGATACGCCAGCTCAAAGATACTGTCCGGATCGGTCGCCTCGATGTGCTGCGCAGCCCGCAGATGGAGTCTGGTCCGTTCCTCGACGGGGAGTCCGTCGAGCAAGGCTTCGCGAAGCTTGTCGTGGGTGAACTGGCCGCGGCCACCGGCCTCGTCCACCCAGACGATCCGTCGGCGCCGGGCTTCGTCCAATGCGGGAACCGCTCGGCCCGGAACCTGGCCAGCCAGTTCCATCGCCAACAGGAGGTCGAAGTCCTTTCCCAGTACCGCGGCGATTGAAAGTAGCTGGAGCGCATCCGTTGACAGGTTCTCCAGCCGCTTTACCAGGAAGAGGGCAGCTCTCCGGGAGGTCTGCACGTCGGCCAGGGCGACCTCGTTGACGCGCCAGCCCGATGGCACTTCCTCCGTCCGGAGGAGCGCGCCGCATTCGACCAGGCCCAAGAGCACCTCGGCAGCCATGAAGGGACTGCCCTCGGCCAGTTGAGCGACGGTGTTGACAACCTGTTCGGGCAGCGGACCGGCCATCGACTGGGCCATAGAACTGATCTCGGGCAGTGTCAATGCTTTCAGCGAAAGGATCGCCTCCGGCGCGATATGACGGAGCGCGTGGTCCGGACCCACTTCCTCCGAACGGAAGGCGGCAACCACGAGGACATGGCTTCCCGACCGGCTGGCTTCGCTCTGCCATTCACTGAGCAGCTTGATCGTTATGGCGTTTGCCCACTGGCAATCATCCAGTACGACCAGCGCCGGACGGTCACTGGATCCGAGGGCAATCAGCAGTGTTGAGAGTGCGGCGACACTCCGCACCTCGCCGTACGCCTCCGGGAGGTCGCCCTGGGAAACTCCGAAGAGCCAGTCGAGTTCGGGAAGGGCAACCGCGACGGCTTCGGCCCGGTCGCCCAGTTGGCCGCGCAGGCTCGCGGCCAGGCCGGGATCATCGGCGGCGGCAAGACCAAGGCCAGCGGCCACACCTTCGAGAAGCTGATACGGGCGCTGGGCAGCCTGGTCCACTCCCTGACCTTGCAAGATCCAGGCACCGAGTCGGGCGGCTTGGCCGGCGAAATGCTCCAAGAGCCTGGTCTTGCCTCCCCCGGACTCTGCGGCGACGAAGACCAGCCCTCCTTCACCCCGACGTGCCGCCTCCAGGTGTCGGGTGAGGTATGAGAGCTCGTCGTCCCGGCCGACAAACGCCGGCGGGGTGAGAGAGGAGCGGACATCGCGGAGACCGATGATGATCGGCGGGTCGGCGACACCTCGGGCGAGGCCGGCGGCAATCTCCTCGATGTCATACCGCGCCGCCGATGCAGTTTGATAACGCTGGCCAGGTTCTTTGCCCAGAAGGCGAAGCACCACCGCCTCCAGGGCCCGGGGGGCGATGACGCCGATTTCGCCGAAACCGGGTACCGGCTTGCTCAGGTGCTGCCGGAGGACTTCGCCGATGGTCGCTCCCTCGAATGGCGGCCGGCCCACCAGGCACTCGTAGAGGACCACCCCCAATGAGTAGAGGTCGGAACGTTCGTCGACGGGCGAGTCGATCAGTCCGGCCACCTCGGGAGCGAGGTATCGGGCCGTGCCGACGGCCTGGTCCCACAACGTCGGTTCGAGCGATGCGCTTCGGGCGAGACCAAAGTCAATCAGGGACGCGGCCTCCACCGTTTCCGTGCCCTGGACAATGACGTTGGCCGGCTTCACGTCGCGGTGCAGGATGCCGAGATCGTGTGCATGTTGGAGTGCAGCCAACAGGTCGAGGGCGATGGTCAGCGTGCCGGCTACACCAACTGGTCCGTTGGCCAGGCGGTCGGCGAGGTCCTGACCTGGGAGGTATGGCTGGACGAAGTACAGGTGCTCGTCGTCGCGGGCATAGTTGAGCAGCGGGCGAAACGTGGACCCACCAAGCCGGGAGAGCACGTCAGCTTCATGTTCAAGGCGGATTCGCACGGCTGGGGCGACGGTGTCGATGTGGAGAAGTTTCACTACCACCTGGGCATCGTTGTCGTGCGAGTCCGTGGCCAAGTAGGTCTCCACCCCATGGCCCCCTTTGAGGAGCCGAGAGCAGCGGTATCGGCCGTCGAGGATGATGGCACCGGTCATTGGCGGCCGTTCCTGGTTCTGACCGAAGCCAACGATCGGCCCGACCACTCATCCCACGAGGGTCTGTCCGTCATTGCGACCTCTTCCTTGCTCACCCGGCAGCCCAGGAACCGGCTCGGGGTGGCGTTCGGCAAGGTCACCGACAACTGCGCCCTCACTCAACAACGCCGCCTTGCTCACCGGCGATCCCGACGGCCGACTCATTCGGTTACGGCACTTCTTACGGGTACATCGGCGGGACCGCGGCCAACCTTGAGCCTTCCCGGGCAAGGCCATTTACCATTCCTGGCATAGAGACTGTCACTTGTTGTGAGAGGCCAGAAAGGCCGTCGTCTCGGCCAGCGGGCTCGAGAGCATGTGAAATCGCTCAACTCATGGGCTGGGAATGCCGATGACTAGGCGTAATGGCACTCCAGGAGATACTCGCGGGTCGCGACCAGCCGAGAGTGATCCTCATCGGCGACCAGGCCGGCTCCCGGCTCGAGGCTCGATCGGTGCTCAATGCCTCCGGATGGGTGGTGACTGAGGCATCGACGACCGGGCAAGCGATGCTGATGGCCCAGCATGACCAACCGGACGTGATCATCCTCGACCTTTGCGAGCCCGACACCCACGGGACCACCATGCTGGCGGATCTGAAGTCTTCGGATGAAACCGGGTGGATTCCGGTCGTCGTCCTCTCGGCCGGCGCGGGAAACGGGTCGGCCGCCGCGCTCTTGCGGTCCGGCGCCCAGGACCACCTTCAGAAGCCATTCACTCCAGACGAGCTCGAGGCCCGGCTGGTTGCGGCGCGCCGGGTGGCCATCGAGCACCGCAAGCTGCAACACAGCGAAGCCCGTTACCGGCAGCTGGTCGATCTTGCCGCCGAGGCCATCTTTTCGATTGACGCCGAGGGGATCCTCACGTTCGTCAACAATGCCGCAACGGTGTTGATCGGGAGAAGCCAGAGGGGGATGATCGGGCGGCCGATTTTCGAGTTCATGGACGAAGAAGCTCAAGCCGTCATGATCGAGCAGATGGCGACGCGACGCGCGGGTAAATCCGGGTCCTACCAGACCCGCCTCCTTGACGCCGACGGCCACCCGGTCTGGGTGCAAGTGGCGGCGACTCCGATCTATGACTCGGAAGGGGTCTATGCGGGCAGCGTCGGGATGGCGACCAACCTGACCTCTTGGCATGCAACTCAGCAATCTCTCCGGGTGAGTGAAGCCAGATATCACGCTCTCCTGGACCACCTGCCGGACACATGTGCCGTCGTCTATGACCGTCAATTGCGGTTGGTCGTCGTCGCCGGCGGGGGTTTGGGGAGAATCGATTCCAGTGTTGCGGATCTTATCGGGCGGCGACTCGATGAGCTCTGCGCGCCAGCTGATCTCGCCTTGTTGGAAGACGTCTGCCGACAGGCTTTCGAGGGTGAGTCGATCTCCACGGAGTTCGTCTCACATGTGACCGGACGCGAGAACATTCTGGATGCCGTGCCCATTTCGGTTCCCGACGCCGACGCCTGTGACGAGGTTCTGCTCGTTACCCGCGATATCACTCATCTCAAGGAACGCGAACGCGCGCTGGCCAGATCCGAGGAACGTTGGAAGTCTGCCTTCGAGCGAGCACCCGCCGGCATGGCGGAGATGTCGTTGGACGGCCATTTCACCCACGTGAACCCCGCCCTTTGCGAAATACTCGGCTACTCGGCCGAAGAACTCTGTGGAATGGCCCCATCAGATATCTGCCACCCAGACGACCGCGACCAGACAAGCCAACCCATTGACGACCTGGCGCACAAGGCAATTGCCGACCATCACCTGACCCCGTCCCAGATATTCCATGACGAGAGGCGTTACATCCACGCTCAGGGTCAGGTCGTGTGGTGTGACGTCAGCGGTTCCGCGGTGTACGGCGACGATGGCCGCGTCACCCATATCCTGACCCACTTCCTTGACACCACCGCCCGAAAGGAGTTCGAGCATTCGATCATCTTGTCAGGGGAACGCTGGAGGGCGGCATTCGATCTCGCCCCCGTCGGCATGGCGGAAATGTCGCTGGAGGGCCGTTTCACTCGGGTCAATCCTGCACTGTGTGAGATCTTCGGGTACTCGGCCGAGCAACTCAGTGCCATGACCCCACTGGATCTCAGCCATCCCGACGACGCCGAGGTGGTTCGTCAAGTTGTGGAGGAGATTCCCAATGCAAGAGCGGTTGAACATTTCAACTACACCAGGCGATTCATTCATGCCCACGGGCAGGTCGTCTGGTGCGTCGTCAGGGCGGCTCGGGTTCACGGAACCGACGGAGGCGCCGACCACTATCTGATTCACTACCTCGACATCACCGATAGGAAGCAATTCGAGACCCAGTTGGAGGATATGGCTGACCAGGCGAATGAGGCTTCTCAGCTCAAGTCGAATTTTCTCGCCAACATGAGCCATGAGATCAGAACTCCGATGAACGGCATCATAGGGATGACCGATCTCCTCCTCGAGTCGGACCTCGATCCGTTGCAGCGTGATTATGCGGAGACGGTGCGCACCTCAGGGGAGGCACTGCTTACCGTCATTAACGACATCCTCGACTTCTCAAAAATCGAAGCCGGGAAGCTGCTGATCGAGGACATCGAATTTAGCCCGCAAACTGTTGTCGACAACGTCGTGGATTTGCTCGGACGCCCAGCTGAGACCAAGGGACTCCACCTCGCCGCGACCATCGAGGACTCGGTTCCGGCAAGAGTGAGCGGCGACCCGGTTCGGGTGCGCCAGGTGCTGGTCAACCTCATTGGCAACGCCATCAAGTTCACCCGAATTGGTGACATTTTCGTCCGAGTCTTCGAAGTGGAGTCTGTAGATGGAGAAGCCGTCCTTCGATTCGAAGTTTCCGACACCGGTGACGGAATTGCGTCGGACAAGCTCGATCTGATCTTTCACCCCTTTGTGCAGGCCGATATGTCGACGTCTCGCAAATACGGTGGTACCGGTCTCGGATTGTCGATCAGCGGCCAACTTGTCGGCCTGATGGGCGGTGATTGCGGCGTGTGGAGCCAGCCAGGGAAGGGCAGCACCTTCTGGTTCACGGTTCGAGTTCGCACCAGTGTCGGTCACCCACTGGACAACGCTCCTACAGGTTGCCAAGACGGCTTGCTGTCGCCCTATGCCGGAACGGTCAGATTCCGAGCTCTCATCATCGATGACGATCCCACTGCGGTCCACGACCTGCAGGAACAACTGTCAGGACTCGGAATGTCGGTCAGCGCCGTCGACTCCGGTGAGGCTGCCCTGGCGATGCTACGAACTGCGGCCTTCGAGGGCCAGCCCTTTGCGGTATCCCTCCTTGCCCAGTCCATATCCGGAATGGACTGGGTCGAGCTGCGGAATGACATTGAGATCGATCCTGCCATCACGTGCCGCGTGGTCCTCGTAACCGAATCGGCATCTCGCCTCGACCAGGGCACGGTCGCCCGATCCGGGGTCTCCGCTCAACTGTCGAGGTCGGCTCCGCGGGAGGATCTCCTGACTTGCCTGCGGACCGCCTTGGGCCTTACGGAGGCGGAAATGGTTCTCGGTGCGGTCGCTGAACAACCACCTTCCACTGGCGTCGAGCCAGGGGCTGGCCACCTGCTCCTCGCCGAAGACAATCTGATCAACCAAAAAGTGTTGGTCGCGATGCTCTCCAGTGGCGGCTATCGGGTGGACACCGTCGTCAACGGGGCGGAGGCAGTCAAGGCGGTTGCCGCCAACGCCTACGACGCCGTGTTGATGGACTGCCAGATGCCGGAACTGGACGGTTACGAAGCGACGGCTGCCATTCGAGAGCTCAAGGGCCCGGGCCGTTTCACCCCCATCATCGCTGTCACCGCCGGCGCCCGCCAGGATGATGTCGACCGTTGCCTGGCCATGGGCATGGACGCGTATATCTCCAAGCCCGTGAGCAAGGATGCGCTGGTCGCCCTGGTGGATCGCACCATTGACAGCGGAATTCGTAACGAAGCCCAGGCCTCTCCATCGGATGCCGACCGGAGTCGCCGGCCGGGTGAAGGCGAGAGTGAGGATCTCGCCCAAGACCGTGTCGACCAATTCGTCCTTGACGGTGATCATCTGGTCGCAGCCCTGAGGGAAGCCTTCGAAATCGGTGATGCCAGTGAGGTGGGACTGCTTGCCCATGAGCTAGGAAGGAATGCCGGCAGATTGGGCGACCGACGCCTGACCGTGTCGTGCGCTCGACTGGAGCAGACGGCAGCTTCGAACGAACTGTCCAGCGGCCAGTCAGACCTGGAAGCGGCGGAGTTCGAATATAGGGAACTCGTACGCACCCTCACCTACCAGTTGTCGTCAGAAGTCCGGAAGCGTTCTCTTCGTGGTCGTCGCCGATGACCACCTTGAAGACTCTGGTTGCCGATGATGACAGCATTTCCCGGATCACTGCGCAGGCCGCGCTGGAGACACTCGGCCACGATTGTCAGACAGTCGACGACGGTGTGCAGGCCTGGGACGTCTTTCGATCCTGGCATCCCGATGTCGTTCTCAGCGACTGGACGATGCCCGGGCTCAGCGGCATCCAGCTGTGTCGGAACATTCGGGCAAGCGAATCTGTGGGCTACACGTACTTTGTCATGGTGAGCGGCCACGGTGGCTTCGACAAGATCCTCGAAGGTATGGGCGCCGGTGCCGACGACTATCTTGTCAAACCGCTTGCCTCCTACGCGCTCAAGGCTCGACTGATCGCCGCCGACAGGGTTACGGCTCTGCATCGCCAGCTCGCGCATCAACAAACCGAGCTCGAGCGATTGAATGAACAGCTCACCCAGGTCGCCCGTCGTGACCCGCTCACCGGATTGGTCAATCGAAGGGCGCTCGAAGAAGATCTCGAGCAGTTGGAAGCACGGGTGAGGCGATACGGGCACCGGTATTGCATGGCCCTGATCGATATCGACGAATTCAAGTCCTACAACGATACCTATGGTCACCAAGCCGGTGACAAGGTCCTGCAGGCGGTGGCGGATCAGCTCAAGGCCCACACTCGTGGGGGCGATGGGGTCTACCGCTACGGTGGTGAGGAGTTCCTGTGTATCTTCCCAGAGCAGACCTTGGCCACCGGCAAACTGGCCGTCCAGCGCATGCGCATCGGTTTGGAACAGCTCGCCATTCCTCATGCCGGCTCTCCCTCGGGGGTGTTGACCTTCAGCGCCGGCCTATCGATGCTTCACCCGTTTCACCCGGAATCAACCAGTGACGTCCTCAAGGAAGCGGATCAAGCTCTCTACCGGGCCAAGAAGCTTGGTCGTAATCGAGTCGAAGAGGCCACCTGAGGGTCTCGTTGATGCATGGGTGCCGGGTCCTCCGCTGGGCAGCTAGCCCGTGACGCTGTCGGGCCAGAACCATTCGGGTTCGTGACCGCGGGTCTCGGGGAGTAGGAAAAACAAGCTGCTGAGCGCCATGGCCGGGATGAACGTCACCAGGGCTGCCGGGGCGAAGTGGCTGGTGGCGTCGGCCACTGCGCCAAAAGCCAACAACCCGACCACCCCTCCCAGTACTGAGCCGGCCACACTCCACCCGGCCACCGATGCCCGGACTGACGTTGGGAACAGCTCATTGACGAACGCACCGGCGCTGGGGGCGATGATCCCGCCGGCACCAATGCCCAAGACATACCCCACGACCAAAGCAACATGGTTCCCGCTGTAGCAAAGGATGCCGAAGCCGCCGATGAGGATCATCGCCCCCATGGCGGTCGGCCGCCGGCCGAACCGGTCAGCCAGCCACCGACCGACCAGAAGTCCACCCAGCCCGACCACCCCGGCCCCCACCACCATCGCCGAGCGGACGATCCCGGAGAACCCGGCGACGTTTTGCGCGTAGAGGAACACGAAGGTGTTGGCCGGTCCGGTGATCACCGCGAGCGAGAAGGCCAGAATGGCCACCAGGGCGAGCCGGGCGCGGTAGGGCCGGGCGACGGCACCCAGGATCGGTTGCCGTCGCTGGTGCCCGGCCGCGGCCTGGACGAAGCGATCGGGCTCGGTTACCCAACGCCTCGCGATCGGGAGACTCACCAAGGGCACCACGGCCAGCAGGAGGACTCCCCGGTAGCCGAGCGCAGAGCCGGCCAGCCCGTAGATGACGGCAGTGACCCCGGCCCCGACCGCATAGCCGGCAGCTACCAGGGCGACCGCCGAGGCGCGTTGGTCCGAACTGGTCAACTCGGCCGCTTCCACCTGGGCCAATGCTGACGCGGCCGACAGGAAGGGGCGGCCCAAAGCGAAGACGGTGACAAACCACCAGTACCCGGGGGCCGCCGCGGACGCCGCGGTTGCCGCGAGACCCAGTCCACAGACCACCAGCAGCACACGTCGTCGACCGACCTGATCGGCCAAACCGGCCAGGGGCATCCCGCCCAGCGACGCCAGGCGTATCACGGCCAGACCCAGTCCGAGCTGGGTTCCCGATAAGCCGGCCTGGTCGGTGATGGAGGTGCCGTTGACCAGATGGCCGAAATGACGGGCCACATTGCCGAGGGTGGCGGTGAGCCCGAACTGCCCGAAGCCGACGGCGACGGCCACGAAGGCAACGCCGAGGACTGCCGGGTCCGTCCAGCCACGCAACAGCAAGTGGCTCGGGGGCGCCGCCGCTACCTCGGACGACGCCGGAGTTGCTTCCCGGTCGCCTTCGCTCACCGGTAACCATCCGGCGGGGGGGAACCAGTGGCAGGCGGAGTTGCTTCAGAGGGGCACCGCGCCGCACGCCCACGATGGGGTGTCCAAGCGACGACGGGGGAGGCGATGGCGACCACACGACCATTCTCTCTCCACCGCGTGGTGGCGAGGTGACCTGGGTCCTCGCGGGGGGTTTGGGTTACGGTGGACAGGTGGCTGGAGCCATCTGGTCCGATTTCGCTCCTGTCGACCGGAACGCCCGCCGAGCGAACACCGTCGACCGATCGGCGACCATCTCCCTGGATCGGATGAGTACGGAAGGGTGAAGGATCGGGCAGGTCAGTCGGGCATGCTCCTGGGGACGCTCACCGTCCTGACCGTGGTCAGCGGCCTCGTGGACGCAGTGAGCTATCTGGGCCTCGGCCACGTGTTCACCGCCAATATGACCGGCAATGTGGTCATCCTCGGCTTCGCCGCCGCCGGCGCACCGGGGTTCTCGATTCCGGCCAGCCTCGCGTCGCTCGGAAGTTTCCTGGTCGGCGCGGCGTGTGCGGGCCGCCTCACCTTACATATCGAATCCCGTCGGCGATGGCTGCTCGCGGCCATGGCGATCGAGGGCGTGCTCGCGGGCGGAGCGGCCGCG
>Ga0307374_10009533_pt1 | contig 14280 bp, 17 predicted proteins | sample OX3MG_FD_202532 | JGI IMG/M metagenome (GOLD analysis project Ga0307374, IMG submission 202532) | Soil microbial communities from Risofladan, Vaasa, Finland - OX-3 | ecosystem: Environmental > Terrestrial > Soil > Coastal area > Acid sulfate soil | place: Finland: Risofladan, Vaasa | collected... | reverse complement strand
CCGCCCGATGCCCAGGCAAGGAAGGCCGGCATTGGCGGCTACCCCTTACTGGGAACAAACCAATAGCTTATGGATTAGTTCCTCCGATCGTCATTCCCGTCTTTTTGCTCGCGCTGGTCGCGATCTATGCCATTTGCCGCGGCCGCGCGTGAGGCATGAGTGCGCATCCGACGGCGCTGCCGCCCGCATTCTCGCGGCTGAATTCCGAGTTTAACGACTTTCTGTTCGCGCCGATCGGCGAGGAGGGCAATGACACGCTCCTCACCGTGCTCTCGGCGCTCGCCCGGCTCGGCATCGATCCGTGGCAGGAATCTGCGCGCCTCGCTCAGCTGTCGACTGAGCTGGCGACGCAGAGATTGACGTCGATCATAGCGGGGCTGCCGAACGGGCGATGGGCGCCAACCGACGCCGGCGCCATCGCCGCGCGCCTGGTCAATCTCCTGCCCGCCAAGCGCCCCGCCGCGTGGCGCCTTCGCCCGGGGTCGCGTCCGGCCAGCTGCCGGCACCGTCCCGATTGATGCTGTTTTTGATCATGGCGATGATCGGTGGCCTGACGATGTTCGCCCTTTCCAACCTCGAGCGTCCGGCAGCCGTCATTGGGACGGAGAACTCCTCCCCGGCCGGCGCCGACGCTCCGCAAGTTCCCGTGGCGGGTTCCGATTAGTCCCTGGTGAAAGGACCATCGTCCATGCCTTCAAGTCACCCGCAAATCTGGGACCTTTACCGCAACGGCGGGTCGGTATTCCGGGACGCCGTGTGGATCCTGAACAAAATCTTCATCAGCCGCGACGGCATCGAGTACGCGCACCTCACGTCGGCGCTGGATACCTCAGAGAGCAAGCCCCTCGCCCTATCGGTCATCGCCGATCCGCGGCGTTATGTCCTGGCGGATGGTGCCGGTGATTCAGCCGTTTGACGGTGGCCGTGTCTCATTCATGAGCTGCTGAGAGCAAACGTCGGCGGCGCCGGTCACCGGCTCCGTCATTCCGGGAAGCGTGGTCCAACCGCCCTTGGTGATGAAGTTGACCCTGGCCCATTTCTCAACCTGGTTCAATGAAGCAAGCTTGGCCAATCCAGCCGGATCATTCCGCAGTCGTGCGACGCAATAAACCGCCGCCAGGTCCGCGCGCGCGCCCGCCGCGGCCGTGTTGGCCATTGCCGTGGCGGTCCCGCCAGTGACCCAGCCGCCCCAGCCAAAGCCGACGATCACGGTTGCGGCGCCGCCCCCGGTGAGGCCGGCAACCATCGTCCCGAAGACGCACACCACGAAGGAAATGAACAGCAGCGCCCTGGCCGGCATATGGCGCCAGCGCCGCACGAGTCCGGGGCCGAACGCGGTCGTTGGAACGAACGCGAGGCTCATCGCCTTAGCCTTGCGCCGCCTACCCGACTCCAGGTTGCGATCTCCGGACAGCCTTTGCCCATCTGCTCGATCTGCTTTTGAATCGTGAAGATCGAGTCCTGAGGGCACACGATCGCGACTGTCTGACCGTTGTCGGCCAGAATGCGCATCTCGACGTTGTGCGCGTCCAGGTCGGCGGCGAACCACATGGAGACGGCGCGATAACGCGCGGGCGCGGAATTCATCACCTGCTCTAATAAAATCCGCTCTGCTTGCGGCGACGGCGCTGGAAACTCACGGCGCGAAACCGGTAGCCCGCGATAAACGCCACGATGACAGCAGCAGCCGCAATCAAGAAGTTTTCCACGGGCCAGCTTCCTCCGGTCGAATCAGCGGAAATTGAGTGGAATGACGAAATCGATCACCGGCTGCTGCGGCGGGGGAGCGTAGTAATAGACCGGCGGCGGAGCGTAGACGTCGTAATCGCGCTGATGCCAGTCTCGATGGTCGCCATCGCGCTGTTGATACTGCCCCTGGTCGCGGCCGTGGTCGTAATTGTCGGCGCGGGCGGACAGCGCGGTCAGGCCGCCGATCACTGTCGCGAGCGCGACCGTTAGCGCGAGACTGCCGACCCTGCGGAACTCGCTCCCGGTATGCGTTGAGATTGGTTTCATGACTGATTTCCTTTTTTGGGTTAATCCCGACCCCGGGATCGTTTCCTGGACGGATAGGCCGACGCCTGGGCTAGCCGTGATGCGCCGCGCTTTTCTGCTGTTCGCCGAAGACGTGATCGGTATTTTTCTGCTGCGCCGGCGTCATGCTGGCGTAGAGCGCCTCGAAGGACGGAATCAGGCGTTTCAAACCGTCGCCATGCTCGTCGGTGATCTTTTGATAGGACTTGAGATCGTCGACGGCGTTCATGGACTTCAGCTTGGCGGATCTATCCGCGATCAGGTCGCGCATCTTCTGGCCGTTTTCCCGCATCACCTGCGCCATGGTGTTCCAAAGAGGCTCTTGCACGGGCGTGATGCCCAGCTTCTTGTGGAGACCGGCGATCCGGTTCTCGAGGCGATCGACCGATGCGCTCGCGACCTTCTGGGTAGCGGACGGGGCTGCCTGGGCCAGGTACTCGGTCGCAGAGCTCGAATGGGTGGATACGGCGAACAGGATCGCCGGCAGGAAAGCCGCCGTGGCGATAACGCGGCCGGCGCGATAATTGGAGATAGTCATCTCTGAAGTCCTCTCTCGGTTGTTGCGGGTCAGCATCACCGCTCCCGCTCCGTCAGCCCGTTCGGCGTTCATCGCCTGGCCATGGCTGACCACGCACCGTAGGGTGTTGCCGTTGACTGGAGGAAGGCTCGGAATCTACCCAGAGCCGAAGGGCCATCGGCGCCGCGCGCGAAACAATGACGCATGTAAAAAGCTGCCGGCGCGGGGGGCGGGCCGGCAGCAAACGGGGGTGACCAAGTTGAAATGGCGGGCAGTCGGGGGGGAATATTGACTGCCGGCGAAGGTCGCCCGATCGAAGGCTAGGGCGATCCGCTAGCTGGAAAATAGCTTCGGAAAATACTTAGAATCGAAGCCCCGCTTTAAAGCGAAATGCCCTTCTGCTTACGGATCACGTCACAAGGCGCGTGGCGGCGACCGCGCGGCCGGCGGGCAGCGGGCCCGACAGGGTCGTCATCGGCCCGTCATGCAGGTCGAGGCGCGTGGGATGGCCCTGCGCCAGAATGGCCTTAGCGCGGGTCAATTCCGCGGCCGCGCCGTGCACGATTACGAGGAACCCATCCGCCTTCACCGCCTGCTCGTATTGAACCACGCTGTTTCGCGGAACGCCGACGCTGTAGAGCGCGGCGCCGAGCGCGCTGAGGCCGCCGACCATGACCGCGCCTTCGACCGCGGATATGACGATCGCGGCGAGATAGCCGAGAACCATGACCGGGCCAATGACGGGCAATATCAGGGAGACTCCTCCGGCGAACAGCCCCCACAGCCCGCCCCAAAAGGCGCCGCGCTTGCCCCAGAACTTGACCCGGTCGCCGGCATTGTAGAACCCGACGATTTTTTCTTCGGAATGATATCCCTTGCCGACGATGCTGAGGTTTTCGATCTTGACGCCGGCATGCGCCAGTTTCTTCACCGCCGCATCGGCTTCCTCGTGTTCGCCGAATACGGCGATGACGGATTCATTCTGTAACATGGTCTTCTTCTCCACGGTTTTACTGCGCACGCTACCTAGCCCCGACCGAACGGTCACCGTGGCGTCAGCCCTAGGTACAAGAACCTTCACCGTCACCTGGACGATTTTCATGCCTACTAGAAGCAAAGTGGCGTCTGCAATTCACGAGCGATAGGTTCGGAAACTACCTAGATCGGGTTTTAAGGCTTGGCGTTCGGCCGGACGAGTCCTTGCCGGGAGCCCGACGCTGGTGTGCGGAAACGGGAGTGGCCGCGGCCGCGACAGAAACGCCGCGGCCACTCATCGGATCGCAAAGTCCGTATCGAGCTCAGATTGGCCTAACGCCAGTATCCGTCGATCCAGACGTAGCCATTGCTGCTCTGCTGCCAATGGCCGGGCTGAAAGGATGCCGTGCGGCTTGGCCGATTGACGTAGTGGCCGGCGAACCACGACCAGCCGCTATGGCCGTCCGCGGAGGTAAGCCACTGCCAGTTGCCGGGCACCCAATAAACCGCATCGACCTGGCCATTGGGCGGCGGTGGCGCCATCTCGGCCTGCAGCGGCGGCGGCGCCGTCGGCGCGATGAAGACGGCATGTTCATCCGGGCCTTGCGGCTGGATGACGTAACCCTGCTGTTGCTCTACGGGCGATGGCGGCGGGCTGTAGCAGCCGGCGACGCCCAGCGACAGGGCGATGGCGGCAAAACCAATCATGCGTTTCATTTTGGGATCCTTCCGTTGATCAAGGGATTTTCAATGGTCCATGTAAATGGCACCCGGCCGGTACCGATAGCATCGGAAACTACCCAGATCCGGCCGACCAAGCCGCACTCGTGGAATTCCTGGCGGCGTGCTAGATTGACGCTCGATCATCCCTCGCCGCGGCCGCGCTTGCCGCGAGTTTTGATAGAGATCAAGGCGCGCTCAAGCGCCCTGACAACAGTGAATAACGTGCATATCCGCCCTCGCATCGGCGCCCGCCGCGAGCAATTCGCGGGCAGACCGGGAGACATTATGGACAAAGTGATTCGTGCGCGGCAGCCTGCCGCCGCTCGTCCGCCGCCGGTCCGCGCCGGAGCCCATACCGTTGAAAAATCGTCCGCCAAGCAATACGGCGATACCGGGAAATTTTCCCTGCGCCGCGCCTCCGACAATGCCCGGAATATCCTGAACAGTTCCGGTATCGCCACCCTGGTGCTCGATCGCGACCTCAAGCTTCGCTTCTTCACCCCGGCGGCGACGTCGCTGTTCAAGCTGGCATCCGCCAATCTCGGCCGTCCGCTCGCCGAGGCCGGCTGCTGCTTCAAGGATGACGACCTTCTGCTCGACGCCCAATCGGTGATCGTCACCGGCGTGTCGCTGTGGCGCGAGATCGAGACCGATCGCGGCGCCAGCTACAACCGGCGCCTGCTGCCCTATCGCGACGAAGACAACGAGATCCAGGGCGTCGTCATCACCTTTGCCGACATCTCCGAGATGAAAACGGCGGAACGGGAGATCGAAACCGCGCGCGCCTATGCCAACAGCATTCTCGACGCCATTCACCAGCCTCTGGTCGTGCTCGATCACGAGATGCGCGTCGTTTCCGCCAGCCCGTCCTTCTACCGCAGCTTCGCGATATCGCCCGGAGTCGCGGTCGGACAAACGCTGCCCGACCTCCGTGACCGCTGCCTCGACGTTCGGGCGCTGCGCGGCTTCCTCGGCCGGATCGCTGCCGGACAGGACGTGCCCGACGATTATGAAATCGAGATCGAAATGCCGCCGCACGGCCGCCGCGTGCTGCTCTTGACTGCGCGCAAGATTCCATTGGTGCCGCCGGCGAAGCAAAGATTCCTGCTGGCGATCGACGACATCACCGACCGCAAGCACGCCGATGAGGTGATCGAGACGGCCAAGCAGCAGGCGGAACGGGCCAATCTCGGCAAGTCGCGCTTCCTGGCCGCGGCCAGCCACGATCTGCGCCAGCCGCTGCAGACCATGGCCCTGCTACAAGGGATCCTGGCCAGCAAGCTGAAGGGCGGCGACGACGCCAAGCTGGTCGCGCGGCTCGGCGAATCGCTGGATGCGATGTCGGCCATGCTGAACCGGCTGCTCGACATAAACCAGCTCGAGGCGGGCATCGTCAAACCGGAGCCGAAGAATTTCCCCATCAACGTCCTGTTCGAACGCCTGCGGGACGAGTTCGCCGATCACGCCAAGAACAAGGGGCTCACCTGCCGCGTGGTGCCGAGCCGTCAGAACGTGCGCAGCGATCCGACCCTGCTCGAGGAAATAATCCGGAACCTGGTATCGAATGCGCTCAAATACACCGACCACGGCAAAATCCTGCTCGGTTGCCGGCGGCGTGGCGGCAAGGTGCGGATCGAGGTTTTGGACACCGGCTCCGGCATCCCCGAAGGACAACTCCGGGCGGTGTTCGAGGAGTTCCATCAGCTCGACAACCCCGCGCGCGAGCGCGCCCGCGGCCTGGGCCTCGGCCTTTCGATCGTGCAGCGCCTGGCGGATCTGCTGGATCTCACCGTCGACGTGCGCTCCAGTCTCGGCAAGGGCTCGGTCTTTTCGGTCGAGGTGCCGATCGCCGATTCCGGCGAAGCGCCGCGAACCGGCCCGCTACAGCCGGCGGCGCATGCCGGCAAGGGCGAGGCGATCCTGGTGATCGAGGACGATCCGGCGATCCGCGAGACGTTGCGGATGCTATTCGAACTCGACGGCTATCGCGTGGCGGTGGCATCGGACGGCAACAGCGCGCTGGAAATGGTCGCGCTGGGCGCGGTGCGGCCGGATATCGTCGTCGCCGATTACAATCTGCCGAACGGGCTGACGGGATTGGAAATCGCCGCGCGCTTGCGCGCAACGCTCGACAAGGCGCTTCCGGTGCTGATCGTCACGGGCGACATCGCGACCGATACCCTGCGCGCGATCGCCGCCGCGGGCTGCATTCAGCTCAACAAGCCGATCAAGGCGGACGATTTGACCCGCCGGGTCCGCGCCCAGCTTGCCGCTCCGCGGCAAAAGCCGGAACCGTCGCCAAAACACCTGCTGGTCGCGCCGGTCGCCGGAGAGCTTGAGTCGACCGTCTTCCTGATCGACGACGACGAAGCCCTGAGCGAGGCGATGTGCGAGCTGATCGCGCGGCGGGGGCGGCAGGTCGAGGCCTTTGCCAGCGGCGAGGCGTTCCTCGAAGCCTATCGCCCGAGCCGCAGGGGGTGCCTGCTGGTCGATGCCCGTCTGCCCGGCATGGGCGGATTGGCGCTGTTGCAGCGGCTCAAGGCCGAGAATCGCGGCCTGCCGTCGATCATGATCACCGGCCATGGCGATATCTCCATGGCGGTCGAGGCAATGAAGGCCGGCGCCATCGATTTCATCGAAAAGCCGGTCGGCAACGATGCCTTACTCGCCAGCATCGAGCGCGCGCTGGAGCTGACGCGCAATTCGTCGGCCCTGACGGCCTGGCGCGAGGATGCCGCAAAACGCATCGCCGGGCTGACGCCACGCGAGCGCCAGATCATGGAACGGGTCATCGCCGGACAGCCGAACAAGATCATCGCCGCGGATCTGAAGGTCAGCCAGCGGACGGTCGAAAACCATCGCGCCGCGGTGATGAAGAAGACCGGCTCGAAATCACTGTCGGACCTGGTCCGTCTCTCCATCACGGCGACCTGAGAAACCTGACCGGAGCGGAGCTCGAAGGGCCAGAATAGCGGGCGAAACGGCGCTTGATTTGTCGCGCCACAGGAGCCTGCCCTTTGACGCAGGATGTCTGAGTAGATTCCGATTCTGTCATACAGAATAATTCATCGTCTACGATCTGAACTCCCATTGAAGCTGGAGTTGCCTATGTGCACAAAATTCATGATTTTTTTCCTCACCTTGCTTCTCGGCGCAAGCGCCGTCACATTTCTCGGCGCGTGGTATTAGGCCCTTATCGGAACCTTAGCGTGCCGATCGCTTCCGCGGGCGCCTGAGTAGAATCCGAGGCTGCCGCTCGAAACGGCCTCCGTCTAAGGTACGAACTCCCATTGAAACGGGTCGCGCGGCAGCCGCCGCACGTAGCGAGTATTTTTCAAGGACACGGACCATGAAACGGATAATTTTCGTTGTCGCCTTCGTGCTTGCGGCCGCTTCGTTATCCGCTTGCGGCACTAGCCCCGGCGACCGGGCGGGCAGCGGTGCGATGATCGGCGCCGGCGTTGGCGCCGGAGCCGGCTTGCTCGTCGGCGCCCCGATCGAGGGCGCGCTGATTGGCGGCGCGGTCGGAGCCGGGACCGGCGCATTGACCAGTCCGTCGACTATCAATCTGGGTGAGCCGGCCTGGGAACGGTAAAATCTGTGTTGTTTACCAACTGAGTTTCGAAATCGCAGGCAGGTAGTGGGTCATTTGCGACTGTTAAGCGTAGACTTACGCAGGTCGTGAATTTAACCCACTACCGGTTGCTTTGACTTGTAGAATGGAATTTATGTCATAAGGTGGAAAAACATGCCCTTGCTCCATTTAGTCATCGTGCTGGTCGGTGTCGGTGTGCTGCTCTGGCTTGTAAACAACTACGTGCCGATGGACGGAAAAATCAAAAGCATCTTAAACGCCGTCGTCGTCATTGGGACTGTTGTATGGATGCTTCAAGCGTTTGGCCTGTTGGAACAGCTTGAAAATTTCCGTATCGGTTAAATACGTCCAGGGATGGCTTGCCAGAATCTGCTTTGGGTCAACCCCGGAAACGCCGCTTGCTGTGAGTGATGGCCGCTTACTGATCTAAAGCGGACTCTGGCAGGTCGTCCCAGCAGGTTTACGAGTTCACGCCCTAAGTCCCCGACGCCGTCAGCTTATAACCGTCCTGGATCAGGCAATCGTCGATCACGGCACGCTGGTTGCGCGTGCCGACCACCGTGCCGGCCGCGGTGCCGGCCACACCACCGGCGATCGCGCCGTAGCTTTCGGCAAGGCCGGTGTTCGACGCGATGCCCGCCCAGCCGCTGCCCAGCACCGCTCCCATGCCGGCGCCGACCGTCGCGCCCGCCACGGCACCGACGACCATCGCACCGCCCGGATAGGCTTCCTGCGCACGCGCCGCGCATGCGGCCAGATCGCCGTTGTACTTCGCGACGTCGACGCCGGTCAGGTCGACCGCTGGATGGTAATCGCTCGCGCAGCCGGCAAGGAGGCCGGACAACAGGACCATCGGGCGCAACAGGCGGCGAGCAGCCATCGATTCATGTTACACCAGCCGGCTAGGTGCGCCGCACTTCGTCGAGCAGCTTGGCCTGCCGATTCGACGCCGGCATTGCGACGGAGCGGCGGCACTCGACGGCGCCTGTTTCCGTGGTCGCGGCCTTGTGACATGTGGTACATCCCCTCGCCGCCCGGCGGTTAATATCCATGGACCTTTCGATCGTCATCCCCGTCCGCAACGAAGCGGCGAATATCGGGCCTCTGGTCGGAGAAATCCGCGCTGCCCTCGAGGGCCGGCTCGACTACGAAGTCATCGTGATCGATGACGGGAGCACCGACCGCACGGCCGAAACGCTGCGCGGCCTCAAATCCGACTTTGCCCGCCTCCGTCTGCTGCGTCACGCGCGGCGCTCGGGCCAAAGCGCGGCCGTTCGCTCCGGCGTCAAGGCGGCGCAGAGTGCCTGGATCGCCACGCTCGACGGCGACGGCCAGAACGATCCGGCCGACATTCCGCGGCTGTGGGAATTGGTGCGGCCGACGCCGAACGCGCACGTGATGATCGCTGGAATGCGTCAGAAACGCCGCGACAGCGTCGTCAAGCGGCTGGCGTCGCGTATCGCCAACCGTGTCCGCGCAAATCTGCTGGACGACGGCACGCCGGACACCGGCTGCGGCTTGAAGCTGTTCCCGCGCACGCTGTATCTCGATCTGCCGTTCTTCGATCACAATCACCGCTTCCTGCCGGCGCTGATGCTGCGTCAGGGTGCCCGTGTCCAGTCGGTCGCGGTCAACCATCGGCCGCGCAGCGGCGGCGTCTCGAATTACCGGGTGTTCGACCGGCTGTGGGTTGGCATCGTCGATTTGATCGGCGTGCTCTGGCTCAAGCGGCGCGCGGTCAACCCGGAAGTCTCCGAGGAATGATGCGCACCGATCTGCCGGGCACGGCCCCGCCGTTTCGCCGCGTCAGGATGGTAGGGCGCGTGTTGTGGCTGATGATGATCGTGGCCGGGCTGGTGGCGGCGTGGTACGAGCGCGCCGCGCTCGATCCGGTGGCGATCCGCAACGCCGTCGCCGGCTATCCGGCGGCACCGCTGGTGTTCCTCGCGATGCAAGTCGCCGCGAGCCTGCTGTTCATTCCGCGCACGCTGCTTGCCGTCGCGGCCGCCCTGCTGTTCGGCGCGTGGTGGGGTTTGTTCTGGGCCACGATCGGCGGCACGCTGGGCGCCATCGGTGGCTTCCTGGTCGCGCGCTACGTCAACAGCGGTTGGCTCGATCTCGAAAGCCTGCCACGCATCGGACCCGTTCTACTCAAGGCCGAGCGCGGCGGCTGGCGCGCCGTCATGGCACTGCGCCTCATTCCCGTGATTCCGCACAGCCTGTCGAACTATGCTCTCGGCCTGACGCGCATCGGCCTCGGGCCCTATACCGTCGGCTCGTTCCTCGGCCAGCTACCGATGACCATCGCGTATGTCGATCTGGCCGCAGCCGGCGGTCGATTGGCCGGCGGTCACGCGGATTGGCGCGTGCCCATCGCTATCGGCACCGCGGCGCTCCTGGTTTCAATCGTGCTGCCGCGGGTCTGGAAGCCCTAGACAAGCGCGCCCGGCTTCGGCCCGCCGGTCGCCCAGTCCAGCAGCTCGACGGTGTGGACCACCGGCAGCGCCGTTCCAGATGCGATCTGCGCGATGCAGCCGATATTCCCGGCGGCGACGATTTCGGGCTTCACGCTTTCGATGGTGGCGACCTTCCGCTCCAGCAGCCGGTCGGCGATCGCCGGTTGCAGCAGGTTATAGGTGCCCGCCGAGCCGCAGCAGAGATGCCCTTCGGGCGGATCGAGCACGGTGAACCCGGCCTTGGCGAGAAGCGCCCTGGGTTGCGCGTGGACGCGTTGCCCATGCTGCAGCGAGCAGGCCGAGTGATAGGCGACGCGACGGCCGGCCGCGGCGGCGGAATTCGGCATCAGGGTCAACGTTGCGACGAACTCGCTCACGTCTTTTGCCAGCGCCGCAATCGCAGCGGCCTTGGCGGCGTAGGCCGGATCTTCGCGGAGCATATAGCCGTAATCCTTGATCATCGTGCCACAGCCCGATGCATTGACAACGATGGCGTCGAGTCCGCCGGCCTCGATCTCGCGCGTCCAGGCGTCGATATTGGCGCGTACGTAATCGCGCGGGTCGCGGCCCATGTGATGGGCGAGCGCGCCGCAACAACCGGCACCGACCGCGACCACCACCTCGCACCCGTGCCGCGTCAGCAGCCGCACCGTCGCGTCGTTGATGGCGGGATCGAGCACCTGCTGGACGCAGCCTGCCAGCAACGCCACGCGCTTGCGGCGTGGTCCTGCGGCGGGAAAGACGCGCGGGCGCTCGGTGACGCCAGGTGCGGGAAGCTTGCCTGGCATCAGCCGGCCGATGGCGCCGATGCGGCCGGGCATCGCGCCTAGGATCGGCTTGGCCAGCCTGGCGAGGCGCATGACGCGGCGGAAGCGGTCGACGCGCGGCATCGCGAAAACCAAAAAGCCGCGCAAAAGCCGCTCGACGAGCGGCCGGCGATAGGTCGCTTCGACGCGACGGCGGCCCTCGTCGATCAGATGCATGTAATAGACGCCGGAGGGGCACGTCGTCATGCAAGCGAGACACGAGAGGCAACGGTCGAGATGGAGCACGACCTCTTTGGTCGCGGGCCGATCGTTCTCGAGCATGTCCTTGATGAGGTAGATACGGCCCCGCGGTCCGTCGAGCTCGTCACCCAGCAGGACAAACGTCGGACAGGTCGCGTTGCAGAAGCCGCAATGGACGCAGCTGCGAAGGATCTTGTTTGCCTCCGCGATGTCCGGGTCGGCGAGCTGGGCGAGCGAGAAATGCGTCTGCATGGAAGGGGCTAAAACTCTGCGTAAAGCCGGCCGCGATTCAGGATGCGCTTGGGATCGAAGCTGTCCTTGACGCGGGCGGTCAGCGCGGCGACCGCCGGCGCCAGCGGCTCGAACACCGGAACCGTCCCGCGCAACGCAAGCGGCGCGCGGATGAGCGTCGCATGCCCGCGGCCGCCGAGCGCCGCTCGGATCACGCCGGCACCGCCATCCTCGGCGCCCTGCACCGCAAGCCAAACCAGGCCGCCGCCCCAGTCGAGAAGATAGTCGACATCGAGCGTGCCGCGAACCGCGGCGAGGAAGCCGGGCGCGGCGGTCGGCGCCAGCGACACGCGCCAGATCGCCCGGTCACCCGCCGCGAGCGGCTCGGCGTCACGCACGGTCGCCCAAAGCTTTACGGAATCCGCGTCGCCAAGAATTTCTGCTATACCGAACGGCTTCAGTTCGTCGCGTAGCGCGCCCGATCGCGCCTCGACCGAGGGCACCGGCCCCTCGACGCGCAGCATGGTGCACGGACGGCCATCGACCCGCGGCCGGTGCGCCGCGCCCGAAACCTCATGCGGTGAATTGAGGCCACGGGTCATGGCGGCGACAGCGCGGGCATCGTCGAGGCCGACGAGGACGACCGTCCGCGTCGCTTCCGGTGCCGGCAGCACCTTGACGGTGACCGCGGTCATTACTGCGAGCGTGCCGTACGAGCCGGCCAGCAGCTTGCAGAGGTCGTAGCCGGTGACGTTCTTGACGACGCGGCCGCCGGCCTTGAATGCCTCGCCCCGCCCGCTCACCGCCGACACCCCGAGGAAATGGTCGCGCGCCGCACCCTGGCGAATGCGGCGCGGTCCCGCTTGATTGCACGCGATGACGCCGCCCAGGGTCTGGCTCGCCGTCGTCGAGCCGAGCAGCGCCCGCCAGTCGCCGGGCTCGAAAGCGAGCATCTGGCGCTTGGCGGCAAGAGTCCGCTCGATTTCCATCAGCGGCGTCGCCGCGCCCGCACTCAGCACCAGCTCTTGCGGCTCGTACAGGCGAATACCCGCGAAGCCGGTGACGTCGAGTAGGTGAGGCGCCTGCAACGGACGACCAAGATCCCGCTTGCTGCCGCCTGCGACCACCTCAAGCGGCTCCTCGGCGGCGATCGCGGCCGACACGATCTCGGCGAGCTGCTTCTCATCGGTGGGACGATAGCGGCTCAAGCGCGCGCTCAGAGCTCAGAACCGAGGCAAATCGGGAAAGCGCGCCTGGCCGTGATGGATATGCAGCCGGCCGAGCTCGGCGCAGCGGTGGAGCTGCGGAAACATCTTGCCCGGATTGAGCAGGCCCTGCGGATCGAAGGCGCATTTGAGCCGCTGCTGCTGTTCCAGCTCCGTCTCGCTGAACGCCATGCCCATCAGGTCGCGCTTTTCGATGCCGATGCCGTGCTCGCCGCTCAGGCAGCCGCCCACTTCGACGCAATATCGCATGATGTCGGCGCCGAACTGCTCGGTGCGCTCGAGTTCGCCCGGCTGGTTGGCGTCGTAAAGGATCAGCGGATGGAGATTGCCGTCGCCGGCATGGAATACGTTGGCGACGCGCAAGCCGTATTTCGTCGACAGCGTGGCCATATACTTGAGAACTTCCGGCAACCTGCCGCGCGGAATCGTCGGGTCGACGCAGTAGTAATCGGGCGAGATGCGGCCGACTGCGGGGAAAGCGGCCTTGCGCCCGGCCCAGAACACGAGCCGTTCCTCCTCGCTCGTCGAGACGCGCAGGTTCAGCGAGCCGGATTGTTTGGCGATCTGTTCGACCCGGGCGATGAGGTGGTCGACTTCGGCGGGCGGGCCGTCGAGCTCGACGATCAGCAGCGCCTCGACGTCCAGCGGATATCCGGCATGGACGAAATCCTCGACCGCACGGATCGCCGGCTTGTCCATCATCTCCATCCCGCCCGGAACGATGCCGGCACCGATGATCGCCGCGACGCAGGCGCCGGCGCTTTCGTTCGAGGGGAAGCCGATCAGCATGGCGCGCGCCATGGTCGGCTTGCGCAGCAACCGCACCGTCACCTCGGTGACGACGCCGAGCAGTCCTTCGGAGCCGACCATCACGCCCAGCAAGTCGTAACCGCCGCTGTCGAGATGCTTGCCGCCGAGACGCAGCACCGTCCCGTCCATCAGCACCATCTCGATGCCGAGCACATTGTTGGTCGTCAGTCCGTATTTGAGGCAATGCACGCCGCCCGAATTCTCCGCCACATTGCCGCCGATCGAGCAGGCGATCTGGCTCGACGGATCCGGCGCGTAATAGAAACCGGCGTGCTGCACGGCATCGGTGATGCCGAGATTGGTGACGCCCGGCTGCACGACCGCGCAGCGATTGTCGTAGTCGATCTCGAGGATGCGGTTGAACTTGGACAGGCCGACGATGATGCCGTCCGCGAGCGGCAATGCGCCGCCGGACAGCGAAGTGCCGGCGCCGCGCGGCACCACCTTGAGCGCATTGCGGTCGCAATAAGCGAGAATCCGCGAGACTTCCTCGGTCGTCGACGGCAGCACCACGAGGAGTGGCAGCGCGTGGTAGGCGGTCAGTCCATCGCTCTCGTAGGGGCGGCGCTCGTTCTCGGCCTCGATCACGGCGTCGGGCGCGGCGCAGAGCCGACGCAGGTCCGCCGCGATTGCGCTCCGGCGCGCGATCACCGCAGCATCGGGCTCGGGCATCAGCATGATGGCCCCATGTTGGGCGCGGGCGTGG
>Ga0307374_10009531_pt1 | contig 14281 bp, 15 predicted proteins | sample OX3MG_FD_202532 | JGI IMG/M metagenome (GOLD analysis project Ga0307374, IMG submission 202532) | Soil microbial communities from Risofladan, Vaasa, Finland - OX-3 | ecosystem: Environmental > Terrestrial > Soil > Coastal area > Acid sulfate soil | place: Finland: Risofladan, Vaasa | collected... | reverse complement strand
ATGCTCGCACAGCAGCTCAATGTCGAGGTCATCTCCAACAACATCGCCAACCTGAACACCACCGGGTTCAAGCGCCAGCGCGCCGAGTTCCAGGACCTGCTCTACGACACCGAACGGCGGGTTGGTGTAACGTCGTCCGATACCGGCAACATCGTCCCGGTCGGTGTCCAGATCGGCTCGGGCGTCAAGGCCGCGGCAGTCTATAGTATGTGGGACCAGGGAAATCTGATCAGCACCAACAACTCGCTCGACCTCGCGATCCAGGGCCAGGGCCTGTTTCAGATTCAGATGCCCGACGGCACCACGGCCTATACCCGCGCCGGCTCGTTCCAACTCAGCCCGACCGGCGAGATCGTGACCGCGGACGGCTATGTGGTCGAGCCCGGCATCACGCTGCCGACGAATACAACGGCCGTCACGGTCAACGCCAACGGCCAAGTGCTCGCCCAGATCGCCGGCCAGCAGACGCCGCAGACGGTGGGTCAGGTCCAGCTCGCGAACTTTCCGAACCAGGCCGGGCTCCAAGCATTGGGCGGAAATCTGCTGAGCGAGACGCCGGCATCGGGTACGCCGGTGGTCGGCAATCCCGGCACGACCGCCTTTGGTACGATCCAGCAGGGCTACCTCGAGACCTCGAACGTCAACATCGTCACCGAGATCACCAATCTCATCACGGCGCAGCGCGCCTACGAGATGAATTCGAAGGTCATTCAGACCTCGGACGACATGGAATCGACCCTAAGCCAGATTCGCTGACGCATCATGACCCGCCTTATCGTCCTCGCTCTCGCTGCGGTTCTCGCAGTTTCCGTCGCGCACGCCGCGCCGATGCTGCGGCCGGCCGTGACGGTGTCGTCCCCCGTCATCCGCATCGGCGACCTGTTCGACGGCGCGGGTGCCCATGCGCACGATCCCGTCGCCGCCGCGCCCGCTGCCGGAATGCGCATAACGTTCGGCGCCGACTGGCTCGCCGCGATGGCCCAGGCGCATCAGCTCGACTGGACGCCGAACTCGCCCTACGACCAGGTCACCGTCGTACGCGCGAGCCGTATCATCGACGCCAACACGATTACGCAGCAATTGATGAGCGCTATCGCGCAAAGCCGGCCGGTCGACGGTGCCGAGCTTCGCCTCGACAATCCCGATCTGCACCTCGTCGTTCCCGCCGGCACCTCCGACGCGCTGGCGATCGACGGCCTCGTCGTCGAGCCGGGCAGCCTTCGGGTCTCGGCCGTCGTCTCGGCGCCGCCCGGCAATCCCGCCGCGACGCGGCAGCGCGTCACCGGGCAACTCGTCTACCGCGTCGAAATACCGGTGCTCAGTCATCCGATGGGCCCAGGCGCGACCATCGCGGCTGATGATCTCGAGATGGTGAAGATGCGCCGCGACCGCATTCCGCAGGACACGGCAAGCGAGATGACGCAGCTCATTGGCCGCACGCCGCGTCGTCCGCTCCCCGCCGAACAGCCGATCCAGCTCGGCGACGTCGAACGCCCGGTGCTGGTGCACCGGGGTGATCTCGTCACCCTCGTGCTCGAAACGCCGAGCCTGCAGCTTACCGCGCAGGGCAAGGCGCTCGACGACGGCGCCCAAGACGCCCTGGTGCGGGTCGAGAACACGAAATCGAACCGCGTGATCGACGCGGCCGTCGCAGGACCGGGTCTCGTCGCGGTGAAGATGGCTGGCGCGGCAACACTACCGTCTTTGATCTCCTCCCGCTGAATTGCGAATCGTATCATGGACCTTATCCACGGCAACGCCTCTTACCGCCGGCTCAAGGCTGCCCTCGCGCTCGCGCTCGCGGCGACTTCGCTCGCCGGCTGTGATGCCATGACGCGGCTGTCGCAGATCGGCGCGACGCCGCCCCTCACCACGATCCAGAATCCCAAGACGCAGCCCGGCTACCAGCCCGTGTCGATGCCGATGCCGCAGCCGCTCGTCGCGCAACGGCGGCCGAACTCGCTGTGGCGCGCCGGCAGTCGCGCCTTCTTCAAGGATCAGCGCGCGAGCCAGGTGGGCGACATCCTCACCATCGACGTCAGCTTCGACGACAAGGCCGATTTCAGCAACGAGACGCAGACCCAGCGGACAACCGCCGAGCACGACGGCGTCTCCAGTTTGTTCGGCCTGTCGAACCTCATCAACCACCTGGGCCCCGCGACCAACAACATCGCCAACATCAACGGCACCACCAACAACGACGGCAAGGCGGCGATAACGCGCGAGGAGCAGGTGACCCTCGAAGTCGCGGCGATGGTCATGCAGGTGCTTCCCAACGGCAACCTTGTCGTCCAGGGCCATCAGGAAATTCGCGTCAATAACGAGGTGCGCGACCTGCAGATCGGCGGCGTGCTGCGCCAGCAGGACATCAGCGCCACCAATACCACGACCCTCGACAAGCTCGCCGAGGCGCGGGTTTCCTATGGTGGGCGCGGGCAGATGACGAACGATCAGCAGCCGCGATATGGCGAGCAGTTGCTCGACATCGTGTCGCCGTTCTGAGGCGCCTCACTCGTCGCGGTGAGTGCGCTCCATGCGCTCGTGACGCTCCTGCGCCTCGAGGCTCAACGTCGCGATCGGCCGCGCCTCGAGCCGGCGCAGGCTGATCGGTTCGTCGGTCTCCTCGCAAAATCCGTAGCTGCCGTCCTCGATGCGCAACAGGGCGGCATCGATCTTGGAAATGAGCTTACGCTCGCGGTCGCGTGTGCGCAGCACGATACCGCGCTCGGTCTCGAGCGAGGCGCGGTCGGTGACGTCGGGCTCGGAGAGGCTTTCCTCCTTGAGTTGCAGCAGCGTGTCGGTGGATTCTGCCAGCAGCTCCATGCGCCAGTTCAGCAACTTCTGCCGAAAATACTCGAGCTGGAGCGGATTCATGAAGTCTTCGTCTTCGGACGGCCGATAGTCCGGCGGAAGCGTTGGCCGCATTCAGCACTCCCAAAGTCCCGAACCGCGAGGGAGCCGCGAGTATATGAATCGGCCTTAAGCTTCGCAAGCGCGCGGATCGGCCGCGCGCGCGACGTTCGAATGCAAGGCATCGCCGTCCAGCCGTTCGAGCTTGGCCAGCTCGACGGCCGCACGTAGTTCGATCTCGGCAAGAATCTCGGCGAGACGCGGATCGTCGACCAGCGGGGCATGATCGCGGGCAAGCTGGGCGAGTGCCGCGAGCTGGGCGCGCGGCAGCGCGCCCCCCAAGAGCGCCATGCGCAGCCCCTCGAGTGAATCGAGCAGTCTCTCGCCGCGCGCCAGCGCGCGGCGGCGACCGCCGAGCGCGTCCTCCACTTCCTGCAGCGACAACAGGCCGGCCACCCCCGCGACAGTCATCGGCGCCGGCGTCGCGGTCGTGCCGGCGGCGGCATCGCTGCCGAGGGCCATGCCGAAGCCGCGATCGGCGGCCACCCCGCGATCGTCGCGTCGCTGCGCCGCACCGCGCACCGACGGCCTCCATTCGATCTTCATGGCGGCGAGAATTGCAGTCCCACAGTTAAGGACGCATTAAGTGAGGGCGGCAATTCTTGCCGCGCGGGCGGAACCGATTGCCGCTTGTGAGCGTGCCGTGTACCGCAAAGCGCGGCAAGGCGCGGTTTGCGGTTGGCACGGGATTGGCATGGGACGGATCGAGCCGCCGCCAACAAAGCGCAATCCGGTATGCCGATTTCTTTCCGCTCCCTCGCTCATCGCATCGCCTGCGCGGTCCTCGCGCTCGTCCTGACGCTGTCCGGCGCCACATCCGCAGCAGCGATGTCGCGGATCAAGGACATCGTTGATTTCGAGGGAATCCGCGACAACCTCCTGGTCGGCTACGGTCTGGTGGTCGGGCTCAACGGCACCGGGGACTCGCTCAACGAAGCGATCTTCACGCGCGAGAGCCTCATCGGCATGCTCGAGCGCCTGGGCGTCAATGCGCGCGACAACGCCCTGCGCACCAACAACGTCGCTGCCGTGATGGTCACGGCGACGCTGCCGCCCTTCGCCCGGCAAGGCTCGCACATCGACGTCACCGTCTCAACCCTGGGAAATTCCAAGAGCCTGCTCGGCGGAACCCTGCTGGTGACGCCGCTGCTCGGAGCCGACGGCGAGGTCTATGCGGTGGCGCAAGGCACAGTCGCCACCGGTGGCATCAGCGCCAAGGGTCAAGGCAGCTCGGTGACCAAGGGCGTTCCCACGGCCGGTCGCGTCGCCTCGGGCGCCATCGTCGAACGCGAGGTCGGCTTCGAACTCGACAAGATGCACAGCATGAGCCTCATGCTGCGCAACCCCGATCTGACGACCGCGCGCCGCATCGCCGACGTCATCGATGCCCATCTCCAGATGCCGGTCGCCCGCGCCATCGATCCCGCCACCGTCACGCTGACCGTGCCACCCAAGTTCAAAGGCGACGTGGTGTCGCTGCTGACCGACATCGAGCAGCTCCGCGTCGAGCCCGATGAGGTCGCGCGGGTCGTCATCGACGAGGCGAACGGCATCATCGTCATGGGCGACAGCGTGCGCATCAGCACGGTTGCGATCGCGCAGGGCAATCTCACCGTGCGCATCACCGAGACGCCGCAAGTGTCGCAGCCCAATCCCTTCTCCGCCGCCGGCACCATCACGCCCGCCGTCAACAGCTCCACCACCGCCTCCGGCGGGACCCGGAATGAGCCACAAACGCCCGGGCGCGGCGGGGTGCAGTTCGCGCCATCGGGCGGCGCGCAGACGGTGGTCGTGCCGCGCACCAACATTCAGATCGACGAGCAGAAGGACCGACGCATGGCCGTGCTGCCCGCCGGCGTCAGCCTGCGGGAACTCGTCGACGGACTCAATGCGCTGGGCGTCGGGCCGCGCGACATGATCAACATCCTGCAGGCAATCAAGGCCGCGGGCGCGCTCCAGGCCGAAATCGAGGTGATGTGATGGGCATAGCCGATTCCCTTCCCGCGACCGCAGTCCCCGCCCCCGGCACGATCTCGAACGTCGCCGCCGCGCGCGCCGCAGCGAAGAAATTCACATCGTTCTTCCTGCAGCAGAGCTTCGAAAGCATGTTCAAGGGGCTTGGCAACGACAAGCTGTTCGGCGGCGGCGAGGGCGAGGCGATTTATCGCTCGCTGCTGCTGCAGGAATACAGCAAGGTCGCGGCCCAAAGCGGCGGCCTCGGCATTGCCGATGCGGTGCAGCGCGAGATCCTGCAGGCCCAGGAGACGAAATGACGATGCCGGCCCAAGAGCCCGCCGCACCGACCGGCGACGCACCGAATCTCGCGGCCATCGCCGGCGCGCTGGCCGATCTGCTCGAGCGCGAGACTGCGCTCGTCCGCAACATGCAGATCGCGAAGATCGCGCCGCTCCAGGCGGATAAGTCGCGCCTCACGCAGCTCTTCCAGAAGGCGCTGAAGCCACGCGACGACGCGCCTGCACCGACGGCGCTGTCGGGCCGCGCCAAGACGGAATGGCTCGCTGCCGGAACGCGGCTGGCCCGGGCGGCGATGGAGAACGAGCAGGCGCTGCGCGTCGGCCGCGCCGCGACGGAGCATGTCGTCGCCGCCATCGTCGCGGCCGTGAAGCTGAGCCGCCGGCCACCGAACGGCTACGCGGCGCGGCACGCGCCCGTGCCCGCGCCGCGCGTCGCCGGCATCGCGATCGATCACCGGCTCTAGACCGAAGGGACGCCGCCGATGAGCCTCAATGTCGCGCTGCAATACGCGCTCTCGGGCCTGAGCGCGTCCCAGGCACAGCTTCAGGTCGTATCGGGCAACATCGCCAATTCGCAGACCCCCGGTTATTCGCTGGAAACCTTGCCGCAGCTAGCCGATGCGATGGGTGGCGGCGGCGCCGGGGTCGTCACCGGCGCGATCCAACGCGCGACCGACAAATTCCTCCAGGCGGCGGTGCTCAATCAAACGACGCAGTCCGGCGCCGCCTCGACGCTCGACAGCTACATGCAGCAGCTCCAGAACCTGATCGGCACAGTCGGCAGCGGCTCCACGGTCGCGGACTCGCTCAACAATTTCACGAGCGCGATGCAGACGCTGGCGACCACGCCGCAGGACCCGGTCGCGCAACAATCCGCGGTCAACGCCGGCCAGCAGCTCGCGCACCAGCTCAACAGCCTGTCGAGTGGCATCCAGACCTTGCGGCAGAACACCGACGGCCAGATCGCCACGGATGTCGGCACTGTCAATACCGCGCTCAACACCATCGCCCAACTCAATGGCCAGATCGCCCAGTTGCAGGCACTCGGCCAATCGGCAGCGGCACTGCAGGACCAGCGCGACCAGGCGCTGACGCAGGTCGCGCAATATGTCGGCGTCACGAGCTATACCCGTCCCGATGGCACGCTCGAAGTGATGACGACACAAGGCCAAACGCTCGTCGATGACGTCAACGCCCAGCAGTTCTCCTATTCGCCGTCGGGGTCGGTCACCGCCGCGTCGACGCTGTCGCCGCTCACGCTCAATGGCGTCGACGTCACCAGCCAGACGACATCGGGCACGATCGGCGCGCTCCTACAGCTCCGCGACATGGCGTTGCCGAATGTGACGGCGCAGCTCAACCAGTTCACCAACAGCCTCTTCAATCTCGCGTCGACGCCCAATCTCCAGACCACCAACAGCGGCCTCGGCGCCACCAACGACGCCAACCATTTCTTCGCCGCCGTCGATACCGGCGCCGGGATCGACAATACCGCGACCATGCAGGTCAATCCGGACCTGGTTGCCAATCCGTCGCTGCTCGACACCGGCGCCTCAGGGTCCGATCCCACCATCGCCGCCTCGCTCTCGTCCAACCTCCAGGGGACGGCGAGTTTCGCCGCGGGCGGCGGGCTGGGCGGCATCACTGCGACGCTCGGCAACTACATCGGCCAAGTCATCGGTGCCGCGGCGGCGCAAGGGTCGTCGGCGACCAGCAACGCCCAGGACCAGAGCTCGCTCCTGACCCAGATGCAGGGGCAATATTCGAGCAAGACCGGTGTCAACCTCGATTCCGAGCTTAGCACGCTCATCGTCTACCAGAACGCCTACAGCGCGTCGGCGCGGGTCATCTCGACGATCCAGACCATGTACACCGCGCTGATGAACATGTAGGTCCCGCCATGCCGGTCAGCAGCCTCGCCGAAGTTCAGCAGGTCATCCAGAACCTGGCCCAGCTTCAAACCCAGGGCAATACACTCCAGCAGCAGATCTCCACCGGGCTGGTGAGCCAGACCTATGCCGGGATCGCGCCGCACGCGTCGCAGCTCGTCGACCTCACGGCGCAGCAATCGCAGCAGCAGGGCTATATCGACACGATCAACACCGTCAATACGCAGCTCCAGTCGATGAGTCTCGCGACCTCGACGATCACCACCCTGGTGCAGCAATTCACCACCCAGCTCGAGAGCAACGCGTACAACCAAGCCGGCGCGACGACCCAGAGCCAGGCGAAGGCGCTACTGGCCGAGATCGGCAATTATCTCAACACCTCCAATGGCGAGGGATATCTGTTCTCCGGCAGCGCCACGTCGACGCCACCGTTCAATGCCGCCGGCCTGCCCAATCCGGGCGACCTCACCACTCCGGTGAGCGGTGCGCCGCCTAGCGGCTATTACCAGGGCGACGGCACGATCGCCCAGGCACAGGTCGATTCCGGGAACACCCTGCAATATGGCGTCACCGCCAATAATCCGGCCTTCGAGCAGGTCGTTCGGGTGCTCAATTTCCTCGCCAATTCGCCCCCGCCCAACCCAAACAATTCGACCGATGTCGCCAACATCAACCAGGCGGAGCAAATGCTCACCACCGCCACCACCAGTCTGCAGCAGCTCACGTCGAACATCGGCCTGAACCAGTCGCAGCTCAATACCATGCTCCAGACGCATCAGAGCGCGCTCACCCTCGTCAAATCCAACATCGGCGACATCACGAACGCCGACCCCGCGACGGTGATCACTCAGCTCGACGCGCTCCAAACGCAGATGACGGCCTCCTACCAGACGATCAACATTCTCCAGAACCTGTCGCTCGCCAATTACCTCAAATAGCGCCGTGGCGGAAAGCCGTCGTTAACCACGAACGGCGATCCTCCCTCGCGGCCCCATCCGGACATCGACGCATGATCAAAACTAAACAGCGCAGCCTCTCCCCCACCGATAGGGTGTCGCTGCTGCGCCCCCTGTCCCCAGGCCGCGCCGCGCGGCCGGGCAGCGCGCGCGGCGCCGCGACGCTGTCGGAGGGCCTGCGGACGGCGTTCCGTCAGTTCGACGACAAATCGGTGCTCATCACCGGCGGCACCGGCTCGTTCGGGCGCCGCTTCATCGACACGCTCCTGCGCCATTCGAGCGCGCGGCGGCTCATCGTCTTCTCGCGCGACGAATACAAACAGTACGAGATGCAGCAGCAGTTCGACCGCGACCAAACGGCGCGGCTGCGGTTCTTCATCGGCGACGTGCGCGACGCCGAGCGGGTCGAGCTTGCCACGCGCGAGGTCGACATCATCATCCATGCGGCGGCGCTGAAGCAGGTTCCGACCGCGGAATACAATCCCTTCGAATGCATCCGCACCAACGTCTCGGGCGCGGAGAACGTCGTGCGCGCGGCGCTGCGCAACGGCGTCAAGCGGGTGATCGCGCTCTCCACCGACAAGGCGGCCAATCCGGTCAACCTCTACGGCGCGAGCAAGCTCGCTTCCGACAAGATATTCATCGCCGCCAACAACCTCTCCGGCAAAAGCGACATCCGATTTGCCGTGGTGCGCTACGGCAATGTCGTGGGCTCGCGCGGCAGCGTCATTCCGCTCTACCACAAGCTCGTCGCCGAGGGCGCGTCGTATCTTCCCGTCACCGACGAGCGCATGACGCGGTTTTGGATCACGCTCCAGCAAGGCGTCGCGTTCGTTGTCACCTCGCTCGCGATGATGCGCGGCGGCGAGATCTTCGTTCCCAAAATCCCGAGCATGCGCATCGCTGATCTCGCGCGTTGCATGGCTCCCGGCCTGCCGATCAAGGTCGTCGGCATCCGCCCTGGCGAGAAGCTCCACGAAGTCATGGTCACCGAGGACGATTCGCGCCAGACGCTCGAGCTTGCGGATCGCTACATCATCGAGCCGTCCTTCGCCTTCTGGCAGCGCGCGTCCTATGTCGACGACGGTGCCGCGCCGGTCATTCCGGGATTCCGCTTCACCTCGGACACCAACACCGACTGGCTTGACGCCGAGCGGCTCGAGGCACTGCTCGCCGCGGCTTGAGGCTGCGGCGCGTTACGCTTGCGCCAGCACGCGTGACGTCAGCCGCCGCCTGACCGTGATCGAGCGGTCGGAAAGCCGCGCCTCGTCGACTGCGGCATGATTGAGCGCAGCGATTTCGGGATGGGTCGCGAGCACCGCGAGGATTTCGGGCGTGGTCGCTGCCACCGCCCGCTCGCCCATCGCCGTCCAGAGAGCGCGGAAAAACCACAAATCCGCGGCGACATCGAGGGTCCAGCGATGGCGCTCGAGCCCGTCGCCCGGCCCGTCCACATTGATCCGATTCAGCCGCGGATTGCGCTTGAGCCATAGCGTCACATGTTCCCGGTCCGCCGGCGCCGTCGCCTCTTCCGCGGCGCTGGCGAGCGCCGACACCGGAAAGGCATCGCAATCGAGCCCATGCGGCCACAGCGGCGGCAGGCTGTTTCCGACATAGTCGGCGCCGGTCGCTGCAAGGACCTCCAGGATTTCGCCGCAGATCGCGGGATCGATCAGTGGACAGTCGCTGGTGACGCGCATGACGGTGGTGGCCGCGACCGCACGGGCCGCCCCGAGATAGCGTGCGAGCACATCCGTCTCCGAGCCGCGGAAGACCACGGCGCCGCACGCCTCGGCCGCCACGGCAACGGCATCGTCGCTGCGCCCTGCCGGAATCGCGCAGACCACGACATCGGCCCCGGGAATGCGGGCGCAGCGTCGCAGGACCGATGCGAGCGGCGTGGCGGCGCCGAGCGGCAACAGCACCTTGCCGGGCAGGCGCGATGAGCCGAGCCGGGCCTGGACAATGATCGCCGTGGTCACGCGACGCGCTCCGCCGTCGCGACGCGGGCTGCGAACTCGCGATCGAGAATGCCGAAGAAGAGCGAATCATGCCATCCGCCTTCGCCCCAATGCGCCTCGCGGTGGCGGCCGTCGAGGGTGAAGCCGAGCGCCGCCAGGAGCCGTCGCTTGGCGGTATCGAAATCGTAGATCTCGCACCAGATCCGGTGCATTCCCAGCTCCTCGAAGCCATAGCGCAACAGCGTCCGCCCCGCGTCGGGCGCGAAGCGTTCGTCGATATAAAGCCCATCCTGCCCAATATAGATCGAGAAGTCGGCAGTGCGGTTGAGCCAATCGATAGCACAGAGGCCGCAAGCGCCGAGAAGCAGATTTGCCGCCGGCTCGACGACCGCAAACATGCGCGTGCGCTCGTCGCGCAGGGCGATGGTATCGAACCACTGCGCCTGGTGGTCAAGGCCGAGTTCGCGGTATTCCCGGAAATGGCGGCGGAACGCGGGCCGGTTGCGCCAGTCGAGCAGCGTCGGCAGATCGGCGCGCTCGATCGCGCGCAGCCCCACCGCCTCGCCCCGGATCATGCGGCCGCCTCGCCGGCCGGCGTGAGATCGCTCCAGCGTAGTTCGGCGCCCGCCGGACGCGCGCAGGCAAGCCGCCGGCCGATGATGCCTCCGATCGCCGACGGCGGCAACGCGCCCTCGGGTGCGGGCCGCAGCGCCATCACGTGGTCGCGCGTGATCACCGTGCCGGCCGGAAGGTCGCGCATCAGGCGCAAACAGCGCCGCTGCACGATCGCCGCCTCGCGCTCGTTGGGCTCGATCCGCTTGATGCCATCGCCGAGCGAAGCCTCGAGTTCGCGGGCACGTAGCACCATCTCGCGCCAGGTCCCGGGCGTCATCGAAAACCCGTGATCGGGCCCCGCCCGCGACGTGTCATCGGTGAAATGCTTCTCGACCACGCGGGCGCCGAGCGCTATCGCGCCGAGCGCCGTGGCATGGCCGGGCGTATGGTCGGACAGCCCGAGCGGCAGGCCCGGCCAATGCACCGCATAGCTCGTCAGGACACGGAGATTGACGTAGCGCATGTTCTCGATCCTGCCGGTGTAATTCGTGTTGCATTGGAGCAGGCACAGGCACCGGTTATGCGTCAGCACGGCTTCGACCGCCGCCTCGACCTCGGGCAGCGACGCAGCGCCGGTGGCGAGCAGGACCGGCTTTCCCTTGCTCGCGATGTGCTCGATTGACTCCAGCCAAGTGATATCCCCGGACCCGATCTTGAACGCCGGCAGGATGTCCGCCACGGCATCGGTCGCCTCGCGATCATACGGCGTTGTCATCCAGTCGATCCCGGCGGTGCGCGCAGTTTCGACCAGCGTCAGGTCCCAATCCCGATCGATACTGTATTGCCGATAGACCTCGAAGACAGATTTTCCCCATTTCGCCTGATGTGCGATCTGCGTGCCGAGCTGGCGGAACCCGACATCGCTCACGATCTTGTGGGCGACGAAGTGCTGGAATTTGACCGCATCGGCGCCGGCGTCCTTGGCCAGCGCAATGAGGTCCTTGGCCCGCGCCAGCTTACCGTCGTGATTGGCGGCGATGTCGGCGATGAAATAAGTCGGCCGGTCGAGCGCGATTTCGCGCGCGCCGATCATGAAGCTGGTTGCATAGCGCATCGCTGCTCTTTCCATTGCAGAACGAGGTTTCGGCACACGGTTTCGGTATCGGGAAGGGCGTAGCCGAGGATCCGCTCGGCCTTGGCGACGTCGAGACCCACGCTTTCCGCCCGCGGCGTCGCCAACTCCCTGACGCTCGCGCGTTCGTCCCAATCGAGCGCGATCCCCAATGCGCCGGCGAGCGTCCGAACGAAGCGGGCCTTCGACGCGACCGTGCGCGCGGCGAGGTTGACCACTCCAGTCGTCCCGGTGTCGATGAGATCGAAGAGCGCGCGGGCGAATCCGATCGTATCGATGGTCGAGCTGTGATAATCATCGAACAAGCGCAACGGGGCGCGCCGGACCAAGGCATCGAGCGCCCATTCCGCAACAGTAAGCCGCCCCGGTTCGCCGCGCAGGCCGGTGACGTTGGTACGAACCACCAGCGTGCGCGGCGCCAGGGACGCAAAGGACTCCGCCGCGAATTTCGTCCGCGCGTATTCGTTCACCAGTGTCATCGGATCGGTTTCGGTGTGGCGGCGATCGCCGCCGCCAGTGAAGAAATGATCGGTGGAGATCTGGACCAGCGGCACGCGCAGCGCGCGGCAGGCGGCCGCCATGAGCGCGACGGCCCGCGCGTTCACCGCGTAGGCGCCGCAGGGGTCGCGCTCGCACGCATCGAGGTCGACGATCGCCGCGGCGTTGACAACGAGTTCGGGACGAAGCGCCGCGATCAGCGCCACGCCCGCATCCTCCACGGCGAGATCGACCACCCGATCGGTGCCGCTTCGCGCGGCGCCGACAAGGTCCCGACCGCGACGCTTTGCCTCACTGGAAATCGCCCGGCCGAGCATGCCGGTTGCACCGAACAGAAGGATGGCCATCAAGACGCCTTGGGAGAGCCCTTCTCTATCCGAATTTTGCGCTCGGCGTGGTTACTTTTCGGTGAAGGCAGCGGTCGCGCCGGCGCCGATTAACCCGCTCTACATGGTTCTTGCGCGAAGATGATCAGCGCGCGCTTCAGGTCGGAGATTTTCGGCGTGACAACCTCCTCAATCGGTTCGACGGCGCCAACATTCACCACGACCTCGCCTCTTACCGTGCTCGCCCAGTCATCGGCGAACGCGGCGACCATGAACGCCAATATCGAGATCAAACAGATCAGCAATCAGATCCAGAAGCGCCTCGCCCAGCAAACTGCCGCGCTTCAGGCCGCCCCGGACAGCGCGATGACCACGCCTTTGCAAGCGCAGATCACCACGCTGCAGAGCCAGTCCAGTACGATGTCCACGATCGCCAGCAATTATGGCGCCAACGCCAACACGATCTTCGATCTGCAAAATCAGCTCGCCGCCCTACAGACCGATGCGGCCAATGGCGACAGTGCAAGCTTCGACGCCACCCTCGCAACGGCCAATAACGATGCCTATAATCTTGCCGTCATCAATTTGGTACCGCCGTTGCAACCCGACGGGGTCGCGACCCTCAAGGCCAATGGACTTGGCATCGGCGCCAGTAGTGTTTACAACCTGTCGACCCCGGCCGGCCAGTCCTCAGCGGCGGCGGCGATCCAGAATGCCCAGAATGTCGTCGGCCAAGTGTCTCAGATCACCACATCGAATCAGATCGTCGCCTCGAGCATGAGCAGCGCGTTGACGAACCAGGTCGACTCGCTTAATTCGCAGTTGCAGCACCTGCAGCAGAACACGGACACGCAGACGACGGCGGAGATCGCCAAGCTCACCCAGCAGGCGCAGGAGCAGGAACATCTCATCGAGCTGGCGATCGGCAACACGCAGCTCGTGTCGTCGGCGCTGATGCAGGCGGAAAATCCGCCGCAGCCCACCAGATCCCCCTTGGGCGCGCTATCGAGCGCGGTGGGCGCCACCGTTTCGTCCTACCAATCGCAGCAATCGTCGCCGGCGATCCTGTCGCTACTGACGTAAGCCGCCGCGTCCCGCCGCTCGCCGCGCGCATCGAGGGAACGCAACAGCGCCTCGGTGCGTTCGGCCATCTCCGCAACGATCGAACGGAACGCATCGAGAAAAACGCGATAAAGCCCGGCGCGCGCCGCCGGGTCGTCGACGCGAAATCCATAGAACATGCCGATCCGCGGCAAGGCCCGCAGCGCGCCGTCGACGATCGCATTCGTCTGCGCATAGCGGTCGCCGAAGCCGTCGACCAGCGCGCCGACACGCTCGTAGGCGACGGCGAAATCCGGCTCTTGCGCCGCCAGTTCGTCCAGCACGCCATCGACCGCGCGGAACAACGCCTCGGCGCTCGTCCGGATCGCGGCGAAATCGATCCCGTCCAGGAGTTCGCCCGGCGCGAAATGCGCCAGCGAACGCCGGAGCTCGGCGACGAAGGCACCGCGGTCGATCGGCGGCATTGCGATTTCCAACGATTGCGGCAGGCACGGCATCGCCCCGGGGATGAGCGCGCCATCGCTGCAATTCACGACGTTGAACCGGTAATGCGCAATCGCGCCGGCCATCATAAGCCGGCTTACGTCATAAACCCAGTCGGTCAGCACCATACCGCCAAAATTGCCTTCAACCTCAATGGCGGGGCGGCTCTTGCGGTCCTTCTCCTGCCATACGCCGATGTCGCGGTAGATCGTCCCTTCGGCATGGCGATTGGCGCCCGGCCGCACGCCGCAATC
>Ga0307374_10009529_pt1 | contig 14282 bp, 10 predicted proteins | sample OX3MG_FD_202532 | JGI IMG/M metagenome (GOLD analysis project Ga0307374, IMG submission 202532) | Soil microbial communities from Risofladan, Vaasa, Finland - OX-3 | ecosystem: Environmental > Terrestrial > Soil > Coastal area > Acid sulfate soil | place: Finland: Risofladan, Vaasa | collected... | reverse complement strand
TCGATTTCTCCCTTGCCCAGAAGTTCCGCGACAAACTTTGTAGTGGCGGGCCCGATGCCCAAATCGAATAGCGCGAAATAGCCGACCACCATCCAGGCCAGCGACAGGATGCCAAAACGGTCTGGCCCGAGGTGATGGATTACATAGGGCATGGCCGCCACGCCGACCAGCAGAGGTATGATTCGACCGACAAGGTTGAGGGCCGTGTTGCGGGCGACTTGGATCCCACTGACGTCAACTTTGATTATAGGGATCGTCTCTTGTTGTTTCATGATGTCTGGCAAGGGGGAGAATGGAACGAGTGCTACCGAGATCAGGTTGCCTAATTTGCCGGTTCCAAGTCCGTCTCCTCCACCTCCACCGCGACCGACCGCATAATGAGGTGAAGCGAGATCACCAGCCGCGTGTGGCTTTTCCGGCGGATCACGGTTCCTTCGAGACCCTCCAAAGGTCCGCGCGCCACCCGGACGCCCTGCCCGGCCTGCAAGTAGGGGTGCGGCTCGAAGCGCGGCCCTCTTTCAAGGCACAGCCGAATCGCCTCAATGTCAGCCTCCGGCAGGGGCGCCGGCTGCCCGCAGAACCCTACCAGCCGCACCACGCTTGGAACCTCCAGAACCTGGAGGCGATCCGCAAGAGCAATGCGCACAAAGACATAACCCGGAAACAGCGGCAGCCGCACTCGCGCCAAGCCGTTCTTCCAGCGATGCACGGTTTCGTAGAGAGGAAGAAACGCCTCCACCGACTTTCTTTCCAGAAGTTCCGCAGCACGCTTCTCGTGGCGTGCACAGGTATAAGCCGCATACCACTTCGGTTCCCTAGACTCGCACGGTAAAGCTGGGTGCGTTTGTGTCCCCAAAGCACGCAATCGGGTTGACGCATTGGCGGGTTCACGTTCTGGGATCATGGCCGGTAGATACAGCTTCGCCCCCTCAGTTAGTGGTCAAATATTTAATAACCCATGTGGAGTCAATGCGTTACAGACAGCAACCCTGAAATCTATTCCTCTTCGTCCGGATGGTTCCGGTCCGAGAGGCGACGCCGCAACACGCGGTTTGCTAAAGTCCTCGGCCACAGGAAACCATTCCGGGGCGCCCACAGCGGATGCGCCCGGAGGGTCAAATAGACCTCCTGCGCCAGCGCTTTGCGAGGATCTGCCGGGTCAACTTCCTCCCAGCGGGCGCGCGCCAGTATCCACACGATGGCCAACGCCAAAGCCAGCAGGATTCCCAGCAGCAGCAGCACCAGTCGCGGCGGAAAGGATTTTTTCTCGGGTACCAGGGGTGCATCGAGAACTTTGACGGTGGGGATATCCCGAGCCTCTTCAACCCTGGCCAGCTCGTATTCCTGAGTGAGCGTCTTAAAAACAGCTTCTTCAACTTTGACACGCCGCAGCAGGTCCGCGTAGCTCACTCCCAGCGCGGGAAGCTGCCGGATCGTCGGATAGAGTTCACCGGCGCGGCTGTTCTCATCCGTTCCCTTCCCGCCGATCCTCTCAAGCTCCCGCCGCAGCTCGTTCACCCTCGCCTGAGCCGCCCGAACGTGTACGTTGCCGTTGGTATAGACTTGCCGCAAAGCTTCGAGCTCCGATTCAGCCCCAATCAGGTTCCCTTGGAGTGTTGCTGCCGCACTCACCAGCGCTTTGCCCTGTTCGGGAATGTCGATGGCGGTGTTCTGGCTCGCAAACTGGCTAAAGTCTTTTTCGGCAGATTCGAGATCGCCCTTGACCTTCTCAAGCCGCGCTTCGAGGAAGAGACGCTCCCGACGAGCCGAAGACGTCGACAGGTGGTTGACCACATAGTTCAGTTCGTCGACGTATTCCCGGGCCATGGCCGCGGCGCGCTGCGGGCTGTGGTCTTTAACGGAAATGGAGATGATCCCACTCTGCCGGTCCGCAGAAACGTCGGTGAACTGGCCCAGGGTTCTTCGGGCGTCCTCCGGATAGCGGGCATGATACACCTGCTGCAAGTGAAACTTGTCAATCACCGCGTCACGCACCCGGTCGCTGTTCAAAATCCCCACAAACAGCGCGCTGGAGTTCTTCAGTCCCAGAGAGTCTTCCACCAGGCTCGCCCCTCCGCCAAGCTGTCCCGTGAGGCCCGCCAAGGACGCTGCCAGTGATCCCGCACCGGACGACGAGGGCGGCATTAGCCGGGCGGTTGACGTGTACTGCTTGGGAATCAAGAACGCCACCAAAGTTGCTACCACAAGTCCGCATAGGATGGCACGCAACAGGAAGCGCCGCTCTTCCCAGAGAAGCCGCAGGCGGCGCGCCGTCCGCTCCCGCTCCCTTGACAGGACTTCCCCGTTGACGGGTTCCAAAAAGAGCCCGCCGGGCTCCTGTTCTCTCGCGGTCTCGTATGGAGGTTTGACCGATGAACCCATCGACCCTTCCGTTTTACCTAAAATCCCTTTCCACCTGACCTGCCACGGAGGCTCCAGTGCGGCCAGAAAGTCAGTTGAACCGAGGTCGTGAAATTGGACTTCGGTTCGGGCGCCAGCACTGTGAACCTCCATTTTTCATACTGGAGATTCGCCGAAAGGCTTGCCCGGGAGCCGGCCCAGAGATCCAGGCGCATTCCCGCATCGTTCAGCGTGCCGCCGTAGGGGATAAATTCCCGGCTTACCTTCTGGTGGCGGTAATTGAGATGGATCCTGCTTCGCGGGCCGAGCCAGTAATTGGTCCACGCCTGCACGCCTTGCCCCTGCCGGCCGATCCAGTTGCCCAGCAGGTTTCCGTCGTTGGTGTAGCCACTTCGGTAACGATAGTTGTAATAGAAGAAACCGTGGCCGAGGTTTCCTCCCAGAGGATTGTCCGTATAGACGCCCTCGGCTCGAAAATCCAGCTTGTGGAACCTGGGAATTTCCGGCACGTAGATCCCCGTTCGCCATACCGAACGGTCCGCATATCCGATCGGCGATATTTCGTCCTCAGCAAAGCCGTCTGCATAAAACGTCAGCCACTTCCGTAACTTGGGAACCCGGTAAGTAAAGTCCACGAAGGAGCGCCGGTCACCGGGGTCCGAAGGGGTGCCCGAAGGACCGTTCCCTAGGGAAAAAGCACTCTTCAAAAACGTGTGCAAAGTGAAGGGAACGCCAGCCCCCGCAAAAATCGTGGTTCGCGAAACACTGAATTCGAGATTGGGAGTGGGCTTGAAGCTGAATTTTTCTCCGTGAATGAAAGGCTGAGGCTCGGGAAGGCTGCCGACCGCCGGAGCAAACCCTGAGGGGCCGTAGATGTAACGGTGGCCGTCGAGCTGGCCAATAAAGAATTCCGTGCGTACCGGTCCCAGCCAGCCGGCCAAGCCAGGCAGCTTCATTGGGCTGACCCGGCTAATCCTGAACATGTTGATGGGATCGGCATTATCGCTCAATGCCATAGGCCCTCCCTCCCCAGGTCCCCACCATAGGCTCTGTTTGCCGAAGGAAACCTGCCAGTTCCCCAAATTCATCCCGACATAGGAATCTAGAAGTTGAAAACGGTTGACCGCAGAGAAGGGGGTGGCCGGCTCGAGAGGCGTCCCATCATCGACGCCGCTGATGGTTTGTCGAACCGAGAGGGGAAGCGCAGGGGAAGAAGGCGCATGTTGGTACTCGCCGCGCAGGTAGGCGACGAACCGCCCGGAAGTAGCCCAGCCCGAGAAGCCTGTAACCGTATTCAGCCCCTCGGCGTAAGGGCGGCCGTAGTCGTTAATCAACGTTTGCCCGAAGTGGTACCCGTCGCGGAGGGGCATCCCTGAAATTCCCGTAAAGCGCGTATAAACAGACTCAAGATGCAGGCTGCGATTGCGAGCGCCATCGAGGAGATCAAGGTCGCCGGAAAATTCCTTTTGGAGATCACGAATCAGCCCGTATGCCAGCGGCGCATCCGACTCCTTTGCCCGAAGGTGGTCGGCGGCTTCGCTCACCAGGCGCGCGCATTCGAGCCTTGTCCACGGCCGCAGGCCGAGAAACTCGGTATCGATATAGCCCAGCGCCGCAAGGCGGTCGAACTCCGGATAAACCCAACTGTCGAGCGGCACGTACGGCGAGCCCATGTTCCCCGGCTGCCGCTCCTGCTCTCGATCGCGCTCATGCGAGGGTATCTGCCAGCCGGCACCCCAAAGTTCAGGATTATGATGCTGATGATAGACCTCGTGCGCGATCAGCCATCCGAGCGCGCTGCCAACCAAAACGTCGGAAGGAAAGTGCTCTTGGCCCGTCACGCGAGATGCGCTGACGGCTGCCGCCAGGCCGTATGCAAACAGCTTGGTCAGAGGCCCCGGATACTCATGGGCGATAATGCCCGCTGTGGACCAGACAGCGGCGGCATGCTCGGATGGAAACGAGCTGCCTCCCTGCCGGAAGCGCCCTTGAGCGTTATCAACATAAGGACGTTCCCGGCCCGCGGCCGCCTTGACGGCGGTCGCCGCCAGATAGCTGTCGATAACTGCTTCACCGCTCAACAGGCCCGTTTCGCGCATATGCTCGTTGTGCCGGGCTTTGCCCCAGAGATAAAGGCTGCCGGCAACTCCAATCAGGGAAGCGGCCCCCAGGTTCGAAAACGTCCGGCTCTCGGCGATCCGGGTTGGGGAACTCGAAAGGTGGCGGCTGGTGGCGCTGTCGGTTGCCAGCATGGCTGCCGCCAGCCCCGCCAGAGGCACCAGCCAGTTCGCATCGCGCAGGCGTAAGCGGCGGGGGCTCATCCAGATCGCCTTCTGGTCCCTAGCGATATTCTTCAGCAGCGGAAACCCGACTGTGTTGCCGGAGTCTTGAGCAGCTTGCTTCTCATGGGTTCCGGTTTTTTTGCCATGTTTCCACCAGTTCTGCTCACGCTCGTGCCGGACCGCCGCAACGCGAGGCGCCGCCGAATTTCGCGCAGGGTTACTCCCGGCAAATCCTACGGCAGAACCAGCCATCATGATGGACGTCAAGATCAGTAATTTCAGCGACCAAACTCCCGAGGCTCTCATTAGCGAGTGGCAACGGCAGCGGCGATAGCAGCCGAGGAGGCGACCTGGCTGATCTGGATTAAGTTCTTCCAAAGCGTTGATCCGCCGATGGGCTTTTCAGGAACGACGATCGTGTCCCCGGGACCCATCCGCGTGGACAGCACGTCTCCGTGCCACCAAGGGTTCCCTCCACTGCTCACGACCGAACCGTTCGCTCGTATGACGAAGATGGCCTTCCTGTTGCCCAGCCCGGTCACTCCACCGGCCCGGCTCAGATACCATCCTGCCGTTTTGCCGCGCTCCAAAGTAATTGCGTTTGAGTTGTAAACCTGCCCGGTGACGATCACGAAATCCGGACGCTTGGGAACAAAAAGGGTGTCGCCGGCGCGCACCTGAATATCGTCTTGAGAGTTTGCAAACGGTTTCAGGTTCTCGCGCAAATGGATGACCAGTCGCCCGGTGACAGGCGCGCTTCGCAAGGCTTCAAGAACCTGCTTGTGCTGATCGAGCGCAGCCTTCTGCAAGGCTGCCTGATCGGCGGCGCTTTCGTTGATGGAGACTTTAACCTCCGTGGCACTTTGCTCGACTTGCTGGATTAATTCGTTCCGGCTTTTCTCCTGCAGGCTTCTGACCTCGCCGCGTTCAAGGACTGCGGCCTGAGGATAAGCTGTCGGCAGAAATCCGCCGGCGCGCTCAAGCACCGAACTCAGCCGCTCGCCGGGAGCGATCCCGTAGGTTCCAGGATGCTTGACCTCACCGCGAAGGGTGATAGATGCCCCGATATCATCCCAGCCTGGAATGGCTTTGACCGTCAGCACATCGCCGTCGTGTAGCAACGGGTTTTGACTGCGCTTGCCGTCGAGGGCCGCCTCCAGACTAACTTCCCGGTGCTCTCCGATTTTGGGGTCGGGACCTTGGACAGCATAGCGAGTAAGGTCGGCCGAGCCGGTATCGGCGCTTCGTTTCAGCCCTCCGGCCAGGCCCACCAGGTCGCTGACGCGCAGGTTTGCGGTCAAGGGGAACCGCCCCGGACGCAGCACCTCGCCCTCCACATAGACGCTGGGTGGATCGGCCTTCAGGGGGTTACGCTGCACCAGAATGCGGTCGCGAGGCCGCAACAGTACGTTTTCAAGAGGGTCGCCGGCAAGGGCCTCCCCGAGGTTCAGGCTCATGATGGTAAGTTTCCCGTCCGGCAGGCTGTGAACCAGTTGCGCCGAATTGAGAAAGGCATCCGGCTCGACGCCGCCGGCCTGATAGATGGCGTCGCGAACATGCGCCACGCCTGAAGTGGTGTAAGTCCCGGGGTGGCGCACCTCCCCGCCCACGATCACGGTAGGAGCATTCTCGAAATCAAACCGGCTGAAGATCCGAACGGTATCAAGCGGTTGAAGCTTGGGCGAGGTCTTGGGATGGGCCAAGGCTGCCGCCAGGTCGAAACTCTCGACGCTCGGGTGATCGTCGGGAGAATTCAGCCGGATAATTTCCGCATAATGAGTTGCAGGCTGGGGCAATAGGTCGGAATAGGAAGAAATCAGGTCCGTCAGTCTCAGATCGGGACGGTATGAATAGCGTCCCGGCCGCAGGACATGTCCTTCCAGATAAACGGTATCCTGGTTGTACGGCGCGATGGGGAAGATCCGGATGATATCGCCGTCGTGGATTGCAAACGACAGAAGCTGCTGGTTGACCGCCGCTGAGCCTGTCGGATTATGAATGTCCAGGCTCAGCATCGTTCGCTTTTCGTGGGCCACCACGCGCTGCACTTCAATGTGGCGCAGGGCGGCCGTGGGTAGAATTCCGCCAGCCAACTGAAGCACTTGCGCCAGGGTTTTCTCGCCGTGAAGCTCATAGCTCGCGGGACGCCTTACCATGCCTTCCACTTTGACTTCCGGACCCACCGGCGGTACCAGAATCGTGTCGCCGTTTTCCAGCCTCTCAAGGTCCGACTGCACCCCGTGCAGCAGCAGGTCGTAAAGATCGACGTTCTGGACCAGCCTCTTGCCGCGAAAATGCTGCAGCAGGCGCAGAGAACCGTCCGCCGCTGGCCCGCCGGCTGCAAACAGAGCGTTCAAGGGGGTAGAAAGCGAACTGATGTCATAGGCTCCCGGGTACTTAACCTCACCCACCACGTAAACGCGCACGGTTCGAAGCCGCGCCAGAGAAACATCGGCGGACACGTCCCGAAACTGCGTCCGCAAAACCTGTTGCACCCTCTGCTGCACTTGGCCCATGCTTTCTCCGCTCACCATGACGGGACCCACTTCCGGAAGCGCCAGCCGTCCTTCGCGGTCAACAACGCGGTACAAACGCTCCGCAACGCTTCCCCACAGGCTGATTGTCAATCCGTCTCCGGGGCCCACCACGTAATTGGGTCCGGCGGGAAGGTCCATGGGCAGTTCGCCGGTATCAGCCGGCGGATTCTCAAAAACATCCATACCAAAGCGTTGGAGCTTGGGAGAGTGGGGCGACACCTGTTCGTAGAGGTCGTAAAGCGAAGGGATATTCGAGTAGGGGTTAGGACGGTGAACAATGCGCGGGCGCGAGGACTCCTCCTCATAGCTGTTGCCGGCCTGCCGGTAGTAGGGCGAGGATTGCCAGGGCCGCACCAAAGTTCCTTCCGGAGGAGCCGGTGATCCCGCCCCGCGTTCGCGGAGTTCCTGCTCCATCCGGGCGCGGCTCGCATTGCCTCCAGGCTGCTGGGTGGAGAATGCCGGAAAATTAGAGGAAGCGTTCAGACCGTTCCCGTAGGCAGAACCGCCATTGGCCCCACTCAAATTATTCAGGCCGGGCAATTTGTCTTGCTGCAGCCCGCCCGACCCGAGACCGCCATTGGCAGTGCTTCCTGATGGAGGGAGGGACTGCGGGATCAGGCCTTGATCGGTTCGATCGAGCAGCAGCGGCTGGCTATGAGGGTTGGTCCAGGGGTTTTGCGGTGTTGTCGGGGCCGGGCCCCATGGCGGGGAAGAAGGCGTTGGCTGATTTCCTTCGAACCTCGGCATTTGCGGCTTCATCCCCTGACGGCGGCGGTTAGGAGGATAGGCCTGCTCCCCGCCCCGGTAGAAAGTTGAAGGTTCTTGACGAGTTGGCGCTTCCTGTAATCGCTTTGCCTCGGCCTGCAATTCAATCTGTTGCCATTGCGCCATTTGCGAGTCGGGATTAACCTCCGGCTGCAGGTATCCGTAACGCTGCAGGAGGCGCGTCGCCACGGCGCGAAATTTGCGGTCTCTTTCCAGACGGTCGAAAATTCCATCCTGGCTCATTCCCTGTTCGTCCACCATCTGCCCGTGGTCGGTGGCGTCGCGGGCGACCCAGTGCTCCAGCTCCACTAGCAGGCCGGGTTGGTTACGCAGTATCGCTTCAATTTCCTGCGCCGAAGCGGCAACGTAGTTCAAATTATCAAGGGCCAGGTCGGAAAGGGGAGCAGCCTGGAAGTCTTCCTCGTTTTGTTGATACCGCTGGGGTAGTGGATCGAGGGTTGAGGGCGCTTGTTGCTGCTGGGACTGCCCGGCCGAACATATCGCAAGCAAGACCAGCAGAAACAAGGCTGCAACCCCGGTAAACCGAGTGCGTAATGCCGCTATCCGGCGGCTGTGGGCGGGTTGAACTCTCACCGAAGGCTTCCTCCCCGACTGGGGTTTCGAGGTGCTTCGCGGGGACCTTCTTCAGAAGCTTCCGTGTCAAAGCCCTGCACATCGAGCGCGGTCCAAAAGAAAACCGTGCTGTCGTGCCCCGGCTCCGGAGCTCGAACGCTTATCGTGGGAAACCCGGAGAGCGGCGTGTCGCAAGCCGCAGACCCGGCACTCGCACGATCTTGCGCAGAGGTCAGAAAGTCCAGCCGGCTCGCGTCGAGGACGGGAAGGATGTGCGCAGGGTCGTGGGTTCCTGCCACCACCTGCCCCTTCGACCCACCGGGGATGATGGCAAGAATCCGCCGAGGCACCCATCTGCGACCTTTCGCGACCAACACTTCGATCTTTCTTGTCAGAGCCGTCACCATTAACTTGATAGGTATCGGCATCCAGACGGCAATCCGTGAGTTGAAAACTTACTGATAGATTCTCGATACGCAGCAGCGGCGCGGAAGTCCTCCCAGCGCGCCTGCATCTGGCTCCCCAATGTCGAGGCCTTCGCCGCAACCTGCCCGGTTATGGGTAAACCATCTTCCGGCGCCTCACAGCTGCGCGCAGAGGCAACCCCCGCTCATCGGAAACTCATCGAACGGTCGTTGTACCTTCGCGGAGGTTATGAAGTTCAGAACAACTTCCAAGTTTTCTCACGGCCGCTCGGCAGGTAAAAATGCGATGAGCTGTGATACTCTTAAGGTTTTGCTGACGTGCTGGCTTCATCATCGTGTCGTTGAATCCCGCTGAGGGGAACGGGAAGGATGGGGTTTCTTCCCGCAACAATTCCTGGGATCGGAATTACCTTCTGACCGGAGCCGTCGGAATGAAAATCGGCCCTCCCCGTCTCTCGCCTGCCGTCTGCTGAGCCATTTCCCAGAAGCAGCGCTAATCCGGCGGTCAACAACCCACAATGCAATGAACGGGTAGCGATGAGTCAAACGTAAAACAAAAGGAAACTTCTGGAGTCATCGGATGGAAACAAATTCAGATCCAAAAAACACGGAGGTCTCACACCTCCCTGATGATGCGGCTGAAGATAAGCGAATCAGAGAGGGCCGGAGGTCTTTCTTTCTGTGGCTGATTGCTGTCGGCACAGCTGCGATGGGGAGCTTGCTGGCCGTTCCGCTGGTCCGTTATGTGCTCTACCCGGTCTTCGCCAAGACGACCTCACTCTCGTGGTCGGATTTGGGCAAGGGAAGCCCATACGCTTCCCTCACCGCTCCCGTCAGAGAGATTGTTAAGATCGAGCAGGTCGATGGATGGCGCGAGGCAATTTCCAGGAAGCCCGTTTACGTCACCAAAGGGAAAAGGAAAGGCTCGCTCGATGGAGTTGAAGTGCTTTCTGCCGTCTGTCCGCACCTGGGCTGCGAAGTTCCCTGGAATGCGGATGAGGGCAAGTTCATGTGCCCTTGCCATGGCAGCCAGTTTGCTCCTGATGGTTCAGTCATCCAAGGGCCGGCAAAGCGTGGGATGGACACACTGCCAATCAAGACCGAAAAAGACGATTTAATGGTGCGTTACGAGTATTTTCAGGCGCTTCTATCCTACAAGAAGGAAGTAGGATAAAAGAAATCCCGATTATGTCCACACAATCTACTTCAGGTGATAGTCCCCAACCCGGGCGCAAAACACAGCACAGCCGATTGCTCCGCTGGTTCGACCGCCGCACGGGTCTAAACAAGTTGCTGCATGAAGCGCTGGACGAACCCATCCCGGGCGGAGCGCGATATGCCTACATCTTTGGGTCGGGATTACTTTTCATTTTCATTTCCCAAGTTATTACCGGGATCTTCCTGGCGCTCTATTATGTTCCCTCCGCCGACCACGCCCACGTCACCGTCGCCTACATAACCAAGGTCGTTGCGGCCGGGTCTTTCTTGCGCAGCCTTCACGTTTATGGGGCCAGCGCGATGGTGATCATCGTGTTGTTGCACTTGAGCCAGACCTTCCTCTACGGCTCCTATAAGGGAAGGCGCGAACTGTTGTGGGTTTCCGGTACCATTCTGTTCACCCTGGTCATGGGCATGGCCTTTACGGGTTACCTCCTCCCGTGGGATCAAAAATCGTACTTCGCAACCGCAGTCGGCACGAGTGTTGCAAGCGAGGCGCCCTTCGTCGGCGGGTTCCTGGAGCGACTATTGCGGGGCGGAACCCAGATCGGGACGCTGACGGTCTCGCGTTTTTATGCCCTGCATGTTTTCTACATCCCGGCGCTGATTTTTCTTCTTGTAGCGATTCACATCTACCTGTTTCGCAAGGCCGGCGCGGCGGGGCCCGTCAGTGAGAGTCCGGTCAAGCCAAAGCAGCAAACTGAAAGCTTTTACCCGCGCCAGTTGGTCATGGATTTGGGATTTGCGTTGTTGCTGATTGTGGCGCTGGGGTTCGCAGCCTATTTTGTTCCCGCTGCGCTTGGACCTTTGGCCAACCCTGCGGACACCCATTTTCTGCCGCGTCCGGAATGGTACTATCGGTCCCTCTTTGAGTGGCTGAAGATCTGGCACGGCCAGGCGGAATTCCTCCGGATCGTGGTAATTCCTGCCATCATTGTTTTTCTATTTATAGGCCTTCCTTTCATCGATCGCCGACTGGAACGTAGGCCCAGGCGGCGACCCGTTGCCGTCGGCACTTTCTCGGTCATCTTCCTGGCACTGATCACCCTGGGCGCCTACAGTTACTACCAGGATTCCCACAACAAGGACGTTGCGATGCAATTGGCCCAGCAGCATCGGATGGAAGTACAGTTCATGAACGAGCCGTTCAAGCCGCAAATGGCCGGCGGAGCACCAACCCAGGCTGCGGAGGCCAGCGCGCCGCCTAGCCCGATTGAGGCGGAAGGGGGTAAAATGTTCCAGTCCCACGGATGCTATGCCTGCCACGGCGAAGGCGCGGTGGGAACCTCATTCGCCCCACGCCTGATCGGCATAGGTCAAACGTTTTCAGAAGAACAGCTCGATAATTTGTTCAAGCATCCACTGCCCAAGATGGACGCCGGCGGCATGCCGCACTTTCAATTCAGCCCGGAAGACGTGAAAGCTCTCAGGGCGTATCTCGATGGCCTGAAATAGCTGATCTGGCCCAGTTTAATCGAGGCCCAAATCCTGCAAAGTGTAATGGTCCCGCAAAACTCAGGGCATTATTCCTGAAAGCTTGATGACCTGGGCCTCGCCAAAATAGTTACTCCCCTTCGCAACCGAACCCCCGGCAAGATGCCGGGGGTTGGGGATGGAACGCTTTGAATGATTGGGTTTCAGGCTGTGATCAAATTCGAGTCGCTTCGAAAACTTAAGCTTTGGGTTTCCTTCTTCTGCGGATTACCTTTACGATCTTGGCCACGGTAATACCCTTATGGTCAGAGGTCTTCGTACCGGTCACCTTCACGTGTTCGCCGGCATATTGTTCCAGTTTGGGATCATTCTGGTTTTCGACCATCAGAGCTCTCCCTCGAGTGACAAACACGTATTTTGCACCGTGTTTGATACATTCCAAGGTGCATTGCCGCGGATTGGCCGGCATCTTGTGGTGAGCACCGCAGTTGGAATCGCTGATATCTCCGTAATAGGTATGCTCCTTCGGGCTGGCCGAGATGCCTTTCTTCCGGGACCTGGCAAAGGCCGGAATTGAAATGGCAAGGGCCAGCGGAAAAATAAGTAGCAGGTTTATCGCTCTCTTCATGTGTGAATGCTCCTTCGTGGAATTAACTAACATTTTCTTCTTGCGATCAATGTTCTAGCGTTAGTGCCCTAAACTGTTAACCGAAAATACCATAATCCGCCCATCATTAGAAGCAATCTTGCCGGCGCGCGGCTATTTGATAAATGCTCACGACCCTTGCCCGCACAATATCCCCGGCCAATCCTGTATTCGTTCAGAATGATGGGTGACATTCGGTCCGATGGGTTTGCCCCGCCGTCGAGGCTGAAGGAATGTGGAAATCCCGCCGCAGGCAGGATTTCCAAGCGCGCTGGAAGGCCCTGGCGTTCCCTCCCAAGCTTGATTTTCCGTGCCTTCCCCGGCGCGTCATTTCCTCAGCTTCCTTTGGCCTCGAAAGCAATGCGTGCCCGGAGTCCTTTGGCTATAAGCTACATAGAGTTCCGAGCCAATCTCAAAAGTGCCACCAATCATGTGAACGAGTACGGGAAGTTGAGTTTTTATTGTCGTTTGTGCCAAAATGCATCGCCGGACGACACCGCAGAGATTGCTGTGGTTTCTTGAAGTCCGCGGTCTGCAGTTCGGCGGAATACAAGGACCTGTTGTTGGAAAACACTCCACCCAGTAAGCGAGGTGAGCCCGATGCGAACGAAGCTATCCCTGGTCCTGATGTGCGTCGTCATTGCCACGTGTGCAAGCGCCCGCAAGAATCCGCTCTCCGGACCTATGCCGACAGCGGCCAGCCAATCTGAAAAGGCGTCGCTTCCCAAAGCGGACTCCGGAATGCAGAAGATCAAACATGTGATCTGGATCATTCAGGAGAATCATAGTTTTGACAGCTATTTTGGGACTTTCCCCGGAGCGGACGGTTTTCCGCCTTCGACCTGTATTCCTGTCTTGCCCGGGAGCCGCCGGTGCGTGAAGCCGTTTCACATGCCCAAGGGTGAGCCCATCTACGATTTGCATCACGGGTGGGGCAACGAACACGCTGCATACAACAACGGCAGGATGGACGGGTTTGTGTGGGCGGAAGGATCACCCTTCACGATGGGATATCTGGATGACCGGGATATTCCAAACTACTGGGCATACGCGCGGCACTATACTCTCTGCGATCGCTTCTTCTCCTCCGAGATGAGCGAGAGTCTGACCAATCACCTTTATTCTGTTGCCGCCCAGTCTGGAGGGCTGATTGGCGGACTCGGCAGCATCAAACAAATCGAAGAGGTTTTGGGCGAACGGGGTGGTTTCAGTTTTGCTTCTATCGTCAATTCGTTTTCACGCGGGCACGTCTCCTGGAAGTATTACGTTGAAACCCGGCCGATGACTGCTGATCGTAACTCATACGGCGTAATACCGTCCTTATGGTTCGGCGAGCCGAAGGCATTTTCTCTTTGGAATCCGCTCGCGGGATTTAAGGCTATTCGCGAAGACCCAAACCGGATGAAAAACCTGGTGGATTTAAAGGAATACTTCCAGGATCTGCGTTCCGGAACGCTCCCGGAAGTCTCCTGGATTGTTCCGATTTTCGAAGATAGCGAGCATCCGCCGGAGACGCTGGCGCCCGTCGCGAGGGGAATGTGGTACGTAACCAACATCATCAATGCGTTGATGGAGAGTCCCTATTGGAAGGACAGTGTCGTTTTTCTGACATGGGACGACTATGGAGGGTTCTACGATCACGTCCCGCCGCCCATCGTCGATGCTTTCGGATACGGGCCGAGAGTTCCCACCCTCATTATTTCTCCCTATGCAAAAGCCGATTATGTCTCGCATTTCACCTACGACTTCACCTCGATGTTGAGGTTTATCGAAGACCGTTGGGACCTTCCGCCTTTAACCCAGCGCGACGCTCACGCCGACGACATGAAAGATTGCTTCGATTTCAAGCAGACCCCACTCCCAACCTTAATCTTTCCGCTTCCCAAGAAGCTGCCCAGGCCCGAGCGAACCATGTACCAAGACTATGAGCCGTACGTGCCGCCGCCGGTGATAAATCTCAATCCGCAGAGACAAGCTCGGTCGCACAAACCGCAGGGAGGGGTTCAATAAAGCCCAGGAATTGCCGTAGACCTGATCTTTC
>Ga0307374_10009528_pt1 | contig 14284 bp, 14 predicted proteins | sample OX3MG_FD_202532 | JGI IMG/M metagenome (GOLD analysis project Ga0307374, IMG submission 202532) | Soil microbial communities from Risofladan, Vaasa, Finland - OX-3 | ecosystem: Environmental > Terrestrial > Soil > Coastal area > Acid sulfate soil | place: Finland: Risofladan, Vaasa | collected... | reverse complement strand
GCCGATATCGACAGCGCTGACTTTGGTCGCCTTTTCGGGGTCAACCTCACAGGGGCATTCCAGGTCGGGAAGGCCATCCAGCGGCGACTGCGAATGCAGACGTGCACTCTCAGCATGGTCTTTGTTTCCTCGGTAGCGGGCCTTCACGGCGAGGCGGGGGGAGCACTTTACTGCGCTACCAAATTCGGCCTGCTTGCCTTTGTCCAGAGTTTTGCAGCTGAAATCGCAGAATATGGGTGCCGCGTCAATGCTGTATGCCCTGGAAATGTCGATACACCAATGCTCCGCTGGCTTGCCGGCAAGATGGGAGAGAGATCTGGTATCGGCCAGGACGAAGCGCTGAGAGAACTTGCCGACGCGACGGCGTTCCGCCGTCTGCTGACACCGGCTGAGGTGGCCAATGCGTGCCTCTGGCTGCTCTCTGCCGAGTCATCCGGCATCAGCGGTCAGACGATCATCGTCGACGGGCCCGCTCCGCGGACGTGAATGACATGATCTCCGTGGAAAACACTATCCGGGATGCTCGCGCGCTCATCAGGATAGACAGCCAGAATCCAGGACCGTTCGAAGGGCAGTGCGCAGAGTGGATCGGAAATAGGCTTACCGACTTCGGGCTGACGCCATCCAGACAGTCTGCAGACCTCTCAAGATCGAACATCGTTGCCGCCATCCCTGGCAGGGGCTCAGCCTCCAGACTGGTCTTGCTCGCGCATATGGACACAGTGCCTATAGGCGAAGGATGGACATATCCGCCTCTCGGCGCCGTTCTCGCTGGAGACCGCATCTATGGCCGCGGTGCCTGCGACATGAAAGCGGGCCTCGCGGTCGCCATTAACTTGCTCGGATGGCTGGCTGCGGCGCCGATTCGGCCATCTGGCGACGTCCTTCTCGTGGCTACTGTCGATGAGGAAGGACCGGAGATGGGCGGTGCGCACGCACTCGTGGCCTCGGGCCTGCTTCAGCCGGACGACCAGATACTTGCACTCGAACCGACTGGCATGCGTCTCCGGATCGCCCAGATGGGCCTTCGGTGGATCAGGCTCACCGTTTTTGGGCGTATGGCGCATGCGGGACGTGCGCACCTAGGCCTGGATGCCAATCACATCATGTGCAGGGTGATCGACGACCTCAAGCAGGCAGTGAGCAGCCTGCCGCATAACGACGCAATCCTCGGCCGACCCCGGATGACCTGCGGCGTATTCAGAGGAGGCATCGCACCGAACGTCGTGCCGCCGTCCGCGGAAGTGCAGCTGGATCTGCGGCTTGTGCCTCCCATGACACCTGGTGATGTAATTGCCTTTGTCCGCGAACGAACTGAACATGTGTTGTCTGAGTTTCCCGGGGCCCGCTATGAGGTTGCCCCCCTCGGGGCCGAGAGGCCCGCCGTTCGGGCAGACGACAACGCAAAGATCGTAATAGCGCTCCGCGATGCCTTCCGGACGTGCACCCAGGCCGCGCTGCCGAGCGGTGGTGACGATGGCCACGAAGCCTATACCGATGCGTCGATGGTCGCGGCTCTGACTGGAAGCAGCAGCGCGACCGTATTCGGACCAGGCACGACTGACAATGCGCACACTTCCGACGAATATGTCAGCATCGCGGACATCGAACTCACATGCCGGCTGATGGCAGAGCTAGTCCAGAACTGGTGAGGTGGACATGAGTCAAATTCCGATTCGCTCCCAGCCGGTCAGCCTGTTTGTCAACGGCACGCTGATGCGCGGGCTAGCGTTGCATGGCAATCTTTCGGGCGCCGCGTTCATCGGCACTGCGCGGACAGCCGCTCGCTATCGGCTGTACTCGGTGCGGGACCAGCATCCAGCCATGATCCCGGCACCAGAAGGCGACGGCGCCAAGGTCTCGGGAGAGGTCTATGACATCGTCCTAGGGCATCTACAGGAGGTTGTCGCGCATGAGCCCGCTGGGCTGGGCCTCGGCGTTGTCGATCTGGACTGCGGCGGTCAGTGCCTCGGTATCCTCTGGACGGCCTCCCGCCTTCCGCGCCGGGCCATCGATGTGTCGGCTTTCGGCGGCTGGCGAGAATATCTCTCATCACTGGGGTCCGCGACGCTCGCGTGACCCTGCCGCACGAATTGTCGTGCGGTTACGGACGTAATGCCTCAGGAGGCCTCAAAGCCGCGGATAAGCTCCCGATCAGTGACCTCGATCCGCTGACGTGTCAATTCGTGCCGAGCGTGGCCGATGACATGAGCCCGAACGTGGTCGCCGAACGCACTGGCGGCCAGCGCTGAGGTGCCGAAGGCGTCCACTGCCTCAGTCAGGTCCAGAGGGACTGTCGGAAGATCTTCCCGAGCCAGCGCGTCGCCGCTGACGGGCGCGGGTAGTGCCAGTTGATTCTCGATACCTGCCGCTCCTGCAGCAATCGCTCCAGCGAGCGAAAGGTACGGATTGCAGTCCGCACCCGGCAGGCGCAGCTCTAGCCGCAACGTACTTCCGCTTCCGGCGACACGAACCATGACAGTCCGGTTGTCATATCCCCAGCTGACAGTCCGCGGCGCCATGCCGGAAGAACTGAACCGACGGTAGGAGTTTCCGAAGGGTGCATGCAGCAGAATCAGCTCCGGCGAGTAGCTAAGCAGGCCCGCGAGAAAGGATTCTGCAATTGCGCCCAGGCTGCGCTCGCCCGACGGCACATCCGCGCCCATCAGGCTCTGGCCCGAAGAGTCCTGAAGCGAAAGGTTAAGATGACAGCCCGATCCGGGAGCGCTTGTCAGAGCTTTCGCCATAAACGTGGCAGCTACGTCCATCGAGTGAGCAACAGCCTTCACGGCGTGCTTGAACAGGACGTGAGAGTCCGCGGCGGCCATAGGATCACGCGGCGGGAAGTTAAGCTCGATCTGCCCTGCGCCGCCTTCGCCTTGAGTAGTTTCGACAGGGAAGCCAAGCGACCTCGCAGCCTCACGGACCCGGCCTGCGAAAGGCTCGAAGAACTCCGTCACAAGGACATCGTTATCTCCGCGCCGATGGTAATACGGGGGAAGCTCCTGGTAGCCGCGGTCAAAAGCCTCGGCATAAGGTAGCCTGAAGACATAGAACTCTAGTTCCGTGGAGACGCGAAGAGAATAGCCCAGCCTACTCAGTCGATCAAGTTGCCGACCCAATATGCTCCTCGGGGCTTCGTCCATCAGGCTCGGTGTTTCCCGGCCGCGGCAGGCGTCAGCGAGAATGATCGCCGTGGACGAATCCCAAGGTGCTCGCCGCAAGGTTTCAAGCGCAGGGAACAGAACCCCGTTCGGGTAACCGGTGCTCGCGCCCGAGGCTGCCATTCCAGGAACGGTATCCAGGTCGAGGTCGGTAATAAGGTGGAAGTCCGGTACCGGCAAGCCACTAGAGAGTACTTCAGGCAGCCGATCTGACGCAATGCGCTTGCCGGAGAGACGGCCAATATGATCGGGCACGCAAACGAATACAGTCTCAGTTTCGGCAAACCATTCCGGAATCTTCATCCTGGCCGTTCCCCACCATTAACGATGATATTTGCTCCTGTTATATACGCAGCCTGCGGCGATGCAAGGAATACGCAGACTCCTGCGATCTCTTCTGCCGACGCGAACCGACCGAGGGGGCTAGCCTTCTCGGCCTCTCGCCTGACGGTACTAACCGAAACGCCTCGCTCGCGAGCTGTAAGCGCGAGTACCGAGTCCATCATGGACGAGTCAATCGAGCCGGGGCTCACGCTGTTGACACGTATTCCGCGATTGCCAACTTCATCCGCGAAGGCCTGCGTGAGGTTCACGACCCCGGCTTTGGACGCGCCGTAGGCCGACCAGCGTGCGGAGCCGTGCAGCGCAGCGTGGGACGCTATAAATGTCACCGTCCCACCTCGTGGCAGCCGACTAGCCGCGATCTTGGCAGTGACGAAGCAACTCAGCAAGTTCACCTCTAGCAGAGTCCGGACAGTTGGTATGTCCAGACTCTCGACTGAGCCGACTGACGCCAGCCCGACCGCGTGCACGACGTCAGTGAGGCGCCCCCGGTCCTGTGCCCGGTCGAATACGGCCGATACCGCTGTCTCGTCAGTCACGTCGCAAGGCAGAACTGTCGGCGACTCCTTGAGGTCAGCACCGACCACTGTCGCTCCCGCTGACTCAAAACTCCGCCCTATGGCCGTGCCCAGAGTTCCGTGCGCTCCCAGAACGACGCACACCCGTCCAGCCAGATTCGCTGACGTGCCAGGCTTGGAGGTCATCTCGGGAATCGTCATCGCGGCGGCTGGCTGAGCTCGATGGTGACACCGTCGGGGTCCCTCGCGTAGAGGCAGCGCCAGCCAGCCCAGTCCCCGAAGGGAATCTCGACCGGGCCGTCCGACGCGACCGACACCCCCGCCTCGGCAAGGTCAGCATACGCCTGGTCGATGTCGCTGACCTCAAGCGCGAAGTGCGTCGTGCCCCTGTTGTTGACAGACGGATCAACAGTAATGCCGGGTGGATTTACGTAGCAGAACAACTCTATGAGGCCGCCCCCGGGTATATCCAGTTCCGCCCACTCGATCTCTGTATCCTGGAGTGCGACTATCTTGTCCAGGTGCCGGTAGCTGACGGTTCCGCGGCCTCGTAGCGTGAGGCCGAGCACTCCCCGGTAGAATCTTATCGAGGCATCCATGTCTGACACGCTGACATTGAAATGATTGAAGCGCGTGACCCAGGTCATCGGACATCCTTGATCAGCAGATTCCGGGCAGCTGCCGCTATTGATGCTGCACTAGGTACTACTTCCTCCTCAAGGACAAGGCTCGCGGGAATCGGCACCGATGGGGCGATCCTCGACATCAGCGGAGCATCTTTCCCGAGTGACTCCGCGATGATGGCCATTACCTCGCCGGTGAAACCGAAGTCGCGGTAATCCTCATCGACGATGAGCATCCGACTGGTGCGCGATGCCTCCCGCAGCAGTCCTTCGCGGTCGAGAGGCACGAGCGTGCGCAGATCGACAATCGCGGCGGATATCCCTTCGGCGGACAATTCGGCTGCAGCCAGGTGCGCCAGCTGGACCATCCAGCCGACTGTCACGATCGTCAGGTCTGAGCCGTCGACTACCCGCCTGAGCCGGCCGAAGGGCACCGGCGCGGAAAGTGAGCGCGGCGGGGGCACGTCGTTGTATGGGAGATCTGCCACTCGCGTCTTCAAGAGTTTCTTGTGCTCCAGGAAGACGACTGGGTTGCCGTCGCGCAGTGCGGACAACAACATTCCCTGAAGATCGCCTGGCGTGCCCGGGAAGACGACTTTCAGCCCTGGTATGTGCGCGAACGTGGCCGACAGAACCTGCGAATGCTGGGCGGCTGACCCGATACATCCGACAGCCGTGCGCAGGACCAGCGGCAGCTTCACCTCGCCACCGGACATGTAGTGGTTCTTGGCCATCTGGTTGAGAACCTGGTCGAAGCACACGCCGATGAAATCGACGAACATAAGTTCCACGACCGGCGTGAGGCCTGCCTGAGCTGCACCCACTGCCATGCCAATGAACGCCGTCTCCGAGATGGGGGTGTCAAAGACTCGGTCGTCGCCGAACCGGCGGGCCAGGCGGCGAGTAGCCCCGAAAACGCCGCCGAGCTGTGCCACGTCCTCGCCGAAGACGATGATCGACTCGTCGTGCTCCATCGAGTCAGCGAGCGCCTCGGCTACCAGGTGGGATCCGGTGCGGGAGTCGGGTGGGGTTGCGGTTCTCTGGTCACTCATCGGCAAAGACTCCCGTAGCGGCGCTTGCCGGAGACGGCAGCGGAGTGGACAATGCCCGTTCGGACCAGCCGAGGACCTCAGAGCGTACGGCGCCTTCGATATCAGCCAGCTGGCTTTCATCTGCCGTGCCCTCAGCCAGGATCCTGGAGCGCAAGACGAGTAGGGGGTCCTTCTCCGAACTCATAGCGTGGTCTTTCTCCGCAGGATCCCGGTAGAGGTCAGCATCACCCTCGTAATGGCCTCGAAAGCGATAGACGCGAACAATGGCCATCGCCGGCCCACCGGAGTCGCGCACAGCCTGGACGGTCGATCCGATTGCCTGGTCGACTTCCTCTAGCTCCTGGCCTATCGCTTCACGTACTGGCAGGCCGATCGCCTCCGCGCGGCTCGCCAATCTTCCCGCAGTAGATTTCTTTTTGGGCACGGATATGCCGTAGCCGTTATCTTCGACAAGGAACAGCAGAGGCAGCCCGCGCACCATTGCAAGATTCATGGTCTCGGCGACCGCGCCCTGGTTCACAGCCCCGTCGCCGGCCACGGCCACAGTGATGTAGCTGCCTCCGTCGATCCGCTGTTTCAGTGCGTACCCGGCCGCTAGCGGGGCCGAGGCTCCGACGATCCCGGTGCACATGAAGTTGCTCCGAGGATCGAACAGATGCATATGCCCGCCCTTGCCATGGTTAAGTCCATCTCGCTCAAAGATTTCCGCAAGCATCGGTATGGGGTCGACGCCCAACGCGAGCGCGTGCAGGTGCGGACGGTGGGTGCTAACCACGGCATCTCCTCGCCGAAGATGTCTCGCGAGGACGGCCGCCACGATCTCCTGCCCGATGCCCAGGTGCATCTCGCCGTGGATCTCCCCGCGTGCCACCCCATCTCCTACCAGCACCTCGAATTCGCGCATGCGGCACATAACCTCATAGGTCGCCAGCGTCGCCTGCGGATCCATCGGCTGCTCCTTCCGCGGTCATCGTCAAGGGCCTCGGTGCGTCCTCTGCGGCCGCCTGTCTCATGACTATCTGTTCCTTGCTCCTCAGCTCGTCTGCTGAAAGCACACACGATGACCAATGAGACGCGCTGATCGTGCGCCTGGGGATCGGCTCGTCGGTACACGCTGGCACCGCCCCGTAGGAACACCTCGAATAGAACGGGCAGCTTGGCAGCTGATCGGCGAGATTCGGAGGCCGACCTGGTATCACAGGCAGCCTGTGATAGCGATGTTTGATGGACGGCAGGGACTCAATCAGACGTGCTGTGTACGGATGCCCGGGGAAACGCAGCACATCCTCTGTCGTTCCGACCTCGACAATTTTGCCCGCGTACATCACAGCGACCCGCGTGCAGATCTGCTGGACCACGCTGTAGTCGTGAGACACGAGCAGTACCGAAAGTCCACTTTCGCTGGCCAGGTTTAGTAGCAAGCTTAGTATCTGAGCCTGTGTGCTGACATCGAGTGCGCTCGTGGGCTCGTCTGCAACGAGAAGCTTGGGTGCGGTCGCCATTGCCATTGCAACGACCACTCTCTGCCGTTCGCCCCCGGATAGCTCAGCCGGATAGGCGCCGAGCCGATTCCTGGCGTCGGCCAGCCCGCAGCGCTCGAGCAGATCCACGACGGCCGCTCGCCCCGCGGAGCGTCCTGGCCTGCGGCGCGGGTAGAGTGCTTCCATCACCTGGTCACCTATCCGGATGACGGGATTAAGTGCACTGAGTGCGTCCTGGAAGACCATCGAGACCCCAGCTGGTCGGCGACGGTGCAGGCTGTATGACGACATGACGGAGATCGGCAGGCCGTCGAGTACCACCTCACCCGACGTCAGCCGCATCTCATCGTGGAGCAACCCCACGATCAGCCGGCAGAGCGTGCTCTTACCGCTGCCCGACTCACCGACGAGCCCGACGATCTCTCCTGGGAAGACATCGAGTCCGACGTCGTCCACGACGGACCGCAAATGGGGCTCGCCTGGCACTGTGATCTGTATGTCACGCAACGAAAGCAGCGGGGACGGACTGCTGCGCTGATCCTGGTCCTCCGAATCAATGACGCTCATCACCGACCGCCTGAGCTTCGCCATTTGTCGGCAAGGCTGTCGCCAATCATCGCGAACGCGAGGCCCATTATGACGATCGCCAAGCCTGGGAAGAAGGCAATCCACCATTGTGTAATGACGAAGTTCTGGCCCTCTTGCACCATAGCCCCCCATTCCGGCGTCGGCGGCTGTACTCCCAGTCCGAGATACGAGACTGATGCGCCAAGCAGGACGGCATAAACGAAATCTGAGGTCGCATATAGAAGCACTTGATTGACAACATTCGGGAGCAGGTGCCGAATTAGGACGCGGGCCGCTGAGAAACCGCTCGTCCGCGCAGCTAGCATGTAATTAGCTGACTTCAAGACGATTACCTCTGAACGTACAAGTCTTGCGTAGAAGATCCAGGCGACAAAACTTACGGCAAGGAACAAGCTGCTTAGCCCTGGGCCGCGCAAGCCGACAATGCTGATCACCAGCACCAGGAACGGGAAGGCGAAGCCGATATCGACGAGGCGCTGAACAAGCCCGTCGATCAGTCCCCCTCGCCAGGCGGAGATGACTCCGATGGAAGTCCCGACCACCAGCGCCACCCCGACCAGGACAGTTCCGATCAGGAAGTCGACCCGGCCTGCGTAGAGCGTCCGGCTGAAGACGTCTCGCCCGTACTGATCAGTGCCGAACCAGTGCCTAGAGCTGGGAGGCTGCAGTACAGCAACCTGATCCAGCTGAGTCGGGCCGTAATGGGCGAACAGCGGCGCGCCGAAACAGGCAATCAGCATCAGCGCCAAGAGCGCCAAGCCAATCACGAGCACCACGTTGGGTCCGACCCGGCGGACAGGGCGGGCCCTGGAAAGCGTTAGAAGGCGCGTTCGCGCGACGTTCCCGGAGGCGCCAGTTGCCGTCATCCCGCACTCCGGGGATCAAGCGCGGCCTGTACCAGGTCCACGGCGATGCTGATGAGGATGACGATGAGACCGAATACCAAAGTGATTCCCTGGACTACCAGGAAGTCGCGCTGAAGGATCGCGGATACTAGCTGCTGGCCCATGCCGGGTAGGGCAAAGACGTTCTCGACGATCACGGATGTTCCGAGCAGGTAGCTCATGTTCAGCCCCACCAGAGCGACGACCGGCAGGCTGGCGACGCGGAGAATGTGCCGGCTGAGGACACGTAGCCTACTGATTCCCTTCAGCCTTGCCGCGTCGACATGGTCGGTGCGCAGGATGTCAGACACTGAGGCGCGAAGGCTGCGCACCACGACAGCCAGGAAAGTGAGTGCGAGGGTCAGCGCAGGCAGGAACAGATGGTCGAGGCCGCCGAAGAACCCGGATCCGTTCCCACCTGACGGAAACCAATTGAGCCGGAGTCCCAGGTATGTGATCAGCAGGATTCCGAGCCAGAAGCTAGGCACACCCAATGTCGCGACCGTTGTCGCGCGCACCACCTGGTCCTCCCACCCGCTTCGCCGGTATGCGGCCAGGGTTGCCAGCGGGATCCCAGCCAGCAGCGCAAGGATGACGGCTAGCGCGATCAGCTCAAGTGTCACCACGAGGTGAGTTGCAACGATTGAGGTGACGCTCGTTCCGGTAAGGAAGGAATAACCAAGGTTCCCGTGCCCCAGCTGGCTCAGGTAGCTGATGTACTGATCAATCAGGGGCCTGGATAGGCCAAGTTGCCTAGAGACGGCCGCGATACTGGCGGGGGTAGCGCGGACCCCGACAAGTGTCTGAACCGGCCCTCCTGGCAAGAGGCGTACCAGAACGAAAGTCACGAGCGACACGCCGGCCAATGTCGGGATGACTTGCAGCAGGCGGCGGCGCAGCACGCGGCCGAGCCGACGGCCAAGCGACGTACTGCCGCTCACGGTTACCGCTGCCATACATCACCAGCAAGCTCAGGCACAGCCTCGATGAGCGACTGCGTATACGGATCCGCAGGATTCCTGAGAATCTCCGCCGGAGTTCCCGATTCGACGACCACGCCACGATGAAGGACGATCACGCGGTCGCATACCTGATTCACTACTGCCAGGTCGTGCGTGACGAATACAACCGACAGCTTTCCCGCTGCAAGTGTGTCGGCGATCAGATTGAGCACCTGAGCCTGTACCGAGGCGTCCAGGGCAGATACAATCTCATCTGCCACCAGAACGGCCGGGCTGAAAGCTAGGGCCCGAGCTATGGCGACCCGCTGGCACATTCCGCCGGACAGCGAGCGAGGACGTCGTTTCATGACGTCTGCGCTCAGTCCGACCGCTTCCAGCAGCTCCTCTGCGCGCTCGCCGACCTGCGACCGTGGGCACAACCTGTGTACGGCCAAAATCTCGCGCAGGGTGGATCCGACAGTCCGCTTGGGGTTTAGCGCGGAATAGGGATCCTGGTATACCATCTGGACGCCATTAACTCTCGGCAGTGATGCGGCCCTGCCCGGCTTACCGACGACTGCGCCCATGAAGGAAAGCTCACCTGAGCTGATAGGCATCAGGCCTACGATGCACTTCCCCAGAGTTGTCTTCCCAGACCCGCTCTCCCCGACGATCCCGACACATTCGCCCAGCCGCACGACTAGGTCGACGTCCTTCAGTACCGCTGACTCCAGGTCATGCTCATGGGAGGTTGGAATACTCCCGCCGAGTCGGCCAAGCCGAACTCCGCTCCGCGCTCTCCCGTAATGCGCAGACACCTTCCGGAACTCCAACAACGCCGAGCCCGCGGATGGGACCTGCCTCGACGCAGGCCCCATCTCACCCTCAAATTCTGTCAATGCCGGAGCCCGAACTGCGCCCAGTCGTAGAAACCGAAGCTATCCACATTGAATCCCGTGACGCGGGCCGACATCAGGTGGATGAGCTCAGGGTTGTAGAGCGGGATGATGTGGGCGTCCTTGGCCGCGAGGATCTGAATCTTGTTGTAGAGAGCCTGTGCTGCCGCTGGGTTATCTGTCAGGGATGCTTGCCTTGACAGGCTGATCAGTGTCGTGTCGTGCAGGCCCGTGAAGTAAGCGTTGCAGCAGTAGCCTGGGTCGTTGGCGAAGAGCACCTGCTGGGTCGGATCGCCGCTGACATCCCCCCAGAAAGTCGTGGCGACCGTGTAGTGCATCCCGATGATGTCATTGTCGACTGACGCACTGTCTTTGCGGATTACCTGGAGGTGAATGCCGATCTGCGCAAGATCGGCCTGTGCGATATTAAGAATCGCGTCTTGCGCTGTACCCGTTGAAACTTCGAAAGGTATCGTCAAAGGCGTGGACACCCCAGACTGCTTCATCAAGAGCTTGGCCTTAGCGACGTCGAACGGGTACAAGTTCAGGCCCGTATTCTGATACGTGTTCTTCGGGGGGCCCACTATGAAGGTCGTTGCGGGCGTGCCATAGCCGAACAGGCCAGACTTTACGATTGCCGCACGGTCCAGTGCTAGCGAAATCGCTTCCCGCACCTTGATGTTGGTCATCGGCGCTTTCGTGGTGTTGAGCGCGAGGAGTTCTACGATGGAATACGGCGTGGTAACCACTCGGACATTCGAATTCGCCTTGAATGATGCCACCTCATTAGCAGGCGGCGAGTCTGCAATATCAGCTCTACCGCCCAGTACCGCAGTCGCACGTGCGGTGTCATCAGTCACTATCTGGAAGGTAATAGACGACAGGTGCGGGTAGTCGGCTTTGTTCCAGTAGTACCTATTTCTGGTTACTACATATGACGTGTTCGGAACGCTGGAGGTTAGAACGAATGGTCCGGTACCGATCGGATGAGTGTTGAAGAATGACTTAGCTGACGCAGAGGTGAAAGTTCCTGCCGGATAGATGGCCCCGTTAGGACTTGCTAGATCCGCCAGAAGCGAAGGCCATGGAGCCTTCAGCTTGATGACGAACGTGCTCGGATTCGGAGCAGACATAGAACTTGTCTTGGCGACCAGGAAATTGAGCAGCGATATCGACGGCTTCTCGGTGCGCGTGAGAGAGTAGAGCACATCCGCCGAAGTCAGAGACTTACCGTTCGAGAATTTCACGCCCGGCCGGATATGGAATGTATAGACGAGCTTGTCTGATGAAATGGTCCAGTGGTCTGCGAGCGACGGCAGGAAGCCCGGGCCCTTCGGATTCACCTGTACCAAGCCCTGGAACCATGCCAGCCACATCTGCATGGACGTGTCATTGTCCTGACTGGTCGACGGATCTAGATCGAGTGGAGCCGTAAAGAACTCGAACGTCAGATTTCCGCCGTTTATAGGCTTGCCGCTGCTCGTCGTCCCACCGGGAGGGGATGCGGAGCTCGAACATCCTGCTGCGAATAGCAATGCCCCAGCAACGAAACATGCCGCCACCTGGCGTCGACCCATCACTGCCTCCAGCCTTACAGACTTCCCTGCTGACTCATCGGTCCGGCAGCGATCGACACCCCCACCGGTCATTCCTGGCCGCTCGAACGTGGGACTTCGCAGACGTAGCCACCACCTGGCTGAAGGCTACGGACGGCCGCAAATGCCAGGCAACCAGCACAGTGCGCACCTACATGGCCTATTTCATACAGCGTGTCGGCGCAGTCGCCCAGTTCGGGGATGGGTTTCCGGCATCCAGGTCACCGACGACCGTCGATCCGCGGCACGGCCGTCCCCCGTTCGCTGCACGCAGGGTCGCCTGCCCCTCGACGTTGAGCCGCCTACCTAGCGCCGGATCGCCGCCCAGCTCGAGCACCCTGATCCGAGCGCGTCGTGGGCAGGACATTGCGTCTAGGCTCCGTCAGTTACCGTGAAAACCTGCCTTGGGTTGTCACGGAGAATGCTGTAAGAGACTTCCTCTGAGACGCCGCACAATCTTAGCCGCGGAACAATATTTCGCAGGATATGACCATATCCATAGCCGCCATATTTCTGAAGCTGAATCTTGTAACATATGTCGTGGCTTAGAAGTATGCGCGAAGCCCAGCCGTCGCTCACGAGTTTCGCTGCGGCCCGTACGGTTTCTGTATCCCCGAAGCTCTGGAAGCTATTTTCGCTCTCGAAGAATTCGTGCCCGAATAGGTCATACTGGACCAGACAGCCGCGGCTGAGTACGGCTCTGTGATATTCGGGTCGGTGCAACGAGGTGTCCAGGTGCCCCATGACGACGCGCGATAGATCGGCCCCCTCGGCCTCCAAGACGTCTGCAGCGACTAGCGCCGAGTCCTCATCCACGGCATGAGCCGCTGTGTGGATGCTTATGGCGGCGCCCGTGGCAGCCTGCGCTCTTGCCCCGGCCCGCAGCACTTTCAGTTCGTCGTGATGAATCGGCCAGGAAAGACCCAGCTCACCGATGACTCCACACTTCGTTCCGTCCGGATCACCTTCAAGTATGTCCGAGACCATGGCGTCAGCGAGCTGCCCGACGGTTGACGTCGCGACCTGCGGATCATGGGACGCCGCGATGTAGTGCCCCGTCCCTGCAATAATGTTAATGCCCGTCGCCAATGAGATCCGCCTGAGCGCGCCAAGATCACGGCCCATCGCGCAGGTGAGCTCGACGAGAGAACGTCCGCCTAGCCTGGCGAACTCCGCTAGCTCCTGAATCGCGGTCTGCTCGTCTTCGAGGACGAGCACTGAAGCATTAGAGTTTGGAAACTGCCTGTGCCACCACAGGGTGTCGAGCGTCGGCTCCTTCGTGGCTGCAAGCTGCCGTCCGAGGTCATCATCCGGCGGCGGTGCCTGCCACATCCGTGAGTCGCAGATCAGATGCTCATGACTCAGCGTCACTCCCAGGTCAGCGTCCTCGATATCGCCGAGAACTGTGCGCACTATTGACATCGAGCGTCCCTCCCCACACTCAGGACTGTCAGCTTCTAGCCGTCCTTGCCGGGCTCGTCTAGGCCGTAAATCCGAATAGCATTGATGTAGCTGATCAACTCCCTGTCGCGAGCCGAGGAGGTTATGTAGTTGATTTTCATTTTTTCGTACGCCACATTATAGAATGGAAAGTCGGAGCCCCAGAGCATGCGTTCGGCGCCAAATCGTTCAACCCATTCCCCCAGAACCCGGACCATGGGATTCGCCGTCGTATCCACGTATACATTCTTTGACAGCTCCGCGGCCGGAAAGCACTCCCAGGAGAGATCGGCGAGGCCGAAGTGGCCCAGTATGAAGGGCACATTAGGAAAATGGCGCGCAGCCGCCGCGATAGCCAGCGGGTTGGAGTGAGGATGAGTGCCGCTATGAAACAAGATCGGCAGGCCGTGGGCTTCGATGCGCTCGTAGAGCGGAAAGTACTGCTCCATATACGGGAACCATGCATCTTCACTGGGGTGAAGCTTCACGCCTTTGAAGAAAGCATTCTGGACACATCGCTCAAGCTCGGCGAGCGCGCGGTCATCTGTCGGGTCAAGATAGATCACTCCGAAAATCCGACCCGGATTTTGCTCACAGGCAACACGCGTTGCCTCATTACAGCTAACCATGTCTCCCGAAAGGATCGATAGGAAGCCGGAGTCAACCTGGGCGGCATCGTGCTCCCGGGTCAAGTCCGCTACGACGTGGTTCCCCTTGAAGAGGGGCGTGAAGTCACCAATGTGGCAATGGGTGTCGATAA
>Ga0307374_10009527_pt1 | contig 14286 bp, 10 predicted proteins | sample OX3MG_FD_202532 | JGI IMG/M metagenome (GOLD analysis project Ga0307374, IMG submission 202532) | Soil microbial communities from Risofladan, Vaasa, Finland - OX-3 | ecosystem: Environmental > Terrestrial > Soil > Coastal area > Acid sulfate soil | place: Finland: Risofladan, Vaasa | collected... | reverse complement strand
ACGTCGGTCTGGGTCATGCGCTCTGACCGGCAGCGGTCGGCCAGGCTGAGCACCCTCTCCACCACGGCATCGAGGTCGAGCACGTGAACGACGGGGCGAGAGACACCACGACGACGGAAGCTAGCGGAGACGCGCCGGCTCGCGCAGTGTCATCGAGCTGAACGCACACGATGCGACTTCTGGCCCTCCACGCCGGCCGCGTCGACGCCGCACGCGATGTGACTACGCCGCGGATGCGAGCGCGGCGGCGTGAGCGTGCGGAAGGGTGATGCGGAAGGTCGTTCCCACGCCTTCGTCACTGTCGAAGGCGATGGTGCCGCCGTGGGCTTCGACAATGCCGCGGGTGATCGCGAGGCCGAGGCCCGTGCCGTGGATACCGGAGGTTCGCGCGTTCGACGTTCGGAAGAACCGACCGAATACCTGAGCCTGCTCGTCCCTTGGGATACCGATGCCGGTGTCACTCACGGTGATCGTCGCGGTCTCGCCGTTGTGGGACGTGGCGATCGACACCTGGCCGCCGTCGGGGGTGTACTTGATCGCATTCGAGACGAGGTTGTCGAGCGCTTGTCCGAGCCGTAGCGCGTCGCCTTCGGTTGTCACGTCGGCTTCACTGTCGATCGATAGAGCGATGTGCTTGCTTGCAGCGAACGGCTCGGCCGCCTCGGTCGAGTTGGCAATCAGATCGCCGAGGATCACTTCGCCGAGCTCGAGCGGTAGTCCGCCACTTTGGATCTGCGTCATGACGAGGAGGTCCTCGATGAGGGAGAGCAGTCGCCCGGAACTTCGTGAGATCACAGCGAGAAACTCGCGCTGGGCGTCGGTCAGCTTTTCCTCCGCGAGCAGCTCGGTGTAGCCTCGGATCGAAGTCAGTGGTGTGCGCAACTCGTGCGAGACGAGCGCGAGGAACTCATCCTTGACTGCTTGCGCCGCTTCGAGTTCCTGGACCGTCGCGCGGAGCTCCGCCGCCTGATCTCGCAGTTCGAGTGTCTGCCCGTTCACCAGTCGGACGGCTCGCGCGCGCCCCGTTGCGAGCACAGCGGTGAGGAGGCCGAGCAGGACGCTGAGGAGCGTTCCGCCGGCCAACACGAGGAACGCGTTTCTGTTGGCGAAAACGCTTCCAGTGGCGACTGCCGCCGACGTTTGCACCTTCCAGCCGTTGTGCAAGTCGGTGGTGAGGGTCTGTGCGCCGCGCGGCGCCTTGCCGCTACTGAAGGCAATCGGCCCGGCGCCCCGAGAGAAGCGAAAGATCGCTGCCATGGCCGGGTGCCCTACGAGTGCTCGGCGCAGAACGATCTTCGGCAGAAGGACGACGCCGACCCAGCCGACGAACGCGGCGCGGCGCGCAGGAACCGTCGAAGGCACGACTCCGCCGCGGTAGGTCGGCGCCTCCACACCGAGCATGTCGGTCTTCGCGAGTCGGACGGGAAAGTAGGTCTCCTGGGCCGAATCCCGGACTGAGAGGAGCAGCAGCCTGGCGGGGCCGGCGCAATAGTCGTTGCCGGCAAGGCTACGGATGCCGGCCAATGCCCGAGCACCGACTTCGGAGAAGCAGTAGAACGGCCGCGTGCCGGGCGGAGCGACCTTGAACGATCCACCAGGCCCAAGCAAGCCGGCGGGATCCTTCGTCGCTCGCGCCGCAAATGCCGCAAGCTGCGATGCACGAACCATTACGAGCGTTCCCAGACCGAGGAGCTCGGGGTACCGCTCGATCACGTGATCGCCCTGCACCCATTTGTTGAACGTCGCGCTCGACATGCCGGGGTTACTGACCCAGAAGGCATTCGTGTTCACCACAAGGTCTTGCTCCCGCTGGATGGCCAGCCGGAGGCTGGACACAACGCCCGCCGATGAGGCTTCGAACGCTCGCTGCGCCCTCTGCCCATCACCGTGCGCCACCGTGCGGGCCGCCAATGTCGAGCCAACGGCGCCCAGCACGACCACGAAGCAGGCGACTGCAACCCAGCCTCTCCAAGCCAGCCTGGAACCGTCGGTAAAGCCGCGCTTCCCGGGACGGGTCACCCGTGGGACCACTTGTGGCGTGATTGCTGCACATACGTGGGATCGGTGGTTACAGGCGACGACAAACCCCCCGTTGGGGGACGCTCCAGTACGGTGTTCCGGCTGCTCGCAGTCCCCCAAATGCCGGGGTCCGCGCCATCGCGTCGCTACGACGGGAGGACTCCTATGAAGTTCGATTTGCCGCAGGAGTTCGTCGAGATCCGAGCCGCCGTCGGCGAGCTGTGCGCACGCTATCCGGGCGAGTACTGGCAGGCGCTCGAGCCGGACGGATACCCCGACGAGTTCGTCGCCGCGCTCACCGAGAGCGGATGGCTCGCAGTGCTCATCCCCGAGGAATACGGGGGCGCTGGTCTCGGCCTCGCCGCGGCCGCGGTGATCGTGGAGACGATCAATGCAAACGGCTGCAATTCAGGCGCATGCCACGCGCAGATGTACACGATGGGGACCGTTCTGCGGCACGGTAGCGCTGCGCAGAAGTCGGAGTACCTGCCGAAGATCGCGTCCGGAGAGCTTCGCCTGCAGGCGTTTGGCGTGACCGAGCCCTCGTCCGGATCGGATACGACCAAGATCCAGACGACGGCGACGCCGACGGATCGCGGCTACGTGATCCGTGGGCAGAAGATCTGGACGTCGCGAGCGGAGCACTCCGATCTCATGCTCCTGCTCGCCCGGACGACCGCAGCCGATCGCGTGGAGAAGAAGACCGAGGGACTCTCCGTCTTCCTGATCGACATCCGTGCCGAACCAAAAGGCCTCGAGATTCGCCCGATCAAAACGATGATGAACCACGCGACGACCGAAGTCTTCTTCGACGACGTCGAGATACCGGCGACCGCACTGATCGGCGACGAGGGGAAGGGATTCCGATACATCCTCGACGGGTGGAACGCCGAGCGGATCCTCATCGCCTCGGAGTGCATCGGCGACGCTCGCTGGTTCATCGAGAGAGCGGTCGAGTACGGCTCGGAGCGCGTTGTATTCGGACGACCTATCGCCTCGAACCAGGGTGTGCAATTCCCGATCGCACGCGCACACGCGGCCACCGAAGCGGCGGACCTGATTCGACACAAAGCTGCGTGGCTGTACGACCAGGGGCAACCGTGCGGCGCGGAGGCAAACATGGCCAAGCTCCTCGCGTCCGAGGCATCCTGGTCGGCGGCGAACGCCTGCGTCGACACGTTCGGCGGTTACGGCTTCGCGGCGGAATACGACGTCGAGCGGAAGTTTCGCGAAACGCGTCTCTACACGGTCGCACCCGTCTCGAACAACCTCGTCCTCGCCTACGTCGGCGAGCACGTGCTGAAGATGCCGCGGTCCTACTGATCGTGGGCAGGCGCGAGACTCCTGCGACGTTCGATCCCGCCGCGCCCACTGCAGAGGAGACACCTCCCGAACGCTTGGACTTTCCGTCCAGGGCGCCACCGGATAGCGTGTTCCCTCGATGGTTCAGCTTGAGGGTCGCGTCATCGAGACGGCCGAAAGGCTGCTCGCAAACGTCGGGCGCGTGGTGGTGGGGAAGCGCGAAGAGATCGCGCTCGTGCTGTCGGCGTTCATCTCCGGCGGCCATGTCCTGCTGGAAGACGTGCCCGGAACGGCGAAGACCGTCCTCGCGCGCGCGATCGCGCGCAGCCTCGACGGCTCGAGCTTCGCGCGGGTGCAGTGCACGCCCGACTTGCAGCCGACCGACGTCACTGGGCTTTCGATCTTCAACCAGAAGACGCGCGAGTTCGAGTTCCGCGCCGGCCCGGTGTTCGCGAACGTCGTCCTCGTGGACGAGGTCAACCGTGCGATGCCGCGCACGCAGTCGGCGCTGCTGGAGGCGATGGCGGAAGGTCAGGTCACAATCGACGGGGTGACGCGGCCTCTACCGTCGCCCTTCCTCGTCATCGCCACCGAGAACCCGGTCGACCTGGAAGGAACCTTCCCGCTCCCGGAGGCGCAGCTCGACCGCTTCGCACTGCGGACCGCGCTCGGCTACCCGACCGAGGACGAGGAGGTTTCGATCGTCGTGGCGCAGCGCCACGGCCACCCAATCGACGACATCGAGCCGGTGGTGGCGACGGACGAGTTGAACGCGCTCAGGGCCGGCGTCGAGAGCGTCTACGTCGACGAGCTCGTTGTGCGCTGGATCGTGGAGCTCGTGCGGACGACGCGCCAGCTCGAGGGAGTCGCCATCGGCGCCTCGGTGCGCGGCAGTCTCATGCTCGAGCGGACTGCGCGCGCATGGGCGCTGCTGCACGGCCGCGACCATGTCGTGCCCGGTGACGTGGAGCTGCTCTTCCTTCCGGTCCTCGGCCACCGACTGCTTTTGACGTCCGGGTACATCGCAGAGACGCGCTCGCTCGGGCGCACAGAGGTGCTCGCCCGCATCCGCGCCCGCGCCCTGGACCAGGCGCCTCCGCCTGCGCCCGACTGGGACCGCTGAGCACATGTCGTCGGCCGAGCGGCGCACGTTTCCGCTCGTGCCGCGGCGGCGGCTGACGGACCTTCCCTTCGGCGACCTCCCGAGCCGCCGACGGGGTCATGGCACCGACATCATCGGCGCGCGGCCGTATGAGCCCGGCGATCCGATCGGATCGATCGACTGGTTCGCATCCGCACGCGCGTCGTCGACGTCCGGCGGCGACGAGTTCGTCGTGCGCGAGCAGGCCGCCGACGAGGCGCCGCGGGTCGTGGTCGTCGCCGACCGCCGACCGGCGATGGGGCTGTATCCCCCTTCCTTGCCGTGGCTCGCCAAGCGGGATGCGCTGCGCGAGTCGGTGGCTGCGATCGTCGCCAGCGGCGCAGCTGCTCGCGCCGACCTCGCCTCCCTCGACTTCGGCGAGGGCGAGCCCTACTGGCTGCCACCCGGACGCCGCGACCGACAGTGGCAGATCGCCGAGCGTGAGAACGGCGCGACCTCGTTTCACGCGCCGGAGGACAACCTCGAGCACGCCCTCGCCTTTCTCGGGCAGCACCGCGCCGAGCTGCCCGCCGCGACTTTCGTCTTCGTCTTGTCCGACTTTCTCGCGATGCCGACCGCGGAGGCCTGGCAGGACGCGGTCGCGCACGGCTGGGACGTCGTGCCCGTCGTGATTCAGGATCCGGTGTGGGAGCGAAGCTTCCCCGCGGTCGGCGGCGTCGCCGTCCCGGTCGCGGATCCCCGCACCGGCCGCGTCGCGCTCGTGCGCATAAGCAGACGGCAGGCGCAGCGCCGTCGCGAGGAGAACGAGCGCCGCTACGTCGAGCTGCGCGCGGAACTGGAGTCGTTCGACCTGCAGCCGATCGCCATCTCGGACAGCGACCCGGCGGCGGTGGACGCCGCGTTCATCGGATGGGCGGACGACCGCAGGCGGAGTCGATGGGCAAGGTGACGCCTATCGGAATCGCCGGCGCGGCGGTGGCCGCGGCGGCGGTGGCGGGGGTACTCCTGCTCGGCCACGGCACCTCGTCGGCGAACGTCGCACCGGCGGCGCCGATCGCCGTGCGGGCGGCGTTCGACCCACCCGTCGTCCAGTTCGGAGACCCTGTAACGGCGCGGCTCGTCATCCTCCTCGACCGCGGCGCCGTGCGTGCGCAGACGCTGCGCATCGCCAGCGGCCTGGCGCCGCTCACGCCGCTCGCCGCACCCACCACGACACGCACCGTGTCCGGCCGATTGGAGACGGTGACGATCACGCAGCGGCTGTCGTGCCTTACCGATCCATGCATCGCACACTCGCTGAAGTTCCCGCCGGTTCGGGTCACGGTCTCGGGCAGGCAGGCGACAACGCGGTGGCGGCCGCTCCAGGTGAAGGGCCGCGTCGACGCCGCCGACCTCGCCGCCTCGTCGCCGCCCTTCGTCGCCGACACCGCTCCCGGCACGCCGACGTACGCCGTCTCGCCCTCGGCCACAGCGAAGGTGCTCGACGTCGTCGCCGCGCTCGCCGCGGCCGGGGCGGTTGCACTCCTGACTTGGCAGGCGCTCATGCGCGGCCGACGCACGCGCCGGACACCTGCCGGCGACGAGCTCGCTCGGGCGCTTCGGCTCGCGCGCGAGTCCGAGCAGCGGGATGTTCCCGACCGCCGTCGCGCGCTCGGCCTGCTCGCCCGCTTGCTGGACGGTGGGCTCGGTCGAGCCGCGAGCGAGCTCGCGTGGTCGCAGCCGCAGCCTGAGCCGGAGACAGTGGACGAGCTCGTCAAGCGGGTCGACGAGGAGCCCGCTGCGTGAGTGCGATCCCGCTCGCCGACGCCCCCAGGTTGCGCGCGCCCGCAAACGCGACACTCGCCGTGCGGACACTGCTCGCCGCCATCGCCCTCGGCACAGCGGTCGCGTTCCTGCTCGTCTCCCGGCATCCGCACACGCGAACGATCGTGACCCTGCCGAGCGGCGCGAGTACGATCCTCGTGCTCGACCTGTCGGCGAGCATCTCCTCGGACACGTTCTCCCGCATCGGGGGAACGCTCGAGGCGCTCTCACGCAGCGGCAGGCGGATCGGCCTCGTCGTCTTCTCGGACACGGCGTACGAAGCGCTGCCGCCGGGTGTCCCCGCCTCCGACCTGGCGCCGCTCGTCCGCTATTTCACGCTGCCGCCGCAGTCGCAGCCGGGCTTCGCACCCTCGTTCCCGACGAACCCCTGGACGGACACGTTCACGGCGGGCACGAGGATCTCCGCGGGGCTCGAGCTCGCACACACGATCGCGCTCGCGCAGCGTCGCCGGCCAACGGTCGTGCTCATCAGCGACCTCGACGACGATCCCAACGATCTCGCGAGCCTCGCCGCGATCACGGCGGCATATCAGCGCGACCGCATCCCGGTGCGCGTGGTGGGGCTCAATCCATCACCGAACGACGTCACACTCTTCCAGCACCTGCTCGGGCCGAGCGCCTCCATCGCGCAGGCGCCCACGCTCGGCCAGGTGCCGCCGCACGACGTCACTCCGTTCCCCTGGACGCTCATCGGACTCGGGATCGCTGCCGCGTTCGCGCTTGCGCTGACCGAGGCGTGGTCGCCGGTGCTGGAATGGGGAGAGTCGTGAGCGCGTTGCGCGTCGCGGCCGCTGCCGGGCTCGCGGCCATAGCGGTGGTCTCTGCACTCCTCGCTGCGGACGTGCGCAGCTGGCCGGTAGCCCTTGCCAAGGGCGACGCGGTCTACGCGGTGGCTCCAGGCGATGCAGCGTGGACCCCGCCGACGACGCTCGACGGCCTCGCGCGGTCGTTGCTCGGCACGACGGGAGACGTCGACCAGCGGCACGCGCTCCAGCAGTACGAGCTCGCCGCCTCCGTTCCCACGCGACTGGATACTGCGGTCGAGCTGCAGACGCAGCGCGCGCAGGCTGGGACGGCGCTCGCGGCCGCAGCCGCGTCGGCGGATCCGGCGCGTGCCTCGCAGGCGCGCACGTTGCTCGGCATCCTCGCCTTCGACCAGTCGGCGGAGGGTGCGGGCTCGAACGAGGCCGACACCGCGATCTCCGACTTCTCCAACGCAGTCCGCGCCGATCCGGCGAACGTGGCGGCGAAGTTCGACCTCGAGCTGATGCTTCGCCTCACGGCGGCGCACGGATCGCGGCCAGGCGTCGGAACGGCGCACTCCTTCGGCCGGGGCGGCAGCCGCGGCGCCGGCGGCGGCGTTCCCGGAAGCGGGTATTGATGACCTTCCTGACGCCGTTCTGTGCGCTGCTCGCGCTCGCCGCCTTCATCCCGCTCGCGGCCTGGGCGGCCGGACAGCGGCGGGTGGGCGCAGTCCGGCGAACGCTTGGGCTCGCCTCCCCGACGGTGGCACACTCCTGGCGCGCTCTCGCGGCCGCGGGCGCGCTCGCGCTTCTCGGCCTCGCTGCGGCGCAGCCTGCGCTCACACATACGTCGGCCGTCCGCGAGCGCAGCGGCATTCAGGCGCTCTTCGTCATCGACACGTCGAGGTCGATGGCAGCGTCGGCGACCGCGCGATCGCCGACACGGCTCGACCGCGCGATAGCTGCAGCGGTCCGAATGCGTGCGGCCATACCCAACGTCGCGGCCGGCATCGCCACGCTCACCGACCGCGTGCTGCCGGACCTCGTCCCGGTTCCGGACGTCGCCGGCTTCGACGCCGTTGCCGAGCGGGCAGTGGCGATCGAGGCTCCGCCCCCGAGCGAGACCGCAGTGCGGGCGACGACGTACGCGGCGCTCGACCAGATTGCGTCCGGCAACTACTTCGACCCCCACGCGAGCCGTCGGCTCGTCGTGCTCCTCACCGACGGCGAGAGTAACCCCATTGACGCTGGGTCGATCGCGCAGACGCTCTCGCCGGCGCGCGGATACCGCTTCGTGGCCGTCCGTTTCTGGCATTCGGACGAAGCCGTCTATGGCGCCGCCGGCAAGCCGGAGTCCGCATACCAGCCGGATCCCCTCGGGCGCGTCGTCCTGAGCGGGCTCGCAGGCGGGCTCGGGGGCCGCGCGTTCGAGGAGAGCAGCGTCGGCGCCGCGACTTCCTACCTGCAGGGCATCGCGGGAAGCGGGCCGACGACGTCCTCGCACGCCCTCACAGTGAGCCGCCATCCGCTGGCGCCGTATGCGGGGGCGCTCGCGCTCGTCCTGCTCGCCCTCGGTCTCATCCCTTTCCGCGCACTCGGCCTCGCCGTAGAATCCGGGGTCCGGTGATGTGCCGCATGCTTCTGCGGGCGTTCGCTCTGCTCGTCGTCGTTTCGACAGCAGGATGGGTGCTCGGCTCGGCTGCCGCGCGAACCGGCGCGTCCGCGCTCGAAAACGCCGGCTGGGGTGGCTTCGGAAACACCCCGGACGAGCTGCGCCACTCGCCGTTGACGCAGATCACGCCGGCGAACGTCGGCCAGCTTGGCCGGTTGTACACGGTCGACTTCATGAAGATCGACCCGAGCGTTCGCAAGGGCGAGCAGTCGTTCCCGGTCGAGTCGAACGGGACGATCTACATGACGACAAACGATGACAACGTCTGGGCGCTCGACGCGACCACCGGACAGGTGAAGTGGCGCTGGACACCGTCCGACGTGGCCGTCTTCAAGAACTTCGGCATCGTCGCCAACCGCGGCGTCGCCCTCTGCGACGGCCACGTGTTCGAGCTGACGCTCGATATGACGATCGTGCAGCTCGACGCCGCGACCGGACAGCTGCAGCGCCGTGTGCCGATCGCGCGCGCCGTTCCTGGAGCCTCCGCTGACAACGGCTACTCGGAGACAAGCGCGCCGATTTGCGCGGACCACCGGCTGATCGTCGGCGCCGCAGGCTCCGACTACGGCGTCCGCGGGTTCGTCATGGCGTACCGCACGAGCGACCTCAGCCCCGCCTGGCCAAACCCGTTCTGGACCGTCCCGCCGAACGGGAGCGAATGGCGGAGCGGCTCGACGCTCGCCGGCGGCGGCGTCGTCTGGACGCCGACCACCGTGGATACGACGACGAACACGCTCTACTTCGGCACCGGTTCTGCGACACCGCTCTACTTCCCCTCCGTGCGCCCCGGCCCCGATCCCCGCGCCGACTCCCTGATCGCCGTGAACCTCATCACCGGCCGCATGAAGTGGTGGCAGCAGCAGATGTCGTTCAACGAGTGGTCGTACGACACCGCCCAGCCGGCGCTCGTCTACACGGGGAAGGTGGGCGGCAAGACAGAGCGCATCGTCTCGGTAGCGACGATGGAGGGCTACTGGTTCGCATACGACGCCGCCAACGGCCGTCCCATCTACCAGCGCATCAAGGTGATCGACCGCGTCGAGCATCCGAACCTGCAGCCGGGGAAGCCGGTGGCCGTCTATCCGGGAGCAATCGGCGGCCTCAACTACTCGCCTGCGTCCTACGACCCGCACACGAACGAGGTCTACAACGCGGCGGCCGAAACGGCTTCGATCGACGTGCAGGCGGTTCTGACACCGAGCCAGAAGAAGCGGAAGTTCACGCTCGGCGATGTCTTCCTGGGGCTGCAGAACGGCAACTTCGGCTCCCTGCTGCCGGGCTGGCACGATCACGGCTCGATCAGCGCCATCGACGTCAACACCGGGCGCCAGGTGTGGAAGTTCGCGACGCCGGAGCCCGAGCGCGGCGGCGTGAGCACGACCGACGGCGGTGTCGGCTTCGCGGGCGGCGGCGACGGCGTCTTGCGCGCTTTCGACCTCAAAACCGGCAAGGTGCTATGGACGTTCCAGACCGGGCATCAGATCGCTGCCGGCCCGTCCATCTTCTCCGTCGACGGCAAGGAGTACGTGGCCATCACCGTCGGCGGCACCCCCACCTCGTCGAACGGCGGCACAGCCACGCAGCTGCAGGTCTTCGCCCTCGGCGCCTCGCAGACGCCGTCGCCCGCGCCCGCCCTGCCGACGCCGCTGAAGTTGGCGAACCAGCCCGCGCCCGCCGCGCACACCGGGGTCGCAGTGCGGCTCGCGGCAAGGAAGGGGATCGGAGCGATCGCCACTCAGAGCGGGCTCGTCGTGCAGCCGTGGGAGGCCGACTCGTCCAACGTCGAGAGGGTGACCGGCCGCGTGCTCTGGGACGGGCACCCAGTGGCCGGCGCGCGCGTCGCGGTCAACGGTTACGTCGTCCCCATCGCGACAGCGAAGAACGGCACCTTCTCCGTCGACGCCGACATCACCATGCCCAGCCGGCGCACGGTGCAGGTCGTCTCGCTGAAGGGCGCCAGCGTAAACGGGCGGGCACTGTCCGCGGGCCAGCAGAGCGCACTCCGCGCCGCTTCGGGCGGCTTCAGCATCGGCTACGCGCTCCGGGATCTGCACGCACGGGTCCAGGCGGGCAACGTGGTCATCTCCGGGCGCGTCGTCGATACGTCCGGGCAAGCGCCGCCGCCCGTCCACGTCCTTACGTACCAGCTCACCGGCATCATCACCGACACAAGCGGAAAGCCCGTGCAGGGCGCGGTCGTCATCACGCGTACGCAGGACCGCGACTTCTGGACGCACTCTTCGGCGACGGACGCGAACGGGCACTACACCTCCGTCTTCGCGGCCTCGGACGAGACCGATGCGGATCCCGTGCCGCTCAGCGTCGGCGTCGCCCTCGGCAATGCCTCCTACGGTGGCGTCCTCGGCACGATCGCCAACTTCGCTCGGCTGAAGAGCGCGGTGATGAACATTCACCTCGGGTCCGGGACCTCATACACCGTGGAGCCGCCGACGTCGTACGCAGGCGCCGTCTACTCCGGCCTCGTCGTCGGCGTCACCGCCGGCGGCAAGGTCGTCAAACCGCTCGCGGAGACCTGGCCGACCAAGACGGGGGCGTTTACGATGACGCTGCCGGTCTCTGTGCGCGGGCGCACGCTCAGCTTCTGGGAGAATCAGCGGCAGTCGTTCTCAGGCTTCACCGCTCGCCCAGGCGGCCCGATCGATCTTCGCTCATGGCCCGCACAGCTCGACAACGCCGTCTCCTCGCGTCTCGCGACGCTCGCGGTCGCGCGCTAGCGCCTTTCCTGGCCGCGCTCTTGCTCGTCGCACCCGCGCGCGCGGCGGGCCACCCCGCGCAGACGTTCGCGACCGCGGGAGCGCGGGCGACGACGACGTTGCTCAACGTCTGGTACGCGGGCAACGGTTTATGGCACACGTGCAATGCGCCCGACTGCGCCACCGGTAACCGCGACTGGGGTCTCGACTCGCTCACCTACACGCTCGCCCTCCGCTACCGCGCGACGCACGACCAGTCGCTCCTCGTGCCGCTCCGCGCGCTCGAGCAGACGGCCCCGACCTACCCCGCACCGTGCACGGACGCCTCCGCGTGCGGCTCGTGGAGCGACGTGCCGATGTGGGATGCGATCGCGCTCCTCGACGAATACGACATCACGGGAGACGCGGTGGCGCTGCGCAAGGCCGAGGCCGCGTTCGCGTTCGTCGATCGTTCGAGCGTGTACGCGCTCGGCGCCTGTTCGCGCATCCCCTACCAGCAACCGGGCGGCGGCGCCAACGGGCTGAAGACGCTGGAGACGGAGGCGAACTACACCAAGGCCGCGCTGCTCCTGTACAGGGCGGCCCACGACCAGACGAACTTGACCGCCGCGGAGAACGCCTACGACGCGACGCGGACGTACTTCCTCGACCCGTCCGTGCCGCTCTACAGCGTCTGGGTCTTCGACGACGGCACCACCTGCACGCAGCTCCCGCACCGCTTCTTCGCCTCCGTCAACGGCGACATGATCTGGTCCGGCCTTACGCTCTACCGCGATACCGGCCGGCGCGCCTATCTCGACCAGGCGATCGCCACCGCGCGAGCGGTCACACGCGATCTCGGCGACCCGCGCGCGATCTTCGCCGACCTGCAAGCCGAGAACGATGTCGTCGAGCCGCTGATAGAGGGAATGGACGCGCTGGCTGCGGACGGGCAGACGTTCGCGCGGACGTGGATCCTCCGCAACGCCGCCGCCGCGCTGTCCGCGCGGGCGCCGGACGGATCCTTCGGACGCTTCTTCGACGGGCCTCCGCCGGCGACGACGGCCACCGCGTGGCAGACGAACGGCGGGCTCGCGCTCGAGATCGCGGCGGCGTCGCTCGCACCACGGGAATCGCCAAACATCGCGAACGCATGGGCGCACGGGCGGAAGGTGCAGGACGACATCTCGACGCTGCCGGCGACGATCACCTTCCATGGCTCCGGGATCGCGCTGTACGGAACGCTCGGAGAGCAGTGCTGCGAGTCCGGGCATGCCCGCGTCTTCGTCGACGGCCGCGAAACCTTCGACGGGACCGGCATCTGGCAGAACAAGTCGAGCTCGGGCCGCACGATCCCGAACACGCTCCTCTTCGCCTGGCGCTGGCCCCGCAGCGGGACGCACACTATCTCGTTTCAGCCCGGGATCGTGAACGGTAAGGAGGGCGGGCCGTTCTTCGACCTCACGAGCTACAAGGTGCTTCGCTGAGAAGAGCGCGGCGACCGTCTCGAAGGACGGCCGCCGCGCGGTTTTTCTCGTTAGGGAAGTGCGAACGTGTAGACGTAGTCACCACGGACGCGCCGCGGATCGAGCAGGCCGTATGGCCTCGTCACGTCGTTGTGGCCGGACCCACCGTCTTCGACGGTCACATACTCCTTACCGTTCACCGAGTAGACGATCGGCGCCGCCGACACCGGATACGGCATCGTCGGCGAGGTCCACAGCGACTGGCCCGTCTTGGTGTCGACTGCTTCCAGGTAGCCATCACCCTTGATGCCGTTGCCAGTCCCGAAGTGGCCGACGAAGGTGATGCCGCCGGCCGTGTTCGCCGACCCGGAGTAGCAGACGGCAGACCAGTGCTGGTGCCACGTGAACTTGCCGGTCTGCACGTTGAGTGCGGTGAAGTTCCCCGAGTTGCTGAGCGGGGACGAGCCGTCGGCGACGCCGAGGCGGTTCGCTCCGAGGCCGCCGTAGGCGCCCGCAACCTGCGAGGCGGGGGGAATCTCCTCCATCGCGGTAGCGCGGCCGGTGACCCCGCACGTCACCATCGAGTGGATCGACGGCGCGTACGAGCTCGCCGGCCAGTCCATCATCTCGAACGGCATGACCGTGTACTGCGTCGTGTCATACGGCGTGTATGCACACCCGATCTTGAACGGCTTGCCGTCAGGCGCGGTCGCCGTCGCGTATGGAACCCCGGACGAGGTCAGCGCATCCGGAGTCGTGCACGGGATGCCGTTCTTGCCGATGGGATTGAAGAGGACGTCCTGCGTCGCCGGCACCGGCTGTGTCGGCCACGTGTTGACGCCGGCGGTGTGATCTTGCGGCACGGGAACCTCGTGCACGGGGATCAGCGGCTTGCCGGTCTGCTGGTCGAGGACGAAGGTCATCCCCACCTTGTTGACGTAGGCGACCGCCGGCGCAGTGACCACCTTGCCGTTGACCTTGAACTTCCCGGTGAACAGGACACCGTTGTTGGGCAGGTCCGAGTCCCACAGGTCGTGGTGGACCTGCTGGAAGTACCACTTGATCTGGCCGGTGTAGAGGTTGAGAGCGACGATCGAGCAGGTGTAGAGATCCTGGCCCGCGCCGCGCGCGTTCCACGGCTCCGGATTGCCGGTGCCGATGAAGAGCAGGCCGAGCTTCGCGTTGATGATCGGCGACTCCCAGAACGCGCCGCCGCCGAACGCCGTGCTGCCGTTGCCATCCTTGTTCGACCAGGTCGAGAATCCGGGCTGCCCTCTCTGCGGGATCGGGTTGAAGCTCCAGACGCGAGCACCGCTGGTAGCCGAGAAGGCCGAGAGGTTCGGGTCGGGGCCGCCGTTGTCGCCGGCACCGTCGCCGACGATGACCATGCCGTCGGCGTAGATGGGAGCCGTCGAGATGCGGTTGCCCAACTTGTACGAACCGACGTTGTTCTCCCACACCAGGT
>Ga0307374_10009526_pt1 | contig 14286 bp, 12 predicted proteins | sample OX3MG_FD_202532 | JGI IMG/M metagenome (GOLD analysis project Ga0307374, IMG submission 202532) | Soil microbial communities from Risofladan, Vaasa, Finland - OX-3 | ecosystem: Environmental > Terrestrial > Soil > Coastal area > Acid sulfate soil | place: Finland: Risofladan, Vaasa | collected... | reverse complement strand
GTCGGGAATTAGAGCAGATCGTTGAGTGCGGATGGGCCCATTCGTTTGGTGAGCGACAAGTGGGCGCAAGTTCCGTCGCTGCACCGATTCTCGACTATCGCGACTACCCCATTGCGGTGGTGAGTGTGTGCGGGCCCTCGGATCGCATGGAGTCGGAGATCGACGTGTGCGCCGAGCACTTGGTGGCGGCCGTCAATCGAATGTCGTTACAGATGGGCTACACCCTCGGCTCGGATGGCCTAAGAACCGTCCTATGAGCCCGCAGCCCTCGGCCGCTGGCGCGCTGGCGCGCGTCGCTGCGCAGTTGCGTTTCGAGACCGTTCCAGAACCGGTCCAGGGTCGGGTGGTGTTCCTCGTCTCGGACGTGTTGACGTCCATCGTGTCAGCGTGTCGTCGCTTAGAGATCGTACGTGCTCGCGACGCGCTCTCCGGGGGTAGTGGGTCGTGCACGGTGATTGGTTCTCACTATCGAGCCGGCTCAGCGATGGCTTCATTCTTGAACGGGCTCTCCGGTGCCGCCGAACAGTTTCAGGACGGCCATCGAATGGGGCGTGGGCACCCCGTGTCGCACGTGGTCCCCGCCGTGCTCGCGGTCGCAGAGGAGAACGAATCGACGGGCGAGCAGATGTTGTCCGCCGTCCTAGCGGGGTACGAGGTCGGCGTGCGAATCGGGATAGCCATGGGAGGTACGCCCGAGGGGGTGCACGATATTGCCACCTGGGGGACCATCGGAGCAGCCGTCGGGGTCGCTCACCTTTTGAGTGACGGTTCGGCCGATACCATCGCTGCCGCCATCGAATTGGCGTCGAGCGTGCCTCTGCTGGCGAACGCCGCGTGCGTCTTTGATGGGGCGACGGCCCAACACGCCTTTTTGGGGATGGGAGCGCACCACGGGGTGCTCTGGGGTTCATTGGCCGTTGGTGGACTTAGAGCTCCCGTCGGGACTCTCGAGGGGCACTTTGCAAAGTGGTCCGGCCGTTCGTTCGAGCCCTCAGTATTTCAAGGTGTTCTGGATGGACAAGAGCATTTGATCCACTACGAGGTGCTGGGCGGTTACATCAAGCGCCACCCCACGTGCGCGCATATGCATGGCGTGAACGACGCGATGGAGGACCTTCTTCAAGAGTGGACCGGCACGTGCGATGAGATCGAGTCCGTCGTGGTTGAAACTTATGGCGCGGCGGCTGTATTTGACAATGTGAAGCCGGAGAACGATCTTGCGGCGAGATTCAGTATTCCGTACACGGTTGCCGTTGCATTGGTTTCGGGACGGCTGGATAACTCGAGTTTCGATGCTCGATGGTTCGAAGACGAGCGTGTGCGCCGGATGGCCCAACGCGTTGAAGTCCGTCATAGTCACGAACTGGACCATCACTACCCCGCCGGGCGCCCGGCCCGCGTAACGATTCGGTGCCAAGGAGGTGCCACCCTGTACGCCGAAACGTTCACTCCGAGGGGCGACGGGGTCGACGCGCTGGACGACACCGAAGTGACGTCGAAGTCGAGACGTTTACTCGACGCAAGAGTGTCCGAACGACGTGGTGACGAACTCCTCGCCGCCGTTTGGACCTTGCCGTCTTCGGGCGTGGTGGCGCTCTCCAGCGCGCTACAACAGGTCTTTGATTGACGTTGGGCGGGCGGCTTACATTAGGTCTCGCGTATTCGTACGCTCCTAAGACCCAGCAGCGGTTCGCGGTGATCACGACGGCATCGCGGGTCGGGAGATCAAGTCCCCTGGAGGTCTCAAGACCGTCGTCATGGTTGTTATTAGTATGTTTATCGGAAAAGTAGTTTCATCTAGCGGAACATGTGGTTATGGATAATGAGTTGAGCCCGCCGCTGGTCGGGTTGCGAGTAATTGATGCGTCCACCATCTTGGCGGGGCCGCTCTGTTGTCAACTCCTAGGAGACTTTGGCGCCGAGGTCATCAAGATTGAACACCCGCTCACCGGGGATGGCATGCGTGGTCACGGCCACCAGAAAGACGGCGTCTCGTTGTGGTGGAAGGAGATCAGCCGTAACAAGCGAGCGATCGCGCTTAATCTTTCCAAGTCAGAAGGAGCGCAGGTCTTCTTGAAGTTGGCGGGAACCGCTGACGTGGTGGTTGAGAATTTTCGCCCCGGCACACTCGAAAGGTGGGGTATTGGCCCGGAGGTTCTTCTCGAGTTGAACCCGAGGTTAATCCTGTTGCGTTTGACCGGCTTTGGTCAAAGTGGGCCCTACTCCAAGCGGCCAGGATTCGGCACTCTGGCCGAAGCGATGAGTGGATTCGCCCATATGACGGGTACTCCAGAGGGCCCCCCGACGCTGCCCTCGTTCGGTTTGGCCGACAGCATCTGTGGCATCGCGGCGTCGTCTGCCGTATTGATGGCGCTTCGTCATCGTGACGTGAATTCAGGCCTTGGACAGATTATTGACCTCAGTATTCTGGAGCCGATTATGGCGGTGATGGGGCCGGCGCCGACCGTGTACCAGCAGACCGGGGTGATCGAAGGCCGCCACGGGAATCGCTCTACGAATAATGCGCCTCGCAATATTTATCGGACCAAGGACGGGTCGTGGGTGGCGGTGTCCGCTAGCGCACGACAAATCGCCAACCGAGTGATGAGTTTGGTGGGTCATCCCGAGTTGATCGACGAGCCCTGGTTCGCCACTGGCCATGGACGCGTAGAGCACGCTGAACTCATCGATCGGTACGTTGGCGACTGGATCGCAGTGCGAAGTCGTGAGGAGGTCCTGCGAGCATTCACGGAAGCGGAGGCCGCGATTGCCCCGATCTATGACGCCCGTGACATCGTGGAGGACGTTCATATTCGTGAGACGCAGATGTTGACTGAGGTGGAGGACGAAGAATTGGGTCCGGTGTTGATGCACAACGTCATGTGGCGCATGTCGCAGTCCCCGGGTCGGATTCGATTCACTGGCCGTGCGCTGGGAGCGGACACCGAAGACGTTCTCAGTAGGGATCTCGGGCTGTCGGCAGCGGAAATCGAACATTTACGCGAAGTGGGGGCCGTGGGGTGAGTGATCAGTTACTAGACATCGTGAGAGGCGGTCTGCGAATCTTTGACCTGGGACGACCAATGTTTCAGGGTATGCCGCAGTCGCCGAACCATCCTCAGTTTTGGCATTCTTATCCTCGGCGCCATGGCGACGTGATACGCCCCGATGGTGGCTCAGCGGCGAACGATCTCATTGTTACCGGTACGCACGTGGGGACTCACATCGACGCGCTCGCGCACGTATCCCAAGACGGGAAATTACACGGTGGCGTCGACGCGCAGGCGGCCCTCGTCGGTGGACGATTCATCGAACACGGAGTGCACACCATTGCGCCGATGATCCGTCGAGGAGTGCTGCTCGACGTCGCCGGTGCGCAGGGTCTTCTGGCGTGTGCGCCCGGCTACGAAATTACGCCCAACAATCTTCACGCTACCGCCAATCATCAGGGAGTTGCAATTGAGTCGGGCGACGTCGTGCTGGTGCGAAGTGGTTGGGGTCGATACTTCGAAGAAGGGGTCCAAGTCTACGTCGGTAAGGAGAGCGGGGTCCCGGGGGTGGGCGAGGATGGTGCTCGTTGGTTAGTCGATCACGGCGCCTTCGCAGTGGGTGCCGACACGATTGCGTTCGAGAAATTGACGGCGGGTTCTGGACATTCGGTCTTGCCGGCTCATCGAGTGCTACTAGTGGAGAGTGGCGTCTACATCATCGAGGCGCTTGATCTCGAGGAACTTGGTGCGGCCAAGATCTACGAGTTCACGTTCGTGCTGGTTCCACTCAATCTGGTGGGGGCGACCGGATCACCCGTCCGACCTCTCGCGATGGTGGCTCGTGGCTGATCTCACGCTCGCTCAGCAGATTGGACAGTTCGCCACCGCTAACACCTTCGATCGTCTTCCGGACGACGTGGTGGATAGTGTCCGCAAGCGAGTCTTAGACATCCTGGGCATTTGTGTCGCCGCGTCGTCGTTGGATTCGAGTCGTAGCGCGCAGGGCTTCGTCGCCGACCAGGGTGGGAGCGCTCAGGCGCACGCCATTGGGATGAGTGTGAAGGTCCCTGCCTCGATGGCGGCCTTCATGAACGGCGTACTCGCGCATTCGTTGGACTACGACGACACGCATCTACCATCCGTGCTTCATCCGAGCGCCTCTATTATTCCGGCCGCACTTGCCGTCGCCGAGTCCACGGGGGCAAACGGTAAAGAGACCATTGCCGCCATCGCGTGTGGGCTGGAGGTGTGTGTTCGACTGGGAATGGCCGGATATGACGAGCAGTCGCACAACTCGGTGTTCTTCGATCACGGTCAGCACGCCACGTCCATCTGCGGCGCACTCGGCGCCGCAGTTTCGGCTGGCCTCTTGTACGGTTTTGACGCCGAGCAGATCACGCACACACTAGGGGTCGCGGCGTCGATGGCGTCGGGCATCATCGAGTCGAATCGAACCGGTGGCACGGTGAAACGAATGCATTGCGGGTGGGCGGCGCACGCCGCGGTATCGGCCGCTCAGTTGGTGCGCCATGGCTTCACTGGACCCCCGACGGTCCTCGAGGGACGTTTCGGTTTCTTCGAGGCGTGGCTTCACGGTCAGTTCAACGCGGCGGCGATTTCCGAGGGGCTCGGCGTCGAATGGGCCGTGCCGGGCATCTTCTTCAAGCCCTATCCGGCGAATCATTTTACGCACACGGTGATCGACGCGGCGTCAGCGCTTCGTCGACGCGGCGTCGACCTCGATGAGATCGAGGCAATGGAATTGGGCGTGGCCGCGCCGATCGTGCACACGCTGGGCGAGCCGATAGAAGTGAAGCGTAGTCCCGAGACCGGCTACATGGCTCAATTCAGTGGACCCTACGCGGTAGTCGCAGGGTTGTTGGGCGGCGGCGGCCTGGAGGTTGGTCTGGGCGACTACACCGATGAGCTGGCGCGGGACCCGCGCAGGCGTCAGTTGATGCAGTTGGTGAGCGTGAAGGCCGATGAACGCTGCAGTGAGATCTTTCCGAATCAGTTCCCGTCGGTACTGCGAGTACGTTTGCGCGGTGGCGAGGAGATGGTGGAGGAAGTCATGACGAACCGGGGCGGCCCTCAGCGGCCACTGTCGTATGACGAGCTCGCTGCGAAATTCTCTGACAACTCGGTGGAGATGTTGGGACCTGAGACAGTGCAGCTAGTGAGGGCGTTAGTGGCACGCCTCGAGGAGTTGCAGGATATTGGCGAGTTGCTCTCTCCGCTTACGGTCTTAACGCGTACCCCCTCAGATTTTCATACTCAGCAGACGAAATAAGGAGAAGAGATGCCGGCTTTGGACCTCATTATCAAGAACGTACGTGTGGTGCGTCCTGGTTCCGACGCTCCTAGGGAGATGGATATTGGAATTCTCGATGGGAAATTTATGGAACTCGCCACGTCGATCCCCGCGGAGAACGCGAAGTCAGTGGTTGACGGGAAAGGGCGTCTGGCGTTTCCCGGCGTCGTTGATTCGCATCAACACTGGGGAATTTACAACCCGTTGAACGAGGACGCTCGTAGCGAGAGCCGGGCCTGTGCGCAAGGTGGTGTGACTACTGGCATTTCCTATCTACGCACGGGGCAGTACTACATGAACCGTAGCGGCCCCTATAGCGAGTTCCTGCCGATCGCGCTGGAGGCGACCGAGGGGAACGCTTTTGTTGACTACGGGTTTCACGTTGCACCGATCTTGCGTCAGCACATCGACGAGATCCCGAGCATCATTGAAGACTTTGGGGTCACGTCGTTCAAGATTTTCATGTTCTATGGCCGGCACGGTCTCCATGGACGCTCGAGTGATCAGGAGCAGTTCTTGATGCTTCCCGAAGGGGAGTCGTACGATTACGCTCACTTCGAATTCATCATGCGGGGGATACAAAAAGCGCGCGAGGACGCACGTTTTAGTGATATCGCCGATGAGATATCACTCTCGCTGCACTGCGAGACCGCCGAGATCATGGCGGCCTACACGAAGATTGTGGAGGAGGAAGGTCGCCTCAAGGGACTTGAGGCCTACCACGAGTCGCGCCCGCCTCACTCGGAGGGTCTCGCCATCACCATCGCTTCGTATTTGGCGCACGAAACGGAGATGCCTAACATCAACTTGCTGCATCTCTCTTCGCGTAAAGCGGTGGAGGCGGCGATGATGATGGCCACGACGTTTCCCAACGTAAACTTCCGGCGTGAGGTGACCATCGGGCACCTGCTGGCTGATATCACCACTGCTAACGGCATCGGCTCCAAGGTGAATCCTCCAATTCGTCCACGAGAGGATGTCGAGGCGCTGTGGGAGCATTTACTCGCTGGCCATTTCGACTGGGTGGTCAGTGATCACGCCTGCTGTCGGGATGAAATGAAATTCGGCGTTCCGCGAGACAACGTCTTTGTCGCCAAGTCCGGATTCGGCGGCGCGGAGTATCTGTTGTCCGGGTTGATCAGTGAGGGCACCAAGCGCGGACTTTCGTACGGGCGTATCGCTGAGTTAACCGCAGCGAATCCGGCGAAACGGTTCGGTCTTCGGACCAAGGGAACGATCGCGGAGGGCTACGACGCCGACCTGTGCTTGGTTGACCCCAACAGCAGTTGGACAGTTCGTGCCGTTGACTCTTTATCAAGTCAGGAGTACACGCCCTTTGAAGGTTTTGGGATGAGCGCTCGGGTGACGGATACGTTCCTGCGGGGAGAACGAATATATGAAGATGGCACGGTAGTGGGGTCGGCTCGCGGAAAGTTCATACGAAGGCCAAGCCGCCGCGACTAGGTCTCGAGGTACGTGGACGTATCGGTAGGACAACGTAGGGCGAGCTACGACGGTCTTGAGCGTTGCACTCGACCAGCGTCGGGCGTCTAGTCCTCAGATTCCTGCAGGAGTCGGCGAGCTCGCGCGACGATGGCGGCGTCGACGAGTTCTCCGTCGACGCCGACCGCCGCACGGCCGGACCTTTCGGCCATTTCGAAGGCGCTGATTATTCGTTCGGCTCGCCCAATCTGCTTCGGGCTGGGTTCGAAGATCTGCTTAACGACCGGAATTTGAGACGGGTGAATAACGTGCTTGCCCGAGAAGCCGAGTCGACGCGATTGACGGGCTTCGACGGCGAGGCCGTCGAGGTCGCGGTAGCGCGAGTAGGCACCGTCGTGGGGTTGTTCCAGGCCGGCGACGCGTGACGCGAGCACGAGTTGACTCTTGGCGATGAGTATCGTGTCAAAGACACCGTCATCATCGGGCCAATCGAGCCCTACGTCGAGGGCGAAATCAGCACTCCCAAAGCTCAGACGATTCAAGTGACCGCCGACCGCAGCGATGTCGTACACCGAGTGCAGGCCAGCGGCGGTCTCGATCGTCGCCATGACGTCAAGGTCACCGGCGTCCATCTCTACCTCAGCCGTGCGTTCGTCAATGAGTCTGTTCACGGTTACGAGGTCCTCGGGACGTTCCACCTTCGGCACGACGATACCTGCGAGGCCCGGGCGGACCACTGCCGTCAGGTCGTCGGCCAGATGAGGGGACGAAGTGGCGTTGACGCGAACATACAGTACGTACCTCGCGCCAATTGACTCAATCAGTTGCGTCACGAGGTGACGAGCTCGCTCCTTCTCACTTGGGGGCACAGAGTCTTCGAGGTCGAGGATGAAGGACGTTGCAGCCAAGCGAGGTATCTTGGCGAACTTCTCCTCTGCGGTACCCGGAACGAAGAGCATCGCACGAAGTGAGCCCGTTGCGGTCATAGGTCGTCGCTTCGATCAACGCTCGATGAAGCGTCACTCGCCCTCGCGACGTGTTCGGCCGCCAGAAAGGCCAGGCCGAGGGCTGGGAGGAGCCCGTTGCCGGCGAGGTAACCCGCCGCTCCATGTCCCGAGATCCCCGCAGCGGCCCCGCCCGACGCGTAGAGCCCGGTAATTGGTGTCTCGTCCTCGCACAGTACTTGCGCGTGTCGATTGACCTTCAGGCCACCTTGGGTGTGAAAGAGCGCCGCGGTCACGCGTACGCCCGCGAAAGGTGGTTCGAGCCGATGCCCCCAGGATGAGCGACCGAACTCGTCGGTCACCCCCTCGTCGGCGTACTTGCGAACTTGGGCCAATGTTGCGGCTAGTGACGCTGGAGGCAGTTGGAAGGACTCGGCCAGTGAGACCGCGTCATCGGCCCAGCGAAGCGCACCGCTCTCGACTGTTTGTTGGAAATCATTGAAGGCCATGCAGGCTTCGAAGATCCGACGGTCCAAAATGAGTACTGCGGTCATGCCCGGCTGGGCGATCACCTCGCGGGCGTATTCCGAGTAGCCCCTGGTCTCGTTGCCAAATCGTAGACCCTCGCCGTTCACGAGTACTCCTCCGTGCATGACGTTCGCCCAACCCGCGAGGGTGTTTTGGGGCGTGGTCAGGGCCGCGTGGCCCTGGTACGCGTCCATGAACTCGAGCGCCGCGCCGAGCCTGGTGCCGATTCGTATAGCGTCGCCTCGGGATTCTGAACTTCCGTGGTAGACGGCGTCGGCGATCTCGGGGATATGCTCGCGGACCATTTCGGGAACTGCGCCGAACCCGTTCGTGGCCAGAAGTACGCAACGGCACGTCACGTCTTCAGTGGCCCCGTCGGGGAACGCCAGCGTGACTCGCATCGGTCCCGTCTCGTCAATGCGGACCTCGTGCAGTCGGGCCGGCACAAGAAGGTCCAACTCCGGGAGTTGGGCGGCCTTGTTCAACAGATCTTGGAGCAGGGCGGATCCGCTCCGCCCGGGCAGGGTATGGCAACGATGCGCACTGTGCCCGGGATAGGAGAATTCGGTCATGAGCTCGATGGGAACCCCGACGTAGTCAGCCAACCACGTGACCAGTCGGGCGCTTACGTTGGCGAGACTCTGCGCCACCTCGGGGTTGGCGCTGTTCTTGGTTTTGTGCATGATGTCAGCGAGGAAACGACGAGGTGAGTCCTCGACGCCGCTGGATTTCTGCCAGCGAGTACCGGCTCCGGGAATCATGGCGGTGGACATGGAGGTGTTGTTGCCGTGCGCAAAATGCTTGCTGGTCTCGACCAGTAACACGCGCTGACCTAGTTGCGCTGCACGTATCGCACCGGCGAGGCCGCCTCCGGCACCCGCCACCACCAGATCTATGTCAATCGGCTCATGCATTCTTACTCCCACGGGCACTTGAAATGGTGGCGCCGTTGCCAATTGTTCGGGTACTGCTTCCGGGAAGCCCAGAGTGCACTTCATGTTCCTTAAGAGCCGGATTACGTTCCAAATATACATCAGTTGTTTTAGCCGTCAAAGGATGAATCGGCTCGGCGAGGACCCCCGCGTGACCTGTAGCTGCTCTATTTCAGAAAGAACGTTGCAGGAATCCCAGATTCATGTTAAACACTGCTCTAGGAACGCTCGTTCCGTAATCGTGTCGTCTTTGTGAATGTTGGGCGGGGGTTCGTGCAGGTCGATGATAATGAGCGAGAGCGACTTCGAAGCCGTGTGAAGAGTCTTGACGAGGTGCAGCGCGAAGTCATGACGTTCTTGAAAGAAGAGGCGGGGTTCGCGCAGGTCTACACCATCAACGGTGAGGGCTTTCCGGTTGGTCGTACGATGGTGGCGGTCATTAACGACGATTGGTCGGTGACCCTCGTCCAGCGCAAGGTCCACCGGCGCCTCGGCCAACTGAGGCGTGATCCGCATGTTGAAGTCGCCTGGGTCGGACTGCCGGCGCCCGATTCCATCAATGATCGCCCGCACGTGTATGATTTTGGACTCTTAGTTCCCCGGGTGGTCTTCGTGCGGGGCTTGGCGCGGTTCATGGATGAAGAAGAGATGGTGGCAACTTTTCAACGCCAGACCCAAATACAACGGGCGAAGGGGCTCACCGGCGCCCCGGAACGAACGGTGGAGAATATTAAGGAGGAACTCGTCGGACTACGAGTGGCGCCCACGCAAGTGCGAGCTGAGGGATTCGCCACCGGCGCACAGTCGTTCACTTGGACCGCGGAGGAGATGAGATGATAAAGACGATCCTCGGCTACGACATTGCGCCGGGTGTGAGTGTTGAGGAGTACGAGCGGTGGTTGTTTGAGGTCCACGTGTCCGACATCATGGCGAACCCCTACGTCGATCGGCTTCTCTTTAACAAGATTCTCAGGCCGGTGACCAAGACTAGCGGTGGAACCTCGGCGGGCGAGAACAACCTGCAGTTCTATCGAATTGCCGAAATGCACTTCGCTGACGACGCGTCGTACGCGAAGTACCTCGCGTGGTTTGAAGATCACCCAGTCCCGGTCGAGCGAAGTCCCGCCGGACGCACCGAGTTTCGCTTCTATCTGGTGACCGACGTCACGGAAGTGGACAGGTCGACGCCGCTCGGCCCCTCGTTCCTTGACGGCGTAGGGTAGCCAATGTCGCTTGACTCCGCTCGAGGGGTCGAACCACCAGTTCAACTGCGCCAGGCCCTTAGGGAGTTGGGGGCGTTCGCCGCGAAACTTTCGTGGACCACTCAGTCATCTGACGTGCAAAGCGCGCTGCTCCGGGTGCTCGCGGACAGCCTCTCGGTGATGATCGCGGGTGGTCGATTGGCCGAGTCCGCCAGACTGCGACAACGCTTACCGCACTCGGGGGGTTCTGCGACGGTGTTCGGGGATGATCGAACTCGAGGGATCCTCGACGCGGCGTGGCTCAACGGCGTGTCACTGGTGAGCCTGGAGTTAGACGAAGGGAACAAGCGAGTGCGCGGTCACGCGACGGCGCACGTGCTGCCGGCGGTGTTGGCGCTTGCGGAGAGCCGTCGCACGAGTGGTGAAGAGCTAGCGACAGCCTTTCTGGTCGGCCACGAGGTCGCCAGTCGCTTCGGTCGAGCGGTCGTTCTTCACGAGGGCGTTCATCCCCACGGGAACTGGGGGGTGACCGGTGCCGCCGCTGCGTCCGCGCGAATCACTGGGCTCGACGCTGCGACGATCGCCGCGTCGATCGATATCGCCGGGGCGCTAGCGTTGGTCACTCCCTTTCGAGTGGCGACCGCTGGAATGGCCGTGCGTAACGCCTGGATCGGCCACGCCAACGTCGCGGGCATTCAAGCCGCGGCTCTCGCCCAGGAGGGTGAACCCCTGGCGGGGATCGCCCAGGAGAGCCTGGGTCAGCTGCTGGGCGTCTTGGACGTAGAAGAGCTCACGGCGGACCTCGGTGATGATCTTGCCATGAGAGGAGGTTATTTCAAGCGTCACGCCTCGTGCTCCTATACGCACCCGCCGGCGGACGCGGCGCTCGCGGTCTACGCCGAGCGCGGCCGCGTAGAACCCGAGGCGGTGGAGTTTATCGAGGTGCAAAGTCACCACTTGGCCACTGCTCTGCGAGGGTGCGACTGGCCAACGCGTATGGCGGCGATGTTCTCGATTCCTTACGTGGTGTCCGTCGCCTTGCGCACCGGCGAGTGTGGCCCTCAATCCTTTGACGAGGTCAATCGGAGTGATGAGAGGATTGCGCGCCTCGCCGCCAAGATCACGGTGTCACTTGATCGAGAGCTCGACGCGAAGTTGCCAGCCCATCGTGCCGCACGCCTCCGAGTGCATTGGGTGGGGGGACAGGAGACGCTGGTGGAGGTGGAGAATCCAATTGGCGACGCGGACTTTCATCCCTTGTCCGATAGCACCTTGTTGGACAAGTCTGCGTCACTGTTGGGTGACCATGATGACGCGGCTCTGGTGCACCAGCTCTGCGAGGAGATGCTCCACTGCAACGACGTCGCCACGATCTTGGGGCAGTTACGTAGTTGCGCGTCGAAGGGCGGTCGTCGTGCGGGTTGACGCTCGTCCAACTAGTGTTGTGCCCCAGAAAGCCCGTTTGGTTGGAGGGGGAAGTCATGCTTCGTGTTAAGGCCATCGCGCCGCTCCGTCTAGCTCCGGAAGAGATGGTGCGACGCCAGGCGCGTTACGACCGCCTCGGGGCGAATCACGTGCAGGTGACGCTGTTCAATCTGGAGGGACGCGCGCCGTGTCAGCTCAATACGCCCGACGAAATCGTTGAGTCGGAATCGTTCGTCCGCGACGAGATTGCCCGAACCGACGCGCGCGAGTTCGACGTCATTCTCCCCGATTGCGTCCTCGATCCGGCCGTGGGCGAAGCCGGTGAATCCCCAGTCCCTCTGGCGGGAATTCTCCGACTGGCGGCGGGGCACCTGGCGTCACTCGGTGAGCCGTTCTCGGCGGTTACTCGCAACGCGGCGATCGGCAATGAACTGCGGAGAAAGATTGGTGGCTACGGGTTGGGTGAATTTCTGACGTCGGTAGAGCTGTTGGACGTTGACTTCTGTTTCGTGTCGGATCATTCGGGCTGGGCCGCGGCCATGGAGCCCGTGTGCGCGTCACTCGCCGGTCACGGGGTGACCAGGTTGCTCAACGGCTGCTCCGCGGTTGATGTTTCTGATCGTCACGTGAACGGCGTCGTGGTCATCGACCCGACCGAACTGGCGATTCAGTTGTTGGGGACTGCTTATGACGCTGAACTCATTTGTGCCTTGAGTAAGGTGTGAACTACACCGTGTTTCGTGGTTGTTGAGCGCGATGACGCGTCTTTTTTTGCACGGGCGCGTGGGCTATGAGTGAAAGCCCGACTGAGGACTCCACCGAGACAGTGATTTTACGTATCGAGCATCTCTCGAAGTACTTCGGCGGTACCGTTGCGCTCGACGACGTGTCGCTGGAGATCCGGTCGGGGGAAGTACACGGGTTGGTGGGCCAGAACGGGTCCGGGAAGTCAACCCTGATCAAGTGCCTCAGTGGCTACCACGCCCCGGACTCGGAATGGGCGCTAACGGTGGGTGATCGCACCTTCTCGAGGGCCCTGCGCCCTGGAGAGATCCGCACCTTTGGGGTGAGCTTCGTCCATCAAGACCTGGGCGTCTTACCCGATCTCAGCGTGCTGGAGAACCTGATGCTGGCGCAGATAGCCAGTGACCGGCGGCCGTATATCCCCTGGAGGAAAGAGCGACGTCGCGCGCAGGACCTCTTCGAGGGATTCGGGTTGGACTTGAATCCTCGAGCTCTCCTCTCAACACTCAGCCCGGTAGAACAGGCCCAACTCGCCGTCATCCGCGCGGTCGTAGAGATTCGTGATTACGCGAGTCACACGGGGGGGCACTCGGGGGTGCTGATACTCGACGAGGCCACCACGTTCTTGGATCAAGCCGGTCGAAAAAGCCTCTACGTTCTACTGCGCAACATCGTGCGCAGTGGTGTTGGCGTGATCTTCGTCTCACACGATGTCAACGAGGTCTTAGAAATCGCCGATCGAATTACGGTGCTGCGCGACGGGAAACTCGTGGAAACGGTAGTGAGCGCAGGCGTCACGCACGATGAGGTGGTCGGGTTGATCGTGGCGGGGAATCGTTCGGTCGAGTTCGAGCCGACTCTTGGAGCGAGAGCTGAAGCACGCGTCGCTCTCGAGGGCGCGCCGATCCCCACGTCGACCCCGAGTGTGGGCGTCGAGCCCATCGGCCACTTGCACGTCCGCGGATTGAGCGGTGAGTTCGTCCGCGGCATCGACCTGGAGGCCGCTAGAGGCGAGGTCGTCGGGGTGACGGGCATCGTTGGATCCGGTTGGGCGTCGGTGCTCGAATATATCTACGGCGCACGTCGAGCCGACACCGGGGAACTCGAGATCGACGGGCAACGTTTCGAGCTGTCGAGGATGAATCCGGTCCAAGCTGTGGAGCTGGGTATGGTGTTCGTCCCATCCGAACGTCTGACGTACGGGATCGTGAGCGAACTGAGTGTCCAGGAGAACGTGATGGCGCCGGTGTGGAGCCGCATGTTCGAGCGAGGTCGACTCCGGCTCGGCAAGGTGGCCGTACGATGTGCGGAGTTGCTCTTGAAGAGTGACGTGCAACCGCCAGTTGTGAATATGTCAATCGGTCTGTTGAGTGGTGGGAACCAGCAAAAGGCGCTGCTGGGCAAGTGGCTGCAACTCGACCCTCGCCTGATGCTGCTCAATGAGCCAACTCAGGGAGTGGACGTCGGCGCACGGCAACGAATCTTCGCGACTATTCGTGCCGCGGCCGATAGTGGGGTGATCGTGCTCTACGCGAGCGGGGACTGGGAGGAACTGTTCAACATCGCCGATCGGGTCCTCGTGATCGCTGACGGGATGGTCTGCGCGAATCTCGCCGGTGTCGAGTTGACCCTCGACAACATCGCGCAGTCAGCGTACAAGGGAGTACGGCGCAGCGCGGACCTCGGTAGCGCTTCGCTGGTGTGGGGGTAGCGGTCTCGGAGAACCGACCGGGTCTCGATCCCGGCACCTTGGGATTAAAAGAGGGA
>Ga0307374_10009523_pt1 | contig 14292 bp, 12 predicted proteins | sample OX3MG_FD_202532 | JGI IMG/M metagenome (GOLD analysis project Ga0307374, IMG submission 202532) | Soil microbial communities from Risofladan, Vaasa, Finland - OX-3 | ecosystem: Environmental > Terrestrial > Soil > Coastal area > Acid sulfate soil | place: Finland: Risofladan, Vaasa | collected... | reverse complement strand
GCTAGCCAGCCCCACCAATTCTGAAAACTGCTCTTGCGATGAAACGAGCAGACCCGAAGGAGTACGTGGTAGTGGAAAATCGTTCGTCCCCTGACACCGGCGTACCGGTCGTTTTTCGCGTTGGGCTCGACCGCTATGAGACGACCGCCGGCCCCCAGCAGATCATCCACGAGGCGCTGGATCGCGCGCTGCCCGCCGAGATCCGCACCAACCACCGTCTGGTCTTTCGGGCGCCGAACGGCGACGAGCTCTTCGCCGATGCCTTCGTCGGCGACGTCGTACGCGCGTACGGCCAGGCCGAGGTGCTGGTCGAGGCGACGACCATCGCTCCGCCGGCGAACGGTCAGCCGCGCCCGTTCACGAACTTCGGGTTCGATCACCTGGCCATCGCCGTCGCCGACCGCGCCGGAGCGCGCGACTTCTTTCGCGATGGCCTCGGCATGCGGGTCGTTCGCGACGATTCCCACCAGACGGTCCTGACAACTGGCCACACCTCGCTGTTCCTCTTCGACGCGCGGCCCGGCATCCCGCTCTCCGACCCCGATCCCTCGAAGTGGCACCATCTCGGTTTCGTCGTGGACGACCTCGAATCCGCCCTCTGGCATCTCCAACGCCACGGTGAGGGAATCGCGTCGGACTTCACTCTGCTCGAGCGCGAGGAGCGCTGGAGCCTGTACCTCCACTACCAGAACGGACCGGTCCGCCTGATGATACAGCTCTCCGAGATCAAGCCCGAGGCGCGCGGCTTCGCCGATCCGCGTCGCTTTGCCGACCACCTCTTCGACTACGGCCGCGGTCCATACGGCGCCGCGGCGAAGTATTCGGCGCGCTGAGCGTCGACCCCGTGCAGCGCGCAGCTCACGACGGCGCAGAGGGACTCGATCGACTCGGGCAACCCTCGCGGTACGGCGTTCGCGCCGGCCACGTCGCCGCTCGGTTGGAACCAGTCGACTCTCCCGCTCGGTCCTTCCCGTTTCTCCACGTTGCCCAAACGCTCGCCCCACGCGGCGAGCCATTCTTTCTCGACCGCCAGCGCGATGGCGTACGGCAGGTACGCATCCCGTTCGCCCCGTCCAGCGCCCGGTGCATCTACCTCGCCAGTCTCGCGCCCCGCGCTGGACAGGAACGCCTTGAGGCCGTCGAGTTGCGCGCGCACCCGTCGCCCCTCGCGCGTGGGCAAGATCAGCAGCAGCCGGAAGACTGCCAGGACCACGCCCACTAGGCCGATCACGACGACGACCAGAGGCGACGTTCGCGCGATCGTGGCCAACAGCAGGAAGGCGATCGCCAGCGCCAGGAGGAAAATCGCCAGGCCGATAGCCGTGCCGGCGCGCCCCCACCGGCGATCGCCAACGCCGCGCCCGACAAGGATCCGCGTCAGCGGGACGATGACCGCCAGCAGCCCCAACGCGACGACGCACCAGACCACGATGGCCCCAAGCGCGAGCGACACGCGGTTCGTCTCCGCCAGAACGCACCCCGCGATCGTCGCCAGGCAGATCAGGAAAGCGGGCACCTGGTAGCGCGCGTTCCTGGTGAAGTACCTGTCCTCGTCCAGCGCCCCGACCAACCGCTCCACCTCCACGCGGGCCCGGCGAACGTCACGGTCGTTCGCCGGTTTCAGATGAAAGACGCGTTCGTGGCCGAGCAGCTCCGTGAGGACGGCTCCCTCCTCCGGCGACAGCCGCGGCCGACCGAGCCCACCGTCCACCTTCACCAGATCGTACGTCGGCGCGACGGGCGACGTGGGGAGGCCGGGGTCGGCAGCGATCCCCCCTGGCGGCTTGGGTCGCGCCCCACGCGCCGGTTCGACCGCCGGCCCCGCCTCACGAATGGTCAGACGCCCCTTGACCGCGAGCGCTACGAGGACGGCGACGAGAGTCCGCGCATCGTACCCGCGGGTCATCACGAAGCGCGCGGTGGCCGGTGAGACGTCGGCCGGTGGGCGAGCCAGCGGCGTGATCGCCTCTTTGCGCCACCTTCGATGCACCCAGAGCCACGCCACGGCGCCGTACGCGGTCAGCAGCAGCAAACCAACCAGGGCGGCCTTGGACGTCGCGCCAGCTCCCACCACGGGCAGCGATCGTCCGACGACGACCGGCTCGCGAACGAAACCACGCGGCCAGGCGACCGAGATCGTCAGGCCCCGGCCGGTCCCCAACGGGCCGCTCACGACGTAGGTGACGAGACCGGATCGATCGACCGAAGCCGCCTCCGGTTGCGTGGGCGCGGCCTCGGGACCGATCCAGCCGGCCGCTTGAATCCCACCGGGCGGGACATTGAACGGAAGCTGGACCGTCGTGGTGGCGCAGTCGATCGGGATGATCCAGGTGGAGCCGGTGTCCGGCCAGTAGAGCTCATCCCGATCCGCGAAGAACCCGAGAGCGCCGACCACCTGATAGCCGAGGGTGTAGGTGTACTCGCCGGGCGGAAGGGTCGCGTTCGGCGCGCCGAGGAACCAGCGGGTGCCATCGGCCGTCACCACCGAGGAATGCGCGATCGCCGTCCCATCGCGTCGAGCGTCCAGCAGGCTGATGCCGACGTCGAAGACGTGCCCGTCGGCGCTCTGATAGTGACTCGGCAGGTCCCGGTAGATTCCACCGGCGAGCGGTCGGCCGCTGACCGTCAGTTGCAGCGTCTCACGGACGGTGACGGTCGAGTCCGCTTGAACGATCACGTCGCTGGCGAAATCCGAGATAGCCGCGCCGCCCGGCGAGGTCGCACCGCAGGAGGCTGCCCGCGTGAAACTCGGAGTCGCGAGCACGGCCAGCGCGGTCAAGGCGACCGCGACGAGGACGCCGCGCGAGAGTCTGACGGCGAAGCCGCACCCTCTACGAGATGTCTGAGATCTCCGAGGCCCAGCCCCCCGCGGCCGCATCGGCAATCACCTGAACGTTTGGATGAAGCTGCAACGCGCTCGCGGGGATGGACGGGGCGACCGCGCAGGTGAGCGCGCGAGCGACGATGCTGGCCTTATCCTGGCCCGTCGCCAGAAGCACGATTCCCCGCGCGCCAAGAATCGTTGCGATGCCCACGGTGATGGCCGTATCCGGGACCCGTCCATCGGCAAACGTCCAGCGATTCGATTCGCGGGTTTGCGGGGTGACCCGGGCGACGTGCGTTCGCGACTCGAACGGCGTCCCGGGCTCGTTGAAGCCAATGTGCCCGTTGTGGCCGATGCCGAGGACCGCCAGGTCGATGCCCCCAACCTCGCGGATCAGTCGTTCGTAGCGGGCGCACTCGTCGTCCAGGTCCGGCGCCGCCCCATTCGGCAGGTGGCAGTTCTCTCGCGCGAGGTTGACCCGTGAGAAAAGGTGCTCCGTCATGAAGGCGGCGTAGCTGCCGGGGGAACCGGCCGCGACGCCCACCCATTCATCCAGGTTGAACGTGCGCACGCGCGCGAAGTCGATCTGCCCTCGCCGGTACCGCGCGGTGAGCTCCGCGTACAATGGGATCGGCGTTCGCCCGGTTGGCAGCGCGAGAACGGCGTCCGGCCGGGAGCGAATCAGCTCCTCCAGCCGGTCGGCCACGACCCGCGCGCCTTTCGCGGCATCCTCGACGATCGACAGCGACGGGCGCACCACCATCACTCGTCCTCGTCCGTGTCGTCGTCTTCTTCCGCGGCGGCCGCCGCGGGCACCGCTTTCGGCAGGATCACCGGTCCGTTCGTGAGCGCGACGCGCCGGCCTTTCGGCTTGCCCAGTTGGAGGACCTTTTCCCGGTAGGTCCGAACGCCCGCTTCGATCGTCGCCGCGTCGGCGTCCGGGCTGGGCCCCACCAGCGCGACGCCCTCGACCCCAGCGTCCCGCAGGACCTCCAGGTCCCCCGGTGCGAGCGTCCAGGATGGAAAGGCGATGATGGGGCGGTGGATGGCGTCAGCGGCGGCGCGGCTCAGCGCCACGTCGAGGACGGTCATCTCCGGCGGGCTGTCGGGCGGGCGCCCGATCCGGACCAGCGCGCTCTGGATCGGCAAATCGTTGATCCCCCGGGCAAGCTGGCCGCCCTGCTGATCGAGAATTGCCAGGCGGCCGACCCCCTTGAGCTCGAGGAAGTTCGCCGGAGTCAGGTGCGGGTAGGCCGCGACGAAGTCGACGCCGAGACCCTCGGTTTCCTGGAGGGCCTCGGCGGTCAGGTGGCCGCTCGAGCCGACGATCAGCCCGACGATGGCGGTACCCCCCACCGCTGCCAGCGTCTCCTTGATCTGCGGCGCCTCGGCGCTCAGGTCGCCGGTCTCCCCGAGCAAATCGGTCGCGGCGCCGCAAATGCGCAGCACCACCGCATCGGCACCCGCGCGCGCGGCGGCTTCGGCCAACGTGGAATCGTTCCGCGGCAGGACGGCCACCAGCAGCAACGCCGGCAGCGCGACCTCGTGCGGTCGGCCAAACCCGAGCGGCGCGGGCGCTCCGCGGCTGATCTCCTTGAGCCGCTCGATCAGCTTACTCTTGGCGGCCTCGCGTACCATCACGGTCATGCATCCTCCATGGCTGAGACGCCGACGAGTCGCTCCGCGTGGACTCGCTCGTCGAAGCCCATTGGTTCGATTGTGTTCGATGCGTCGAAAGACAGCGGCCGGGGCGGCCCGATCACGGTCAGGTCCGGGATCCCCGCCGCGTCTTCCAACAGTGCTTCCGAAACGTCGAATTCGGCAACGTGCAGCGTATCCTGGACTCGCACGATCCGCGGCCGCCGCCGCGACTCCGGCGGCAGCCGCAGCAGCGCCGTCTCGACCGCGGTCCGGTCGTCGGGGAGAGTCACCGGCACCTTGCCTCGGTCGAGGAATCCGCTCGTGATCACATTGATCGCGGTCGCGTCGTCGTCGAGTTGGTCCCGCAGCCGGCGGCTGATCAAATCGGCCAGACCCAGCCCGACCGCGTTGCCGTGCGAGGCCTCGGTCAGCGACAGCGCGACGATCGTCCGGATGCGCGGCCGCGTTGGCTCCGGCTCGCCGGGAATGCGGGTCCGCCCGATCACGTTGGTATCCATCCCGGTCCCCGAAATCTCCTTGCCGATCCGGTCGACGACCAGCAGGTCGATCTCCCGGAACGGCAGGCCAGGATAGGTGCGCTTGTTCTTCCGCAGAAGGCGCTTCTCACCCGCTTCGATCTCGCCGGGATCGAAGGTCGCGACCTCCGCGGTCTGCTCGTAGCCGTTTTCCAGCGTCGCGACGCCAAGCAGGATCGGCGCGCGCGCCAGCGTCACGCGCGCCACCAGCGGCACGTACTTCTTCAACCCCGGCGCGCCATACGCATGCACCAGGTCTGCCTGCGCCTTCTTCCCGAAGCCGATGCAGAGCAGCTTCATTAGCCCGCTCTCCAGATCGCCATGAAAATCCGTGTGCTTCTTCACTCGATTGATCACGATAATCCCAGCGGCGCCGGCGGCGTTCCGATCGAGGTACACCGGCATCCCGTCATCGGTCGAGCCGATCTGGACGACGTCCATCGACGAACGGATCGGGCAGCGGATGAACGCCTCGGTGACTCCCAGCGATTCCAGGACGGCGACCTGCCCCTCGGCGGTCGCACCGCCGTGGCTTCCCATCGCCGGCACCACGAACGGCTCACCGCCGACCCGTCGGACCGCCTCGGCCGTCGCCCGCGCGATCCGCGCGATATTCGCCACGCCGCGGCTGCCGACCCCGATGGCAATCCGCTGGCCCGGCTTGATCTTACCCGTCAGCCGTCGTTCCACCTGGCGAATGACAACGCTATCCAGGTCGAGCACCACGTGATCGTACAGGCGTTGGCGAACGCGCAGCATCACCGGGACATCCATGAGATCCTCCCCGCGGGACGAGCCGGCCGCGGTGACACCCGTGCCGGTCCGCCGACGTCGCACTGCGACGAATGTGATTATACTACCAGATGTTCGGGGTTGGGGGCCGATCAGGCAGCAAGGTGCGATCGCCGATCGCCCGCGGCGACGCGCAGGGTCTCGGCGGTGAGCGGTCGTGACGCATCCGACGCCAGGAAAAGCAGCTCGGCGACGACGCCGCCCCACGGGTCGTCTCGTCTCGGCGCGCTTCGCACGGGCCGTCGCGCGCTCGCGACCAGTCCCGACCGGGTCCCGGGCGATGACTCATCGGGTTCGAGGGCAACCGAATTGATCCGGATGCCATCGTCGGCGAAGGCGCCGGCCAGCCGGCGGGTCCAGACGCTCGCGCCAGCGCGCGGGTCGATCGGGCGGTCGAGCCAGACGTTCACGATGCTGCCCGCGTGGCACTCCCGCATGCGCGGCACCACCGCGGCGCAGCAGAGGAGCGTGCCAGTCAAGTGTGACGCCAGGGAACGTCGGCGCTCCTCGCCATCAAACGAGCGGCCCTGGTGGTCGGAACAGAGAACGTTCACCAGGATGTCTACCCGGCCGAAGCGGTTCACCGAGCGCCGCACCAGACAGTCCACGCTCGTCGGATCGGTCACGTCCACCCCGAGCGCGACCGCCTCCGCTCCCATCGCGCGCAGCCGTGCCGCGACCGCCTCGGCGGCAACCGGATTTGCGTCGCCCACCAGCAGGCGTGCTCCCTCCCCGGCGAGGCCCGAGCAGATGTCCCGCCCCACGCCGGATCCGCCGCCGGTGACAATCGCGGTCCGCCCCCGTAACTTCACGTCGTCTCCGCGTCGCCCGGAACCCGCGGCTCGACGTGGACGAGGACGCTTCCCAGACGCGGCAGTCTTTCGCGGAGCTCCAGCTCGACTCGCTCGGCCTGCTGGTGGGCGCGGGCGACGCTCGTCGTCGGTGGAAAGGAGCAGCGCAGCACGACATCCAGCTCCCGCTTCCCGTGCGACGGACGGTACACCCGGATGTCGTGGCAGCGCCCCGCCCCCAACGCAGCGTCGGCAATCCCAGCGATGCGACGGACCAGGCCAGCCTCCAGACTCGTCACCTCGGTCCGAGGGATGCCCATCGGCGGCGTGACCTCGAGGTGCGTGTTCACCAGGCTGACCCCCGGATTCGCCGCGGCGATCTGCTCCTCCAACTGGCTCGCCAACGCGTGAGCGCGCTCCAGTGACAGGCCCGGGCTGACCTCGACGTGCAAGTTCACCTCGGACTTTCCATCCACCTGCCTCACCTGGACGTCGTGAACGTGAACGCCCAGCTCGTGGGCGATCAAATGGATCCGGTCCAGGACCGTCTCCGCGCCAGCCGTTCCCGGCTCCAGATGGACCACGACGTCGCTTCTTGGCTCGACCGACCAGATTTCCCGCTCGATCTGTTCGCTGATCGCGTGGGATTCTGGCAGGGTTGTCGTCCGCGAGGCCAGCGCGACCACGTCGACGAAGGTGCGGCTGCCGACCCGACGCAGCCGGACGCGGCGGACCTCGAGGGCGCCGGGCACCCTGGCCGCGGCTTCCGCCATCCGCTCGGCGATATCCTCGGGAGATCGGTCCACCAGCGCGTCCACCGTTTCCCGTGCCAGCCTCACCGACGCCGCGATCACCAGCAGGGCGACGATCAGCCCGGCGACCGCGTCGGCCGTCGAAGCGAGCCGGCTGATGCCGAATGCACGACCAATCGCGACCAGGGCCAGGCCGACCAGAACGACGGCCGAGCTCCAGACGTCGGTGCGAAAATTGAGCGCATCCGCTGCCAGCGCGGCGCTCTGATGCGCCACCGCGACCTGCTCCAGCGCGTGCGAGCGCCAGTAGCTCACGCCGATGGACACCAGCAACACCGCGAACGCGAGCGGAGTCGGGATCACTTCCTCCGCGCCCGTGGCGATGTGCTCGATCGCCTCCAGGCCGATCACGCAGGCCGTCACGAGGATGATCAGCGCTTCGACGAAGCCGGAGAGGTTCTCGGCGCGGCCGTGCCCGTACGGGTGGTCGGCGTCGGCCGGGCGGTCTGCCCAGCGAACTGCCAGGTACGTCAGCACGGTCGCGACCAGATCGAGGCCGGAATGCACCGCGTCGGCAATCAGTCCCAGGCTACCGGTCAGTAGACCGAGCGCGAGCTTGGCCAGCCCCAGCGCCAGGACCGCGACGGCCGACACCAGCGCCGCCGACTGCTTGGACCGCCGGTTGGCGGCGACCTGCCATGGCACGTTCGTTTCGACGTCGACCTCGCGCGACTCCGGTCCCCTCAACACTCTCCCCATCAGCCCAGCATCCAGAGTCTAACCCAATTCTGGCCGGCGGACCAGCGATCACGCCGAGTGAAACTGGTTGACCGCGGCGCAACCCACGGCCAGGTCGACGCGATGCTGCACCTCGTCGATGCGCTCGATCGCCTGCGCTGGCACGACCACGTCGTGACGGAAGATGAACCAGCCGCGTTCCATCACCAGTCCGTCCGGGCGCGCCCGGGAGACCGTCCCGACTTGCTTCCCCTCCGCGCAGATCACCGGCCAGCCCTCCTGGACCGAGGCCAGAGTCGACGGTGTCAGCTCGTTGACCGACGGTGGAGGCGTGGCCGGGGCCTGACCCGCCGCGGCAGCCGGCGTGCCGGTGGCTTCACCGGTCTGGGCTGTCGGCGTCGCCGGACGCTCCGGCATGGTGCCATAGAGGCCCGTGGGGCACGCTTCGGTCGCACCGGCAGGAGGATGCTCCCAATTCAGCTCGCCGATGCGGTCGCTCGGGACGTCCAGGAAGACGGTGTTGCCCTCGGTCTGGCGGATAGCATCCATGGGCACGTACAGCGGGTGGCCCAGGCCGAGTATGCCGGTATTGACTTCGCAGTACTGGCGCGCGCAGTTCGCGATCGTGCCAATCTCGTTGCCGTCGGAGCTCACGACGCGGAACCCCGGTTCGACGTTTCGCATGTCGATCACCTGTTACCCATAAGTAGTCCACGGCTGCATGGACCTGTTTGCTGTGCTGGGCACATCAAACAGGTCCATGCAGTTCTCACCGTGGCTTGACTGTCGTCGCATCGCGCCGGCCGCGTTGGAATCGGGGTGGCCGGCACTCTTCGCGCGAATTTTTTGGGAAGCGCGAAATCATCGTATCGGCAAGAGCCGCGCCAAGTAGGTCTGTTGCCCGCGCAAAAAGAAAATTGACCAGACGAAGATCCTGTTGGTACTATGATCTGGAAAGTCAGGGGGGTAGGAATCGACGATGAGAGGCTTCTGGATCGGCGTCGCGGCCGGTTGTGCTTTCCTGGTGATCGAGCTGGTGGGCCGCGTCGTCGCGGGCGCGCCGACAATTCCCGAGTTGATCCAGGACCGATTGGTCCTCTTTCTGCCGGGACCGGTCTTCTCGTTCGTGCTAGATCGCCTGCTGTACCTCGGCAAGCCAGCCCTCTTCGCCAGCTTGTTGCTGCTCCAGCTCGTGCTCGCCGGGCTGGGCGGTCTCGTCTTCCGACGCTGGCGAGAACCCGTTGCCCTGGCGGTGGTCCCGTGGCTGGTGACCGGGCTGATCCTGCTGCCCATCGCCGGACAGGGTATCTTCGCCGGCAGTGTCGCCGAAACGGTCGTCAGCCTGCTCGCTTTCGCCGCGTACGCCGTGGCGCTCGTCGTCTACAGCACCGAGGAGCAGAACGCACCCCGTCTGGTTGCGGCAGGGCGATCGGCCCCGGAGATGGCGGCCGGTCCGGCGGCGCCGGCAACGAGCCGTCGTCTGATCGTGGGAGGCGGGCTGAGTTTCCTGGCATCGCTCGTTCTCGGGCGCGGCGTCATCGGGAACCTGCCATCGCTGCCACCCGTTCCCGATGCTCCCGCGACCGGATCGGGTGCTGTCGCTTCGACGGTGGCGCCCACGGCGGTCGCCGCCGTGCCGTCGATGGTGACTCCGCCCGACAGCTTCTACGTCGTTTCCAAGAACTTGATCGACCCGGTCGTCGACGCCGCCTCCTGGCATCTCCAGGTCACCGGCCTCGTCTCCCACCCTATCGACCTGAAATACAACGACATTCTGGCGCTGCCGGCTCAGCAGACCTACCAGACCCTCGAGTGCATCTCCAACGAAGTGGGCGGCGATCTGATCAGCAACGGCTTGTGGACGGGGACGCGTCTCGCCGACATCCTGCACACGGCCGGGGTGGCGAGCGATGCGACCGCGATCCACTTCACCAGCGTCGACGGCTACACCGACAGCATGGCTGTCGCCAAGGCGCTTGATCCATCGACGCTGCTCGCCTACAAGCTCGATGGGCAGCCCCTACCCTCCAAGCACGGTTTCCCGCTCCGCGTCCTGGGGACCGGCACCTACGGGATGAAGAATCCCAAGTGGCTGACGAAGATCGAGGTCGTCAAGGAGGCGCTGCCGGGCTTTTGGGAGCAGCAGGGCTGGGACTCTGCCGCGATCGTTCAGACGATGGCGCGGATCGATGCGCCGCAGAGTGGCGTGAGCCTCCATCTCGCTCCGCTCGTCGTCGAGGGTATCGCCTTCGCCGGCTCGCGGGGAATCCAGCGGGTCGACGTCTCGACGGACGGGGGAAAGTCGTGGAACGCGGCCGAGCTGAAGCAACCGCTTGGCCCGAACACCTGGGTCTTCTGGCAGTATGCCTGGCAGCCGGGCGCGGCAGGCGGCTACACTGTCGTCGCTCGGGCGATCGACGGGACCGGGCACGTGCAGACTGCCAGCCAGGCTGAGACCTACCCCAGCGGCGCCACCGGCTACGACAGCATCGACCTCCGCGTCGACGCGTGACCGGCGCGATTGGCAACGCGACACGAGAAAAAAACCGCGGAAGTGACACGTGAGACACGTTAGCAAAGTCTTTGGCCTCGGCCTGGCAATCGCACTTTTAGCGGGCTGCGCGCAGTCCGCGGCGACTCCACCAACTGCAGCGCCCGCGGCAGCACAACCGACGACCGCGGCGGCCTCGCCGACGGCTGCGCCCGCCGCTGCAGCGCCGACGGCGGCAGCCACCTCGACCGGAGCGGCAGCGGCGACGACGCCAGCGGCAAACGCGGCGAACGCGACGCCGGCGAAGAACCCGGCCGAGCGTGTCCAGGGCACCATTCAGAGTGTCGCGAACAACTCGGTGACTTTAGCCGACGGCAAGACGTTCACCGTTTCCGATAAGACCCGGATCATTCGGGTCGAGACGGCCAAGGCGAGCGACCTGCAGTCCGGCGATTACGTGGCTGTCACGGCCAAGCGCCAGCCCGACAACACGCTCCTCGCGAGCATCGTGAACGTCTTCCCCACGTCGCTGAAGGGAGTCGCGGTGGGGCAGCGGCCGATGACCGGCGGCAACCTGATGACGAACGCCACCATCGACAAGATCTCCGGCGACTCGTTCACCGTCACCTTCCCCGGCGGCGGGGCGCAAGTCAAGCTGGCGCCAGACGCGCAGATCACCAAGCTCGTCGACGGCAGCCCGTCCGATCTCAAAGAGGGTCTGGCCGCCTCGGCATCGGTCGTCCAGGGTGTCGCGCAGTCCGTGCAGGTCCATTAAGCTGAGGGCCACGGTTGCCACCCTGGCCTCAGTTCAATGCAAGAACTGGGCGGTGCGTTCACGGGGTCGGCGGTGGAATCGGCAACGTGAAGTGAACGGTCGTCGTCTGACCGGGGATGCTCTCCACCCAGATGCGACCGTCGTGCATCTCGACGATTCCCTTGCTGATGTACAGCCCGAGTCCCAGGCCGGCGACCCGCCCGGCGTGCGTTTCACGTGTTCGATAGAACCGGGTAAACAGCTTTGACAGCTCATCGGGTGCGATGCCGTAGCCGTGGTTGGTGACCGACACCTCGGCATCGCCGTCCCGGCGCTCGATCACGACGCCAATGTCGGTCCCCGGGTCACTGTATTTCGCGGCATTGGACACGAGGTTGGCGAGAACTTGCTCGATCCGCACCGGATCGGCCTTCAGCAAGGGGATGTCCCCGTTCGTCTCCACGCGCACCGGGTGGCCCCGCGTGATATCCGCCATCCGCTCGACCACTGCCTGGACCAGGGCCGGCAGGTCGACCCCCTGCGGTTTGAGCGTGAGCCGCCGCGCCTCGATCCGCGAGACGTCGACCAGATCGGCGATCATCCGGTCGAGCTGGCGCACACTCGCTATGATATGGTCGACCGGCGCCCGAAGCGAGGGAGGGACCTGCGTCGCGTTCCGCGCCAGCAACCCGGCGTAGCCGGCGATGATCGTCACGGGCTGACGCAAGTCGTGGGCGATCAGTGTGGTCCATTCTTCGCGAAGCTGCTCGAGCTGCTTCTGGGCCGAGATGTCCTCGAACACAGCCACCGCTCCGAGGATCTGTCCCGTGGGACCGCGAATGGGGACGGCACGTCCACGGGTGGGCACGCGACGTCCAGAGGGCTGGACGATGAGGAACTCCTCCGTCGCGGTGGGGCGCCCCTGGAGCGCCAGAGTCGATGGTAACTCCGCCAGCGTCACGGGACTTCCATCGGGATGGCGTAACTGTTCCGTGATCGGGTTCCGCCCGACGTCCGAGAGGATCAGCCGACCGAAGAGTTGCCTCGACGCGGTGTTCGCGGTGACGCGACCCGTCAGTGCCTGGACGAAGACGATGCCCAGGGGTGCATTGTCCAGGATGGCCTGGAGGCGCGCTCGCTCCGTCCCGATCTGCGCGAGCAGGCGCTCGCGTTCGGCCGCCGCGCGCCGGCGGCCGGTGATGTCCTGAAAGATCGTCACCGCGCCGACGATCCGCCCCTCCGCGTCACGGACGGCGTTGCCTGCTGCCAGAATGGACCGCTTGACGCCATCCGAATGCTGCACCTCCATCTCGACGTCCAGGGTCGCCTCCCCGCGCTCGATCGCCCGCGACAGGGGCAAGTCCTGAGAAGGGAAGGGCGATCCGTCGAGGGCGAGTAGCGTGTACCCACCCCGCGGGCCAAAGGCCGTGCCGGTCACAGCTCCTCCGAGGATCACGCGCGCGGCGGGATTGTCCAGGGTGATCGCCCCGCGCGCATCGGCGACGACGACGCCCGCGGGGAGCGTGTCGATGAGTGTGCGCAGCGTGCTGCTGGTCTGCTCGGCCGCCCGCGCGCGCTCGGCCGCGGCGCGACGCTGCCCCGCCACCACCAGGACCAGGGTGCCAATAATGACCAGCGAGCATAGGTGGAACAGCGCGGGGACCAGCGGAGCGTCATCGACTCGGGCAGCGTACGCCGCGACGGCGACCGACAGGACGATGGTGATGATCGTGCCCCGTCTGGAGAACCAGACCGCCGCGAGGAGAATCGGGACGGCAAACGGCGTCGCGACGAACTGGTTGCGCGGCTCGACGAGCTGGTCGACCAGGGCTGCCAGGACGAGGCTGAATCCGACGACGACGGAGGACGCGATCGCGCGCCAGCGGGCTGACATCGTGTGGCTCCCTCCCGGGCGGGGCATCCCCGTCGGGATGCCCTGGTCGGCGCTACCCCTCGCGCCGCGCCTGTTGGGCGATGCGCTCCTCGACCTCAGCCCAGACACCGTTCGGAACTGGCTCGGACAGCGCGTCGACGATCTCGTCGACCTGAGCCGGCGTGTCGGCGCCGGCCAGGACCGTCCCTACCAACGGGTTGCGCAGCCCGTATTGCAGCGCGAGCGACCGGAGCGATACCCCGCGTTCGCGCGCCCAGAGCCACCACTCACGGGCGAGACGGGCATCGGGGCGGTTGGCGTAGGCGGTCTCGGCGGGATCGACCCCGGCCAGCAGCCCGGCGATGAAGACCTGGGCCAGCACGACGCCAACGCCGGCCGCCGCCGCCTCCTCGATCAGCGACTTCGCCGTCTGGCGAATCAGATTGTAGTCGGCGTAGGTCAAGATCACGTCGAAGCGGCCCGTGCGGATCGCCGTGCGCAGCTTGTCGTGCTCGCGAACGCCGAGGCCGATCCAGCGGAACTTGCCCTCCGCGCGCAGGCGCTCCAGCTCGTCCAGCGCGGCACCCGGCGCCAGGACGGGCTCCATCGTCGGTGGATCGTGGACCAACAGCAGGTCCACTGCATCGACGCCGAGCAGGCGCAGGCTGTTCTCCACCGACCAGCGCGTACCGGCCGCCGAATAGTCACCACGGTGCAACGGATGAGTTCCGGTCTTGGTCGAGAGATAGACGCCCCTCGGCCGCCCACCGCTGCCCTGGAGAGCGAGACCAAGACGTCGCTCGCTCTCGCCATAGAGCGGCGAGGTGTCCACGTAGTTGATCCCCCGCTCGAGCGCGCGCTGGACCGTCGCGGCCGCCACGGCGTCGTCGTCGGTCGTGCGCATCCCGCCGAGGCCCACGCCTCCCAGGGCCAGCTCGGTGACGACCATGTCGGTGCGCCCGAGCTTACGTCGTGCCAGAGGCTGAGCTGCCATCGTCGATTTTCTCCTGATCCCTGCGCCTGACACCAGGCAATCCCGTCTGATGAGAGGGTGGCTGACCGGTGGCAGGTGGAGAGGGATGCGCTGCGCGCATCCCTCT
>Ga0307374_10009521_pt1 | contig 14292 bp, 16 predicted proteins | sample OX3MG_FD_202532 | JGI IMG/M metagenome (GOLD analysis project Ga0307374, IMG submission 202532) | Soil microbial communities from Risofladan, Vaasa, Finland - OX-3 | ecosystem: Environmental > Terrestrial > Soil > Coastal area > Acid sulfate soil | place: Finland: Risofladan, Vaasa | collected... | reverse complement strand
CCGGAGCTCGCGTCCCAGCTCGCCGCGACGGAGCAGGCCCGCGTCGTGCTCGACGCCGGGCGACCGGTGTCGGCGGCGGCGGCCCTCGGCGAGGCCGGCCTGACGGCGCTCGCCGACCTCCACCTCCTCACCGCGAAGCCGTTCATCTACGTGTTCAACGTCGCCGAGGACGACCTCTCGGACGCGGCGATCAGGGAGCGTCTCGCTGGCCTCGTCGCTCCGGCCGAGTCGGTCGTGCTCTGCGCGCAGATCGAGGCCGAGGTCGCGGGGATGGACCGCGCCGATGCGCGCGAGCTCCTCGCCGGCTACGGCCAGGAGGAGTCGGGGCTGGAGTCCCTCGTCCACGTCGCGTTCCGCACGCTCGGGCTGCACACCTTCCTCACGGCCGGCCCGAAGGAAGCACGCGCGTGGACGATCCCCATCGGCGCGACGGCGCCCGAAGCCGCAGGCGTGATCCACACGGACTTCCAGCGAGGGTTCGTGAAGGCCGAGGTCGTGCGGTACGAGGATCTGATCGCCGTGGGGTCCGTCCCCGCGGCGCGTGCCGTGGGCAAGGCGCGCATCGAGGGGAAGGACTACGTGATGGCCGACGGCGACGTGGTGGAGTTCCGCTTCAACGTGTAGCGATGCCTGTTTGCCCAGGTGGTAAGCATCCTAGGATCCCCGGAGTCTGCTGGTTGGTCGACTCCACCCCCGTCGATTGCGGACGCTCGAAGGAGACCGTCAAGCGCTCCGGGCTCGCTGGCTTTGCTGGGCTACGGCTACTGCGCCAGCCACTCGCGGCGTCGCTGAACTGCCGGTCACTTTCGCCCTGGCGAACCCCAAGAGCGACGAGCGACGAGCTCGAGCTCTCTTTGCACCGGGCTCCGCCGCAGGTGTGCCGCAGCGCGTGATCGCCCACACGACCGGGCACCGAAGCATGACCTTGCTCAGGCGCTACATCAGGGAGGTCAGCTTGTTCGCACGCGCCGACGCGGAGGTCGATCACGGCGACGGGGGGGCTGCACCCTGTTGAGCGAGGGCCCCGCGCGGTCGTAACCTGTTATCGCACCCGTCGAAGACGGGTCAGCAACGACGGATCAGCAGGGAGGCGGTTATGGGCGGATTAGTGCGTAAGAGCTTTGACACCCCGGACGAGGTCCGGAAGATCGTAGGCGACATGGGCCAGATCGAACTGGTCAACGTCCCCGGTGGCGTCGTAGGGAGAGCGACGTTCCAGCCGGGATGGCGATGGTCTGAGCACGTGAAGCCGGTCGCGGGCACCGAGAGTTGCCAAGCCGCGCACGTCGGCTACCAGGTGTCTGGGCGCATGGGAATACGGATGGACGACGGCGAGGAGGCGGAGTTCGGACCCGGCGACTTCGTGAGCATCCCACCGGGTCACGACGGCTGGGTGATCGGCGACGAGCCCGCGGTGACGATCGACTGGCAGGGCATGGGGGACTACGCCAAGCCATGAGCTGACCACGACGACGAGACGGGCGGGTTGTGCTTCGCTACCCCTCGCCTTCTTCGGCTGGTAGCGAGGTCGCCCTTCACGCCCGTCGAGGCGGTGACCGGCTGCCGCCACCTGGGCGACGCAGACCGTCATGTCCGTGTCGTCGATCCACGACCCCGTCGGTCGACCCGTGAGCACGCTGCGGTGCATCGTCACGTCCTCGGGCTGGGCCGGCGAGCCGAACTCGTAGCCCGCCCCGGGGGCGTCGCCAGCAGCTGCGCCGACGAGAACCCCGGCGGATCGGCCCTACCGGATGGCAGTGAGTGTGAGGGCCAATGCGTTGTCCTCTGGCTGTTGGCGCGGGAAGTCAGCTCGACTGCCGCTCGCTCGGACGCCGTCAGGCCTTACGGGCGAAGTCGAATGGTCGAATGCGGTGATGGGGTCTCTGTCTGCCAGCGTCGGGAGGGTCTGGAGGGTAACGGCGGGTCTCGGCTGCATCGGATACCGACAAGAGCCATTCGGGAGGAGCCTGTTGCCTCACGTCAAGACCTCCGGGAACGCTGATTCGTTGCCTCACCAAGAATCTCCGGATGGTGGGAGGCGTTGAACGACCGGTTGACCCGGGGTTTGGTGGGAGCGGGGGCCTTGGAAAGCGCCATGCGCTCGAGGCGAGTGGTGAGCTCGATCGGGAAGGGGAACTGCGCACACACGTAGGTGATCGCCGCCATGAGCGCGCCCCGAGCGAGACCGCCATGAACGTGCCCACGGCGTGCCTGGTGGATCTTCGGCAGTGTGCGGTGTTCCACCTGACCGGATCACACCCGACAAGGTCAAGCGTCGCCCTTCACGAGCCAGGTTGAGACGATCGCGGTCGGGACCGACCACGGGAGCTCGGAGACACCGACGGTCATCCGGGCGCACAGACCGACGTCTTCGCCCCATAGGTCCACCCACAGATCCGTGCTCCCGTCCCCGACGGTCATATAGGAATCGCCGATGCCGGGACCCACGTTCACGTAGTTCGTCACTGCAAGCGGCCTCTCCACGAGGTCGAGGGTTCCGAGCTCTTCTTTGAGCGTGCGCAAGATAGTGAGCGCTACGAACCGGTTTGCCTCGTAGCCCTCTTCGACGGAGAGGTCGACGCCCACCTTGCCGACGTGGACCGCCCGCCCGCTCTCGAAGGGCCCGTGACCCGCGAGGTAGATGTGGTTCCCGTCCCTCGTCGCCCAGCGGTAGCGCGCCAGCGGCGCCATTGCGGGCGGCAACCGGAGTCCGAGGTCGCCGAGACGCTCCTCGACGGCGTCAGCATGCGACGCGCTCACCGGAAATAGCTCCGGGCGGTCGGCGCGCTGCAGTACCGACTGCTCCACACATTCGCGCCACGCGTGCGTCGAGCTTCCATCGCCTGGAAGTCACGGTCTGGAGGGTCTGGGCTCATGTGCGCAATGTGGAGGATCTCTCTGGTGCAGGTTGAGGGCATCGACAACTCTCCCACACGGGATCTCCACTCCGACCGGGAGCCTGACGACGTGACACCAACCCCACCTCCCACGGGCGACGTTCCGTTCCACATGTGGGAACCCCCTGACCAAATCGGGGATCGCGTCATCGGCCTTCGCGCACCACACGTCGATCGGGACCTTGGATCCTATGGACCCGGCGGCCGAGCGCAGATCGTAGGGAGGGCGCACTCATCGGACGGCTGCAGACCGGAACGATCGCCATTCCCCTGCACGTCCTCGAGCGGGAAGGGCGCCTCATCCCCGAGGACCGGCGGTTCATCCGCAAGCAGCCGGCACCACCGTTCCCCTGCTCGCGACCTTGCCCCGACCGACGGCGCTCGGAGCTGTGGCGGTCGTTGGTCCGGCCGGCTGACGCGCCGCAGCTCGCCGCCGCGCCCTGGCTTGCGTCGCTACCCTGTGGGCGTCGGGCCGGTGGGAGGGATCCTCTTGGCGGAGACGGTGGCGGTGGACTGGGTGGCGTTGCGGGCGGAGGCGTCTGCTGCCGCGGCGCGCGCGTACGCGCCCTATTCGCGTCTGCATGTCGGGGCTGCCGGCGTGACGGACACGGGCCGGGTCGTTTCCGGCTGCAACGTCGAGAACGCCTCCTATGGGCTGACTCTTTGCGCCGAGTGCGGGCTCGTCACCGCGCTTCATCTGGCGGGCGGCGCGCGTCTGGTCGCGGTGAGCATCGTCGCCGGCGACGGCCGGCCGCTCGCGCCGTGCGGTCGCTGCCGGCAGCTGCTCTTCGAGGCAGGAGGCCCGGACCTGTTGGTGGACAGCGGCGAGGGTTCCGGCCCGGTTGCCCTCTCGGCCCTCCTCCCGGGGGCGTTCGGCGGCCCGGACCTCGAAGCCCGACGTGAGCCCGCGGCCGGCACCGCCGGCACCGCGCGGGCCCGGGGCATGTCGTGACCGGCCACCGGTATGGAGTGGTGGACCTCATCGCCAAGAAGCGCGACGGCAGCAGGCTGGAGAACGACGAGATCGACTGGCTCGTCGGCGCGTACGCCGCAAACCTGGTCCCCGACTACCAGATGGCGGCGTTCCTCATGGCAGTGTTCTTCCAAGGTTTCGATGCCGCCGAGCTCGGCGCCATGACCGCGGCGATGGTCGCGTCGGGGGAGCGGCTGGATCTCGACGGTCTCGGCCGGCCCACCGTGGACAAGCACTCGACCGGGGGCGTCGGCGACAAGGTCTCCCTCGTCCTCGCCCCGCTGCTCGCGAGCGTCGGCGCCTGCGTGCCGCAGCTCTCCGGGCGCGGACTCGGCCACACGGGGGGCACGCTCGACAAGCTCGAGGCGATCCCGGGGTTCCGGACCGACCTGTCGACCTCGGAGTTCCGTGCCGTCCTCACCAATGTCGGGTGCGTGATCTGCGCGGCAGGCCCGGGCCTGCCGCCCGCGGACGCCAGGCTCTACGCCCTGCGCGACGTGACGGCGACGGTCGAGTCGATCCCGCTCATCGCGAGCTCGATCATGTCGAAGAAGATCGCCGAGGGCACCGCGTCACTGGTGCTCGACGTGAAGGTCGGTGCCGGCGCCTTCATGCCGGACGTCGCGCAGGCCCGTGAGCTCGGGGAGACCATGGTGGGCATCGGCAATGCGCTCGGCGTGAAGACCACGGCCGTCCTCACGCGCATGGACGAGCCGCTGGGACGCGCTGTCGGCAACGCGGTCGAGGTCGAAGAGTCGGTCGAGACGCTCGCGGGCGACGGTCCCGACGACCTGGTCGAGGTCACCGTCGCGCTCGCCGTCGAGATGGCGGACCTCGCAGCCCTGGAGGTGGCCGCGTCGGCCGACGTCGGCGCCGCGCTGCGGGCCGCCCTGGGTGACGGGCGGGCCCTCGGCGCGTTCCGGGAGATGGTGCGGGCACAGACAGGCGATCCCGACGCGCCGCTGCCCGTCGCCGCGCATCGCTCCGTCGTGACTGCGGGGTCCCGCGGGTTCGTCCGGCACGTGGACGCCCGCCGGGTCGGGGTCGCCGCATGGCGGCTCGGAGCGGGGCGCGCGAGGAAGGAGGATGCGGTGAGCCCGTCGGCAGGGGTCGTGTGCCTGCGCAAGCCCGGCGAGGAGGTGGAGGCGGGCGAGCCGGTGCTCGAGCTTCGGGCCGACGACCCGCGGCTCCTCGCCCCGGTTGCGGCGGACCTGGAAGGTGCCGTCGAGATCGGCCCAGAGCCCGCCCCGAAGCGCCCCCTGGTGCTGGAGGTGATCAGGTGATCAGGGAGTGACCGGGACCGTCCGGGCCGCGCCGACGACGCCGACGCTCGAGGAGATCCGGCGCGCCCCCAAGGTGCTCCTCCACGATCACCTCGACGGGGGCGTCCGTCCGCAGACGGTGGTGGAGCTCGCCCGCCAGATCGGCTACCACGCCCTCCCGACGTCCGACGTCGGAGAGCTGACGAAGTGGTTCCATGCGGGGGCCGCGCGGGGCGACCTCGATCTGTACCTCGAGGGGTTCGCGCACACGGTGGCAGTGATGCAGACGCGCGACGCCCTCGTGCGGGTGGCCGCCGAGTGCGCCGAGGATCTTGCCGCCGACGGGGTGGTGTACGCCGAGGTGCGGTTCGCCCCCGAGCTGCACACGGCGCAGGGGCTCACCGAGACCGAGGTCGTCGAGGCGGTGCTCGAGGGCTTCCGTCAGGGGGGCGCGGGCAGGGGGATCCGCATGTACGCGCTGCTGACCGCGATGCGGACCGCCGCGCGCTCCCTCGAGATCGCGGAGCTCGCGGTCCGGCATCGCGACGGCGGGGTCGTCGGCTTCGACATCGCCGGCGCCGAGAAGGGGAGCCCGCCGACCGAGCACCTCGCGGCGTTCCAGTACGTGCAGCGGGAGAACTTCCACATCACGATCCACGCCGGTGAGGGCTTCGGTCTACCCTCGATCTGGGAGGCGCTGCAGATCTGTGGCGCGGGCCGGTTGGGGCACGGCGTGCGGATCGTCGACGACATCGAGCGTCACCCCGACGGATCGGTGACCCTCGGACGCCTCGCGGGCTATGTCCGTGACCGACGGGTCCCGCTCGAGATGTGCCCGACGTCGAACGTGCACACGGGGAACGCCGACACCCTCTCGGGGCACCCGATCGGCCTCCTGCGCTCGTTGTTCTTCCGGGTGACCGTCAACACGGACAATCGCCTCATGAGCGGGGTCTCCGTCTCGTCGGAGCTGCACGACGTGGCGGAGACCTTCGGCTACGGCTGGCAGGACATCGAATGGTTGACGCTGAATGCGATGAAGAGCGCCTTCGCGCACTTCGACGAGCGACTCCGCCTCATCAACGAGGTCATCAAGCCCGGGTTCGCCGAAGCGCGCGCGGCGGGCGTGCAGTGAACGACGGGGAGCCGGGGAGACGGGGAGCCGGGAGGTGAGGGTGCTTGTGGCCGCAATGAAGGGCGACGCGGGGACGCGCCCGGCGGGTCGTGGCGCGACGCGGACGTCCGCGCGTCCCTCTCCCCGGTTCCAAACCGCGCCACGCGCCGTGACCGCCCCCCTCGCCGGCCCGTGGTCCCCCGACATCGCCACCTCCGACGCGGCGCTCCGGCGCTTCCTCCACGGCCTCCCGGGTGTCGACCAGGTCGGCGTGGAGGCGAGGGCCGCGTCCCTCGCCACTCGCTCGATCAAGCGCGAGGCGAAGTTGTGGGCGCTCGACGCCGCGATCTCGATGATCGACCTCACGACGCTGAACGCCACCCGGTGGCGCAACGTCCTCTTGGGCGGGGTCGTCGCCGGGATCGCCGGGGCCTACCTGACCGTCGGATCGGTCGGGGCGTTCGGCAAGACAGTGTCGTCCGGGCTGGGCTTCATCGCGCTCGCCGCCGTGGCGGGGCTCGTCGGAAGGGGTCGGCCGCCGAAGGCGGACGGCCAGCCCTACGTGAAGACGTGACGGTCCCGGCGGAGGCGCGCGACCCCTACGCGCTCGCGCGGGCGGCGGCGGCCGAGGTCGCCGCGGCGACCGGCATCGGGGGCCACGACGTGGCGATCGTCCTCGGCTCGGGGTGGTCGCCCGCGTTGGACGAGCTCGGCGTCGCGGACGCGGAGATCCCGATGCACGAGCTGGCCGGCTTCCCGGCACCGACCGTCGCCGGGCACTCGGGAGTGGTCCGCTCCGTGCGCGTGCAGGCTCTCCGGGTCCTCGTGCTCGCCGGCCGGGTCCACCTCTACGAGGGGCACCCGCCCGCGACGGTCGTGCACGGGGTCCGGACGGCCGCAGCGGCCGGCTGCCGCGTCGTGGTGCTCACGAACGCGGCCGGCGCGCTGAACGCCGAGTACGAGGTCGGCCAGGCGGTCCTGATCCGCGACCACCTGAACCTCACCGCGGCGTCGCCGCTCGAGGGCCCCGCACCCCCCGCGGGCTACGGGCTCCCCTTCGTCGACCTCACCGACCTGTACAGCGCGCGCCTGCGCGCCCTGGCACATGCCGAGGGCCCGAACCTGGCCGAGGGTGTTTACGCGGGCCTGCGCGGCCCGCACTACGAGACCCCGGCGGAGGTCGCCATGCTCACGTCCAACGGCGCGGACCTCGTCGGGATGTCCACCGTCTTGGAGGCGATCGCGGCGCGTCACCTCGGCCTCGAGATCCTCGGGGTCTCGCTCGTCACCAACGCGGCGGCCGGCCGGACCGGCGCTCCGCTCGACCATGCCGAGGTGGTCGCCGCGGGGAAGGCGTCGGCGGCGCGGGTGGGGCGGCTCCTCGCAAGGGTGGTCGCGACGTTGTGACCGACCTGCTCGCCGCAGCGCGGGCATGGTCTGCGCAGGATCCCGACGCCGCCGACCGCGCCGAGCTCGAGCAGCTCGTCGAGGACGCCACCGCCACCGAGGGCGCCACCGCTACCGAGGGCGCCACCGCCACCGAGGACGCCGGTGACGCGGCACGCGCGGAGCTCGCGGACCGCTTCGCGGGCCGGCTCCGCTTCGGCACCGCAGGGCTGCGCGGTGCGCTCGGCGCCGGGCCGAACCGCATGAACCGCGCGGTGGTCCGCCAGACCACGGCGGCGCTCGCGCGCTGGCTCGACGCGCACCGCCCCGACGCGCGACGGGGCGGGGTGGCCGTCTGCTGCGACGCACGGCACCGCTCCAGCGAGCTCGCCGACGAGGTCACCGCCGTGCTGGCAGGCCACGGGATCCCCGTACACCGGCTGCCCGACCGGCGCCCGACGCCGCTCCTCGCCTTCGCCGTCCGACACCTCGGCGCGGCCGCGGGCGTGATGATCACGGCGAGCCACAACCCGCCCCAGGACAACGGCTACAAGCTCTACCTCGGCGACGGCGCGCAGATCGTCCCTCCCGTGGACCAGGAGATCGAAGCGCTCATGGACGACGTCGGGCCCTTGTCGGGGGTGCCGCTCGGCGCTCCGTCCAGCCCGCTCGTCACGTACCACGGCGACGAGGTGGCCGGGGCGTACCTGCGGGCCGTCGTCGCGGCGGCGCCGACCGGTTCCCCGCCGCCGAGACCCCTCGTCGTGGTGTACACGGCGATGCACGGGGTGGCGGGGGAGATCTTCGCCGGGGCGCTCCGCCTCGCCGGCTACCCGCCCGCCGCGCCTGTCGTGGCCCAGGCGGCGCCGGACCCGGACTTCCCGACCGTCGCCTTCCCGAACCCCGAGGAGCCCGGTGCGCTCGGCCTGGCCCTGGACGACGCCCGCGCGCACGGCGCCGACATCGTCCTCGCCAACGACCCCGACGGCGACCGGCTGGCGGTCGCCGTGCCCGACACGGCCGCCGCGGGCGGGTGGCGGCGGCTCTCCGGCGACGAGGTCGGCGTCGCCCTCGGCGCGTTCGTCCTCGAGCGCGTGCGGGACGGCTGGCGACCTCCGGGCGACACCGCCGCCCGGCCGCTCGTCGCCGCGTCGATCGTGTCGTCGAGCATGCTCGCCAAGATCGCCGACGAGGAGGGCGTGCCGTTCGTCGCGACCCTCACCGGGTTCAAGTGGATCGTGCGAGCGGTCGACGCCGTCGCAAGGAGCAGGCTCGCCTTCGGGTACGAAGAGGCGCTCGGCTACGTGGTTGGCGACGTCGTCCACGACAAGGACGGGATCGGGGCCGCCCTCGCGTTCCTCGCGCTCGCCGGGGAGCTCAGCGCCCGCGGCACGACGGTCGACGCCTACCTCGACGGCCTGATGCGTCGTCACGGCGTGCACCGCACCGCGCAGCACTCCATCGCGACGCGCGACCCCGCGGCGCGCATGGCGCGCTTGCGCGCGCGTCCGCCGGATGAGATCGCCCGCCTCGCCGTCGAGCGCTCGATCGACCTCGCTCGAGGCGCGGTCGTTCAACAGGGGATGCCGCCGCTCGCGCCGGCGGACGTGCTCGGCTTCTGGCTCGAGTCCGGGGCCCGCGTCCTGGTGCGGCCGAGCGGGACGGAGCCAAAGCTCAAGGGCTACGTCGAGGTCGTCCGCCCCGTCCACGACGACCTCGAGAGCGCGTCGGCCGCCGCGGATCGTGCGCTCGAGATCCTCGGCGATGCGCTCCGACCGCTCCTCGGCGGGTGACGGGACCGCGGTCAGGGGCGCGCTGCGTCGTGCCGGTGGTAGTGGACGATCCGGTCGCCGAGATCGTCGTCCATCTCCCGGCCGGACCGGACGAACCTCCCGGCCGGCGCACGGACGAGGTCGTCGCCGGCGTCCTGCGCGCCGGCGGTCAGTTCCTCCTGTGCCATCGTGCGGCGGGCAGTCCGTCCCGGCGCTCGCTCAGAAGAGGAACGGGACGAGCATCTTCGTCGATCGCCGGTACGCCGGGTAGGCGTCGGGGAACTGCTCGGTCATGTAGCGCTCCTCCACCGAAGCGCTGTAGAGGAAGTAGCACCCGGCGAGCCCCACGGCGACCAGCCAGACCCAGCTGATGGCGACCGCCGTACCGACGCCGGCGACGAGGACGCCCGAGTAGATCGGGTGGCGCACGAGGCGGTAGGGGCCGCTCGTCACGAGCTCCGGCTCGTCCTTCCGGGTCATCGGCGTCCCCCAATTGCGCCCGATGTGGAGACGCGCCCAGACGGCGAACGCCAGGCCGGCGGCGAAGACGAAGAGACCGAGCGCGGCGAGCCAGAGGTTCGTGTTCAGGTGCTGGTGCCGGATCACGCCGAGGCGGTAGAGGGCGAAGACGACGAGGACGATGACCGCCCTGACGCCGAGGTCCCGGGACCACGGGACCCGGCCCCGTTTCATCGAGAACGCGGCCACCAGCCAGTAGAGCCAGAACGCCGCCCACCCGGCTTCGAAGACCAGCTCGACGACCTTCATCGCCGTCAAGCCTCCCACGCCATGATCGCCGGTCCGGCCCCTCCCAAGACACGCGCGCCGGGCATCGGGGAGCTCGCCGGGCCTCGGAGCTCGCCGTCTCCGCGGCGGGCCCGTCGAGGGCGCGTTCCGGGTTGTTTCGCGTGCGCAACTCAGTGGTCCCCGGCAGGGAGTTCGGCTAGAACCGCGATCGCCGCCGGCGGGGGCCGGCCCGGTGCGTGCGAGGGCCACGCTCGGATGACGGAGGGTTCGGATGTCTGGTGCACCTGCGCTCACGGACACGCGCGACATGAAATGGGTCCACGACGCGTTCAGACGGGCGCTCGGCGACGCGCCGGCACAGATCGCCGCCATCGGGGACGGCGACGTCGAAAGGGCGCACCGGTTCGCGAGCTATCTCGGCGACCTCCTGTGGCTGCTTCGTGTCCACCACGAGGGGGAGGACCAGCTGCTCTACCCGCTACTCGTCGCGCGCGTTCCGGAGTCGGCGGACCTCTTCTCGACCATGGCGGCCCAGCATGCCGGCGTGATCGCGGGGATCGACGGGGCGCAGGAGGCCACCGAGCGCTTCGGGGCGTCCGGCTCCGCCAGCGACGGCGACGCGCTGGCTGCGGCGTGCCGGTCGCTCCTCGACGTGCTCTCGGGGCACCTGACCGAGGAAGAGGAGGCGGTCGTGCCGATCGCCGCGCGATCGGTCACGCCCGAGGAGTGGGGGGCGATGCCGGCGCACGCGATGTCGCAGTACTCCGGGCCGAGGCTCTGGCTCCCTCTGGGCCTCGCGACCGAGATGTTCCCCGACGAGGTGCGCGCCCAGGTGTTCGCCCACGTGCCCCCGCCCGTCTCGGAGATGTGGTGGACGGTCGGTGCGGACGCCTTCGCCAGCGAGATGGCGGCCATCCGCGGCACCGGCTCCTGAGCGATGCGGTTCGGCGCCGGGCCCGTGGGCGGGCCGGGGACGGTCAGTGCCTGTGGATGGCTGTCCGTGTCACCCGGAACGGGGACGTGATCTGGCGGCCTGTGGGCGCGAGCACGTACCAGTAGCCGCCGACGTTCAAGAGCGCCTGCCCCGTGATCATGCCCGGCGTGGTGTCACCGATCCACGTGTAGAGGGGATGGCCGGCGTAGGTGAGCTGGAGCTGTCCGCCCGGACGCCGGACCGTCCCGACGAGCGACCGTCGGAGGCCGCGCCCGACCGACACCCCCGCACCCGTCGCACCCGTCGCACCCGTCGTCCCTGTCGCGCCCGTCGTCCCTGTCGTCCCTGTCGTCCCTGTCATCAGGAGCGGCGGCCACAGCCGGACGCAGAGACCCCGGGTGCACGCGCTCGATGTCGGGGTGTCGGGCGTGAAGTCGTACAGCGTGCGTCCTGAGGGCGTGGCGAGGATGCGTCCCGCCGGGGAGCGCTCCGTCGACAGCATCACGCCCCTCGCCGTCGTCGGGGTGACGGTGAACGAGGACGCGTCGATGGTCGAGGTGCACGAGCCGAGCAGGACACCGCAGGTCGCCAGCACCGCCGCGCCGGCGAGGTGGCGCCGGACGCGGGTCACGTCGCGTCGGCGGGATCCGGTGGGTGGTACGAGAGCGGGAGGTCGGCGAGCCGGACGAGCGTGGAGGAGATCCACTGCGTGAGGGTATCGGCGATCGGCACCAGCGTTTCGGGGTCCTCGAGCTGGACCTCGTCGAACCGGATCGCTCCTTCGTAGCTGCCCTCGATCGCCCAGCGCACCGACGCCTCGCCCTGCGTCTCGCCGGTGTCCGGGTCGGCGTGCACCTCTTCGACGGTGACCGTCGTCCTCACGAGAGGGTCGTGACCGATCGGCGGGCTCGCCGGCGGCAGCACGGCGAGCACACGCTCGGCCGACGGCGCCTCCGCGAGCCGCTGAATGCGCATCGAGACCTCCACCACCGCCTCGGGCATCTCGGCGGGCGTCTCGCCCATCGACCAGCTGCGGTATGCGGTCTGGCTCCACGTCGGCCAGTCGATCGAGACGTCCACGCGGACACGCGGCGGCTGGCCCTCACCGGGAAGGCTGTAACTGGTCTCGAAGGAGACGTCGCCGAGGAAGACGTCGACTTGGAACCGCTCTTCGATGGCCTGTCGCTCGAGGAGCGCCCGGTCGAACGAGTCCTGCACGGCGGCGATGACGTCCACGAGGAGGTGATCGAGCACAGCGAGCCCGAGGCTACCGGTGGCCGTCCCCGGCGGAGACGGCACCGAGCGGTGCCCGAGGAGCCGTCGACGCACCGGCCGTTGCGGTCGCCTTCGCCAGCCGTTGCGCTGCCGTGCCGGCCGTCGCCACACTTCCGGATCCGTCACCCCGTCGTGCCTGCGTAGGCTCACGGAATGGAGATCAAAGACCTCGGCCACGTGGTGCTCTACGTGCGGGACCTCGCACGCTCGGCCGCCTTCTACCGGGACGTCCTGGGGTTTCGCCAGCTCAACCCCGACCCGCCGGGCGCCGGGGGCGTCCGGTTCCCCGCCGCGGCCTTCTCGTCCGCCTCCGGAAGGACGCACCACGAGCTGCTCCTCATCGAGGTGGGGGAGGACGCCCAGCCCCAGCCCCGGGGGAGGAGGGTCGGGGTGTACCACATCGGCCTCAAGGTCGGAGACAGCGACGACGAGCTGCGCGCGGCGCTCGCGCGCCTGGAGGAGGCGGGGGTGACGGTCACCGGCGCGAGCGACCACACCGTGAGCCACAGCCTCTACATCCTCGACCCGGACGGCAACGAGCTCGAGCTCTACGTCGACGTCCCAGGGGCGGACTGGCGCGCGGATCCGAGCCTCGTGATGAGCGCGATCAAGCCGCTCCGGCTCTGAGCCGCCCCGCGCCCTGCCGCACTCCTCGGACCGACCGTGACCGACCCTCGCCCCGCTCGCAGCCCGCGTCCCGCCGTGAACCCGTGGCTCGCGCGCCGGGTCATCGCGTACGCGCACCAGGGCGGTGCGTGGGAGGCCCCGTCGTCGACCCTCTATGCCATCCGGTCGGCGCTCGCCGCGGGCGCCACCGGGATCGAGCTCGACGTGCACGCCTCGGCCGACGGCGAGCTGGTGGTCTGCCACGACGCGACCGTCGACCGCACCACCGACGGCAGCGGCCGAATCGCCGCGATGACGCTCGCCGAGCTCCGCACGCTCGACAACGCGTACTGGTTCGTCCCCGGTGCGGACGCCGCCTACGACCGCCCGCCCCCCGACTACCCCTTCCGGGGCCGAGCGCCCGACGACCCGGACTTTCGGATCGCGACCCTGCGCGAAGTGCTCGAGGCGTTCCCCGGGGTGGTCCTGAACCTGGACGTGAAGCAGACGGCCCCCGAGACCGCGCCCTACGAGGGGACGCTCGCGCGGCTCCTCGCCGAGTACGACCGCCGCGACGACGTCATCGTGGCGTCGTTCCTCGACCGGGCGACGGCCCGGTTCGCCGCGCTCGCCCCCCGGGTGGCGACGTCTGCGGGGACGCTCGCCACCGCGACCTTCTGGCGGGGGGTTCAGGCCGGTGAGGCCCCGACGGTGGGTTCGCCGACATCGCCCGGGCGGCCGGTGGCGTTCCAGGTCCCCGAGGTCTTCGGTGAGACGACGGTGGTCGACGAGCGGTTCGTGGAGGCCGCCCACGCAGCGGGAGCGGCGGTCCACGTGTGGACCGTCGACGACGAGGCGAGCATGCGGCGACTCGTCGAGCTCGGTGTCGACGGGATCATCAGCGACCTCCCGGCGATCCTGCGCCGGGTCCTGGACGAGCTCGGCGCGGCCTGGTCAGGATCAGGCTGAGGCGGTCTGCCCCGTGCGGAGAACCCGCGTCGCGTCAGCCGCGGCCGCAGTTCGGCTTCTTGCCGTGGTTCGCCTTCTTCTTCCGCCGCAGCTTGCGCTTGACCGTCCGCTTCGACACGGCCGGAGACCCTAGCGCAGCTCGGAGTAGTTTCGGGCCCGCATGCGCACCGTGTGGTTCCTGCGAGGCGGCGACGTCCTGGCCTCCGGCGAGATCGCGGAGTCCATCGTCGACCGCGCGCGGGGGTTGCTGGGCCGGCCCCACTACGACGGCGCGCTCCTCCTCATGGGCACCCGCTCGGTGCACACCGCCGGGATGCGCTTCCCCGTGGACGTCGCGTTCTTGGACAAGGACCTGCA
>Ga0307374_10009519_pt1 | contig 14293 bp, 12 predicted proteins | sample OX3MG_FD_202532 | JGI IMG/M metagenome (GOLD analysis project Ga0307374, IMG submission 202532) | Soil microbial communities from Risofladan, Vaasa, Finland - OX-3 | ecosystem: Environmental > Terrestrial > Soil > Coastal area > Acid sulfate soil | place: Finland: Risofladan, Vaasa | collected... | reverse complement strand
AGGGAGTCCCGGTCGTCCTGCTGCAGGGACGATTCCACCTCTACGAGGGCAACGACCCGGGCCTCGTCGTCGAACCGGTCCTCCTCATGGGCCGGCTCGGTGCCCGCGCCGTCCTGCTCACGAACGCGGCCGGGGGGCTCGACCCGTCCTTCGCGGCGGGGACGCTCATGGTCATCGCCGATCACATCAATCTGACCGGGCGAACGCCGCTGCTCGGCCCGAACGCAGACTCGATCGGCCCGCGCTTCCCGGACCTGACGGACGTCTGGACAACGGAACTGCGCGAGCGCCTCCACGCCGCGGGGCGGGCCGAGGGCGTCGCCCTGCGCGAGGGTGTCTACGTCGGCCTCCTCGGCCCGAGCTACGAGACGCCAGCCGAGGTGCGCATGCTGCGGGCGTTCGGCGCCGACGCGGTCGGTATGTCGACCGTCCTCGAGGCGATCGCCGCCCGCTGGGCGGGTCTCGAGGTGTGCGGCGTATCGCTCGTCACGAACCCGGGCGCCGGGTACAGCGGGCAGCCGCTCAGCCACGAGGAGGTGCTCGCCGCGGGGGCGGAGGCCGGTCCGCGGCTCGGGCGAGTCATCCGACGGTTCGTCGCGGGGATCGGCGCAGCCTGACTGCGGGCCCGCCGGCCGCGGTGAGGGCCGCCTCAGCGGACCGGCAGATCCCGACCGACGCCGCGGGCGGCACGTGCCGACTCGGCCCAGGTCCCGAGGACGCGGTCCTTGTGCGGGCGGATCGGGCAGTGCTCGTCGCGGTTGCCCATCTCGTCGCAGTACCCGAGGGGGACGCATTTCGGGGCGAGGAACGAGCCGAGGAACGGACTGACCTGGAAGATCTCGTGCCGGATGAGCTGGAACAGGCGGCGGATCTCCCACTGCGCCATCGTGCAGAGGCGGAGGCCGCTCATGTGGATGAGGGCCCGCAGGTTGGCGGTCATGACGAGGTTCGTGCGCGTGGCGTTGGGGAACACGAAGCGCGCGTCCTCGCCGGGGATCCCCGCCGCGACGAGGTCGCCGTACAGTTCGAGCGAGCCGTCGATCTGCTCCTCGTAACGCTCTCGCAGCGTCGGGTCGGCGTCCTCGAGGGTCGCCGGGAGCATCGTCGAGGCGCCCTTGAACTTCACATAGCGCTGGCTCTGCTGATCGAACGCCACCCCGGCCCGGTGCCGCACGAGCTGATGCGACAGCGTCCGCGAGACGCCGCTGATCCCGAATGTGAAGACGATGTGTTCGATCGTCGAACCATGCCCCGACTCGATCACGCCCTTGATGAGGCGCTCCTGCTTGGCGGCCTCGATGTCACCGGCGACGGCGCGGCGGAAGATCTCGTCCGGCTCCAGCTCCGAGTAACACGTGCGGCAGGCCGTGTAGATTAGCGGGACGTAGTAGCGCTCCACGATCTCGCGATCCGGGAACAGCAGCGTTGCCTTCATCCCGAGGTCGCGCCGACCTGGATTGCGCGGGATGGCCGTCTTGCGGGCTACGGCATCGGCGCGGGACGCGGCATCCCCGCGGGACGCGACATCCCCGCGGGACGCGGCATCGGCACCGGGCGTCGGATCGGGGAGAGGCGCGCTGGGCTCGGCGGGCATCGTCCGGTCAGTCTACCCGCGTCGGCCGGAGGTGCGCTGCGAGGTGCGCTGCGAGCTCAAGGCGCGCACAGACGTCATCTGCCAATGGGCGTGGCGTTCGGTTCGGACGACATCTCCGGACGACCTGTCGCGACGCACGGAGGGGCGGTGCCGCTGCACGAGATGACCTCACCGTGGTGCGGGTCGACCTCCAGGCACGATCATCGGAAGCCGAACGCCATCCGCAGTGGTAGATGACACGGCTCGGCCGCGGACCGGGACTCGTTGACCACGAGACCGATCAGGCGGTGGTGCCGGCCGAGGGTTCGGGTCCGGCGACCTCGAGGGCGTAGGCGATCGCCTCGTCGAGGGCCAGCGACCGCCCGGAAGCCCAGGCGGCGTCCGCCTCCGCGCCAGCGGCCGCTCGGGCCTCCGCCGCGTAGTCGCCGTGCTGGACGAGCGTCGGAGGGGCTCCGCCCGCGATCCGCTCGCGGACGGTCGCCGCGGAGCTCGCGAGCAGCAGGGCCCGGAGCGGGTCGCCCGTTCGCAGCGCGATCTCTCCCAGATCGTCGAGCTGCATCGAGATGCCGGTCGGATCGCTCACCTCGGCGAAGAGGGTGAGCGACCGCACGGCCGCCACCTTCGCTCCTTCGAAGCGGCCCTGCCGCAGGTCGATCCGGCCACGCAGTCCGACGCCACTCGCGAGGCGATAGCGGTCGCCGATCCGCTCGGCGTGGGCGATGGTCTCGTCGGCGAGCGTCGCGGCGCGCTGCAGGTCGTTCCGCAGGAACGCGGCGAGGGCGAGGCCGAGGAGCGCGCTGTCGATCCCGACCGCGTTGTCGAGCTCGCGCCAGATGGCGAGGGCCTCCTCGTACTCGGCGGTCGCCCGCGCATGGTCGCCGGGGATGGCGGCGAGGAAGGCGAGGTTGTAGTGCGCCTCCGCGACACCTGCCCGGTCGCCGAGGATGCTCACCACGGCGAGATGCTCCTCGTAGAACCCGCGCGCCGCCGGGAAGTCGTTCTGCCAATAGGCCAGCCCGCCGGCGCCGTTGAGCGCCGTCGCGCGGCCCGCCGTCATCGTCTCGCCGCCGGGGCAGGAGAGGAGCAGCCGGGTCATCGCCAGCCCTTCGCCGAGATGGCCGTGCTGGTGCCAGAAGCGCCAAAGACGGCCCGCGGTGAGGAGGCCCACCTCGACGTGTCCCGCGTCGAGCGCCCAGCGGAGTGCGGTCCGCATGTTGTCATGCTCGAGTTCGAGCCGATCGAGCCAGTGCCGCGCATCGACGCCGATGAGCTCGTGCTCCGCCTCCCGCGCCAGCGCCGCGACGAGGTCGAGGTGGCGATCGCGGGTGGCGTCGATCTCATCGGCCTCGGCCAGCCGTTCGAGGCCGAACTCGCGGATCGTCTGGAGCATCCGGAATCGCGGCTGGCCGCTCGCGTCGTCCATCTGCCGGACGAGGCTCTTCTCGACGAGCGCCCCGAGGCCGTCGAGTGGATCGATCCCGAGCGACCCCTGCGGGTCGCAGACCGGGCCGACCGACTCGATGTCCCAGCCGCCTGCGAACACGGCGAGCCGGCGGAAGAGGGCCCGCTCGTCCGCATCGAGCAGGTCGTAGCTCCAGGCGATCGCGCCGCGGAGGGTCTGCTGTCGCTCCGGCAGGTCCCGCGGTCCGCCGGCGAGGACGCCGAGCGAGTGTTCGAGGCGGCCGAGAAGTGCCGCCGGGGGGAGGATCCGGATGCGGGCGGCGGCGAGCTCGATGGCGAGCGGAAGACCGTCCAGGCGGGCCACGATGGCGGCGATGGTGGCCGCCTCGGCTGCCGTCATGCTGAAGTCCGGCCTGATCGCCCGGGCGCGGTCGACGAACAGGGCGATCGCTTCGTTCGCCATCGCCGCCTCGACGTCCACCCACCCGGAGGGATCCGGGATCTCGAGCGGCGGGACCGGGTACTCTCGCTCTCCGGCGAGGCGGAGCACGACCCGGCTCGTCACGAGGATCGTCAGCTCCGCGCAGCGCGCGATCAGTCGCGAGACGACCGGGGCCGCCGGGGTCACCTGCTCGAAGTTGTCGAGGACGAGCAGGAGGTGGGTCGGACCGATCTTGTCGGCGATGGCATCGACCAGGTCGCGAGTGCCATCGTCCACGACGCCGAGCACGGATGAGACCGCGGACGGCACGAGGGCCGGGTCGGCGATCGGCGAGAGCGAGACCCAGACGGCGCCGCCGGCGAATGCCGCCAGGGCGGCCTGCGACGCTGCGATGGCGAGGCGCGTCTTGCCGGTGCCGCCCGGTCCGCTGAGCGTCACCAGCCGCGCGCTCTCGAGCAGGCCGCGGACCTCTTCCACCGCATCCTTGCGACCGACGAAACTCGTCACCGGTGGCTGCACGTTGACGAACCGGATGTCGAGCGAGCGCAGCGGCGGGAACTCCCGGGCGAGCCCGTCCGCGACGACCTGATGGAGGCGCAGCGGCTCGAAGTCCTTGAGCCGGTTGAGGCCGAGATCCACGAACGAGATCCCGGCGTCGGCTGGACCTCCGGCCAGCGCTCGGACGGAATCGGAGACGACGATCTGGCCGCCATGAGCTGCGGCCTCGATGCGGGCGGCGCGGTTGATGTCGATGCCGACGTAGTCGCGGCCCGCGCGGATCGCCTCGCCGGCATGGATCCCGATCCGGACCCGGACGTCGGCGGCCTCCGGCCACGGCTCCGCCGCGAGGCCGCGCTGCGCGTCGACGGCCGCCTCCACCGCCTCCCGCGCGGTCGGGAACACGACGAAGAAGGAATCGCCGCTCGTGCCCTGCTCGCTGCCGCGGTGGGCGGCGAAGACCGCCCGCAGCAGGGTCCGGTGGCGCTCCCGGACCTCGGCGTAGGCGGCCGTCCCGATCCGCTGCTCGAGGCGGCTCGAGCCCTCGATGTCGGTGAACAGGAACGCGACGACGCCACCGGGAAATGACGAGATCGGATCGTCGGCTTGGTCGACCATCGCGGTCAGGACGCGTGGTCCTCGGTCACGGCGCGGAGGCGGCCGGCCACGACGCGCAGGACGGCGAGCGCCACGCTCGGCACGGAAGCGAGGATCGCCTCGAAGTCCCACGAGGCGAGGGCGAGAAGGTCGGTCGGCTCTGCGGCCACGACGGACGCGACGCGCGGTCCGCGATCGAGGAGCGACAGCTCGCCGAAGAAACCGCCTGGGTCGATCGTCGCGATCGGGCGGCCGTCCCGGACGACGCGGACCTTGCCCCGCACGACGAGGAAGAACCCGGTGCCGACCTCGCCCTGGCGGGCGATCGTCCGCCCGGCCTCGTACGACACCTCGACAGTGGCGTCGGCGATCGCCGCCAGCCCGTCCGTGGGGACCGCCCTGAACAGGCCCACCTCCCCCAGCAGCCGGATGCGCTCCTCGCGGGCAAGATCGGTCATGGGCCGACTCCTCCTCTCCACGTCGCCGTCACTGCACCGGGCGCCTGCGGTCCGTATACGATGGCAGACCAACGGGCCGCCGGATAGTCCCAGCCCAACCACCGTCGGAGGGTCGATGGCGAGCAACCTCGAGATCGCGGACACGCTCGCCGGGTTCGCCCTCTTCGCCGATCTCCCGTCGGCCGCGCTGGAACGGGTCGCCCACACGTTCGAGGAGACGTGGTTCCCGGATGGGGAACGGATCCTCCGCCAGGGTCTCAGCGGGTCCGGCTTCTTCGTCATCCTCGAGGGTGAGGCGGCGATCATCGTAGACGGGACGCAGCGCGCGACCCTGGGCCGCGGGGAGTTCTTCGGCGAGGTGTCGATCCTGCTCGGCGAATCGCCGGTCGCGGACGTCGTCGCCCTGCGGCCGATGCGCTGCCTCGTGCTCGCCGGCCCTGCCGTCGAGACGTTCCTCGTCGAGCAGCCGCGGGTCATGTTTCGGATGCTCCAGGCGCAGGCGCGTCGATTGCGGAACGCGAACCGGTGGCGGAGCTGAGCGAGCGGCCGTTCGAACCTGGCGAGTACCCGGTCGTCATCGTCGGGAGCGGCCCGGGCGGACTGCAGCTGTCGGCGGCGCTCACCCGGCGCGGTGTCGACCACGCCGTCATCTCGGCCGATCCGACCCCCGGCGGGATGTTCCGCCGCTGGCCGTTCTTCCAGCGGCTGCTCTCCTGGACCAAGCCATACGCACCGGTGGCGCGGTCGTCGCGAGCGTTCGAACGGGCCGACTGGAATTCGCTCATCTCCGACGATCCCGCCCTTCGGGCCATCCAGGTCGACCTCATGGACGGCTCGTCGGAGTTCCCGTCGCGGCCGGAGATGGAGGCGAATCTTGCGACGTTCGTCGAGCGGGCCGGGATCCGCGTGCGCTACGGCTGTCGCTGGGAGTCGACCCGCCGCGAGGACGGCCTGGACGGGCAGCGCTTCATCCTCGTCACGTCGGATGGCGAATACCGCTGCCGGATCGCCGTCTTCGCAGTCGGCGTCGCCGAGCCGTGGCGGCCGGCGACGCCGGGGATGGAGTTCGCCGCCCACTACGCCGACACCCGCGCGGCGGAGACGTACGCCGACCGACGCCTCTTCATCGTGGGCAAGCAGAACAGCGGATTCGAGCTTGCCTCCGGACTCCTCCACTGGGCGCGCCGGATCGTCCTCGCTTCGCCGTCGCCGGCCAAGCTGTCGGTCAACACCCACTCGCTCGTCGGGGTGCGCGCCCGGTACGTCCAGCCATTCGAGGACCACAATCTCGGCGGCGGGGTGTCGATCCTCGATGCGGCGATCGAATCGATCGAGCGGACCGGGTCCGCCCTGACCGTCAGGCTGCGGCGATCGGACGACGGGTCCGCGCTCGCGGTCGAGGCGGACGAGGTGATCGCGGCGACCGGCTTCGTGACGCCGTTGCGCGATCTTCCCGAGATCGGCGTCGCCACCTTCGGGCAGAGCCGGCTGCCTGCCCAGACGCCCTGGTGGGAGAGCGCGACCGTGCCCGGTATCTTCTTCGCCGGCACGATCAGCCAGGGCTCGGGAGGACTGAAGAAGCACGGCATCCCGGCCAATTCGGGCGCCGTCCACGGCCATCGCTACAACGCCCGCGTCCTCGCCCGCTACATCGCCGAGGAGCGCTTCGAACGACGTGACGAACGGCCGACCCTCGGCGCGAACGACGTCCTCGGGTTCTGCATCGATGAGCTCGCGGGCGGCCCGGAGATCTTCCACCAGCGGGCCTACCTTTCGCGGGTGGTGTCGGTCGACCCGAGCGAGGGGATCCGCGATGACGGTGTCGTCCCGCTCAGCACGTTCCTCGACGGCGGCGGGCGGGATGGCCTCGCGATCACGATCGAGGCGGACGGGAGCGGGGCCACCTACCCGACGATCTACACCCGGCGTTCAGGCACCATCGTCGAGCACCAACTGGCGCCGCATCCGCTCATGGACTTCACCACCCTCGAGCATCGGCGGGCCATCGCCGACATCCTGGCCGGATTCGGCATCGCCTGACCGAGCTGGGCGATCATCCGCGTCACCTGCCAGCCTCTCGCGTCACCTGCCAGCCTCTTGCGTCATCTGCCACCCCCGGTGGCGTTCGCACCGCTCGCGGCAGCGATCGGGTCGTCGGCGGCCGGTCCGGCCGGCTTGCTCGTGCGTGGCCCCGCCATCGGTCCGATGTCGGAGGGTGTCGTCGTCCCGACTTCGTCGGACCCTCGTCGCCGAATACCACTCCCGATGGCAAGTGACGCCGCGATGAGACGGTGCCGCCGCGATGAGACGGTGCCGCCGCGCCGGGCGCCGAGCGAGCCGACCCGGCGCACACGTGCGCCGAGCGAGCCGACCCGGCGCCCACGTGCGCGGTCCCGGCGCCCGCCTGACGGAGGCTGACCGATGACCGGTGCCTTCATCACCGGTGCGCTCGCCGGCTACGCCATCGCGATCCCGGTCGGCGCGATCGCGGTGCTCATCCTCGATACGGCGATCCGGCACGGCTTCCGCGTCGGCGCGGCGGCCGGCGCCGGAGCGGCGACCGCCGACCTGACGTACGCGACGCTGGCGGCCGTTGCCGGCACGGCGCTCGCCCGGGTCATCGGGCCGATCCAGGTCGAGCTCCGGGCGATCTCGGTCGTCGTCCTCGTCGCGATAGCGGTCCGCGGGCTCGTGGCCGTCCGGGCGGACGCGCGCGGGCTCGTCTCGCTCGGCGGGGCCAGCGCGCGCGGTGCACCGGATCGCGGGCGCGGACCGCAGCACGGGGCCGTCCGCCGCACCTATCTGCGGTTCCTCGGCCTCACCATCGTCAACCCGGCCACCGTCGTCTATTTCGCGGCGCTCATCCTCGGGATGCCGGCCATCGGCGACGCATCGACCGAGCGGGCGGCTTTCATCGTCGGGGTGGCCCTCGCCTCGCTCTCGTGGCAGACCGTCCTCGCCTCGGTCGGGTCGCTCGCCCACGGGCGGCTGTCGCCGCGGGCCCGGCTGGCGACGAGCCTCCTCGGCAATCTGATCGTGCTGGCCTTCGCCGCCAACATCGCCCGGTCGCTCGTCGCCGGCTGACGGCGCCGGCTGACGGCGCCGGCGGTCCGGGGAAGCGACGAACGGCCGCTATCGCCGGGCGGCGGACCGGAGGAGCGCGACGTCGCGGTGGACCCGACAGAGGAGGTCGACGAGCTCGAGACGATCGCCGGCCGTGACGAGGTCCGCGCCGACCGCGATCGCGCCGTGGCGCTCGAGGAGGACCGCATCCGGCGGGGCGAGCAGACCGTCCGGCCCGCGATCGGTGAGGGCGGCTGCAACGGCCGCCGCGAGGGCGGCGCTGCCCGCTTGGAAGAATGGCACGAAGGGCAGCCGGCCGATGAAGCGGGCAGTCTCCGGCAGCTCGGCGGGATCCGGCAGTTCGCCGACCGTCGTGAGGGCGAGGGACGCCGCGAGGTGGGCATGGACGATCGCCGCGGCGTCCGGCCGAGCGGCGTAGATGGCCCGGTGGATCGCGATGTCCGAGCTCGGCGAAGGCGATCCGGGTCGGTCGGCGTCCGCCGGTGCGTCCGCCGGGACGTCCTCGCCGGCGTCATCCGAGGCGTCCTCCGCGGCCTCCGCCACGGCGAATCCGACGACCACGAGGTCCGCCGCCGCGAGTTCGTCCTTGCGCCGTCCGGACGGGGTGATGAGGATCCCGTCCGCGGTGCGCAGCGAGACGTTGCCCTCGCTTGCGACCACCAGCCCGCGAGCCCCGAGACGCACGCCGGCAGCCACGACTGCGCGGCGAGCATCGGCGAGCGGGTCCATCAGGTGGATCGTCGCACATCGGTCCGGCGGTCCGTCGTCTAGCATCCATCCAAGGACCGCCGTCGGCGGACCGTGCAGCGAGGCGATCGTGAGCCCTGCCCACGTCGAAGAACGTGCCATCCCCCGCCAGGGCCTCGGGCCGGCGATCGAGACCGACCGCCTCGCAAAGCACTACGGCCGAACCATGGCCCTCGACGGGCTGACGATGCAGGTGGGCCGCGGCCGGGTCTTCGGTTTCCTCGGCCCGAACGGGGCGGGCAAGACGACCGCGGTGAAGCTGCTCCTCGGCCTCGCCCGCCCGACGGCGGGCTCGGCGCGACTGCTCGGGGCGCCGATCGGGGACCGCGCCACCCGGGCGCGGGTCGGCTATCTTCCCGAGCTGTTCCGCTACCAGTCGTGGCTCACCGCGCGCGACGTCCTCGGTCTCCACGCCGACCTCGCCGGCCTCTCACCGGCCGACCGACCGACCGCGATCGACGATGCGCTCGCGACGGTCGGACTCGCCGACCGCGGTTCGGATCGAGTCGGGACGTTTTCGAAGGGAATGCAACAGCGACTCGGGCTCGGCGTCGCCCTGCTCGGCCGACCGGAGCTCGTCTTCCTCGACGAGCCGACCTCCGCACTCGACCCGGTCGGTCGGCAGGACGTGCGGGCGATCATCCACGACCTCCGCGAGCGGGGCACCACCGTCTTCCTCAACTCTCACCTCCTCACCGAAGTGGAGCGGGTCTGCGACGAGGTGGCGATCGTCGACCGCGGCCGGGTCGTCGAGTCCGGCCCGCTGGCCGACCTCCTCGGTGACGCCACCGTGCGGATCCGGACGAGCGGCGAGCGAGGAACCGTCCACCCCGTGCTCGCTCCGTTCGGCGTCGTCAGCGACGATCCACCCTGGACCGTCGTGCGGGGCTGCCCGCTCGATCGGGTGCCGGAGCTCGTGGCGGCGCTCGTTGCCGTGGGGGCCCCGATCCATGGGGTCGAGGCGGGACGGGAGACGCTCGAGGAGCGCTTCCTCGATCTCCTCGGTCATCGCGAGCGCGGAGCGTCCGGCGAGGAGGCCCGATGAACGTCCTCCTCATCGCTCGGCTCACCCTCCTCGAGGCGTTGCGCCGGCGACTGCTCTGGGCACTCATCGTCCTCACCGTGATCGTGGTGGTCCTCACCGGCATCGCCTTCGGCCTGCTCGTCGACAACGCCCACCAGCACGGCGTGAGCGAACTCGAGCTGATCGTCGGGGTGAGCCAGGTCCTCATCCTCGTCGCGTTCATGTTCAGCTTCGTCCTCGCCATGACCGCGGCATTCCTCGGGGCCCCGGCGATCGCGTCCGACCTCGACAGTGGCGTCCTGCTCGCCATCGCCGCCCGGCCGATCCGGCGGGCGGACCTCGTCCTCGGCAAGTGGCTCGGACTCGCGGCGATCGCCCTCGGCTACGCGGTCGTCGCCGGGCTCGCGGAAGTGTCGGTGGTGGACCTCGTCACGGGCTACGCTCCGCCGGATCCGCTTGGCGCGTCGGCATTCCTCGGCGCCCAGGCGATCGTCCTGCTCAGCGTCGCCCTCCTCATCAGCACCCGGTTGCCGGCGGTCGCCGGCGGAGCGGTGGCGGTCGTGCTGTTCGGGCTGTCGTGGATGGCCGGGGTGATGGGCAACGTCGCGAGCGCGCTCGGCCTCGACTCGCTGGCCTCGACGGTCAGCTCGGCCCGCTTCATCCTCCCGCTCGACGGCCTGTGGCGGGGCACGGTCTTCTCGCTCGAACCGCCCGCGGCGATCCTCGTCCTGTCAGGCGCCGGACACGGCGTCGGGCGCGTGGCGACGAGCAACCCGTTCTTCGCGGCGTCCGGCCCCGAGCCCGGCTTCCTGCTCTATGTCGTGGCCTGGGTGGCGGCGGTCCTCGGCCTCGCGATCGCCTCGTTCCGCCGTCGCGAGATCTGACGGTGGGTCACGAGTCGGGCGAGCCTGCGTAGCGGAAGCAGCCGGGCAGGTGGTCGTCGACGAGGCCGACGCTCTGCATGAAGGCGTAGACGATGGTCGGCCCGACGAACCGGAAGCCGCGGCGGCGGAGGTCGCTCGAGAGCGCCTCGGCGGCGGGCGTGGAGGCGGGGATGTCGGCAGCGGTCGAGTTCGCCGGCCGCCGCAGCGGGGGTGCCGGGACGACGGTCGCGAGGTATGCGTCGAACGAGCCGAACGCTCCGACGAGCTCGAGGAAGCGGGCGGCGTTGCCGATCGTCGCCTCGATCTTGGCCCGGTTGCGGACGATCCCGGCGTCGCCCATGAGCCGCTCGCGCTCGAGCGGTCCGAAGGAGGCGACGACCGCCGGATCGAAGCCTCGAAACGCCGAACGGAAGGCGTCGCGCTTGCGCAGGATCGTCGACCACGAGAGGCCGGCCTGGAAGGACTCGAGGGCGAGACGCTCGAACAGCTCCACGTCGTCGTGCGCAGCGACACCCCACTCGGTGTCGTGGTAGGCCGTCATCGCCGGATCGGAGCGCGACGTGGCGGGGTCGGCCCACGGGCAGCGAGGCCGATCCGATGCGCCGCGCCCTCCGGCCACGGGCTCGCTCAGCGGACGAGGAAGAACTTCGGCATGGCCGGCATGCTGTTCGCGTTGTACGGCGTCGGGTTCGCCGCCGACGAGACGGACCAGCGGCCCGGCGTCGTGAAGGTCCAGGCCAGCGGCGCCAGGCCGTTCGCATCGGCGACGACGTTCCGGGTCGCCACCAGGGTCCAGCGTCCGGCGACGAGCTGCGAGATCCGATACGTGACGGTCGCCGGGGCGAGCTCCGGGCGGGCGGGCCGGACGATCGTCGTGAACGCGACGGTCGTGTTGCGGGCGATGGCCTGGACGATCGGGGAGCCCGCCGGGCGGAGGAGTGCGATCTGGCGAACCACCGTGCGGACCGTCGCGCTGAGAGCGGGCGCGAGATCCGGCGCTCCGCCGAAGACGGCCCGGTAGAACAGGTTCGTCGGCGGCCGATAGGTGAGCGAAGCGGATCCAGTCCCGTCCGTCACGAGGTTCGCGATCGTCGTCCATGCGACGCCATCGCGGGTGCCCTGGAGCGCGACCGTCCGGTTCGCACCGTTGGCGGGGAACCGGATGCTCAGCGTGACCGGACTCGCCCAGGTGATCACGGCGGCCGAGGCGGCGAGGGTGAGGACGGTCGACGGCGTCGAGCCGACGGCGGACGAGGAGGGCGGGCTCACGGGGGTGAGGACCGGCGTCAGGGTCGTGGACGGCGTGGCAGTGGGCGAGGGCGTGGGGGTGGGGGTGGGCATGGGTGTCGCGCCCGCCGGAGGAGGCGTCGTGTTCGCGCCGGCGCTCGGGACGCCTGCCCCCACGACGCACCCGGCGAGGGTCGCCGTGATGCCGGGGATCGCGTTGGCCGCCGCCGGATCCGGGGGGCACACGTCCGGCAGTGGTGCCGTATCGATGAGGGTGCTCCACATGTACGGATCGGTGGCCGGCGTGTACTGGTTGAAGATCGAGCGGAAGACGTCGCCGGAGACGGTCAGTGTGCCGAGCGAGCCGACGAGGGTCACGCTGATGACCCGACCCGACACGCCGCGGTTCGACAGGTCGATCGAACTCAGGTCTCCGATATTCGACCGGGGGTCGGCGTCGAACACGGTCGACAGCTGGGCGTAGGTGTACGTCGCGGTCTGCCACGAGGCGTACGGCGACGAGGCGTCGTAGGACGTGCCGTCCGGTGCCCGGTCCGGCGAACCGCGCAGGTAGCTCACCGGTTGACCGTACACGGTCCCGGTCGCGCTCACGTAGACGTCCTCGTTGTTCTCCGTCGCGCCGCCGTCCGAGGAGTGGAACAGCGTCATGGCGACGCTCGAGCCGGCCATGAGGACCTGGCCGGCCGTGGCGGCGACGACGGCAGTTCCCGCCGCCGACTCGCCGAGTACGCCGTGATAGACCTGCGATCGCGTGTCGTCATAGACGTCCCAGGAGCCTGTCGTCGGGTGCAGGTGGGCCGCCGCGAAGCTGCGGGCAGCGATCGCCTGAGCCTTGAGTGCCTCGACGGGCCAATTCGCCGGCATCTCGGATGTCACCACGCCGAGGAGGTAGGTGTCGAGGGCGGTCTCCTCGATCGCGGTGATCGTGCCGCTGCCCGATCCGATGAGCCTGATCGTCCCGCGGTAGGTGTCGTAGTAGCTCGGCTTGAACCAGACCTGCAGCTGCGTCGCCGGTCCGGCCGGCCGGATCCTCACGCTCGATGCGACCGGCGCGACGAGGAGGACCGCTCCGGTCGCGTCGGCGATCGTGAGCTGCCACGAGCCGGCCGGGCTCGCGGCCGGGGTCATCGTCGCTGACCCTTCGGCCGGCCAGCTGCCGGGCACGCCGTCGACGGTCCACGGACCGCCGTGCGCGACGACCCGCGCCGGCCGGCTGGAGGACGGCAGGAACCCGCTGACGACGAGGATCCTGATGGGGGTCGCAGGGTCCACCGTCGCGAGGGTCGTGCCCTGGTAGTAGTGGGCGAGGATCTGCGGGGCGAGCTGGCCGGCCAGTGCACGGCCACGGGCGCCGTATTGCGACATGCCGAGGCCGTGGCCGTAGCCACGTCCGTAGAACGTGACGGACCCGGCGGGAGAGGTCGGCACGGTGGTCGGGGCCGGTGACGTGGTGGCGCTCGGCGTCGGGGTGGGGTCGACGGCCGCGACCGTCGCGGCCGATCCAGGGATCGAGGCGAACGCGAGCAGGGCGGCCACGACGAAAGGAACGAAGGCAGGCACGCGGGGTGGCACGCGGGGCGTGGGATCGCCGGCAGCGGTCCCGGGTCGGTGGAACATCGGTACCTCGATGTGATCGGGTCCGCAGCGTGCTCTCCGACCCGGTCGCGCGACCATGGCCCAACCCTCCCAACCGCACCCCATCCGAACGGACTACCCGGTCGTGGGACCGCCGGACCGCTACGCTTGCCGGGTGGAGCACCCCCTGGAGGTCGTCATCGGGCACGGTGCATCGGGGTCGGCGGCGACGATGGAGCCCTTCGCAGCCGGACTCCGCCGGCGCGGGATCGCTGCACGGGCGATCGACCTGCCGCGCCGGCGGGCGGAGGATGCCGTGCCGGCACTCGTGGCGATCGCGCCGCCGGGCCCGGCCATGGTCCTTGCCGGTCACTCCTATGGCGGTCGGGTCGCGAGTCTGGCTGCCGCCGGGGCGGCGTATCGCGGGCTGGTCTGCTTCTCCTACCCGCTCCACCGGCCAGGTGCCCCGGGGTCGCTTCGGACGGAGCACTGGCCCCGGATCTCGTGTCCCGTCCTGCTGCTGTCGGGCGAAGCCGACCCGTTCGCCCGAATCGACCTCCTCCGGGCGTCCGTCTCGCTGCTTCCGCGGGCGGACCTCGTCACGTACCCGCGCCTGGGGCATTCGCTGCTCCCGGTCCTCGACGATGTGCTCGACCGGGTCGCCCGGTTCGTCCGTGAGCTGCCGGCTCCCTGATCGGGGCGGATGGGCGCTGTCAGCCGCGGGATGTGGACCCGCGACGC
>Ga0307374_10009518_pt1 | contig 14294 bp, 14 predicted proteins | sample OX3MG_FD_202532 | JGI IMG/M metagenome (GOLD analysis project Ga0307374, IMG submission 202532) | Soil microbial communities from Risofladan, Vaasa, Finland - OX-3 | ecosystem: Environmental > Terrestrial > Soil > Coastal area > Acid sulfate soil | place: Finland: Risofladan, Vaasa | collected... | reverse complement strand
GGTGCTCGATCCCTTCGGCAAGATCCCCGAGTTCAAGTACTGCGCCGTGCGCATCGCCAAGGGCGGCACCGCCCCCGCCGATCCCGGCTACGGCAAGGGCCGCAGCCTCGCCGCACTCTACGGCTGAAACGCCCCGGCCGAGGTCCTCAGTACGACGTTTCGAGGTAGCTGTAGATGTAGTTGGAGCCGCCGTTCACGTTGCCGAGCAGCTGCGAGTCGCCGAAGATGCCCGAGCGGTGCGACACGCCGAAGCCGAAGTAGGTTTTGCGCAGCGAGCGCACTCCGAACAGGTCTCCGACGCTCACGTCGATGCTCGGATCGAGGTAGTTGAGCAGCCTCGAAGTGCCGCGCCCGCGCTGCGCCTGGTCGCGCGCCTCGACGTAGGGAACGCGCTCGGCGTACGACAGGCCAACGCCGAATCCGAGCCGGGTGCGGACCCGGTCGCTCCACGGGAAGCCGTAGTAGTAGCCCTTGACGTATGCGTCCAGCTGCCAGGCGTTCGCTTGGAGCCCGTTCTCCTGGTGGCGCACCAGTCCGAGGTAGCCGACGAAATCGAGCGGCCAGCCGTTCAGTCCCTGGATGAAAGGCCGGCCGATCTCGATGCCGGCGATGCGCGTATTGTCGACGGTATGCGTCGACGTGCAGCCCAGGCGCATGATGTTCACCAGGTTGCAATCCGTCGACCTGCCGTACTCGACCTTGAACACCAGGGGCTGGCGCGCGGCGAGGGATTTCTCGCGCGGCGAGAAATCGTACATCCACCCGACCAACCCGCTCACCTGCACCCGGTCGTCCACGATCGGGCTGTGGCGCACGCCTTGCGCCCAGCGCGTGAACGTGGCTCCCATGAGCAGCCTCGAGCGCTCGGTAAGATCGTAGGAGGCGTACAGGCCGACCTGCGCGTTCACGCCGCTGCCCGGCATGTAGGCGGGACGCGTCGGCGTCGCCTCGTCGGCGCGCACGCCGTAGTAGTAGTCGTTGAGGCGCGCGTCGCGCAGCGACAGCATGAAGTGCGGGTGCAGCACCAGGCGGCCGCTGCGCCACGAGTAGTTGTACCCCAGCCGCAGATCGCTGCCGCCGGAGGTGTTGGTCGCATCGCGCACCCACTCGGCCCAGAGCGCACCCCAGCTGCCGCGGCGCTCGTAGCCCAGACCGAAGTCCATCTCCGGCTGTCGCGCGGTCATGCCGGCGAGGCTGGCCGGAATCCCGTTGTACGGAAAGCCCTCGAAGCGGTGGGCGAGAAACACGTCGACGCGCTGGCGCGGCGTGTCCAGGAGCTTCAGGCCGAAGCGATACGCATGCAGATAGAGGTGCTTGCCCTCGTACATGTAGAGCGGCACGAGGTCGGTGCGCGTTCCGCCCCCGCGATAGGGGGAGGCTTCGATGCGGGCCGCCGCGCCGAGCCCCGCGCCGCCCGGCGCGGCGATCAGGTCGATCAGCGGATCGCTGGTCGCGCGTGCGGCGAGCGCGGCCAGGCTCAGGCACAGGGTGAGGCACGCTCGCAGGAGTAGGGAACGCATTGCAGCGCAGAAATGATGACATGGGGCGGGCGCAGTGCGGCAAGGATACACGAGTGAGCCGGGGTCGAGCGCCAAGGGTGCTTCAGAAATGCGGCATCCGCATCCCCTAGCTTTTCTTCGGCGGGCTCTTCTTCTGCGAGCGCCCGACCGAGAAAAAAACCGCCAGCAACAGGCACAGGACGATGCTGCTGCCCTCCGATACGAACGACAGTCCGAACGCAACTGAATACAACGGAGGGCCGAACCGATATTGCCTGGTTAGCTGTGCGGCCTCGATTCTGTCGGCTCGGGTGGCATCGTCCGCCAGCGACTTTCCCTTCCTCGAGGCGTAGCGCCATAGACCGTCGAAGGCGAGCGAGATCGCGAGCACCGTTCCCGTGTACAGGCTCGCCGCCACCCGCGCGTCAGGGCGAAGAAGATACTCCGCCAGGAAGGCGGTCGGAAAGGGAAGGAAGGCGACGAAGAACAGCAGCAGGCCATTCCAGTAGAGAAACAGATGATCGCTTTTGTTGATCAGGGTGAACATCATGTGGTGCTTCACCCATATCACCAGGATGGTGGCGAAGCTGGTGATGTAGGCCAGATAGCTTGGCCATAGTCCGAGCAACGCACGCGCCAGCCCGTGCGCTGCGACCACGTCGTGACCCGGCACTTTGATCTCGAGCACGAGGAGCGTGATCGCTATGGCGAAAACGCCATCGCTGAAAGCTTCGATTCGTTGCGTGTCCCAATCTTCGCGCATTGCCACTCCGATCAATGTGTCCAACACCCGGCGGATCGGCGTGAACGTCCACCGCAGACCGCTGTGCGCCGCTACCGGGACGCTATTTCGTGATGTTCTGCGAGACCAGCTCGAGCTCGCGCGTGCCGGGGCCGAACCGGGACTTGGCCTCGCGCCTCCAGATCTGCTTCGCGTTGATGCCAAGCTGCGGGACGAACCAATAGGTGTTTTCCTGCTCGCTGTTGGTGGACATGCTGATCTTGAACGCCTTGAACGTACCGGCCGGTACGGTCAGGTCCTCGTAGGCATCGACCTTCCACGTGCTTTCGAACTTGAAGGTCTGGCGAGTCGCGTACAGCATCACCCGGGAGCTCCTGGTCCATGTCTTGCCGACCGCGAGCGGAGAGTCGAAGCCAATTGGAGGACTCCAGCCGAAGATCGGCTTGCCGTCCGGTGCCAATTGGGTCGGCCAGGCCCTGTCCGAATCGACCAGAATCGCGCCTTGCGCCGACACCAGCGCTCTTGCCAGCTTGCCCTGCCACACGTGCTCGGTGCTTGTCTGGGTCACCTGCGCGGCACCCGAGCCGTAGCTTCCCGTGTCGCGCTGCGCATAAGTCCAGGTCGAGCCGAGGGGCGGGGCGACATAGCGTTCCGCCTAGGGCGCCATCGTCGCGCAACCGCCCGACGCGAGCGCCAGCGCGAGGGCCGCAGTTGCGAGATGCAGTCTGACGCCGGATATGGATTTCATGCTGCCCTCTCCTGACGGTTTGATTGACGGCGCACGCGGACGCTCTCGACGGTATGGAGGACTCCGCGCACCAGTCGGCCTACCTCGCGCGCAACCCAAAATAACACGTTATGCCGTGCGCGAGGTCCCGTACTGTCATCGGTCAAGCCCGAAATGCCGCAGCCATGCCCGCTGCGGACCCGGCCACGCCGACCCGGACGCGCATCGAAACTGACGCACCGCGCCGACGCGATTCGCGTACAGTGCGCCCCATGCGTGTGAAGGAAAGTCGATGAAGTCGGGTGCCAGACTCGCCGACGATACGCTCATCCTCAATGTCGGCCGGAACCTTCTGGGCATCTACTCCGTCAGGCAGCGCAAGTACGTCGCCTACCGGGGGCCGCGCATCAGCGAGGGAATCCTGCGCCTGGTCAAGGCGCGCGAGATCGTCTCGTACGAGGGCGGTCGCCACGATCTGCCGAAGCTCGCAGCATTTCTCAAGCTTCCCAGGAGCAGGCCTCTTCACATCCTCGGGACGCACGTGGATTTGCGCCGGTCCTGCTTCGCCCGGCATCGCGGCTGCACCAGTCTCGCGGCCACGTATCGGAAGCACTTCGAGCTGCTGCCGGAATTCCCGAGCTCCCCGGAAGGCCGCAACCGGTGCGAGATCTACATGACCTTCAGGCTGTGGCAGCTGTGCAAGGCGGGGACGCCGTAACTTGAGCGCGTAGCGCCTGACTGCGCCGATGCGCAGGTTTTCGGTGCGGGGCTCCGCGCCGTGCCCGTGGTGCATTGCAGCAAAGAAACCGATTGCGCCGCGCGCCGCGCTGCCCTAAAGTTTGAACAATGGTTCAAATTCTGAATCGGCGTTCCAGCCGCGTCACGCCGCGCGCGCAGCGCAAGAGCGAGACGCGCCGCACCGAGATCCTGCGCGCCGCGGCGCGCGTGTTTCGCCGCAAGGGCCTCGCCGCCGCCGGCATGCGCGAGATCGCCGAGGAGGCCGACGTCTCCCCCGGGATCCTGTATTACTACTTCAGCGGCAAGGACGAGATCCTGCTGTTCTGCCAGGAGCGCACGCTCGCGCACATGCTCGCCGCGGTCGAAGCGGCCCGCGCGACGCCCGCCGCGTGCGCCGAGCGCCTGCGCGCGGTGCTGCGCGCCCACGTGCACGCGATGCTGGACGAGCTGGAGGGGGCCACCGCGCACCTGGAGGTCGAGGCGCTGCCCGAAACGCTGCGCGCGCCGGTGATCGAGAAGCGCGACCGCTACGAGCGCGCGGTGCGCGCGCTGGTCGCCGAAGGCATGAAGCGCGGCGAGTTCGCCAAAGCCGACGCGTCGCTGGTCACGCGCGCCATGCTCGGGGCGGTCAACTGGAGCGCGCGCTGGTTCCGGCCGGACGGCAAGTTGTCGTCGGCCGAAGTGGCGCAATCGCTCGCCGACTATCTCCTGAAAGGACTGCAAACATGAGCGCAGCGCCCGAACGCGTCCACATGACGCTCAAGGTCAACGGCGAGGACCAGCCGGTGTCGTTCGCGCCCTACAAGACGCTGCTCGAGGTGCTGCGCGAGGACCTCAACCTCACCGGCACCAAGCACGGCTGCGAGCTCGGCGAGTGCGGCGCCTGCGCGGTGCTGGTCGACGGCGAGCCGCTGCTCGCCTGCCTGGAGCTGGCGGTCGAATGCGAGGGACGCGCGATCGAGACGGTCGAAGGGTTGGCCAACGGCGCCGAGTTGCACCCGCTGCAGGCCGCGTTCGCCGACCTGGGCGGCGCGCAGTGCGGCTACTGCACGCCGGGCATCCTGATGACTGCCAAGGCGCTGCTCGAAAAGGAGCCGCACCCGAGCCGCGAGCGCATCCGCGAGGCGATCTCGGGGAATCTGTGCCGCTGCACCGGCTACCAGCAGATCTACGAATCGATCGAGGAAGCCGCGCAGCACATGAGGGAGGGATCGTGAACGCGCCCGAGAAGCCGCGCCACAAGCAGCGCTTCGATACCATCGGCAAGCCGCGCCGGCGCGTCGATGGCCGCTCGAAGGTCACGGGTCAGACGCGCTTCGCCGACGACATCGTCCTGCCGCGCATGCTCCACTGCAAGCTGCTGCGCTCGCCGCACCCGCACGCGGTGATCGAGTCGATCGACGCCGCGAAGGCGCGCGCCCACCCGGGTGTGCACCTGGTGCTCACCGGGCGTGACTTCCCCATCACCTTCGGCATCCTGCCGGTATCGCAGGACGAGTATCCGCTCGCTCCCGAGCGCGTGCGTTACGTCGGCGACCCGCTCGCCGCAGTGATCGCGAAGGACGAGCAGACCGCGACCGAGGCGCTCGACCTGATCGAGGTGCGCTACCGGCCGCTGGCGACCATCGCTTCGTCCGAGGAGGCGCTCGCCACGCCCGAGCCGCGCATCCACGACTACGGCGAGCAGGGCAACATCCACCGTCTGCAGGCGTTCGAGTTCGGCGACGTCGAGCAGGCGCTTGCCGAATCCGAGCACGTGTTCGAGGATCTGTTCTTCTACGAGGGCAACACGCACCTGCCGATCGAGCAGCACGCGGCAGTGGCGCAGGTCGACGGCGAGGGCAAGCTCACGCTGTGGTCGAGCACCCAGGTGCCGCACTACATCCACCGCGCGCTCGCGCGTGCCCTGCGCCTGCCGGCTGCACACGTACGCGTCATCGCCTGCCAGAACGGCGGCGGCTTCGGCGGCAAGTGCGACCTGCACAACCACGAGATCGTGGTGTCGAAGGCGGCGCTGCTGCTCGGCCGCCCGGTGAAGATCTGCCTGACGCGCGAGGAGGTGTTCTACATGCACCGCGGCCGCCACCCGGTGCTGATGAAGATGCGCACCGGCGTCACCAAGGACGGCAAGCTCACCGGCATGCACCTGCAGACGCTGCTCGACGGCGGCGGCTACGGCTCCTACGGTACCGCCAGCACCTTCTACACCGGCGCGCTGCAGACCGTGACCTACGAGCTGCCGCGCTACAAGTTCGACGCCTGCCGCACCTTCACCAACAAGCCGCCCTGCGGGCCCAAGCGCGGTCACGGCACCCCGCAGCCGCGCTTCGGCCAGGAAGTGCAGCTCGACAAGATCGCCGAGAAGCTCGGCATCGACCCGGCCGAGCTGCGCCTGAAGCAGATCGCCAAGCCCGACTCGCTGACCGCCAACTGGCTCAAGATCGGATCGATCGGGCTGGAAGAGTGCATTCGCCAGGTGGTGGCGCGCTCGGGCTGGAAGGACAAGCACGGCAAGCTCGGCGCCGGGCGCGGCGTAGGCATCGCCTGCGGCTCGTACCTGTGCGGCGCCGGCCTGCCGATCTACTGGAACAAGATGCCGCAGTCCGGGGTGCAGCTGCTGATCGACCGCAGCGGTCAGGTAACCGCGTTCTGCGGCTCGACGGAGATCGGCCAGGGCTCGGACGACGTGTTGGCGGCCATCGTCGCGGAGGTGCTCGGCATCGACGCCTTCGACGTGCGCGTGGTGACCGGCGACACGGGCTTGACGCCGGTCGACCTCGGTTCGTACTCGAGCCGCGTTACGGTGATGTCGGGCAACGCCGCGATCCAGGCCGCCGAGCGCGCGCGCGCGCTGATCGTGGAGGGGGCGGCCGAGCAGCTCGGCGTGCTACCCGAGCGCGTCGCGCTCGCCAGGGGCCGCGCGTTCCTCGCCGAGGATCCGAGCCGCGGCATGAGCTTTGCCGAGGCGGTGGTGTTCGCCGAGGCCAAGTTCGGTACCCTGGGCACCGTGGGCTCGTACAGCCCGCCGCGCTCGCCGGCGCGCTTCAAGGGCGGCGGCGTCGGGCCGTCGCCCGCGTACTCGTACTCGGCCTGCGTGATCGAGGTCGAAGTCGATCCGGCCACCGGCTGGATCACGGTGCACAAGGTGTGGATTGCGCACGACATCGGGCAGGCGATCAACCCGGTGCTCGCGCGTGGTCAGGTCGAGGGCAGTGTGTACATGGCCCTCGGCGAGGCGCTGATGGAAGAGCAGGTGTTCCGCCGGCTGCCGCCCAAGCTCTCCGGGGCGCTGGTGCACAAGATCCCGTCGATGCTCGAGTACAAGAGCCTCACTTCGCTCGACATGCCCGAGGTGGACACGATCCTCGTCGAGGATCCCGATCCGAATTGCCCGTTCGGCGCCAAGGAAGTCGGCCAGGGGCCGCTGCTGCCGGTCATGCCGGCGGTCGCGAACGCCATCTGGGACGCGGTCGGAGTGCGCATCGACGAGCTGCCGATCACCCCGGACAAGGTGCTGCGCGCACTGGAGAAAAAGGCGAAAGGCGAAGTCGCTCGCGTCGGACCCGAGCATTTTCCCGCGGTGCCCTATCCGGAGCCGATGATCGTGCTGCCGCCGTGGGAAGGCGGCGACGGCAACGAGCTGAAGACAGCGCACGGCAAGCTGGCGCGCAAGGCGAGGGCTGCCGCATGATGCGCATGCCGTGGTTCGGTTTCCGCTCGCCGCGCTCGGTCGAGGAGGCGGCGCGGATCCTCGCGGGCGAAGGCCCGCAGGCGATGCTGATTGCCGGCGGCACCGATCTGGTGCCCAACATGAAGCGCCGCCACCAGACGCCGGCGACGCTGGTGTCGCTGCGCCGGGTACCGGAGCTGAAGAAGATGGCGAACGGCGCCGGGCTCGCGCTTGGCGCGGGGCTCACCCTGAGCGAGCTGGTCGACGCCGCGGCCGTGCGCGCGCAATACCGCGGGCTGTGGCAGGCGGTGGCCCAGATCGCCACCGTGCACCTGAGGAACATGGGCACGCTCGGGGGCAACCTGTGCCTGGACACCCGCTGCACCTACTACAACCAGAACTACGAGTGGCGCAAGGCGATCGATTTCTGCCTGAAGAAGGAAGGCGAGACCTGCTGGGTGGCCACCGCCAGCAAGCGCTGCGTGGCGGTGTCCTCGACCGACAGCGCGCCGGCGCTGATCGCGCTCGGCGCCAGGGTGAAGCTGGTGTCGGCCGCCGGCGAGCGCGAGGTGGCGCTCGCGGACCTCTACCGCAACGACGGCATCGACTACCTTACCCGCCGGCCCGACGAGATCCTCACCGAAGTGCTGCTGCCCCCGGCCGAGGGCTGGACGAGCAGCTACTGGAAGCTGCGCCGCCGCGGCGCGTTCGATTTTCCCGTGCTCGGCGTGGGGGCGGCGGTGAAGACGGCTGCCGACGGCACCGTCGAGGAGGCGCGCATCGCGCTCGGCGCGGTCGCCTCGCGCCCGTTTCTGGCAGACAAGGCCGGCGCGGCGCTGAAGGGCAGGAAGCTGACCGACGACGCGATCGCAGAGGCCGCCGCGACCGTGGCCTCGCGCGCCAAGCCGATGGACAACGCCGACCTCGACCTCTACTGGAGGAAGGAAGTCGTCGGCGCTTTCGTCGGCTACGCGCTGCGGGAAATCCGCGGCGACGACATGACGGCGACGCGCCTGCGCATCGCGCGGCAGACGCTGGCCTAGGCGGCCACCGGAAGATCGACGAAGGATTCGTGCGCCGCGTCGCGCAGGATGCTCACGCGCGAGGCGGGCACCCGGACCGGCGTGCTGAAATTGTCGGCGTCGGCGAATGCGATGGTGACGCGCACGCGCGTGCCGGCGGCGAGCCGGTACGAGGTCGGCAGCAGGTCGAACAGCAGCTCCACGGGCTCGCCCGCCGCGATCGGCAGCGCATCTTCGCGCCGATGGCTGTGAAACGGCAGGCCCAGCCCCTTGAACGGCGGATCGGCCAGCGCGCGCTGAGATGCCCGCAGCTTGCCTTCGGTCACGTAGGTGGCGCGACCGCCGGGCTCGACCGACTCCAGGTACGCGAATACGTCCACGTCGGGCGCATCGGCAGCCAGCCAGACGCGCGCGACCGGATGGCCGGTGACGACCAAATCGGCGTCCAGGGGCGCGGTCGTGTAGGTGAGCGCCTTGGCGTCGTTGGAGGCCATGTCCGGATAGCGCATCGGCCAGTTGACCGCCGTCCAGCGCGAGCGCGTCCCGGTCGTAGTCGTGAAATCGACGCCGTAGGAGTCCGCGGCGACGTCGCTTCTTGAGATGCGCGGCGGCAGGGGCGACAGGGCGCCGTCGTTGACCGAGGCGACGGTGCCGGTCCGGCCGGCGGCGAAAAACATACGCGCGCCGCGCGGCCCCCGAGGCGGCCACGCCGCGCTCGCGCGCCAGTGCGTAACCTTGTCCGCGGGCATCGTCGCGTAGTGAATCGGCGGCTCGTCCATGATTCCGTTGTCGATGTCTTTCAGCCAGTAGTCGTACCAGCGCAGCGCCTCGGTACCGTAATCCACGTCCGGCCCCGGCTTGTCGATGCCGCTGTGATCGAGCGGCCGGACCATCAGGCGCTTGGGCGTGTCCAGGTTCGCGTAGATCAGAAACGCGTCGCGGGCGGCGAAATCGAACCAGCCCCCGACGACGTAGACCGCGACGCCCGATCGATTGACGCGGTCGATGAACGAGTACAGCGCCTGCGAGGTCCAGAACGCGGCGCCGCTCGAAGTCGTGCTGTCGGCGAACGGAAAGCGCTTGAGGAGGCTTTCCGTCATCTGGTCCTTCAGCGCGGCGCCGCGCCGCCCGCGCCGCGCCTCGGCCAGCAGGGCGCCGCTCGCGTCCGCGTCCACCGGCACGATGATGTCCGAGTCGAGGAAGGTGAGCGACCAGTTGAAGAACTTGCCGAACGACTGGTTGTAGATGCCGCCCGGATAGATCACGCCGCGATAGGCGTCGAGCCAGGTGCCCGAAGGCAGGATGGCTTTCAGGTGCGCATTGGCGGTGCTCGCGGCGGCGAGCTGGATCTGCCCCTGCCACGAGTCGCCGTACATGCCCACCTTGCCGCTGCTCCATGGCTGCGCGGCGATCCAGTCGATGATTTGATCCGCCTCGCGCGCCGCCGCCTGGAAGCTCGGGTCGGAGCTGCCGAACGAAGCGCCGGTGCCGGGCCGCTCGACCACGATCACCGCGTAGCCGTGGGCAAGCAGCGTCTTCAGCCAGGCGTTGCGGTCCAGCGCATCCATGTAGCGGCCGCGCTTGCTCAGCCAGTAGCGGACTCGCAAGTAGGCGCGCGCCTTCCAGTCCAGGTCGAACAGGTCGGCGAGGATGTTGCGCCCCTTCGCGTCGAAGACGAGGAACCTGCGCAGATACGGCGTGTACTTGAACAGCACCGGAACCGGCCCTTGCGCGGCGAGGCCGTTCTTGGCGGGCAGGAAGAGGTCGTACGCCAGCCGTGTTCCGTCGCGCAGCGGGAGGAAGCTCGAGCGGCGCACGTGGCCATCGTAGGCTGCCTCGGAATATCCCGTGTATGCGCCGAAGCGGGATACGCGCGCGTCCTTTTGCGCTGCTGCGGTGGTCATTGCATCGCGCGCCATCGAACGCCGGCCTCCTGCAAGCACCACACCGATGATGGCGGCGCTCGCGCGCTTCAGAAAATTCCGCCGGCCGACGCGTCCGGACATCGCCTACCCCTCGCTAACTCGGCAAAGCCGCCGTGTTCACCGTACGCTGGCGCAGCATGAGTCGTTTGACGTGGATCAAGCCCGACAAATGGAGGTCCGTTCGCGTGCGGGCGCGCCGCGCGGAGGCTGGCGGCGCGCGCATGGGTGGAGGCGGCGCGGCATGTATCATCGGGGTGCGCCGCTCCCGCCATGCACCTCAACGCCGACTTCACCTTGCGCGCGACAGCGCATGCCGCGCGCATGCCTTGGATGCCGTCACCGGTCGCGGGCGTCGAGCGCAAGATGCTCGATCGCATCGGCGACGAGCTCGCGCGCGCGACGAGCATCGTCCGCTATGCCGCCGCGAGCCGCTTCTCGCCGCACGTGCACGGCGGCGGCGAGGAGTTTCTGGTGCTCGAGGGCGTGTTCCAGGACGAGGACGGGGACTATCCGGCGGGCTGCTACGTGCGCAACCCGCCGCAATCGCGCCACGCGCCGCGCTCGGCGCCGGGCTGCGTCATTTTCGTGAAGCTGTGGCAGTTCGACCCCGCAGACCGTACCCCGCTGCGCCTTGAAACGAATACGCTCGCTGCGCGCCGGGCGCGGCCTGGCGTCGAGGCGCAGGCCTTGTACCGCGACGCGCGCGAGGACGTGCGCATCGAAACCTGGGCGGCGGGCGTCCGGATCGACTTCGCCCCCGCGGGGGGAATCGAGCTGTTCGTGCTCGATGGCGGCTTCGAGGAAGGCGGCGAGGCGTTCGCGCGCTGGTCGTGGCTGCGGCTCCCCGCGGGTGCCCCGCTCGAGGCCCGGGCCGGAAGCGAAGGCGCCAGGGTGTGGGTCAAGGAGGGGCATCTTTCCAGGCCGGTTGCCGGCCCGGCGCGCTGAAGTCGACGCGCGGGCTGTGGCAAGATGCTCCTGAGGAAACGAATGCCATGAGCGAAGAGCTGCGCGAGCGCATCAACCGGATGTCGGGATGGGTGAAGGAGATGGGGATCGTGATCCTCAGCGCCTCCCCGGACGAGGTCACCTGCGAGTGGGAGGTGACCGAGAAGCACCACCAGGGCTACGGCATCGTGCACGGCGGCGTGCATTGCGGGGTCATCGAGACGCTGGCCTCGATCGGCGCCGCGGTGGTGGCGCAGCCGCGCGGCCAGCGGGTCGTCGGCCTGGAGAACAACACCTCGTTCATCCGCGCCGTGCGCGCAGGCAAGCTGCACGGCCTCGCCCGGCCCGTCACGCGCGGGCGCTCGAGCCAGGTGTGGGAAGCGTGGATCCGCGACGACAAGGAGCAGCTGGTGGCGCAAGGACGGGTGCGGCTGCTGTGCGTCGACGAGAGCAGGGCGCTGGGGTGAGCGGCGCTGCGCGCGGGCCGAGATGACGCTGGACTGCGCGGATCTGGAGAAGATCGCCACCCTGACGCTGCAGCATTACGACCAGCGCGCCGAGGAGTTCTGGCAAGGCACGCGCGCCCACGACGTGAGCCAGAACATCGCGGCGCTGTTGCGGCACATCGAAGCGCCGCCGCCGTTCACGATCCTCGACTTCGGCTGCGGGCCGGGGCGCGATCTCAAGACCTTCGCCGGCCTCGGTCACGTCGCGCTCGGGCTCGAGGGTTCCGCGCGCCTCGCCGCGATGGCACGCCGCTACAGCGGCTGCGAGGTGCTGGAGCAGGAGTTCCTGCGCCTCGATCTGCCGCCGCAGCGCTTCGACGGCGTGTTCGCGAATGCGTCGCTGTTTCACGTGCCGGGCCAGGAGCTGGCGCGCGTGCTGCTGCAGCTGCGTGCAACGCTGAAGCCGGGCGGCGCGCTGTTCAGCTCGAATCCGCGCGGCGAGAACCAGGAAGGCTGGAACCGCGGGCGCTACGGCACCTACCACGACCTGGAGGCCTGGCGGCGCCATCTCTCGGCGGCGGGCTTCGTCGAGCTGGAGCACTATTACCGCCCCGCGGGGCTGCCGCGCGCGCAGCAGGCCTGGCTGGCCAGCGTGTGGCGCAGGAATTGAGTTCGCGCGCGAGGGCGCGCGGGCTCAGGCGCCGGCGGAGCGGACATCGCCGCGCATCCGGGCTCCGGCACGGACTTCCTCCTCGGTCAGGAAGACCTTGCGCAGGACTGCCTTCATCTCGTCGACCGCGCGCGGCAGGCGCAGGATCTCCTCGACCGGAATGCCGCGCTCCTGCGCCTGCAGGCCGATCGGGCTGAGCGCGAACTGCAGGTCCGCCAGGTCGAACCGGTGCTCGGTCCAGCCGAAATACCAGAACCAGTTGGTGTAGTAGGCCCAGCTGCGCTCGTTGAAAGCGCGCACGTGCGTCGGATCCTGCCACGCGCCGTAGGAAAGGTCGTACGGCACGTTTACCCGCAGCGCGCCGCCCGGCTTGAGCAGGTGCAGGAAGTTGGTCATGGCCGTCGGCAGATCGTGGATGTGCTCGAGCACGTGGCTGGCCGTGATCTCGTCGAACATGTTCTCGTGCAGCGCCAGCTGCCCGAAGCGCGCGGTCTCGAGCTCGAGCGGCAGCTCGCAGGGCTGCCCGACGTCGAGGACCGCGTCCGGGCGCCACTGCGCGCTGATGTCCAGGTTGAGGCAGTCCTCGCGCCAGTCCCTGCCGCTGCCGATGTTGAGCTTGAGGGGGTAGCGGACTTGCGGGCCGGCTGCGGGGTGGGCGGCGGTGCCGACGAGCTTCGCCAGGCTGTCTTCGAGCCGGCGCGCGCTGAACGTCGCATAGCCCCGCTCCTCGAGCGCGCGGCGCCGCTGCGCGTCGTACGCCAGCTCCACGCAGACGTCGGCCAGCTCCTCGGGGGGCGCGAAGCGCAGCGCGTCGGCCAGGTGCGTCTCGGACGCCGCCAGCTCGCTCGACTCGCTCACCACCGCCTTGCGGTTGGCGAGCAGGTAGGACACGCGCACGATCTCGAACAGCCTGGCGGGGTAGAAGTGCAGGTTGAGCACCAGCTTGGCGCGCGCGATCAGCTCGTCGCGCGCCTGGCCGTAGAGGCCGAAGGCCGCCTGCGTGTTCAGGCCGGCTCCGGTGATCTCCTCGAGAATTTTCCGCCGCCGGTCGTTGAGCGAGCCGTAGAAGAGAACGTCGATGTCCTGCTCCGGCGCGGGCTGGATGCGCGCCAGCTCGGGCACGTAGCCCACGGCGAGAAGGGCCGCGTCCATGTGCGCGCCCAGCGCCGCGTAAGCCTCCAGGTTGCGCTCGGAGTAATCCCAGACGCGGCGCTGCCGTAGAAGCTCGAGATAGCCGGGATTGTCGCGCGCCGTATCCGGGCCGATCTGCTCCAGGTTGTACACGATCGCCGCAGCGGGCAGCACCTCGAGCCCCCGCTCCCCCAGCAGATGCGCGCCGAGCACGATGCTCGCGTGGTCCGCCGAAAAGCGGTTCTCGACGATCGTCGAGCGGTGCCCCAGGCGCAGGAGCGCGAAGCGCAGCGATTCCGCGATCTCGCGCAACGCTTCGCAATCCACGAGACGCGGCGGGCGGACGATGCTGACGTCGATCTGGGCCATGGCGCGCCCGTATCCTACCGCGCGGCGCCGGGCGCCCTCAGACGAACTGCACCGACAGGCTTCCCAGCGTGCCGAAGTCGGCGCGCAGGGTATCGCCCTTCTGCGCCCACACCGGGCGCGTGAACGAGCCGGCGAGCACCACGTGGCCGGGCTCGAGTGTGGTGCCGAACCTGCCCACCTTGTTGGCGAGCCAGGCGATGCCCATCGCGGGATGACCGAGCACCCCGGCCGCCACGCCGGTCTCCTCGATTTCGGAGTTGCGGTACATCAGGCCGCTCACCCAGCGCAGGTCCACCTCCATCGGCCCGACCGGGCGGCCGCCGAGCACGATCCCGGCGGCGGCGCCGTTGTCGGCGACGGTGTCGAAGATCTTGCGCGGGTTCTGCACGCGCGCGTCGATGATCTCGATC
>Ga0307374_10009516_pt1 | contig 14298 bp, 13 predicted proteins | sample OX3MG_FD_202532 | JGI IMG/M metagenome (GOLD analysis project Ga0307374, IMG submission 202532) | Soil microbial communities from Risofladan, Vaasa, Finland - OX-3 | ecosystem: Environmental > Terrestrial > Soil > Coastal area > Acid sulfate soil | place: Finland: Risofladan, Vaasa | collected... | reverse complement strand
GGGTGGCGGTCTCGGAAGGGCGGGTGGTGGGCGTTGCTGAATCCGTCCGGCGGGAGACCTTCTGGGGACTGTCCATGCTGTTCGTCCACCCAGAGTTCCAAAGCCGGGGAGTGGGCGGGCGGCTCCTTTCGGCGGCCATGGGCTACGCCGCCGGCGCCACCCAACGCATGATCCAGTCCTCACCCGACCCCCGGGCCATGCGCCGCTACTTCCTGGCCGGACTGGCCATGCACCCGACCGCCGAGATGGGAGGCCAACCCGACCGTCGGGCCATCCCACCCTCCTTGCCCGGTCGCGACGGGGATGAGGGGGACCTCGAATTGGTGGCCGAGGTGGAGACACAACTGGGCCGTTCGCGTGCCGAAGATGTGGCCTTCCGGCTCAGGGTCCAGCCTTGCCGCCTCGACGTGGTGGACAGCGATCCCGGGCGAGGGTGGGTACTTTGGCAACCGGGTCGACTCGCCATGCTGGGGGCTACCGACGAGCAGACAGCGGCCGTCCTCCTGTGGCGGTTTCTCGCAGGCTCCGAGGGACAAATCCTGGTACACGGGCTCACCGCTGCCCAGCAGTGGGCGTTCGACGTACTCCATCAGGCGCGCCTCACGGCGCAGATACGCGGGTCGTTGTTCATTGACGGCATGACCGTCCCGGTACCATGGATCGCTTCCGGCTGGTACTTCTAGATCTGATCTGAGCTACTGCTTCTTCCCGGCGCTGGGGGGCAGCACGGGCTATGAAGTGATACCCGCCGCACGGCGCTCAGAGGCACCCGCTCAACTAGTAGGTTCGCCAGTTAGGCAGCCCATCCCGAGAGCCTTGGCCATGAGACCACCGGCCGTGGTCCCAATAGTCAAAGGCTGCCATCACCGTTGTTGAGATCCAGATTTGCTGCTGAAGTGACGGTCCCCCGGCCATGGTGGGAGGCTTGGCGACGTACATGGCCTGATCCGCGAGACGAATGGCCTCATCGGCGGATTCTCCTGCAGCTGCGATGTGTAGGCCGACGCTTCCGCCCACCACGACCTCCTTGCCGTGTATCTGGTGTGGCTTGGAAAGGACACCCTCCAGGCGCAGGGCAAGTTGCGCCAGCCCTTCGGCCTCGATGCGCTGAGCGCAGATGGCGAATTCATCGCCCCCGAGGCGAGCAATGGCATCCTGTGGACGCAACTGGGAACGCATTCTGTGAGCCGAGTCGAGAAGAACCTCGTCCCCGGCGTCATGGCCGAAGGTGTCGTTGATGGCTTTGAAGCCGTCGAGGTCGATGTAGAGCACACCCACATCCGCTTTCGACCTCTGCCGGTCCGGCCGCGTGCCCAAGGCCTGATGCAGCTCCTCGGCAAATTGCATGCGATTGCCCAGTCCCGTGAGGGAATCATGGGATGCCTTATGGGCTAGATCCTGCTCGGATCGGATTCTGCGGCTGATGTTCACGTGTGAAACCACTGCCCCACCGGTCGATCCCCCGATAGGGGTGGTGCGAGAGTTGAACCATCGGCCAACAGCCGGGGACGGGCAGGCGTATTCCCGATCGCTCTCGACGGTCGCGCCAGACAGTACGGCCTGCAGACCCGTGAACACTTCCTCGGCATCTGCGCAGCCCGCCTCTGCTGCCCGAGCGCAGACGTCCCGGTAGTTGACTCCCACCCCGGTGGCTTCGGGATGACCACCGTTGTCGAGAGCAAACATACGCCAGACCTTGTTTACGGCAACAATGGATCCCTCGCGGTCGAGGATCGCCGTGGCATCCGGCAAGGCGTCCTGGACTTCTGTGGCGAAGCCCGGTTCTACGAGCACACTCGCTCCTGAGGACACTCCATGGTTATCGGCACCTTTGCCCAGAAGGACAAGCATCCCGATGGCGGCGGGACCTGGGTCTGGGAACCGAAGCGGCGCTCGAAGAAATTCGGCGTGGAGCAGGAACGTTGTACGACCCTCGAGGTACCGAAATGAATGCGTGTCTGCTCGTGGGTCGCATCCATTTCTGAACCGGAAGCAGCCCGAAGGCGCCAACGTGTCACACCCTCCCGGCGTTTAGGGGCGGTCGGTCCCCGACCGAGGTTCATTCGCCTTCGGCCGCTCTTGATGAGACCGAACCACAGCCAGAAAGTCATCCCACTCAACTTGGCGAGCGACAAACGCCACAGTTACGCCCCACGCACCCCCTATTAGGAGGCCGAAGGTGACGTCGCTGAACCAATGGACGCCGAGCACGAGCCGGGTGTCGATCACAAACACCGAACCAATCAGGGCAATAAGCCACGGCCACCAAATGCGATAGGTCAGTGCGATGCACCCCAAGAGCGCAATGACCACGGCGGTCACGGCCACCGAATGGCCAGACGGGAATGAGTAACTCGTCTCGTGCACGCCGTTGACGGCTCCGGCGGCGGGATAGTCGGCAGTCGGCGGTCGATGACGGTGGATGACGGTGCGGATCGCAAATACCTGGAACTCGCCTCCGAAGTAGGCGACAACGGGGATCAAGGCACGAGTGGATCGGAGGGTGACGGCCAAGACGGCAGTCAACACGACGCAGATGACGCCCAGAGGGAGAGCATCAAGGTACGTGGCGACGACCTTGGAGATGCCTACGAGCCAACCGCGGTGATGGAGATACCAGCGACCGACCGAGTTGTCCCAACCCTGGATCGAACCTCCACCATGGCGTCCGATAATCACGAAACCGACGACGATGCCGACTACGAAGATCGCTACGGCGACCCCGGTGAGGACCAATGCAGCATGCAGAACTCTGCGGGGTTCACCGACTCTCTGACTGAGCGGCTGAAGGTCCGCGGAGGATGCCTCTGTCGCTGGCATCCACAGATCATCTCATGGCCATGACTTTGGTTCGACCACTGGTCAGGAACGATAGGTGGCGGCGGTCACATGAGGTGTATCCCCATGGTGGTAGTGGGGCACCCTCTCGGCCTAGGGGCGGGTCAGGGACCCCCCCCCGATCTCTCGACATCGAGTGCCTCCTGAGGCCAGCCACATCGCTCCCGGCAGCGTCGAGGCCAGATTGCAAGGGGCGACCTCAACGACCAATGCCACCAGACACTTCGGCCCAAATCTTCGACCGTTCGTCCTCCGTGAGCATTCGGTTTGCTGCGTCGGGAAAGGCACAGGCCCGTGCCGCTTGAGCGGGGGCCAGCATCGTGTCGAAGTCATGGAGCACCTGGACCTCTCCGACTTTGGCGGGGTCGTCCAGGTACTCCCAGCTCTTGCCCTCGCGGGACCGAGATCCCAGATCCGACAAGTCCACGCCCCACGCGCGCAGGACCGGGGGCGGTGCGGCAATGATGACGAGCCCGTTCGATCCATCAATCCATCGACGTTTCTGGAGCTCATTCTGCAACTGCGCTTCTTCATTGCGGTCGCGGAACTCGGTGGGGTTCTCCCGTGCTTGGTCGAGCCCACGCGTCTGAAGCACCACGGTTCCATCGGACGCCGCCGACAGGGGCAACTGCGCCCGCAGGTCCTTGACGGCCGCTCTGCTGAAGGCGCCCAGATCGTTGTTCACCACAACGATGGGAAGCGACCGGTCAGCATCGAATGGCGTCGGAACGACGAGCGGCGAGTCGATCAACACAATCGTGCGCTCGCGCCTCTGGAAGGCCATGGCCCAGCAGATTCGAGCCAGAAGAGCTGCGCCTCCCTGACTCGTGATGACATGCCAGGTCTCGTGGAAGAAGTTCGTGGCGAAGCGAGCTTCTTCGGTCGGACGAGGAGACAGGATCGTGTACTCCAATCGGTCCAACCGAACCGAACGACGATGCACTTTCAGCCGGGGCACCGGACGTGTCTCCATAACCGCCAGTGTGGCAGGCGGCCGAGAGATCCGGTTTCCGGCGCCCCCGGCCACCGCGATTACCATCAGGCCACCCGTACCAAAGGCGGGCGACGAGGGTGAGGCCGATTTGCTGAATCGTTCGATTGTCCACGCACTGCGGCGGGCCAGCTGCTGGACCCGTGCTCTGACAGCGGGGTGCATCATCGCTCTGGGGCTTTCGGCACTCGTCCCGGTGACGACCGCCTCCGCCTCCCAACCCTCGACATCCAGGCGTCGGCGATCACTGCGATCGTCCGCAACGCCATGACGACGTATCAACTGCGAGCGGTCGTTGTCCGCGTCACCGAAGGCAACAAAGTGGTGCTGACGCGTGCGTTCGGCACCTCAGTGGATGGAGTGCCCGCAACAACTGCCATGCACTTCCGCAACGGAGCGGTGGCTTTCGCCTATGTCAGCACGCTGCTGCTCGAGTACGTGGACGAGCACAAGGTCTCGCTCAACGAAACCGTCGACCATTGGCTGCCGAGCCTGCCCGAATCCAACCAGGTCACGCTCAAGATGCTCGCCAATCAGACCACGGGCTATCCCGACTACGAGACCGATCCAGCCTGGCTTGCCGCCTTCAACAACGATCCCTTCCACATCTTCACCTATCAGGAACGGCTGCAGTACGCCTTTGCCCGACCCTTGCAGTTTGCTCCCGGGACGAACTGGAGCTATGCCCACACCAACTTCATGATTTTGGGAAAGATCCTGTCGATGGTGGGCAAGGCCCCTCTGGCGACGTTGCTCCAGCGCAACGTTCTGGGACCGATGGGGTTGACCCAGACCGTCGCGTCCAACACCTCGTCCATCCCGAATCCGGTCCTGCACTCGTTCAGCTCCGAACGACGCGTTGCGATCGGGATCCCGTCGGGCAGCCCGTTCTACGAGGAGTCGACGTTCTGGAATGCCTCCTGGGGAACCCCCGTCGGCGCCTCGGAGACGACGAACATCGACGACATGGCCAAGACGGCCGTCAAGGTCGGCACGGGGTCCCTCCTGACGAAGTCGAGCTACCACGCCATGACCGATCCCAACCTGCTCGGATTCGGGCAGAAGCAGGCGGACTGCGTGCCGTCCTGCTTCACGCAGATCCCTGGCTACAACTACGGGCTCGGTGTCGTCCGCTCGGGCTCATGGATCCTCCAGAATCCACTCCTGGGTGGCTACAGCGCAACGGAGGCCTACCTGCCCTCCAAGCGGATCTCGATCGCCGTGGTGACTACGTTCAAGCCTGGAGCATTCGACTGCCAGGGGAACTACGCCAACTCGAGCGACGTGCTCTTCAGGATGATCGGCGCATCCGTCGCACCGACCAGTGCTCCCCCCAAGACTGCGGCCCCACCGCCGACGGGCTGTACGTAGCTTTCCCCTCGGGCCACCGACATCGGGGCGACGCGAGCGAACCAGGCTTCGTCCATATCCCCTGATGTCTTGCGTTAGCGTCACCAAATGAACATGGTGAACACCTGGCGGCACCGACACAGCAGCATCAACGCACGCGCGGCCGTGGTACGGCGTGGGGTCACAGCGCTCGCCATCCCGATTGCGCTGTTCGCTCTCGTGTGCGGGACGTGCCCGCTGCCGGCAGGAGCTTCGACGAACGGAGACGTGCCGGGACCCAGCGATCTGGCCGCGACCTTCGCGGGTATTGAGAACTCGGCGCGCTACGACGACTCGGACTGGGGTTATCTGGTCGTCGACCAGGAGACCGGGAAGGTCCTGGCTGCTCAGAACGCGCAGAAGATGTTCGATCCCGGGTCCACCATGAAGATCTATTCGACCATGACCGCCCTGCAGGCGTACGGCCCGGACTACAGGTTCCGGACCCCGATCTATCGCGAAGGAAGCGTTAGCGGGGGCACCCTGCACGGGAACCTGGTTCTCGTGGGCTCCGGCGATCTCACGTTCGGGCTGCGAGAACAGGCGAACGGCACCCTGGCCTACGAGAATCTTCCGGCGCTCGACCACAGCTACGCGAACATCGGCCTGCCCGACGCCGTCGAGCCCAAGGGGGATCCCCTCGCCGCGCTCGACCAGCTCGCCGACATGGTGCGTCAGGCCGGGATCACTTCCGTCGACGGCAACGTCGTGATCGACGACCGGCTGTTCACCCCGTACAACGGGTTCCCCGATGGGCTCATCTCTCCGATCTGGGTGAACGAGAACCTCATTGACATCGAGGTCGGGCCCGGCCCGGTGGGACAGCCCGCCACCGTCAATTGGCGTCCGATGACCGCCTCGTACACCGTGCAGAACCAGGTGACAACGGTGGCGGCCGGGAAGACGACATCGGTGGCGGTCAGCGAACCGACCCCCGGGACGCTGGTGGTGACCGGCCATATAGCCGCCGGGAGCCAACCCACTCTCGTCGTGTCCGAAATCAAGGATCCCTCCGCCTTCGCCAGGACCGCGCTGATCGAAGCCTTGCAGCGAGCCGGCGTGAGCGTGTCCGCCGCGCCGACGGGACCCAACCCTTCGGCGCTGCTGCCGCCGAAGGGCGGCTATCAGGCCTCGGACATGATCGGCGAGCACGTCTCCACGACCCTGGCCCAGTACATCACGCTCATTTTGAAGGTGAGCTACAACCGCGGTGCAGATCTCATGACCTGTCTGGCCGCCGTGTCCATGGGCAGTACCGATTGCCAGCAGGGCCTCGTCGCCGAACACAAGACGATCACGAGCTTCGGGGTCCCTTCGTCGGGGGCCACGCTCTTCGACGGTGCCGGATCGGACGACAGTAACCGGAGCACGCCGTCCGCACTGGTGACGTTCCTCCGTCACGCGACGACCACGCAAAACGGGAAGTATCTGCTCGACGCGCTTCCCATCCTCGGTCGGGACGGAACGCTTGCGAACGTGCTGCCGACGTCACCAGCAGCGGGGCATGCACAGATAAAGACCGGAAACCGCGTCGTCGGGAACGCGGCCGACCAGATCATCGTTCTCGGGAACAGCCTGGCGGGCTACGTGGAGACGAAGAGCGGACGCACGGTGGCGGTCATGATCGCCGTCGGGGACGTGCCCCTCTCCACGTCCGCCGGGTTCCTGCACGTGACGGCCGATCAGGCGAAAATGGTGGAAGCGGTCCAACAGGATCTCTGACCGCACCGTGGTGCGGGCCCGCGTGAGGGAGTCAGTCCGGGCGAGACCGCACGACCCGGATTGCCTCGGCAGAAGCCACCACCGCCACGCAGAGGGCGGCCATTCGATCCGCCCACCACCAGCCGAAGAGCTGGTCGGCCAGGAGCCCGAGGAGGGCAAGGACCCCGAGAGCGGCGCCGATGCCACTCAACGTCCCGTCGCCCATCAAGGCGTGACTCCCGAGCTCTCGGCCCGTTCGGCGCTTCGCCCAGCCCAGAGGAACGAGGACGACGGCCGAAACTCCGGCCGCGACCATCGCCAGGGGTGAGTCCTCGGGGACCGAGTGGGCCAGGAGATCGTGGATGGCTGCGACGGTCAGCGCGACCGCCACCAGGCCCAGTGCTGCGGCGACAACGAACGAGGCCCGCGCCTCCGCCTGCATCCCGCGTCTCGGATCCCGGCGCTCCACCCCGAAGCGCCAGATGAGACCGACCGACCCGGCCACATCGGCGAGCACATTGAGTCCGAGTCCGAGAACCCCGAGGCTCCCCGCCAAGAGCCCTGCGGTGACAGACCACGCACCGGCAATCAGCCCCCACGCCACCGACATGTACGAGAGCGTCAGCGCCCTGCCCAAGAGCTGAGGCCTCGACATGTTCACGCCATCAGCACCCATCGCACGGACAGTGTCGCGGATTTGGGCGAACCTCAATCATCGAGTCGACGAGTTTCTGTAGCTTTTGGCAAAGGAGGTGGGACAGGGAGAATCCCGACTCACACCCGAACGAGCTTCAGGGCAAGCCCCGGGACGAGGAAGGAGGCCAGAAAGATGGGCAGAAACCTCTTTCCGGTGCACCGGAAGGCGACCGTCGCGTTCTCGGTTGCGTCGAAGGCTTCGGTGCTGCTCGACTTCCGGCCATCGCGGACCTGCAGGGTGTGACGTCCGGGATCGACGGAGAACTCCATGGTGTCGTTCATTTCGACCGACCCGACGCGCACACCGTCGACGACCACGTCGTAGGTGTCGCGGCGGACCTCCGCCCCCAGAGCCTTATGCGTCACCTTGAGCGTCGCCGACATCCGTTGATCTCCACCTGTTCGAAATGGCGATCCCGTTCACACCCCGGACGCTGCGCCGGTCGCCCGAACAAGGCCGCCCGGACCCGACCGGCCATCAGACCTCCAAGAACTCGGCGAGGCGCGCCAGGGTGCCGCCCATCGTCTGACGATTTCTCTCCGTGCGGTCGTCCACGCCCGAGGTCTGCCGGCTGAACTCGAGCACGGACTCTGGACGCAGGTCCTCGGTCCATTCCGTGACGTGGCACCCCGACCCGGTCGGCTCAATGCGGTAGCCCCACGTCGAATAGTGGAAGTCCATCATGGAGCACTCGAAAGCGAACGACCGGCCGGGTACAGCCTCGATGACCTTGCCTTGCGTCCTCCATCGGTGCTCGCCATATTCGTTGTCGCCGTCGAACGTGGCGCCAAACACCGGACCGTCGGAGCCCTCCTGCCACGCGCAGCTGCGGCACTCCTCGGACCACTCGCCCATCCGCGTGACGTCGGAGATGGCGGCGTACACCTGCTCGGGTGACGCGGCGATGTCCCGGCACACCTCGATCCTCTGACCCACACCCGCAGTCCACCACAGCCGGCCCGTGTGTGTCGAGTGACCTCGGGCACCGCTGGAGCACCCGCTCGGCGCTGAGCAGACCGACGCCTTCCTCGCTACGGTGAGGCACGCATGACCGACCGACTGCAAGGCAAGGTGGCCATCGTCACGGGCGGCGGTGACGGCATCGGGCGGGGCATTGTGCGCCGGTTCGCCCGCGAGGGCGCCCTGGTCCTGGTGGCCGAGATCGACGACGACGCCGGCGAGGCCGTCGCCGCCGCCTGCCGGGACGAGTTCGACGCCGACGTTCGCTTCGTGCACACCGACGCCAGCGCCAAGGACGAGGTCATCGCCATGGTGGCCTTCGCCGTGCAGACCTGGGGCACCGTGGACATCCTCGTGAACAACGCCTGGGGTGGCGGCACGCTCGGGCGCTTCGAGACGATGACCGACGAGCAGATGCAGTGGGGGCTGTCCATGGGCCTGCTCGGCCCGTTCTGGGGCATGCAGACCGTCCTGCCCATCATGAAGGCGAAGCGGGACGGCGCCGTCGTCAACCTGTGCTCGCTCAACGGCGTCAACGCGCACATGGGCACGACGTCCTACAACGTGGCCAAGGAGGCGCTGCGGGCCGCCAGCCGGACGGCGGCCCGCGAGTGGGCGCCGTGGCAGATCCGGGTCAACGTCATCTGCCCCGGCGCCAAGTCGGCGGCGACCCGCGCCGTCTTCGAGGCGCACCCCGAGCTCGAGGCGGCCGCCGACGCCTCCAACCCCATGGGCCGCCTCGGCGACCCCGAGGAGGACATCGCCCCGGTCGCCGTCTTCCTGGCCAGCGACGACGCCCGCTACGTGACGGGCAACACGCTCTTCGTCGACGGTGGCGGCCATATCAACGGCGTCCAATGGGCGCCCGACCTGGGCGACTGACTCGACATCGAATGGCTTCCCTCGACGGACAGGTGGCGATCGTCACCGGCGCCGGGCCCGGCATCGGGCGGGCCTGCGCCACGGCCCTCCGCCGGGAAGGGGCCGACGTCGTCGTGGGTGCCCGCGACGCCGCCCGTCTGGAGACCATGGCCTTCGAAATGGTCGCCAACGGTCCGTCGGGAACCCACGTCGTGCCCATCGCATTCGACTTCGCGGACCTGGCCTCGTGCCGGGCGCTGGTCGACGAGACCCTGGACCGCCTCGGCCGGATCGACATCCTGGTCAACGTGGCCACCGCCGGCGGCGAAACGGGCGCGGTGGCTGACGGCGACTGGGAGTCGTGGCGGCAGGCCTTCGAGGTGAACGTCATCGGGACGATGGAGCTGAGCCGGCTGGCGGCACACGCCATGACCCCCAACCCCGGGGGGTCCATCACCCAGGTCGGCACCATCGGGACCCGGGCCCTCCCGCCGGGGCGGGCCCGGTACACGGCGACGAAGAGTGCCATGGTCGGCGCCTCGCTCACCATGGCCAAGGAGCTGGGCCGGGCCGGCGTGCGGGTCAACATCGTGACGCCCGGCTTCGTCACGGGCGCGCCACTCGACGCCATGATCGACGCCATCGCCACCCGCACCGGTGAGAGTGCCGACGAGGTCTCGGCACGCATGGCCTCGGACGCCTCCCTGCGGCGCCACGTCGACCCTGCCGACGTGGCCGGGGCGGTCGTCTTCCTGGCCGGTCCCAGCGGGCGCAACATCACGGGCATCGAGCTCCCGGTGACGGCGGGACTGTGAGCAAGCCGGGCCGTCGGCGCCACCACGTACGGTGGCTGTTCCACTCCACGGCGATGGTGGCCGACTACGACCTCGCTGTCCGCAACCTGGCCACCATCGTGGGCCTGACGGCGTTGGAATACAGCGAGTCGACCGACCCGGGCATCGGGCGGCGCGGCGGCATGGCCTGGGCGGGCGATAACGCGATTGAGATCGGCCAGCCGATCGGCGACGGCGCGGCGGCCCGGTTCGTCGAGCGCTTCGGGGGCGGCATGCACTCCGTTGCGCTGCAGGTCGAGAACCTCGAGGCAACGATGGCGCACCTCCAACAGGAAGAGGTGCGCATTGCGGCCCGCCCCCGCCCCGAGATGTGCTTCAGCGACCCTCGTGACACAGGCGGCATCTTCTTCCAGTGGAGCTCGTTCGAACTCCCCGTCGACCCGAGGTTCGGAGCTGCCCCGCCAGACCCGCTCCCCGCCGGCCGCGTCCTGGCGCCGGCCACACACCACGCCTTCATCGGCGCGCTGGTCGACGACCCCGTGGGCCGGGCCCAGTACTTCGCCTCGCTGCTCGGCACCGCGGTCACCTTCGTGGACGCCGACACGCCGCCGGGCCATCCCGCGGCCGGCGTGTCACTCGGTAACTCCACGCTCGCCCTCTTCCCGTTGCCGGGCGACGAGGGTCACGCTCTCTGGGGCCGCCCCTACGCGCGGGCGCGCACCCATCTCCTCGCGCTGCGCGTGAAGGATCTGGGTGCGGCGACCGACGCGCTCCATGGGGCGGGCATCACGATCGTCCGCTGGGAGGGTGGCCTCGTGGTGCTCGACCCGGCCGCCACCGGAGGCGTCCAGATCGCCCTGACCGGCGCGTTCCTCCCCGGTGACCCGCGCGCTGCGCCCGATCAGCGCTGACCCTGTCCGCCCCGCTGGTCGACGGACAGCAGTCCGCCCTGTGGCACCAGCGGGACGCCGCCCACGGTCAGCGCCGTGATCTGACCGGTCCACGGGTTCAACGAACCGAGAAAGTTGCCCGGGAACGCTGGTGGTGCCGGGCACGTGGATGGGGCGCTGTTCGATCCACACGGCGTCACCGCCACCACGGGGCCGTCCGGGAAGTGTCCCGTCACCACGTCGACCGTGGCGTTGGTCGAGTCCGTCGCATACAGCGCCCCGCCGTCGCTGTCGGGCCATGCCGTGTCGTCGACGGCCTGCGAAAGGTTGAGGACGGACAGCTTGTGGTCCCACGGGCTGACGAAGATCTGCTGGAGGTCTCCCTGGCTCGTGAGCATGAAGTCGCCGGCGAACCGCGGCGCGTCCCACGGGACGACCTCGCTCGAATCGGGGTCGGTCAACGCCAGGTTCACCGTTTGGCCGCTCTGCGGGGTCCCGACATTGGCCACCGTCGCGGCGTCCTCGTCGTTGAACACCGGCGTGACCGTGGCGACGGAGTGAACGGCGTCGAGCGTGACCGAGTACACGGCGGGAAACGTCGGCTGGGGCGCCGCAAGGGTGTCGGTGGTCCCCGGCGCCGAGGCGCTGATGGTCAGGCGCCCGTTCACGACGGAGATCGCATCGGCGCCGCCGTTGTGGGGCAAAGGCTCGTTGAACTGGTAGTGCTGTACACCGCCTCCCCAGCCCGGTGTGATGGCGTAGAGCGACGAGTTGGCGTCCTCGTTCACGGTGGCAATGACCGTGTGGGTGTCGGGATCGGCGGTGACCCCGTCCGTCTTGCCGACGACGTCCCATTGCGCCAGCACATGCCCGCTCGTGGTCATTTCGACCACGGTGCTGTCGAGGTTCCCGCTTGGACTGGCTTCGCCCTGGGGTCCCACGCCGTTCTGGAAGCCGACGAAGATGTCGCGTCCCAGCTGCGCGATGTCGTCCGGCTTGCTCAACGGCTCCGTCTGGGTGCCTGCCGTGCCGGCCACGGTGAACGTGTGCGTGAGCGAACTGCCGGACAGGACGGTCTGGGCGCTCAGCCCGGAACCACCGCCGCGCCACCCATGGGGATCCTGGCCCGCTCCTGAGGCGCCGGCCGGCGACGGCGCAGCCAGAGCAAGGGCCGCCGTCAGCGGCAGAAGGATGGCGGCCATGGGCAGGGCAACGCCCCGGGTTGGCAACGAGCGCATGAAATCGACCTCCAAACAGACGTGCCCCGACGCCCGACACCGTAAGACGCCGGCATTACACGTCGCCGATCGAATGGTGATCGGAGAGTGAATCTCAGCCCAACTCGTGGCGGCAACCGGCGTGCTCCCCACGCGCGCGGAACGTCCGGCCGCCCACCGCCCGCGACCCGCGTCGTCAGCCCGGTTCGACCCGCTCTATCCAGACCCGCACCGGCTCGCGCAACAACTCGTCGTCCAGTTCCAGCACGACACCCTCTCCCGGACCCGGCCCCGAGACGATCTCCACCGCCAGCACCTCGCGGGCGATGAAGTCGAAGAATTCGGCGATCACGTCGAGCCCGACCACGTGCACGCGGATGCGGTCGGAGACCTCCAGTCCGGACGCCTTGCGCAGGTCCTGGATCAAGCGCACCACGTCGCGGGACAGCCCCCGCTTGCGCAGGCCCTCGTCGAGATTCAGGTCCAAGGCCACGACCTCGCCCCCCTCGCGGGACACGGCGAAACCCTGCTGGCCCCGAACCCGAAGTTGCACGTCCTCGGGCGACAGCTCCACCGGCTGGCCGCCCAGGACGACGGTGATCGACTCCCCCGCCTCGAGCGCCGCCGCCGCGGCGGTGGTGTCGAGTGCCGCCAACGCCGGCTTCAACTCCTTGACGAGATCCTTCAGGCGGGCACCGAGCGTGCGGAAGTTCGGCACCACTTCGAACTGAATGACCTCGCTGAGTTCCTCGGCGGTGTCCACCTCGTCGACGTTGAGCTCGTCCGCCACAATGTCGCGCAGAATTTCGGGCGAGCCCGCCGGGAGGAAGATGAGCGCCCGCTTCAACGGCTGGCGCACCTTGACCGAGGCCTCGCCCCGGGCGGCCCGGCCCAGAGACGTGAGGCGGCGGGCCAGCGCCATCTGCGCCTCGAGGTCCGCATCCACCAACGCCGCCTCGGCCACGGGCCAGTCGGCCAGGTGCACCGATGCGTCGCCATCCACCGCGGCCCCCGTCAGGTGCCGCCACATGGTGTCGGACACGAACGGGCACATCGGCGCCAGCAGCAACGTGAGCGTCGTCAGGACCTCGTGCAATGTCGCCTGTGCCGCCAGCGTGTCGCCGGCGGGCGCGTCGGGGTCCGTGCGCCAGAAGCGGCGGCGGCTGCGTCGCACGTACCAGTTGGACAGGTCGTCCACCAGGTCGGCCACGGCGGTCGCCGCCACGAGGGGGTCGTACGTGGTCAGGGCGTCCGTCACCGTCGCCGTCGTGTTGGCCAGCCGGGACAGGATCCAGCGGTCCAAGGGCCTCCGCTCCCCGGCCGCCGGCACCGCTGCGTCCGAAGGATCGAACGAGTTCAGCGACGCGTACGTCGTGAAGAAGCTGAACGTGTTCCACAGCGTGAGCAGCATGTCCCGCATGGCCGTGTCGATCGCCGGCAGCGTCGCCCGCGTCGGCGTCCAGGGGGAGCCCTGCGAGAACATCCACCAGCGCATGGCGTCCGCGCCGCGCGTGTCGAGGATCGACCACGGGTCGATGATGTTGCCGAGCGACTTGGACATCTTGCGGCCGTCGGCGTCGACGATGTGCCCCAGGCACACCACGTGCCGATAGGGGCTCTGGCCGTAAACCAAAGTGTTGATAGCCAGCAGCGAGTAGAACCAACCCCGCGTCTGGTCGATCGCCTCGGAGATGAAGTCCGCCGGGAGGGTGAACGCCTCGGCGGACCCGACAGCGTGCGGGTAGCCCACCTGGGCCGCCGGCATGGAGCCGGAGTCGAACCAGGCGTCGATGACCGGCTCGACCCGGCGGCACACCGCCAGCTCGTCCACCTCGTCGACCGCGCCCACGTCGGCCGCGCACGTCCCACACGCAAACACAACGTCGTCGATGGTCGGCCGGTGCGGGTCGATGCCCGTCACGTCGCGCCCGCACAGGTCCGACAACTCGGACAGCGATCC
>Ga0307374_10009515_pt1 | contig 14298 bp, 14 predicted proteins | sample OX3MG_FD_202532 | JGI IMG/M metagenome (GOLD analysis project Ga0307374, IMG submission 202532) | Soil microbial communities from Risofladan, Vaasa, Finland - OX-3 | ecosystem: Environmental > Terrestrial > Soil > Coastal area > Acid sulfate soil | place: Finland: Risofladan, Vaasa | collected... | reverse complement strand
GGTCTCCGAACGCGAGCTCAAGGAGATCGAGGACCGGGCGGTCGATGATGCGATCAAGCTCCAGGAATCGGCCGGCATCGACGTGATCACCGACGGCGAGCAGAGGCGATACGCCTTTTACGGCCACCTCATCGACTCGTTCGACGGGTTCGACAAGGAAGGTGGCTGGGCCATCCCCTTCCGGGACGAGAAGGGCGAAGAGCTGATCTTGAAGCGGCCCGTGGTGGTCGAGCGGCTGCGCTGGCGCCGGAGCATGTGCTCGGAAGAATGGGTGTACCTCCGCGCCAAAGCCAAGGGCGCTGCCAAGGTCACCATGCTCAGCGCCCAGCAGGCCGCGGCCTACTACGACCCCGAGAAATCGAAGGGAGCGTATGCCACGCGCGACGCGTACCTGGCGGACATCGTCGACCTGTCGCGGCGCGAGGTCGAAGAGCTCATCCGGCTTGGCTGCACCTACATCCAGATCGACGGCCCTCAGTACGGCGCGCTCCTCGACCCCAAGATGCGAGAGGGATACCGCCAGCGCGGCAGCGACCCCGAGGAGATCATCGACCGCTGCATCGAGATGGACAACGCGATCATCTCGGGCCATCCCGGGATCACGTTCGCGCTTCACATCTGCCGCGGGAACAACCAGAGCAAGTTCTACGCCGAAGGCGATTACGAGCCGATCGCACGGATCTTCCAGCGCACGCTCTTCAACCGGTTTCTGCTCGAGTACGACGACGAGCGGTCGGGAGGCTTTGCACCGCTGCGCCACCTGCCCGAGGACCGCGTGGTGGTGCTGGGCCTGGTCACCACCAAGAAACCGGACCTCGAGCCGGAGGACGAGCTCCGCGCCCGCATCAGGGATGCATCTAAATACGTCCCGCTCGAGCGGCTCGCCCTCAGCCCGCAGTGCGGGTTCGCCTCGACCATGGAGGGCAACCGCATCTCGCCCGAACAGCAGCGCCAGAAGCTGGAGCTGGTCGGCAGAGTCGCCGGGTCAGTCTGGTAGTCGCAACCTGAACCGGCTGGCCCTCGGAATCGGCGCCGCCGCCATCTTCTGCGCCATCGTGGTCGCGGTGGCGGCTTTGGTGATGGGCGGTCAGGGCCCTTCGAGCCCCGAGGTGCTGCCGCCCGCGCCGGGACCGCCTGTGGGCGGCCTCTGCAGCGCCCAACTAACGCATCTGCCGGACGGCAGCGTCTCCCCGCTCGTCTGTTCCAACGGCGACGTCAACCGCCTGGCGTGGAGATACTTCGCCGCCAAGAACCTGGGCGTGATGGGACTTGGCATCTTTGCCGCCGACACCGATGTCGCGACCGCGATCCGCCAGGACCTGAGCAGTCACGCGAGCGACGCAGTCGAATGCGCCGCATATCAGCTCGCGTCCGTCTACTACGGCTGGGGCTTCGGCGTCGATCCGACCATCGGCGTGCTGGCCGGGAGCTGCCCGATCCCGCCCCACTGAAAGTCCCGTCGCATACTGGGCGCGTGGCAGGCGGGCTTCAGGTCCGTGGCGTGACGAAACGCTACGGGGAGCTGGTGGCGGTTCGGAACCTGGAGCTCGAGGTCAGGCCCGGCGAGGTGTTCGGGTTCGTCGGCAGCAACGGGGCGGGCAAGACCACGACCATGCGGATCGTCCTGGGCGTGCTTGGCGCAGATGCCGGCGAGGTGCTGTGGGAGGGCTCGCCGATCGGTTTCGAGACTCGTCGCCGCATCGGGTACATGCCGGAGGAACGCGGCCTCTATCCGAAGATGCGGATCGGAGAGCAGCTGCGCTACCTGTCCCAGCTGCATGGCACCAGCTCGGCGGAAGCAACCGCCGCCACCCGGCAGTGGCTGGATCGATTCGGGCTCGCAGACCGCTCAGGCGATGAGGTGATCAAGCTGAGCCACGGCAACCAACAGCGGGTCCAACTGGCGGCTGCTTTGGTTTTCGACCCGGTGCTCCTCATTCTCGACGAGCCGTTCGCGGGGCTTGATCCCGAGGCCGTCGACTCGATGAGCGAGGTCCTCCATGAACGCGCCGCCGAAGGCGTGCCGGTCGTCTTCTCGAGTCATCAGCTCGACCTGGTCGAGCGCATCTGCGACCGGGTGGGAATCATCCAGCATGGACACCTCATCGCATGCGGAACCATCGATGAGCTCCGCGGCCGGGGGCCTCGACGGCTGTGGGTTGACGCGCCCGCGGCCCCATCGGGTTGGGCGGCCGCCCTGCCGGGCGTGCACGTCGACCGCGTGGACGGGACGCGGGTTCTGCTCCAGCTCGACGCTTCGGCCGACGACCAGGCCGTGCTTCGTGCCGCGCTCGCGACCGGGCCCGTGCACGAGTTCCGTCGTGACCAACCGAGCCTGCTCGACGTCTTCCGCGAAGCCATGAGCGAGACCAGGGTTGTCGCGGCTTCCTGATCTTCCGAAAGCGGGAGCGGAAGATCTTCGGACCTTCTACCTGATTGCTCGAAGAGAGTTCATGACCAGGGTCCGCAGTCGGTTCTTCCTGATCGGGACGGTCCTGCTGATGGCCCTGCTGGCCGGCTACATCGTCCTGCAGGCTCTCGTCTTCAGCCGGGCGACCACGTCGGTCGACGTCGGTTTCGTCGGCGCGGCCAATGCCCTGGCCCAGCCGTTGAAGACGGTGGCCGCGACGGAAAGCGTCAACGTCAAAACACATTTGGTCCCAGACGTGGCATCCGGTAACAGCCAGGTGGAGGCCGGCCGCCTCGACGTCCTAGTCAGCGGTGATCCCGCGGGCCCGGCCGTGACCGTCAAGGACGATCTGAACCCGACGCTGGCGGCGACGCTGTCCGGGCTGGTGAAGCAGGTTGCCCTCGACGAGGCGATGGTTGCCGGCGGCGTCGATCCTTCCGCGATCAACGCCAAAGTAGCCACAGCCACGATTCACCTGGTGGTCCTCGACCCGAACGCCGCGGTGAAGCTGCAGCGACAGGTTGTGGCGATCTTCGTGGCGGCGCTCCTTTACGTGGCGCTCGTGCTCTACGGGCAGTTCGTCGCGGCGGGTGTGGTGGAGGAGAAGGCGAACCGGATCATCGAGATCCTACTGTCCACCGTGCGGCCTAGGCAGCTCCTTTTCGGCAAGGTCGTCGGAATCGGCCTGATGGGATTCCTGCAGTTGCTGCTCCTCGGCGCCGTCGGGTTGATCGCCGCCACCCAGACGCACGTCATCGACGTGCCCTCCATCGGCGTGACCGCAGTGCTTGGGGCTCTCCTGTGGTTCGTGCTGGGATTCATCTTCTATGCGCTCATCTTCGCGGCGGGCGGATCGCTGATCTCGCGACAGGAAGACCTCGGTGCGGTGACCGGGCCGATCACCATGCTGATCGTGGGCTCCTACCTGGCGTACTTCTGGGTCGCCGCCAACCCCACCGATCCACTGGGGGTGCTGCTGTCGATGCTCCCTCCCTTTGCGCCGACGCTGATGCCTGCGCGGATGGCCACCGGCGACGCGCAGGTATGGCAGGTCGTGGTGGCGATCGTGCTCATGATCGGCGGGATCGCGGCCATGAACTGGCTCGCGGCGCGCATCTATTTCAACTCGGTGCTCCGCGTCGGCTCGCGGGTGAAGCTGATGGAGGCCTGGAGGGGCCGGCAGTAGCGCTTGGCGGGCCAGACTGGCCAAAGGCGCGGCCCGGCGCTGCGCCATCGGGGTGGCCCGGTCGGCGGAGTCGAGCAGATCGCCGGCGCGACAGCCTTGACGCCGCGGCGCATGAATCAGGAAGCGGGAAACGTGACCTTTGGTTCGTAGGGGCAGCCGGGATCCTCGCCGAGGGGGTCGCCGCCGGATACAAACGCGCGCGCCCGCGATCCGCCGCAGAGGTCCCGGTATTCGCACACGCCGCAACGTCCGCTGAAGGCGCCGGCGCGTATCTGTCGAAGAACCGGAGAGTCCCGATAGATCTCCACCAGACTCCGTTCGTTCACGTTGCCAACGCCGAGGGGCAGGAAGCCCGCGGGGTAGACCTCGCCGTCGTGGGCGATGAAAACGATGCCCTTGCCGTCGCGCGTCGAGACCGTATGAGCGGCAGTCCGCCGGCGCCCTGCGCCCAGCACCTCGTCAAGCCGGTTGCGCAACCGGGCGTATGTGTCGCCAAGACGGAACGCCGCCTGCACCTCAGCCAACGTCGCAGGCCGCCCGCTCGCCTCCTCGCGCTCGCGCCGCCATCCGGCGATGCGGCGGAAAAAAGGTGCCTCCACTGTGCGCACGACGAAACCGTGCCGGGAGGCGTCGAACAGGAAATGGCAGACCTCTTCATTCGTCCGAGGATCGAGCTCCGCCATCTGGGCCCCCCGGCCGACGCCGACCAGGAAGAAGACCTCCCACATCTGGGCGCCCAGCGCTGCAACCAGCGCGGCGACGTCGGCGAGCTCGTCCACGTTGCGTTTCATGACTGTCGTGTTCACCTGCACCCGCAGCCCCGCCGCGACGAGGGACCTGATCGCCGCCAATGTCTTGTCGAAGTGGCCGTCGATGCCGCGGATCCCCTCATGCGTGGCGGCCTGCGCCCCGTCCAGCGAGATCGAGACCGCTTTGACGCCAGCTTCGACGAGACGCCCGATCGCGCCGGCCGTCAGCATCGGGGTCACCGACGGCGCCATGCACGTCGGGATGCCGAGCGCGGAGGCGGCGGTGGCGAGCTCGTATGCATCGGGTCGCATCAGCACATCACCGCCGGTCAGGACGAGGATCGGGTAAGGCTTGCCGAAGGCCGCGATCTGGGCGATGAGGGCATGGCCCTGCTCTCGCGTCAACTCGCCGTCCAAAGGCTCCGCCATCGCGGAGGCGCGGCAGTGCTTGCAGGCCAAAAGGCACGCTCGCGTCGTCTCCCAGAAGACGAGCAGGGGCCGTTGGTCGAAATCGAGCGAACCACGCTCGACACGTCCGGCAATCGCGCCGACCGAGCTCATGCCGCAACCATACGCACGGCTTGCGTGGCGTTTTCGGCCGCGAGCCGGCCGCCGGCGATGCATGCCGGGAGTCCGACGCCGTGGTAAGCGGCTCCCGCGACGGCCAGGCCGGGTAGATCCTCGAGCAGCGCTTCGATCTCCGCGATCCGCTGCTTGTGTCCGACGTGATACTGAGGAATTCCGTCATCGAACCGGTGCACGGCGAAGGCCTCGGGCTCCGCAGTGATCCCGGCGATCGCTCGAAGATCAGCCTGCAAGGCCCTCAGCAACTGATCGTCATCGAGCGCCCGCCACGTCGATGACCCCTCCCGCCCGACCGCGCACCGGATCAACGTCTGGCCGTTCCCGCCGAGCTGCGGCCACTTCTGCGAAAGGAAGGTGCATCCGACCAGGAGTCGCGACTCGCGGCGGGGGACGAGGAAGCCGGTCGCCGAGGGCAGCGTCACCCGGCCCCGCGGATAGTTGAGCGCGATGGTGGCGACCGGCACCGACTCGATGCCGCCCAGAAGTTGCGCCGCAGCCGGAGCAAGAGAGCTCAACAACAATGCGGTGACATCGGGCGGTGTAGCCAGGACGACGGCGTCAGCCTCGACCTCTTCGCCCGAGCTCAACGCGACCATGTAACCGGTGTTCTTGCGGCTGATGTCGACCGCGGCCACCCCGAGGCGAACCGACCCTGCAGGCAGAGTGGCGGCAATCGCGTCGACGAGGCGTCCAAGTCCGCCGCGCAGCGTGAGGAAGGCAGGCCCTGACCTCGCTGGAACGTCAATCGAGACAAGGTGCCGGCCGCGCCGCAGGGCGTCCACCAGGTGTGGGACGACGGATTCCGCGCTGAGCTTGTCGGCGTTGCCGGCGTAGATGCCGCTGAGCAGCGGATCAACCACCGCTTCAAACACCTCGTCGCCGAATCGGCGGCGCACCAGCTCGCCCACCGAGAGATCGCCCTTCGGAATCCTGACCCGCAGGATTCCCTCGAGGGCCGCGCGGGCGAGGCCCAGGGGCGAAACCGCACCAGACGTCGCCAGGCCCATCATGTCTCTGGGCACGCCCAGCGCCAGGTCTTTCGGCAGGGGTCGCAACCTGTTCCGCACCCAGAGCAGCGCACCAAGCGGCGCAGGCGCCACGAGCTGGTCGCCGAGGCCAAGCTCCTCGCAAAGGCTTTTGGCCGCGGGGTTGCGGGTGATGAAAGACTCGGGTCCGGCATCCAACATTTGGCCGTCGAGATCGACGGCGGAGATCTTGCCACCAAGGCGACCGGACGATTCGAGCACGATGAGGTGGCCGGCATCCAGGGTGGCCAGTCGATGAGCCGCCGCGAGCCCGGCGCTTCCCGCGCCGATCACCACCACTCTCGGACGGTTCATCCCCCGAAATTCTTCAGGTTCGAGGCGACTCTGGGTCAGGGCCCTTCGGCTCCATCAGGACAGGACTTTTGGCCGGGCAGGCGAGACCGCTCAGCGGCCGGTCCCGCGAGCGCTGCGAAGCCTGGCGACGGAGAAGGCCAGGAAGGTGCCCAGGGCCACCGCCGACAGGACGACCGGCGCCCCGCCCAACCCGACCCGCCCGATGACGAATCCGATGACGGCTGGAATCACCGCGCCGCCCAGCATCGCTCCCGGGAACAGCCACGACGTGGCGCGCGAGTCGCCCGGCAGCAGCCTCGCCAGCCAGACGATGCCGGTCGGGAAGATCGGTGCGATGACCAGGCCGGTGACGACATAGGCCGCGGGGGCCGCCGCTCCGGAAACCGCCGTCAGGAGGGCGAGCGCCCCGAGGCCCGAAGCCGTGATCACGATCGCCCACTCGGGGATCCGCGACGGCACGAGTCCGATGAGTAGCCTGCCGGCGGCCATCGCGAGCCAGAAGCCCGAGGTCAGGGCAGCCGCCGACGACGCTCCCAGGCCGAGCGATCGGAGGTGGGATGTCGACCAACCGCCGACTCCGGCTTCGGTACCCACGTAGAGGGCGAAGGCGACGACGAAGACCACCATGAGGCCGGTTGGCCGTGGCGCCGACGATTGGGGCGCCACCGGCAGCCGCCCAGGTACTCGAAGTCCCTCCCGCATGAGCGCCAGCGCGAGGAGCGCACCGCCCGCGTAGAGCAGGGCGAAATGGTGCTCGCCGAAGAGCGCGACGAGGATCGGGCCGAGCACTGCGCCGAGCCCGAATGCTCCGTTGAGCATATTCAGTACGGCGGTCCTCCTGGCGCCTGCGCTGTGGGCGACGATCTGGTTCAGCCCGATGTCGAGGGCGCCGAATCCGATGCCGAGGAAGAACACCGCGGCGAGCATCACCGGCCACGCCGGCGCAAGTGCCACGAGCGCGCATCCGACGGCCACGAATCCAAGCGCCGCGACAACCACTTGACGGTTCGGGAACCTCGGCATGGCCCGCATGGAACCGAGGACGCCCGCGAGCGCTCCCGCAAAATGCGCGCTCAGAACACCACCCGCGACGGGAAGGCTCACGCCGAAGCGATGCGCCAGGACGGGGAGCAAAGGGCCGTAAGCCGAGACGACCATGCCGATCAACAGGAACGTGGCCCCGATCGCGAAGAGGCTCGTGGTCGACAGCACGACGCGGTCTTCGACCAGTGGATCAGCCCCTGTATTCACCGAGGTGCTACCTGTGCGTGAAAGGCGGCTGATAGAAATCTGCGACTCGGCACGACCGGCCGTCCAGAGCGACCTCGCTGAACTGATAAAGGATGGCGCCCGTCGGCGCGAACACCTCGACGCGCGGCAGCCGCAAGGAGAAGGACGGACCGGGCCGCGACGTCGCGACCGCCGCACGCAGCTCATGAGCGCCGATCAAGTACAGCTCCCGCACCTCCGACGCGGAAGGTCGCAGCTTGGCCGCCGGCGCGCCACTCCAGACGACGACCGGCGTGATCGTGAAGCCCGACTGCGTGTCGAAGTCGTCGAGCATCCCCAGGACGGAAGTTTGGTCGACAGCAAGGCCGAGCTCTTCGTTGAGTTCGCGGATCGCGCACTCGCGGGCATCTTCGCCCGCGTGAACCTTGCCTCCGGGAAGGGCCATCTGGCCGGCGTGCCGGCTCATCCCCAGCGGTCGCTGAAAAATGGGTAGGCCTGGTGCGCCGTCGACCTGCAGGAGCACGACCGCCACCGCAGCCGGGATCAGCGGCCGGGGAGAGGCGCGACGCTCGAATCGAAGCAGGTTCCGCGAGACCAAGCCGCGGAGATCGGCTTCGTCCGCTGCTCCGGGATCCATGCCGCGATGCTAAGCGCCTGGGTCGGTCGCGGTGCAGTTTGGAGGCCGCGGCCAGGATGATGAGATGTCCGCGACCGGCAGGTTGGTGCCGGAGCTGCGTGCCAAACTGATCGACGTGTTTGCAAGCTCCAACTACCCTCCCGACGAAGCAGCGGCCGACCGGTTCGTGTCCGAGATGCGGCACGGGACGCTGATCGCGTGCACGAACGACGGTTACCCGCAGGTCAGCATCCTTCCTTTCGTGAAGACCGGCGAGGTCATCGAGCTCCACTGCGTCCAGGGTGACCCGACCTTCGACGCGGTTCGGGCCAATCATCGTGTGACCTTCTTCGTGTCCGACTTCCTGGCCTGGTCGCCTCACAGCTGGATCGACCACCGTGATGGGGGCCGCGCCACTCTCCACTTCCGTGCGGTGGCCTTCGAATGCGAGGTCGAGCGCGTGTCGACGGATCCCGACGACGTGGCGGGCGCGCTCAGCCGGCTCCTCTCAGCCTACGAGCCGGACGCCTCGTATGAGCCGGTCAAGATGGGCGACTTCTACGGCCCGCGCCTGCGCCGGCTCGCCACCCTGCGGCTGCGCATAGTGCGGCGGCTCATCAAGTTCAAAACCGGCCCGGCCGGCACCAAGGAGACCAAGCTGAAAGTCGCGGCTCGCCTACGCGAGCGCGACGAGGCCGGCGACCTCAGGGCCGCCGAGGTCATCGAGGCGTCGCTTCCCGAGTAGGAGCGCCCTAACGTCGGCGGCACGGCGCCGGCAGCAGGCGGCCACCGCGTCAGCAGGGAGCATTGAAACTCCTCGGCTCATCAGCTCCCGGCAGCCGATCGCGCGCGGCGCGAACGACCACACGGAAAGCCGACTGCGGAACGCGGACTAGCGGTGCGAGACCACCTTCGTATCGTGGTGGATGACCTCGCCGTCGTGCCACTCGGGCTCGCTCGCGAAAAGGTCCTTGATCTGCTCAAAGCGCCTGTTCTGCTCGGCCGAGTCGGCGAACTTCTTGTAGGCGTCCTTGCTTTCGAACACCGTGGCCACGAAGTGAACGTTCGGGTCGGCCTCAGACTTGAACACGAAGGTCGAGATGTGACCCTCGGCCGCGTTGTCCGACCCCATCACCTGCATCATCTTCTCCTCGGCGCCGGGCTTCAGCTTCATCTTGGCTATGGTTCCGTACAAGGCATTCTCCTCGCCCATAGGGCGACCCCAGCGGGGGATTCACGAGCCGGTGAGAAATGGGGCACCCGACGCGGCGCCCGCGCCTCGACTCTACGCGCGCCAGGCGGCCAGCGTCGGGATCGACGAGGTCAGATTGCACGCCTGACCACGCTGCGAGCCCTAGGCGGTGTGCTCCGCGAGCATCGAGTCGGCTTTGGCAAGGAACCCGAAGAAGAGCTCGCTCCAGCGCTCGGCCGCGTCGAACAGCGGTCCGTGACCCGAGCCCTCGAAAGTCTCCATCTGTACCTGACCGCCGGCCTTCCGATAGCTCTCCAGGACGTTGCGGATCTGGGTCACCATCAGCTGGGGGGGAAACGCCTCTTCTCCGGGCCATCCCGGCACCACCCCCATCTTGCCAAGCGTGCCCATCTCCCAGGCTGAACCATCGGCGACGACGATGTCGGCGCCACCGTGCGTCCACAGGATCGGCGGCTTCGGATCGATGTCCACGATCCCCGCCCAGCTGCAGTACTTGCCAGAGAGTGCGTTCAGGATTCCCCTCGTGCCCGGCGCGATGCCCGGCCAGTTGGCAGAAGGCGTGAGGTCACCTGGATAGCCGTCGTCGCCGGTGACCGACTTGAGCACCTCGTCAACGAGCATGTCTTCGCGCTCCTTCGGTTCCCGGTGGGACGGGTTCCAGTAGGAGCTGTTGATCACGTTGCGCGGTGAGAACGGAGAGTCGGCGGACGTGTCACCATCGGCGATCCGCTTCGTGAAGTCAGGATTGCCGGTGCCACCGCCCGATCCCGCGTAATCGGGAAAGCACGGGGTGCCTTCCAGGCGAACGCCCCCAAATCCATACGGCGAGACGGGGTCGACGAAAGTAAGCGATGCCACTCGCCTGTCCTGGGCATAGTTGGCGATGGCCGCTCCACCGGTCGACCATCCGACGAGGTGCACCGGGCGCGTGATGCTCAGCGCCTGCACCAGCGAAAAGGCGTCGTCGGCCCAATCGCGCAGTCCGCGCGTAGCATCGATCGGCACACGTTCCGTGTCTCCGAACCCGCGCATGTCCGGCGCGATGATTCGGTACCTCTCGGGAGCTCCGGGCATGAGGTGCTCGAAGAAGCGGCCTGTCGAGAGGTTGCCGTGCAGCATCACGACGGGGATGCCATCCTGCGGCCCCGATTCGATATAGCGGACGTTGAGGCGGCTCGTGCGGACGGTCCGAGACTGCACGCCGGCGGGTGGGTTCATCGGTGCCTCCTTGGGTTTGCTCCCGTCAAGATAGCTAAAGGCGGAGCGCGGACGATGACCGCACACCGGGCTACGCGGCGCGCTTGGGCGAGCGATGATTGTTCCCGCGATGGCGCCACTGCTCCCGGGAAGCGCAGGACCACGGCCGCGACTGCGCGCGCTGATGGAGACGGCGCCGCCCGTTCTGGCCCCAGGCTGCTACGACGCCCTGGGCGCCCGGCTGGTCGAGGAGGCCGGCTTCTCCGCCGTCTACATGACGGGGTTCGGGACCTCCGCCGGGCTCCTCGGACGCCCGGACGTGGGCCTGGTTTCCATGTCGGAGATGGCCGACAACGCGCGCCGGATCGTCGAGGCGGTGCGCCTCCCGGTGATCGCGGACGCCGACACCGGCTACGGCAACCCGATCAACGTCCTCCGCACCGTCCGCGAATATGAGAGGGCGGGGGTGGCGGGGCTCCACATCGAAGACCAGGTCGCGCCCAAGAAGTGCGGCCACATGGAGGGCAAGCAGGTGGTGCCGGCAGCCGAGATGGTCGCGAAGCTGAAGGCCGCGGTCGACGCGCGGGTCTCGCCGGACATGGTGATCATCGCCCGGACCGACGCTCGCGCAGTGGAGGGGCTCGACGCGGCGATCGAGCGGGCGGCGAGGTATCGAGAGGCCGGCGCGGACGTCCTCTTCATCGAGGCGCCGCAGTCGGTCGACGAGGTGAAGGCGGTCGCCGCCGCATTTCCCTCGGTGCCGCTCCTGTTCAACTACGCAGAGGGCGGCAAGACGCCGGCCGTCGACCATGCGATGCTGACCCAGCTCGGCTTTGCGATCGTGATCTTCCCCATCGCTACGCTGCTGGCGGCGACGCGTGCCATGCGGACGGTCCTGGCCAGGATTCGCGCCGACGGCACGCCCATCAACGTCCTGGCCGAGCTGCCCAGGTTCGCGGAGTTCCTCGACTTCATCGGGCTGCCCGAGATACGTGACCTCGAGCAGCGTTACAACCATTCCAAGACGGAGGAGAGAAATTGAGCAACACCTTTAGCAAATCGACCATCTCGACCGAGCTGGCGCACAAGGTGATCGCCGCGGCAGAGGCCAAGGCGAAGTCGATGGGCCATCCGTTCGTGATCGCGGTCTGCGACGAGAGCGGAGTCCTTAAAGCCTTCAGCCGCATGGACGGCGCGGCGCTCTTCAGCGTGCAGATCGCCCAGGACAAGGCATACACGGCGGTCGGCTTCGGCCTGTCCACGGACGGTTGGCACGACTTCATCAAGAACGACCCTCCCCTGGCCGCAGGCGCCGTCGGCGGGATCGATCGCCTGGTGATCTTCGGCGGCGGCTATCCGATCAAAGCGGGCGACGCGATCATCGGCGGGATCGGCGTCAGCGGCGGTCACTACACGCAGGACATGGAGGTCGCCCAGGCGGGCCTGGCGGCCGCCGGCTAGCCTGCCGGTCTAGAGCTTGTAGGACGAAGGCGCCCCCGGGGGCAGGTACAGCGTCGGGTCGACCGGCTTCTGGTTGATGCGAAGCTCGAAGTGCAGGTGCGGGCCGGTCGAGTTCCCGGTCGATCCTTCGAGGCCGATCGTCTGTCCCTGCGACACGCTCTGCCCGGCCTTGACCAATGCTGCAGAGAGGTGGCCGTAAAGGGTGTCGAGCCCGCCGGTGTGGGCGATGACGACGTAGTTCCCGTAACCGCTGGTCGTGCTGCCGACCAACGCCACCACGCCGTCGTCCGCCGCGTAGACCGGCGAGCCGAACGGCTCGACCAGGTCGATCCCGGTGTGGAAGTGCGGGTAGCCGGCATAGGGGGGTTCGAGCGCGAGCTGGCTCGGTCCGAACGGCTGCGAGATCTGCGCCTGCGGCTCGGGCCATATGAAGCGGTACTTGGTTGAGTGGCCCGCACTGGTCGCGATCTGTCCAACGTTGTTCGACTGTGTCCAGAGTTGCACCTGGGTCCACACGGCCTGCATGGCCGCCGCGATGAGAGCGTCCTCTTGCTGGGTCAGCATGTCCGTGATCTGCTGAGCCAGCTGGGCGGATTGCGTGTTCAGGCGCCACAGCTCATATCGCGTCTGGGCGATCTTGGTGTCGAGGTCGGCCATCGACTTTTGCTGCTGCGCCTGGAGGACTTTCAGCTGGGCCAGCTCCTGGTTGAGCTGGTCCTGCTGGCTAATCTGCGCCGCCCGCGCGTCCTGCTCCCGCTTCCGTTCGAGCTGCTGTTCGACGAGGTCCATCGCCAATGACCGCTTGACTTCGGAAGCCCGCGCGCCGGCCACATTGAGGTCGGCGATTCTCGACAGCAGGTCGCTGAGGCTCTTGGCCTCGCCGAGCACCACGAGGACCGAGGTCGGCGCGACGTAGATGGCCCGGGCCAGCTGGGTGAGCTGCGCCCTCTCCGCATCGATGCGCAGTGCCAGGAACGCCTCGCGCGCCTGCGCCGCGGTGATCTGCGCGTCGAGCGCGGCGATCTTCGCTTCGACGTCCACTATCTGCGCCTGGACCGTCTGCTGCTGCACAGCGTTGTCCTGCAGAGATTGACGGAGCTGGTCCTGGGCCGCGAGCGCGTCTGCCAGGTTGCCGCCGAGCTGGGAGCGGACCTGGTCGATGACCGCCTGCTCCTGGAGCGGGTCGGGAGGAGTCGCGTCAGCGGACACGCCTCCCTGCGCGCCGGCGAGCGCCAGCACGACCAGCACGAACGCGAGCAACAGCTTCCTCACGCCTCCATGTGCCTCCGCAGGCTGAGCAGCGAAGAGGCCGAGCCCAGGCCGAGGCCCGCCGCGAAAACGATGGCGGCACTTGCCGCCGCGACCAGCACCGTGACGCCGGGCGCGAATTGCGTGAACGACGCCGAACCCGCGTGGATCCCGGCGGCGACCAGTCCGAAGGTGACAAGCCCGGCGGCGGCGCCGGAGAGGGCTCCGGTGATTGCGCCCTCGACCACGAACGGGCCGCGGACCATCCAGCGCGGCGCGCCGACCAGCTGCATGATCCTGATCTCGTCACGCCTGGCGTGGATGGCGGCCCGGATGCTGTTGACGGTCACCGTGACCGCCACGAAACCAAGCAGTCCCAGGAACACGATCCCGGCTACCGCCAGCCCGAACAGCACGTTCTGGATGCGCTGGTACGAACCCTGGTCGTACGACGTCGGATAGGACGGATCGACCGCGATGTCGCTGCGCACGAGGGAATCCACCCCCGCCACGTCGTTGATGCTCTTCATCTGCACATCGAGGCTGGCGGGGAACGGGTTGCTGTCGCTGGCGCCGGCCAGCTGCGGCAGGCCCGGGATGGACTGCGCACGTTTCAGCGCGTCGGCCTTCGACGTGTACGTCACGCTCGCAACACGCGGATCCTTCACGAGACGCGTCGAGAGGTCGTTCACCTCGAGGAAGGTCGCATCGTCACGCAGGTAGACATATAGGAGCGACGCCTGCCCAGCTTCAACGCGCTCGAGGTTGTTGAGCGCGTATCCGGCGAGGCCGACGAGGCCAGACAACAGAAGCAGAAGGGTCATCGATCCGAGGGCCGGTGCGGTGCTCGAGATGTTCCGAAGCCAGCTGCGAGCCGCGCCTCCGAACACGTAGCGCACGATGTTCGTGGCCACGATCTGCGCCATGCGGCGGCGTGGGAAGTGACCCTTTACGAGGACGATGCCAGCCATGCCATCTTCCCGATCTGGCCGGCGGGCTGGTCACGGACCAACCGGCCGTGCACCAGCGTCAAGACCCGGCGCTGAAGCCGCTTCACGATCTC
>Ga0307374_10009513_pt1 | contig 14301 bp, 12 predicted proteins | sample OX3MG_FD_202532 | JGI IMG/M metagenome (GOLD analysis project Ga0307374, IMG submission 202532) | Soil microbial communities from Risofladan, Vaasa, Finland - OX-3 | ecosystem: Environmental > Terrestrial > Soil > Coastal area > Acid sulfate soil | place: Finland: Risofladan, Vaasa | collected... | reverse complement strand
CGTCTTCCTCGAAGCGCCGGTCGGAGAGGACCCCGACAAGCGCGATTACATCGTCTCCAATGCCAAGATCGAGGCGACGGGCTTCAAGCCGGCGCATTCTCTCAATGCCGGCATTCGCGAGCTGATCAAGGGCTACACGATCATCCGCAACGGGCGGTACGGCAACGCCGGTTGAATGATTCGCCGCGCTGTAGGATCCATCCATGTTGCCTCGTTTCTTCCTCGCCGATCCCTCGCTCACTTCAGTATCAGGTCATTTTTGGGGTTATTTGCGATCGCTCGTGCAGCCCGTGCGGCAGTTGGGCTACCAGCCCGTGCTGCTCGGCAACCGGAGTACCGACAGCGCGCTGCGGGAAGAGCAGGGTGTCACGCCGGCATTCGAGTGTTGGTTCGACGCCCGCTTCGGCAACCATCATGAAACGCTCAGTTACCACCGCCAGGCGATCCGCAGGGACTTGAGGATCGTGTCACGCGCGTTTTCCATCGACCGGCGTGACGTGGTGTTGATCAATACGCTTCGGCAATGGTCCCTCACAGGGGTCGTGGACTGGCTTGAGGCGATGCCGGCCGGCCATCGGCCCTTGGTGGTGCTGGTCCTGCATTTTACCGCGTTTCCCGATCCGGAACAGGGCAGTGACATCTTGGAGTTCTTTCATGACGCCTTCCAACGCATCGAGCAAAGTTCGGTCAGAAACCGTATCCTGCTGATGGCGGATACGCAGGAACTTATCGATGAATACCGGCAAATCAACGACCGTTTGACGTATCTGTTGGCCCCGATTCCACACACCGAGTTCCGCGTGCCGGCCCGCCCTGCGGAGCGGCGCGTGAACTTGGGTTACGTCGGTGAAGCGAAGGAGAACAAGGGCTTTCACTTACTCCCCTATTTGGTTCGTCGTGTGATGGCGTCGGAGCACGCCGACGATCTGCGGTTCCATATACACGCTCAATGCTGGGACTCAAGATTCACCTTCTTTCGCCAAAGTCTGCCGCAACTCGCGCACCCGCGCGTGACGCTCTATCCGGATGTGCTGGACGATCACGAGTACGATCGCCTCATGGCAAAACTGGATATCGTGGTGTTGCCCTACACCCGGCGGAATTACCACGTCCAGACGTCGGGGCCTTTCTCGGAGGCCATGGCCCAAGGCAAGGTTGTCGTCGTGCCGCGTGGGACGTGGATGGCAAGGCAAATCGCCGAGTACGGCGGCGGAGTGGCATTCAACCCGGGGGACGTCGTCGACCTGGCCAGGCAGGTATTGGCCGTGCTATCGAATCGCGACCGGCACACGGCGGACCGCCGGCGCCGCGCCATGCGGTGGTGCGAGTTCCACAATTCAGAGCGGTTCCTCAGCCTGGTGCTGGACCAGGCGGACGGTCTGCGACATCATGCCGTAGCAGAAGTCGCAAGAACTCTGGCCGCTGCCCGCGCTGCTTGAAACGGGTATTGTCACGTAAAACCGGATCGGCTACCATCCGTCGCCGGCCTCCCGTGAAACGGACAGGATCGCTTGAGAATTCGTCCCTTACATCGGACCCACGCGCAATGCCCCGTTTCTTCCTCGCCGACCCGACGCTCATGTCAGTTTCGGGCCACATGTGGAGCTACCTGCAATCGCTCGTCCGACCCGTGATGGGCCTGGGCTATCAGCCGGTGGTACTTGGAAACGTCAGGACACATGCTGTATTGCGCGAGGAGCACGGGGTCGTTCCGGCCTTCGAATGCTGGTTCGATGAGCGCTTCGGCGCGTATCGGGAGACCTATGCCTACCACCGCCAGTCGATTTGCTCAGACCTGAGGACCGTCTCACGCGCCTTCTCGATCAATCGGCGCGATGTGGTATTGCTCAATACACTGCGGCAATGGTCCTTAAGTGGGGTGGTCGATTGGCTTGAAGATCTACCGGTGCCACAACGCCCGTTGGTGGTGATGCTGCTTCATTTCACCGCGTTTCCCGATCCCGAGCGCGACAGCGACGTGTTGGAATTCTACCAAGACGGCTTTGAGCGCATCGAACGCAGCCCCGCCAGGAGCCGCATCGTGCTGATGGCGATCACGCAGGAGCTGGTCGACGAGTACCGGCAAATCAACGACCGTTTGACGTACCTCTTGGCTCCGCTCCCCTTCGCCCAGCTCCGTCTACCCGCTGCCCTGGCGAAACAAGGGGTGAACCTGGGCTACGTCGGCGAGGCGAAGGAGAACAAGGGCTTTCAATTCTTGCCGTACTTGGTTCGTCGGGTGATGGCCTCGCAGTACGCTGCCGACGCTCACTTTCACATCCACTCGTTTTGCTGGGACCCGAATTGGACCTTCTTTCGTCACAGTCTGCCGCAGCTTGTGCATCCCCGTGTGACGCTCTACCCGCAAATGTTGGATGCCCAGGCGTACGAGCGGTTGCTGTCGAAACTCGATGTGATGGTCTTCCCTTATACGCGGCAAAACTACCATGTGCACTTGTCTGGGCCGTTTTCGGAAGCCATGGCCCAGGGGAAAATTCTGGTGGCGCCTCGCGGGACCTGGATGGCCCGACAGCTCGTTGAGTACGGCGGGGGAGTGGTATTCAACCCCGGCGACGTTGCCGACCTGGCGAGCCGGGTGTTGGCCGTGCTGTCTGCGCGCGACTCCTACGCCGCTGAGGGGCGCACGCGCGCCAAGCGATGGTGCGAATTCCACAATCCCGAACGGTTCCTCAGCCTCGTGATGGAGCACGCGGACGCGTCTTCGCGCGGCGCGCGGAGCGCAGCTTGAAAGCCGTATTGCCACGCAACTGAGGATTGGCTACGATCCGCCGCAGACCTCTCGCTTGCCATGGGGATGGTTGTGTCCTTGCTTCGCACTTCGGATCCACGCGCGATGCCCCGTTTCTTCCTTGCCGACCCGACTCTCACTTCGGTGGCGGGCCATATGTGGGGTTACCTGCGATCGCTCGTGCGGCCGGTGGAGCAATTGGGCTTCCAACCGGTGTTACTCGGCAGTTGGAGAGCCGAAGCGGCATTACGCGAGAAGTACGGAGTTGCGCCGGTATTCGAGTGCTGGTTCGACGCTCGCTACGGCGCTCATCAGGAAACGTTTCGCTATCATCGACAGTCAATCCGTTCGGACCTGAGGATCGTGTCGCGCGCCTATGACATCGACAATCGCGACGTGCTGTTGATCAACACGTTGCGGCAGTGGTCGCTTGCCGGGGTGGTGGATTGGCTCGAAGCGTTGCCGGAAGCTCGGCGTCCCTTAGTGGTACTGGTGCTGCATTTTACCGCGTTTTCCTATCCTGAGCGCGCCAGCGACATCCTGGAATTCTACCAGCAGGGCTTTGATCGCATCGAACGTAGCCCCGCCAGGAGTCGCATCTTGCTGATGGCGGACACGCAAGAGTTGGTTGATGAGTTTCAGCAAATCAACGACCGTTTGACGTACGTGCTGGCGCCGATCCCACACACCCAGCTTCGTCTGCCGGCCGCCGCGGCCCAGCGGCCTGTGAACCTGGGCTATGTCGGTGGAGTGAGAGAAAACAAGGGCTTCCATCTCCTCCCGCACCTGGTTCGACGCGTGACAGCGTCGGAGCATGCCGCCAACATGCACTTCCACGTCCACTCTTATGCTTGGGATCCATGGATTTTTTATCGTAAAACTCTGGCACAACTCGTCCACCCTCATGTGACACTGTATCCGGAGCCGTTGGACGACTCCGAGTACGAACGGCTGATGGCGAGGCTGGATGTGTTGGTGTTTCCCTACCTGCGGCAGGATTACCACGCCCAAACGTCCGGTCCTTTCTCCGAAGCCATGGGCCAGGGAAAGATCGTGGTGGCGCCGCGCGGGACGTGGTTGGCCAAGCAAATCGGCAAGTACGGCGGTGGAGCGGTGTTTAATCCTGGCGATGCCGTCGACCTGGCCAACCAGGTGTTGGCCGTGCTCTCGGCGCGCGACACCTACGTCGCCCAGGGGCCGGAACGCGCCAAGCGATGGTGCGAATTCCACAACCCAGAACATTTCCTGAGGCTCGTGATGGACCACGCGGCCGGAGCAAGTCTCGCGGCGTAACGAATGCAAAACGAATCGCAAAAACAAGCCACGATCGCCGTGCCGATCAGCAGCCTCGATGCTGCAAAATCTCCCACAGTTGCTTCCACCGCGCGCGCCGTCATGGAGCAATTAGGGCGCAACACATCGTTTAAGGTACTGGCGATTTCCGATCCGGTTTTCCATTACGGCGAGGTCATTTTCCAAGCTTGGGACTTGGCTCTCTGGTTGAGCGGCCATACGCGCAGCGGCGCGCAGCCGTCATCCGCGTCCCCCGAGGGGCTGGTCGAGTCGAGCGGCGTCGAGGGGGGCTGGGGCGAGGTGTCGAAGCGTCTGTTGGGTCGCGTTGGACTGCGGCGCCCGGCGAAACGCATATACGAAGTAATTCGTCCTGCCGCGTCGGCCGCTAAGCGCGCTGCGAAAACAATCGCGGACCTGGGGCTCCGCCGCTCCGCGCAGCGGGCGTGGCGAGTCGTTCGAGGTGGCGGGACCAAGGCGCATTTCCCTCCACCGTTCCGCGTTCGTCGCCACCCCGACGAACACCCGGGGCCTGAACGCTGCGCCGAACACACCTCCACGTTCATCTCGATGCGCGATCTTGACGGCCTGATCAGCTTCAACTGCTACGATGCCATTTGGGACTGGCCGACCGAGTTCTACGAATGCAGGCTGATTGGCTTCTTCCATGACGCGATCCCACTGCGCGTCGCCGACATTCCAGATACTGACCGCGGCCTCTTTTTTTGCTCGGTCGCCAAAATGGTGAGCCGCGCCCATTGCATCGCCTGCGACTCGGCCTCCGCGCAAAGTGACCTGCACACTTTTTTTTCATGTGCGCAGCCCAGGACGTGCATCGTTTATCCCGGTCACGATCTTGGTCGCTTCGCGCCAGACGAGTCTCCTCAATCGCACAGCGAAACGACCTCGAGGCGGGTGCCATCGAAAAACGACCAGCAGCGGACCATTGCCGTGCTGCTCGAGTCGGAGCCGCGCAAAAACCGGGCCGGAGCACTGCGTGCGTGCCGGCACCTGGCCGCCCTCCGGCCGGACGAGCGAATCACGCTCATGTTGATCGGACGGACACCAGCCCCAGACCCCTATGCCTGGTTGGAGCGTGAGGCGTCCCGGTACGTCGAAGTGATCCGTCTGGGCGACGTCGCGTGCGACCGCCTCGGCGACGTGCTGCGATCGTGCGATGTCTTCGTTTACCCTTCGTTGTGGGAGGGCTCCGCCACGCCGATCTTGGAAGCGATGACGGCCGGCGTGCCCGTCGTCTGCGCCGAGAACTCCGCGCTCACCGAACTGGGGGGCGCTCATGTGTTTTATTGCGATCCCTACGATCCGGCTTCGATCGCGGCGGCCGCGTCGCGCGCTTTGTCGCTCGACGACCAGCAGCGCGAGCGCTGGCTATCCGAGGCCCGACACTGGGCTGGGCAGTTCACCTGGGAACGCACGGCGGAACACCTGGTCAAGTTGATTCACGAGCGGGCCGCGTTGGCGCGGCCGGCGACTTCCTGGGCGCCGCCGCGGTCCGCGCCGGCACCAAGCCACGCTGCCTGAGGAATTCCTATGCTTCGCAGAACGCTGAAGGGTGCGGCACGCCTCGCCAACCGGCTGTTGCACCTGCGAGACTATCACGTCACCCGGCACTCCCACCTCCGCGAGCTCGAACGGATCGTGCGAGATTGCCAGCACGAAATCGAAAGCCACCAGGCGATGCAACTGGCGGCTGAGAACGACGCGGCGTGGCTGCGGCGCGAGCTGGCGCGGATCCGATGCCAAGAGCGGGAGGCCACTGCGGCGGCAGATGACCTGGCGCGGGTGGAGCGCATCGCCGCCGACGACGCCCAGCACCGTTCCTCGGCGGCTGCTTGTTTGCGCAGTGCGGCCTGAATGGCCGCCGTGGCGTTACCATTGGGGGAGCCGACCTTGACTCGCCAGTTCATTATCGTGAACCATGCCCGCCGCGACCTGAGCGGGCACCATTTCCATGCCGCGCTTCCGGTCGCCCAATCACTGCGCGAAGCAGGCTGGCGCCCGGTTATGGCGACCCACGTCGATTGCCGGCCCGGCGAGGTCCCCGTTTGGCTCGAAGTCCATCCGGTCTTCTGCACCGACCACGCGATGATGGAGCCCGTGGCAGAGCCGCCCGACCTGGCGGGAGCGCAGATCGATCCCTATGCGCGGGCCGCCGTCTCGATCGCCTCCGTTCGCAGCGGCCGGGCAAGCGTGCGCGAATTCCTCGCCGGCCGGTTTGCGTCAATCGCACCTGCGCCGTCGGCCGCCGTCCAAGGCCGGCGTGTTTCTTCCAGGCTCCATGATTGCGGACGATGGTTCTACCACAAGGCGATTTGGGCCTCGCGGCGCGGCGCCTTCTACCTGTCGCCGCCTTTTCTTTATAAAGGATGTCGCTTCATGGTCGGCGCGGCGGCGCGGCATTGCGTGCCCCCATTGTTCAAACGCGAGCACCATCAGCGGCTGCGAACGCGCATCGGCCCGATCACCGCCAAGCTGCGGCTCATCTGCAAGGGGCTCAATTTCGAAGGCGGCGGCCCAGCCGTCTTGGCCGGACTGGGGCACCCCGTGGAGCGACCTTTGATCGAGCTCGCCCTCGGCGAATTGGCTCCCTTGGGCTCGACTTTGGAAATCGAGCACGCTTTGCTGTTCAAACGCGACCTGGAGCGGCTACTGGCGATCACGGGCGCGGACGCCGACGACCACGTGCTAATGCCGAGTGCCCTTGCGCGCGAATTGCTCGCCGTTCACCTGGTCGCGCGGCGCTTGGGCGAAAGACGATGCCCGACGTTCCATTTGCAGTTCCGCGATTCCGTTTTCGGCCGTGAGCCCGAGGCACGCAAGCTCGAACGCTCGTCCTTTGCCGGCGTGGTTCAAGCCTGGTTCTCCTTGCACGCGCGGTGGGGACCATCGAACCGGATGCGTTTATATGCCGGCACAGACCAGCGGTGCGACGACCTCAAGCGGTTGTCCGGCCTGAGTTTCGAGGTGTTGCCGGCACCGTTTCGGGGCGGCGCGGCGGAGGACTGTCTTGGCAACGAAAGGTCCGGCAGCTCATGATGCGCGTTACGTACTACTATCCTTGGGGTTACTTCCATCCGATCCGTTCCGGAGCGGCGACCCTGGCCGCGCGCCATCTGGAGTACTTTCGCAGCCGCGGTATGCGGGTGCGCGTGTTGCTCTGCGGCGACCACCCGCGCGCCGGCCGGCGTGACTTCGAGCGGCATTATTCCTGGCTTGAAGATCTCGGCGTGCTGGACATCCGGCGTCATCCGTCGATCGCTTCCCGCTTCGATCGCTTCACGTTCGCGGACTGCCTCGCGGGGCACACCGCGCTGGGCGACTTGCCCCAGTGCCGCGATTTTCTCTCGCAGGACACGGACTTGGTCTTCCTGAACTACGTTTTCGCGTCGCCCTTCCTCGACTTGGTCCCGCCGGCCGCCAAGCGAGTGCTGGAAACCATCGACGTGCTATCCAAGCAATTCGCGCTGCGCGCGGGCGGCCCCGCGCTGCTCGGCCATAATCTGCGCGTCGAGTTCGACTTGTACGAGCTCTACGATCAAGTGATGATGATCAGCCAGGAGGAGTACGAGTTGGCGCGAGCGCGTTCGGGGGCCCGAGTCGCGTACCTGGCCCGGGCCGTCGACACGGTTTCCGCCGGTAGCCGGCTGGAGGACACGGCCGATGATTTGTTCGACCTTTTGTTCGTGGGCAGCGACCATCCTCCCAATTCGGAAGCGATCGCCTGGTTCTACGAACACGTCTTCCGGCCGCGGCTGAAGCGAATCGGCTTGCGCTGGGCCATCGCCGGCTCGGTCTGCAATCATCTCTCGCTGTCCGACCCCTGCGTCGAGCTCTTGGGCAGTGTGGACGATCTCGATGCGGTGTACCGCAGGTCTAAGGTCGTCGTGGTCCCGTTATTGAGCGGCACTGGCATTTCCATCAAGACCTTGGAAGCCTTAGGACGAGGCAAGCCCGTGGTGGCCACTCCCGTTGGCCTGCGCGGTTTGTCCGACGTCGGCGACTGCGTCGTCGCGATGCCGTTCGAGGAGCAACCGGAAAAAGTCGCGCGGTGCATTCGCGAGTTGTGCGCCTCGCAGTCGCTGCGCGAGCAGTACGGCCGCCGGGGTCTCGAATACATCCGCCGCAATTTCAGCCGCGAAGGCTACGAACGTCGCATGGATGAACTACTGGCGGCGGTGACAGGGGAGCCGCTGGCGGCCGCACCCTCGACGCCCCAACTCCAGTCCTCGGCGGCGTGATGGACCCGGTCGCCCCGGTCTGACGCCTTTCGCTCCGCGAAAGGCGACATTACAGGCAAGTGCTAGCCATCTTTGTCCCGCCGAAGGCGGGATGGGGCCGGGGGTTCGCCTCGCCGCAAATCCGCCTTGTTCCAAATTGCTCGATCTACTACGATCTGCCCGCCACCGGAGGGGCGGAGCGATCCCCCTGTGGCGAGTCAGCCACGCTTCGCGCTGGCGAATGTAAAGATAGCAGGCACACTCCGTGTGCCGTAGCCGCGCCTGCAAGAGGCGCTTCGGCGACAGGTTACGGCACACGGAGTGTGCCTACTACGTTGGCGGAAGTGAAGGTGAATCGACCATGAACTGCCGCGTCTGCGACTCGACACGCTTGGATCCGGCCATCGACCTGGGCGTGCAGCCCTGGTGCAACCATTTCTTACGCGCCGAGGAAGTCGGCCGCGAGCCGCTGTACCCATTGCGCGTCGTGTTATGCCGCGACTGCGCCACCGCGCAGCTCGACTTCACCGTCAAGAAGGAGATCATGTTTGGCGACCACACGTACCTGTCGGGCGTGACACGGTCGCTCGGCGAGCACTTCCGCCGCATCGCCCAGGAGGTCGACGAGCGCTTCGTCGGCCCGCGTCGGGGGAAGGCGGTGCTCGACGTCGGTTCCAACGACGGCACCCAACTCAAGCAGTTCCGTGAACTGGGTTACGACGTGCTGGGGGTCGAGTCGTCGAAAAGCACCGCCAAGCTCGCGAACGAGGCGGGAATCGCCACGCTCAACGAGTTCTTCAACCTCGACGTCGCCCGCCGCCTGGACCGCAAATTCGACGTGATCAACGCCGCCGGCGTGTTCTTCCACCTCGAAGAGTTGCACTCGGTGACCGACGGCATCCGCGAGTGCCTCGCCGACGACGGCGTGTTCGTCGTGCAATTCCTGTACATGAAGCGGATCGTCGAGAACCTGGCCTTCGACCAGATCTACCACGAACACCTCTTGTACTACAATCTGGCGACGATCGAAGTGCTCTTGAATCGGCACGGCTTGTCGATGTTCGATGCCTACCTGGCGCCGATCCACGGCGGCTCGATCATCGGTTTCGTAACGCACGCCGGGTCACGCCCGAAAAGCCGGCGGCTTGCCGAGCTCCGCGCCGCCGAAGACGAAGACCAGGCCAATGAGCTGGCCACGTACCACGAATTCGGCCGCCGCATCCAAGGGATGAAGGCCGAGAACCTGGCCTACCTCGACGACGCCAAGCGGCTGGGCAAGACGATTTTCGGCATGGGCGCGCCGGTCAAAGGGAACACGCTCTTGAACTATTTCGGTATCGGCCGACAGTATCTCGATTGCCTCGTCGAGAAGAACGAGTTGCGGCGCGGGCTGTTCTCGCCCGGCCGGCACGTGCCCGTGGTCATCGAGCGCGAGATCGCCGCCCCACCCGACGTCTATTACGTGCTGGCCTGGAACTTCAAACAGGAAATCCTGGCCAACAACCAGGACCTCGTCGAACGCGGGGTCGAGTTTTACTTTCCGGTCAATCCCAAGGAAGTCTGCGTATGAAGATCCTGGTCACCGGAGCGACCGGCTTCCTGGGCACCGCCTTGTGCGCGCGGCTGCGCGCCGACGGGCACGACGTGACGGGGCTGGGAAGCCGGCAATGCGACCTGACACGCCAAGGGGCGCTGGGCCCCTGGGACGACTGCCGGTTCGAACGCATCTACCACCTGGCCGCCTGGACCCAGGCCGGCGACTTCTGCATTCATCATCCGGCCGAGCAGTGGATCAAGAACCAACAGATCAACACCCAGGTGCTCGCCTGGTGGCAAGCGCACCAACCCCGAGCCAAGCTGATCGCGATGGGCACGAGCTGCGCCTATTCGCCCGGCAACGAATTGGTCGAGAAGAACTATCTCGACGGCCCGCCCATCGAGAGCTTGTTTACCTATGCGATGACCAAACGGATGCTTTACGTCGGCCTGCAGGCCTTAGCCAAGCAGTTCGGCCTCAGGTACCTCTGCCTCGTGCCCTCGACGCTCTACGGTCCCGGATATCACACCGACGGCCGGCAGATGCACTTCATCTTCGACCTGATTCGCAAAATTCTGCGCGGCAAACTGCTGGACGAGCCGGTCGTGCTCTGGGGCGACGGTCACCAGTCGCGCGAGTTGGTGTTCATCGATGACTTCGTCGACGCGGCGGTGCGGCTGACGGAGCGCGCCGACGACGAGCTGATCAATGTGGGGGCGGGCGCGGAGTACCCGATCCGTCATTTCGCCGAGTTGATCTGCCGGCACGTCGGGTACGACTTCGGAAGTATCCAATTTGATGCGTCGCGCTACGTCGGCGCGAGGTCGAAATGCCTGGACGTCCGCAAGCTCGATCGGTACTTGCCCGGTTTCGCGCGGACGCCTCTCGAAACGGGCCTGGCGAAGACGGTCGATTGGTTCCACGAGCACGCTCTTGAGGCGCAGGCATCCCGCCTGCCACAGGCAGCCAGGGCGGCCGCATCACAGGTTACAACATCCTCGTTGTCGAAGGGCGCCGCCTAACTCACCATGCCCCGCTTCGTATTGCTCGACCCGTCGCTCGTGGACTTCGCGGGGCACCACTATGAGTATGCGCGGCATGTGCTCGGTGCGGCAAGTCAAGCCGGGTACCGACCATGTCTTGTGGCCAACCGCGAGTTCGCGCTACGCGATGAGACGCCGTGGCCGATTGCCGCGGACTACAAGTACGGTTACTGGTTTCACCAGGGAGCGCCCGCCTGGCAACGCTGGATTCACGCCTGTGGGGCGGGTTCAAAAACTACCATTGACCGTACTCTGGTATGGCCCCTTGGGAACCTGCCCCACAAGGAGGTTGGAAACCTGCCCCACGATCCAGCCTGGGTCCGCCTGGCCAAGAGCGCACACGCCGCGCTTCGGCGTCGGCAGTTCATTCGCGACACACGCCGCGCGCTGGCGCGGCTCGACGTCACCGCGGAAGACGTGATCTTCGCACCGTCGCTTTCGCCCGTCGAGCTGGCGGGTATCCACCAACTCCTGCGAACGACGCCAAAGTGGGCGGCAGCCACATGGCACCTGCTCTTACGGCGCGATGTGCCCTCCGGACACCGGCTCGACGCGCTTCGCCGGTCCGTAGCCGGCCTCGTCGGATTGCGTGCTCCCGCCAGGGTGCGTTTCTGGACCGACAGCCCAGATCTCACCGGCGCGTACCAACGGGCCACCAATTGCCACTTCGGCACACTCCCCATTCCTCACACCTGGGAGGCGCCGCGCGCCGGTTCGCGCTGCGTCGATGATTGTCAGGTCGTCTATCTCGGCGATGCACGGTGTGAAAAGGGGTTCCACCACTTGCCGGCCATCGTGACGGCCTTGACCGACGGCGCGGACGGTCGCCGGCGGTTTGCGTTCCGGTTCCAGTCACACACGACATTGCCGATCGCCGAAACCGAGGTACTGGCCGCGCGAGCCCAACTGGCTGACTCTACAAATCGAGGTGTTACGCTCATCGAGCAGCCTCTTGAATCGCGTGCCTATCGCGAGCTGCTGGCCGCGAGTCACGTGACATTGCTACCTTACGATGCAGCGGCTTACGCGGCACGGAGCTCAGGCGTTTTCGCCGAGTCGCTGGCTGCTGGTGTGCCCGTGGTCGTTCCCGCGGACACCTGGATGGCCCGCGAGCTGCCCGCGGGGGCCGGCCGAGTCTACCGCCGCTTGACGGAAGTGCCGGCGCTGGTTCGCGAGCTCGCGGCAGACCGCGAGCGGGAGACGAACACGAATGAAACTTGGTCCGTGGCATGGCGCAAACGCCACAATGCGGCCCGCCTGGTGACGTTACTACGAGGAGTAGCCGCATGAACCGATTCAAAAGCGCGGAGCACGGAAGGTGGAGCGCGGAGCGGCAAAGAGGACGCGGTGACGTCCTCCTCCCCTCCTCCCCTCCTCCCCTCCTCCCCTCTTCCTGCCCGACCCGCGCGCGGCGTTCCGCCGCAATCATCCTCGCCGGCGGCAGGGGCACGCGGCTCGGCGCGCTCTACCCCCATTTGCCCAAGCCCATGGTGCCCGCGGCCGGCAAGCCGTTCATCGAGTGGGTGCTACGACACCTCGCGTCCCAGGGGCTGCGGCGCGCGATCGTCTCGATTGGGCACCTGGCCGAAGTCATCGAATGCTATCTGGAACAGCGGCCGAGCGGCGGGCTCGAAGTCAGCTCCGTCCGAGAGCCGGTGCCATTGGGAACCGCCGGCAGTGCGCGGCTGGCGGCCCAGGCCGCTGGTGACGTCGACGAATTCGTCGTGGCAAACGGCGATTCGCTCGTGCTTGCCGACCTGCGCGGCGGATGGTTGTTGTTGCACCGTGATGACGTCGACGGTGTGGTGGTGGGCGTGCAAGTCGACGACGCGGCGCGTTACGGCACGCTCGACGTTGGTTCCGGCGGCCGCCTTACGGGCTTTCGCGAGAAACGGCCGGGACGTTCGAGTAACGCCGGGAGCCTGATCAACGCCGGAGTCTATTTCCTCAAGCGCCCGCTCCTCGACGCCCTTCCGGCCGACCAGCCGTTGAGTCTGGAAACCGACGCTTTTCCGGCTTGGCTGGCCGGCCAGGCAAGACTGTACGTGCTCCCCGTTAAAGGACCGTTTCTCGACATCGGCACACCCGAAAGCGTGTGCGAGGCCGCGCGGTTCATTCAAGAAAACTTCGATGGAGAGTCATTTGTCGTTAGTTGAGGAGTGTCAGTTGTCAATAGTCAGTTGTTGAAGAACTCGACGGCAAAGCTCTCATCGGATAACCAATGACCAGTACCGTAGGGTGGGCACCGCCCACCAACCCAACTGATGAAAGGCGACTTGTCGCCTGAGGCCCGTGCTTTGAGACAGGGCCGCGGAGCGGCCGAAGAAGCGTTCCCACGCGGAGCGTGGGAACGAGTTATTTCATCCTTGATCCTTCACTCGACCATGATCATCAGCAAAACGCCGTGCAGGGTCAGCTTTTTCGGCGGCGGCACCGATTATCCTGAGCACTTCACAAAGCACGGCGGGGCCGTGCTTGGCACGGCGATCGACAAAGCCAACTACCTGGCGGCAACGCATTTCTACTCGCACCTGTTCGATTATTCGATTCGCCTGGCCTATCGCCAGGTCGAGTGCGTGACCAGCATTGAAGCGATCCAGCACGCCCCGGTGCGCGAGTGCCTGCGGTGGACGGGGATCACCAAGGACATTGAAATCGATTGCATGGCCGAGCTTCCCTCGTCCGTGGGCTTGGGCACATCGTCGAGTTTCGTCGTGGGTCTCTTGAACACGCTTTACGCCTTTCAGGGGCGAATGGTCCATCCCCTCGAGTTAGCCTACAGGGCGATCGAAATGGAGCGCGACGTGTTAGGCGAATCGGTCGGCTGCCAGGACCAAACGTTCGCCGCGATGGGCGGCTTCAACCTGATCGAGTTCCGCACGACCAGCGATATCGTGGTCCACCGCGTGCCGCTGTCCACAGAACGGCTGCGGGAATTCGAAGAGCACTTGCTCTTGGTCTACACGGGCATTCGCCGCCGGGCCAGCAATGTCGCCTCGAAACAAATCAGCAAGATCGGCCAAAACTCCTCGCGGTTGAAACAGATGCGGCGGCTCGTCGATGAAGGCTACGATGCGTTGGCCAGCGGCGGGAGTCTGGCCCGGTTCGGCTCGCTCTTGCACGATGGATGGGTGGTCAAAAACTCACTTTGCGACTCGGTTTCCAACGACCAGATCGACGCGACGTACCGCCGAGGTCTGGAGGCCGGGGCGCTGGGCGGGAAGCTGCTGGGGGCGGGCGGCGGCGGCTTTATCCTGCTTTTCGTACCACCGGAACGGCGCGGGGCGGTGACGAGGGCCTTGGGCCACCTCGAGACGATTCCCATTCAGGTCAATGCCCAGGGCACGCAGATCATCCACAACTCCTTGGCGGCCGCGACCGAGCACGGCATCCGCCGGACGCTGGCCAGGTACGCGGTGTGAACGTGGGGCAGGTTTCCAAGGG
>Ga0307374_10009511_pt1 | contig 14305 bp, 12 predicted proteins | sample OX3MG_FD_202532 | JGI IMG/M metagenome (GOLD analysis project Ga0307374, IMG submission 202532) | Soil microbial communities from Risofladan, Vaasa, Finland - OX-3 | ecosystem: Environmental > Terrestrial > Soil > Coastal area > Acid sulfate soil | place: Finland: Risofladan, Vaasa | collected... | reverse complement strand
CAAGACCTCCGCCTCACAGATTTCCAATCCTCGGAGCTCGGATCACTGCGCTCTCATCTCTGCCCCATCCACCAACCAAGATCGAGAACTCAGCTCAAAGGCAGCTAACAAGCCGAACACTCAAACCCCCGCCAATTGGCCACTTCTACGAATTCTTGTGCAGAGCCAGAAAATCTACCCTTCTTCCCAGTGTCCATCCGAGGGACACGATGGAAAATTCTGGCGTCACTCGCCGGAGCGAGGATGCTCGGGTTCCCAGTGGGATTTGGCCTCATCGGCCTGTTCGAGTTGCGATTTAGGGTGAAAGAAGTAAGCGTCGTTCGGAGGCCGTCTTGTCACTTGCCATTGACTATGCTGCGTGAGTTGATTCAGCAGGTTGATCAGCAGGGAGGTTCCAGGGCAGCAATTCCGCGATGCGGTTAATCGGATGGTCAGCGATGCGCGAGAGCACTTCGCGCAAGTACGTTTCAGGATCGACGCCATTGAGTTTTGCGGTACCAATCAAGCTGTAGATTGCGGCGGCGCTTTCACCGCCCCGGTCCGATCCTGCAAACAAGTAATTCTTCCGGCCCAGTGCAACTACGCGCAACGCGCGCTCGGCGGCGTTATTGTCCATCTCCAGATGGCCGTCGTCCACATAACGGAGCAGCGCGTCCCAGCGTCCCAGGGCGTAACGCACGGCTTGGGCCGTGTCCGATTTCTTCGACAGCTTGACCAGAGTTTCTTCCAGCCACTGCTTCAGCGACTCCTGCAGCGGACGGCTGCGCTCCTGGCGCACGCGGCGACGTTCCTCGGGCTGCCATCCGCGAATGTCTCCTTCGATGGCATAGAGTTCCCCGATGCGGCGCAGCGCTTCCTGCGCCACCGGAGAACGGTGCGCGACGTGAAGATCGTAAAACTTTCTGCGCACATGCGCCCAGCACGCGGCTTCCTGAATGCGTCCGGTTTGGTAGAGTCGGTCGAACCCCGCGTACCCATCGGCCTGCGGCGTGCCCCGGAAGTTGCTCAAGTGCTCCTCGGAATGCTCGCCCTTGCGATCTGGCGTGTAGGCGAACCACACTGCCGGAGGAGTGGCATCTCCCGCTGGCCGATCGTCACGCACATAGGTCCACAGCCGGCCCAGCTTGGTTTTTCCCAGCCCCGGCGCCAGCACCGGAACCGGCGTGTCATCGGCATGCAGTTTCGTCGCGCTCATCGCGTGACGCCGCAGCGCTTCCACCAGCGGCTGAAGTAGCCCGCTGGCGCTGCCCACCCAATCCGCCAGCGTCGCGCGATCCAGTTCCACGCCTTCTCGCTCGTAAATTTCTTCCTGCCGATACAACGGCAAATGATCGCAATATTTGGACACCAGCACGTGCGCCAGAAGTCCCGGACCCGCCATCCCGCGCGCAATCGGACGGCTCGGCGCTTCGGCTTGCACGATCTTGTCGCAGCGCCCACAGGCCAGTTTCGACCGCACCTGCCGAATCACTTTGAAGCTAGCCGGAACCCACTCCAGCATCTCCGAAACGTCTTCGCCGAGGTGCTTTAGCTCGCCGCCGCGGTCCGGACACGCCGCTTGCTTCGGCAGAATCTTCCGCGTCTCGCGCGGCAAGTGTTCCGGCAGCGGACGCCGCACGGGCTTCGTCGCCCGATGCGCGACAGGAGTGCAAGTAGCCGGTGCTGACGAAGACTCTGCGCTTTCCGCCCGGCTCGCTTCCAGTTCGTCCAGCCGCAACTGCAACTGCTCGATCTGCCGTTCCACCCTCTCCGATTTGCGCCCGAACTGCATCCGCCGCAGCTTGGCGATCAGCAGTTTCAACTGCTCGATCTCCGCATCGCGCGAAGCCAGCTGCTCGCGCTGAAGAAAAATCTCTTCCTCTTGCGCGCTAAGCCGTTCGTGCTGGGAGAGAATGAGGGTTCGTAGTGCGGCGGCATCGAGCGTGTTCAGATCAGGAAGGGCCGCACGCAGTGTCATCGTGCGCGCAGTATGCCAGAACTTTTTTTGCGCGCAAGAAAAATGTGCACGAAAAATAAAAATCATCGAAGAAAATTGTGCAATCGAAAAACGATCTCGCTCACACCGCCATCTGCGGCGCGTAGCTGCGCACCGGATGACGCCAGTCGATCCCTTCCAACAACATCCAGAGCTGCGCCGGCGTCAGCGAAACCGTTCCACTGGCCGCTTGCGGCCAAGTGAACCTTCCGCGCTCCAGCCGCTTGGCCAACAGGCACAGACCGTCGCCATCCCACCAGAGCATCTTCATCAGATCGCCGCGCCGCCCGCGAAACAGAAAAACCTGTCCCGAAAACGGGTTTTCCGCGAGCGCCGTCTGCACCATTCCCGCCAGCCCTACAAAACCGCGGCGCATGTCCGTCACGCCCGCCACGATCCAGATGCGCGTTCCTGCGGGCAGCCCGATCATGCGAGCAGCTTCTCCAGCACTACGCGCAGCGCCTCCGCGTCGACGCGTCCGGCGATCCGTAGTTTCCCTTTCGGGAGCTCTACGTGAAGCATGCCGCAGGGTGTTCGGCGGTTAGCCCTGCGGGTGCATCGCGCTGCTTGCTTTACCACCGCGCCCGTCACACGAACCGGGAGCAGACTCGGCGTTTGGCTCTCCTTCCACTCCAGCCGCCCTTGCCGATAGAGCTGACGCCAGCCAAACACTTGGTTGGCGTTCACGCCATGCGCTCGCGCCACGCGGGCGACCGAAGCGCCAGGCACCAGCGTCTCCTCGACGATCCGTCGCTTCTCCTCCACCGTGCGAAACCGCCGCTTCGACTCCCTGCCCTTCACTTCTACCTAAATCCGGCGCTTAACCGGCCAATAGTCAGACTTTGACCGCTCTTGATTTTTTCTTCCCGCTTCCGATTTACTTGCCTTAGTTTTTGAACTCATTTTTTCTATAGCCTTTCCCTTTTTCTTCCCGCTCTTTTTCTTCGCTGCCCCCCTCGATCGGCTTCTCCTCAAGATGTTCGCCGGAGGAAGAAATCGCATGCCCTCGAGGCGGAGATGTCCTTTCTGTCGTCGCTGGTTTTGTCCCGATCCACGGCTCAACCAACGGCAAGAGACCTGTGGTCGGCCCGACTGTCGCCGCCAGCAGAAGCGGAAGGCCAATCAGGAATGGCGAATCAAGAACCCAGATTATTTCCGCGGTGTCTATGCGCAGCAAAAGGAAAAATACGGGACACGCGCCGAATACATGCGCCACTATCGCCAGCAGCATCCCGACTACGCGCAGCGCAACGCAGCTTACGTTCGCAAATGGCGTAAGCAGCTGAGACCTGCGCCGGTAAGTTCCACAAGCCCTGATCTGCGCGTAACGATCGAGTCCGAAAAAACTTCTGTCCGCATTGTCCAGGTAAGTCACACAAGCCGCGATATCGTCGTAACCCTTGAGACGTCATAGGGTTGCGCGAAAGTATCGCGGCACGCCCCAGGTAAGTTGCACAAGATCCGATGGTTTTTCCCAACTTTCTCGCCCTACTTTACCTGGCGAGGAACGAACATGCCGAAGTCCCGACCTCAACCACCCCGACCCGATCGCCGACGGTCCATCCGCGGTTCCTTCAGCTGGATCGATCACCGCTTCCTGCGCGAAGGATTCGACCAGGGCCTCGCGCGCCTGGAAAAACTTCTGTATTTCGTCCTTGTGGCCGTCTCCAACCAGGATGGCGTCAGCTTTTACTCCGACGCTCGTCTGGCGGAGTTGTTGGACGTCCGTTTTCCCCACGAACTGGACGGGGCCCGCCGGGAATTGGTGGCCCGGGACCTGATCGCCTATGAAGGCGGAATCTACCAAGTGCTGGATCTGCCCACCTGCTCTCCCAGGAAAGCGCGCGACTGTTCTCCACCGCTTCCCGACCACGCTTTGCATTCGAGTTCTTCTCTCCCACGAGTTCGCAGCACCGCAATGCGAGACGCAGCCTCCGATCTGGAGAGTGCCAAGCAATTGCTGAAACGGTGGGGCTGGGAGCGCACATGAAATTCTCCGTGATCTATCAGCCCGCCGTGCCCGCCAGCGCTTCCCCATACCGTGTGTGCCACGAGAAGGGAGGAGAGGTTAAGTGGGCGAATACTTTCCTGGACGCTCAACGCCTCCGCCAACTTTCTCTCCGTTCGCTTCGCATCTACGCCTACGACCTGCTCGATTTCGCGCGCTGGTTCCAACCGCAGCACCGGCGGCTCACCGAAATCACTGAGTCCACGCTCGTCGACTATGTCCGCCATCAACTCGAACAGGGTCCTAAGCCTACACCGCAGACCGTGAATCATCGCCTGGGCACCGTGCGCTGCTGCTACCGCTTCCACACGGGACAAGAGATCCCCACTGGCAAGGAGCATTTCCAGCGCCGCTATACCAAACGCTCCCCGCTCGGCTACGGCCGGCCCCGCCCGGCTATTGCCCGGGGCCTGCGCCTCCGCCAAGAGCGGCGGGTGATCGTGCCGCTCTCGTCCGAAGAGGTCGCCAAGTTTTGGGAAAGCTTCCACACTTATCGCGATCTGGCCCTGGTGGGCCTGATGCTCCTCGATGGTTTGCGTTCCTGCGAGGTCTTGGCTCTTCAACTCGAAGATGTGCAACTCGCCGACGGACAGATGCGCGTCCATGGCAAAGGAAACAAGAAACGCGTCGTCCCGCTGCCTCCGGATATCCTCGAGGTCATCGGACACTATCTGCGCCTGGAACGTCCACTGACCAACGCGCCCGTGTTGTTCGTCTCTCTCAAGGGTCGCCGGCGCGGACAGCCCATGACTGCCGCCGGGCTCCGCTCGCTGTTCCGCCATCACCGGGTATTGAGCCAGGTTCGTCAGGCCAACCCCCACCGCCTGCGGCACACGTGTGGAGCAGACATGGTGCGAGCCGGGATGTCTTTGCCCGCCCTGCAACGGCTGATGGGTCACTCGCGAATCGCGACCACCATGCTGTACGTCGAACTCTCGCCGCAGGACATCTGGCGGGAATACGTCCAGGCCATCGAGAAGCGCAAGAAGCTGGGATTGGAGCACCTCTCATGAAGTCCTCCCGTCCAACTCTCGAACAGCTCTTGGAAGCGCAGATCCAAACGCTCGCCCTCTCCCAGCGGCCGGGCACGGTGGAACAATATCGATCCACCGCGCGCCGCTTTCTTGCCTATCTCCGTACCGCCTTCCCTCGGGTTCGCCGACCCTCGCAGCTCCGCCGCGATCCCCATCTCGTCGGTTGGTTCCGCTCACTGGTGGAACAAGAACCGCCCTTGTGCAACCAAACCCGCATCCTCCATCTCGTTCGTCTCCGACGGTTGCTGGACGATCTGGCCGCCAACGGTCATCCCCTTCCGCCTGACCTCATTCGTCGCGAAGACTTCCCCCAAAGACCTCGCTATCTGCCCCGTCCCCTTTCTCTGCCCGAAGATGAACTCCTGCAGCAGGAACTGCACCGCATCGATGATCTCTACGCCAATGCCCTCCTGCTCATCCGCGCCACTGGAATCCGCCGCGGCGAATGCAGCGATCTGCGCTGGGACTGTCTGCGGCAACTGAGCCCTGACCAATGGGCCCTTCAGGTTCCTCTCGGCAAACTGCACACGGAACGCTTGGTGCCGGCCGGTAGTGAGGTGCAGCGGATCGTGGAGCGGATCCTTACCTTGCGCAGTTCGGTCCCTGCCGCACGACTCGCTAACTCGCAAGGTTTCTTGCTGCCACGGTGTGGTGGTGTGCGGCATGCTCTCCGGAAAGCTCTCGAGTCGGCGTTAGTCCAGGCCGCCCAGCGCGCCGGTTGCTCCAGCCATGTGACACCCCACCGGCTTCGACATTCGTTTGCGACGGAGATGTTGCGACTGGGAGTCAGCCTACCGGTGCTGATGCAGTTGCTCGGCCACAAAGATATCCGTATGACCCTGCGCTACTGCGAAGTCACCCAGCAGGACTTGCAGCGCGAATTCCATCAGGCCCGCCAGAATGCCGTGCATCCCCATCGCCTACCGAGGATCTCCCTGCCCCAAGAGATCGAGAGCGCCGACCTTCCAGGCATTCATAAGGCGCTAGCGGCGACCCGCCACCTCCTGGAAATGTATCGCCGTCACCGTCAGCTGAGCGACGAGAGAACAAAGCGCAGGCTGCAGCGCCTGGACCGACGCCTCTTGGCGGTTGCTTCACAACTGGATCGGATCGCCACCACCGAAAACTGACGAAAGATTGGCCAGTTAACCGGCGCATTCTGACCTCTCAAAATGGATCGAAGGTCACGCCGCGCCGGTGCTTTATTCCTTGCCCAGAAGTGTCCACTTCTCGCCTCGTGGACACTAAAAAAGTGTCCACCAAGGCCATCATCTCTACCTTGCCCTACCTTGTCGAGACGGCCTTCGGATGACGCTTACTGAAAGAATACAATATGACAACCAGATTCGATTGCGCCCACGCGGCAAGAGTCCAGCATTCACGTATTCCGCTTGTCCGGATCTGTCGAGGAGGTTGTGAGTAATCATGATTCCTACTCCGACTAGAACTCAAATTAGGACAGCACCGTCGCCGGCGCTGGTGTGTCCCACGCCCTAGGATTTTGTTGGACACCGAATTGTGATGAATTGAGTAAGAGATCATGAGGAGGTGTGCATGAGCAAGGAGAGATAACCGGCTTCGGGAACCACGGAGGGGAGCCCGGAGTGGCTCCCGAGGAGCGGCGTGATGGCCGGGGCCGTTGGTCGGTGAAACACAAGTTCGCAGCATAGGGACCTCCCCACGCTCTAGCCGCATTGGAAGGTCTACATCAAATTACTGGCGCGTTTATTTGCGTATAGCGCGCGATCGGCAGACTCCAGCAGGTCGTCCATTGGCTCACCGGGTGTATACTCCTTCCACCCGCAGGAAAAGCTAACGGGAATCTTTTGGCTGTCCACGCTCACTTCCAGGGGACTCAGGCGGGCAAGCACGGTCTGCAATTGCCCCAGGGGACACTCGGGAAGCAGCACCAGAAACTCGTCACCACCCACGCGCATCGCGAAATCAGAGCCACGGATCGACCTGTTCAGGTGTTCAGCAAATTCCTTCAAAACCAAATCGCCCGTGGGATGGCCATAGCGGTCGTTGATCTGTTTGAAACCATTGAGGTCAAGCATCAATACGGTGAGCGGATAACCTTTGCGAGTGGAGCGGGCGACTTCGACCGCTAAGCGCTGCTTAGCGAACCGGCGGTTATAAAGTCCGGTGAGCGGGTCGGACAGTGCGAGTCTTCGGAATACCTCTGCATCGATTTGCCTTTCCGATAGCTGCCGGCGCAGGCGTTTGATCTGCACCTGCTGGTACAGCATGTAGACATTGAACAGCAGCACCAAAGCAACCAATCCGCGCACGGCCTGGCTGAGATTGAACTGGAAGAACTCGCCGCTGTTTCGTAAAAGCGAGGGGAGAGAGAAAGAAAGCACTGCTGCCGCTAACAGCGTAATGACGACGACGGAATGTCCCCAAAACCACCAGTCGCGCCGCTCGATTTGGCGCAGGCTGGCCCGAATCTCTTCGGCTTCGCTATCTAAATCATCGTTCTGCCAATCGTTCATAGCCAGTTGTTGTGAAACTGTGAGGAGACCTTCTCTGATTAAGCCTAAACCTTTACGCTTCTACGCCCGAACGATCCGCCGAGCTCCGGTTCAATCTCTTTCAAGATGAGTGGCAGCAAGAATTCCTGCATCTGCGCGCTTTCCTTGGCACCGAGGTTCTCGAGTTGAATTCCCATGCGATCTTCCCCCACCACACGCACAACGCGGCCTTTGGCGCGCAGTGGCGGTTTCCCACTTGCGAGCTGCAGACTGATGTCCGCGGGAGAGCCCTCAGGAAACACGCTGGCACTCCGCACCAGCAAGCCGTTTATGCTCACATCCTCCGTGCTGCCCTCCACTTTCTGGCCGCCCGACTCGACCAGCACTTTACAGCAAACCGCCACACGATGAAAGCGACGCCTCTCGTCTTGGATCTGGCAACGCGAGGCGCGAACTACCCGCAACACTCGCTGGCGGTCGACCGGCTTGAACAGGAAAAAATTGGCTCCCGCTGCGAATGCGCGCGCCAGCAATCCCCTGTCCTCTTCACCGGTGACCATGATAATAAGCGTTTTCTGGTTGAAGCCTGTTGCACGGATTTGCCGCGCCAGTTCGATCCCGTCCGGCGCCGGCATATTTACATCCAGGAAAATGGCATCGAATTTCTTCTGCTGTGAGCGCGTCGCAGCCTTGGCACTGTCGGTTAAGATGTCCGCCGCAATATCGACCGAACCCAAGATAGCTTGGATCAATTCGCACATGCCAGGATCATCGTCCACAATCAGGGCTTTTGTTTCCATGCTCATCTCCTCTTGAGCCCATTATGTATGTATGTGGCTCGCTCGGGAATTCCAACCGCGTTCACGGGCTGGGCTGCAATTTCGCAACGTGGTCGAGCCACCGCTCAAGCTGTTTACCAAGTAACTTGAAGTCGATGGGCTTCGAAGTACACGCATTGCAGCCGGCCTCAATGACCCGCTCGTGGTCCGTCACCATCGCATGCGCTGTCACGGCAATGACCGGGATATTCTGCAGTTTTGGCTCTCGTCGAATCCATGTGGCCAAGGACAGACCGTCTTCCGAGCCAAGTTGTACGTCGAGCAACACGGCGTGAGGCGGTTGATCCTTGAAAGCGGCAAAGGCTTGTTCCAGGTTCTCGGCGGCCAGTACTTCGAACCCTTCGGCTTCCAACCAGTCGCAAAGAAGTTCGCGGTTGGGCTGGTTATCTTCGACCACCAGAATGCGATGCTTCATGATTTCCCCGTGTGCGCGGGAGGCACCGCTCGCTGCAACTGCCTGATCAAGGCTTCCTGCCACCGTTCCTGCTTATGGAAAAGCGCTCCTGCATTCGTGAGGAGGTAATCTTTTTCCTCCGGAGTCAGGTCCTTGCTCGTCAGCACAAAGATGGGGAGATCGGTCGTGCGAGAATCGGCTCGCCAATCGGCAAGCAACTGGAATCCGCTCACCTCCGGCAAAATCAGGTCGAGGATTACAAGTTCGGGCAAGGAAGCTGCGACTTGGGCGCGGGCCTCGGCGCCATCGGCGGCCGTGCTCACGACATACCCATGCTTGGATAGCAATTCAGCGATGAACTCGCGTGTCGCATTATCATCATCCACCACCAAAATAGGCCGCACTTGTTCTCTGTGTCCACGATGCTTCAAGCAGTGTTTCACAGCGGCCAGTAGAACTTCCTTCGCCACGGGTTTCACGATGTATTCATCCGCGCCGAGCAATGCTCCTGTAGCTGGCCGATCGACGATCGAAACCACAATCACAGGAATCGTGGCCGTGCGGGGATGACTTTTCAAATTCGACAACAGCTCCCAACCGTTGACGGGCTTCATTACGATATCCAAGGTAATAGCGTCAGGTTGCAGATCGGCTGCCATCTCCACGGCGTGTCGTTGCCGGTCCCACAACACTACGTCGTAACCTGACGAGGCGAGCTGTGACTCGATGAGCCGAGCTGACGCCGAATCATCCTCGATGACGAGGATCCGCCCGGATCCACTCTTGTCGAGTGTCGTTTCCGTCTTGCGGATTCTTTCTTCCTGAAAGGTCGGGGCCATCGGCAGCGTAAAGTAAAAGCAACTCCCCGAGCCTGATTGGCTTTCAAGGCCCAGCTGACCGCCGTGCAATTCGACTAAACGCCGTGTGATGGCCAGGCCCAAGCCCGTCCCTTCCGGCGCTTTGTCTGGTTGCCGAAGTCGATAGAAAGCGTCGAAAATCCGCTGTTGCTCTCCCGGTGGAATGCCTGGTCCCGAGTCGCGAACCTCCACTCGCACAAACTCGCCGAGTTGCTGGGCGGCAAGTTCAATTTTGCCGCCTTCCGGTGTGAACTTGATAGCGTTCCCGAGCAGGTTCATCACTATTTGTTTGAACCGGGTGGCATCGGCCCGGACGCTTAGGTCCGGCGCGGCGTGCTGCACTAAACTTTGGGACTTTTTGTCGGCGAGAGGACGCAAGGCGTCCAAAACCTCCGCAAGGGAGGTGGTGATCGGCACGCTTTCGATCGCCAACTGAAGGTGCCCCGCCTCAATCCTGGAAAGGTCCAGAATGTCGTTGATCAACCGGAGAAGGTGCTTACCTCCGGTGTGAATGTGGGCCACGTAGCGCTGCTGGCGCTCGTTCAGCGGCCCGTAACGTTCTTCGCTTAGCAAGTCGGAGAAACCCAGGACCGCGTTCAGCGGAGTCCGCAGCTCGTGGCTCATTGTCGATAGGAATTGATCTTTGAACTTACTGGTGCGCTCCGCATCCTCCTTCGCGTGCAGAATGGCTTCCTGTGCCCGCCTGCGCTCGCTGACGTCTGCAACCGTGCCCATCATTTTCACCGGATCGCCCTTGTCGTTCCGGAAGACGCGGCCTTGGGCGGAGATCCAATGAATCGATTTGTCCGGCCAGACGATCCGGCATTCCATGTGGAAATCGCCGGTTGCGAAGGCCTTGTCAAAACTCCTTTTGACGATCTCCCTGTCCTCCGGAACAACGTGAGTAAGAAAGATTTCCTGGCCCCAATCGGGCTGGAGCGACTCATATCCAAATATCTGGTCATGTCTGAGGTTGCGATAGGCCTTGTCGCTTACCAGATCCAGTTCCCAGATGCCCAACTGAGCCGCGTCCAGGGCGAGATTCAGTCTCTGTTCACTCGCCTTGAGTGCCTCTTCGGCCTGCTTGCGCTCCGTGATATTCGTGGCAACGACCAGGCGAGCGTCTCCGCCACGATAAATTAGGGCTTGCGAGGTAATCTCAACGTCGATCAGCGTCCCGTCTTTCCTGCGATGTTTCCAGACGCCGCCGGATTCAGTGCTTGACCGTAGGCTTGCGACATTCTCCAACAGTGCGGGGATGTCTTCCGCCGGGCGAATGTCCTTCAGCGTCTGGGAAAGAAATTCTTCCCGCGAATAGCCATAGTTCCGGACGGCGGAATGATTCACGTCCAGGATGGCGAGAGTCTTAAGGTCATAAACCCAGACGGGATGCGGAATACTGTCGAACAACAGATGATATTGTTCCCGGGATTGGCGAAGTAAGTCCTCCGCCCGCTTGCGCTCAGTGATGTCACGAACAATTACCGTGAACGACCTCCGCCCGCCAACTTCGAACTGGGAAATCGTCGTTTCGATGGGGAACTCTTCGCCGCTCGCACGGCACGCCACGAATGAAGACAAACCCATCGGGCGAGTCGCGCGCGCGGTCACGCCGGAATTCGCAAAGCTGTGGACATGCTTGCCGTGCACGGCTTGGAAGCGGCCCGGAATCAAACGATCCATGGTCTGGCCCATTATTTCGGTGGCGGACCAGCCAAACAACTTCTCTGCGGCCGGGTTGAAAAGAGTGATGCGTTGGTCCTCGTCGACGGAAAGAATGGCGTCCATCGCCGAATTGACAACGCCCGCCAGCTGCATTTCACTCTTCTGCAGCATGGCGTGCACCTGCCTCTGCTTGGTGATGTCCCGGAAAACGAGCACGACCCCGAGGTCTTCTCCCGTGCCCGTAACAATGGGCGCGGCGCTGTCTTCGATGTCGAACTCTTTGCCGTCCTTGGAAAGCAAGAGCGTGTGGTCGGCTAGGCCGACTACCTTTCCCTCCCGCAAGACTTTCTTGACGGGATTCTCGACGGGTTGCCGTGTCTCCTTGTTTGCAATATCGAAGACCAAGTCCATGGACTTGCCTCGCGCCTCCTCGAGGCTCCAGCCCGTTAGCGACTGAGCGACGGCATTCATGAAGGTGACAGCGCCGTTCATATCAGTGGCGATTACTGCGTCGCCGATGCTGCCGAGAGTGGTTGAGAACCACTTTTCGTTTTTTCCCAGAGTTTCTTGCGCTCGTTTGCGTTCAGACAACTCGCGGTTCAGCAGGCCGAAACACAGCACCAGCAGCAAAATGCTCACCAGGGAGCCCGCGACGATTGTATGGGCTGACGCCGCCATGCTCTCGTTGGCTCTTTGCGTGCGAACCCTCAGCAGATGGTTCTCCTCGCTCGCCATGTCGGCAGCCAGGGCGCGGATCTGGTCCATCAAATGCTTTCCGGAGCCTTGCAGGACAATCCGGGTTGCTGCTCCAATTTCTCCCTTTCTGCGCAGTTCGATTGTTGTTTGGAGTTCCGCCAGTTTCTTCTCTATGAGAGGCTCCATGGCCTGGATTCGCTTCTGCTCATTTGGATTGTCTGAAGCTAGATCCTTCAGATCGCGAGTTTCCTGGCCGAGACTCTTGATTGCCTTGCGGTACGGCTCGAGGTAGGCCACATTCCCGGTGAGAAGATAGCCGCGCTGCCCGGTTTCTGCGTCAACGAGCCGGGCCACCGTGCCATCGAGGGCCCTTAATACGTCGTCGGTGTGCTTCTGCCGCTCGGCCGCTTGGGCGAACCGCATCGTATTTCGGTAGGAATCCCAGCCACAGAACACCAGAATAATCAATGCGGTGACAAAACCCCACCCAATCAAGCGTCTTCCCATTTTCAATCGCGTTGCTTTGCCATCCTGCCACGGAGCCTGAGAGGTAGTCATTACCTGCCCGACCTTGCCGGTTGCAAGGGCGTGCAACCAAGAACCATGGCTTCAAATTCGTCCAGGATGGCAGCATCCCACCATCCGCGTTCCGCCTCCGTTCGCATCATCGCGAACGCCTCGTGCGGCTGTAGAGCATTTCGGTAGGGCCGCTCGGTGGTAAGCGCGTCATAGATATCCGTGATTTGGAGGATGCGCGCGGTGATCGGGATTTGTTCACCCTTGAGCCCGTCGGGGTATCCTGATCCATCCAGTTTCTCATGGTGGTGGCGGATGACTGGCAACACAAGGCGAAAGGATTTCAATGGTGAACAGATCCGCTCGCCGACAAGCGTGTGCTGCTTCATGATGACCCACTCTTCTTTTGTCAGGGGGCCCGGCTTGACCAGGATATGTTCCGGCACGGCTATTTTGCCGATGTCATGGACGATTCCGGCTCGGCGCAGGGCCACTTTCAATTCCTGTGACAAGCGAAGTCGCTCGGCAAGAGCCACGCTGTATTTCGACAAACGCTCGCAGTGCCCTTCGGTGTAAGGATCCTTGGCTTCGATACTCAATGCCAAGCTGAACAAGACCGTTTCTGCGCTTTCCAATTCATCGGTGAATTCCTTTAAGCGCAGGAGTGAGTGTACTCGGGCGAGGAGCTCTTGCTTGTTCACGGGCTTGCTGAGGAAATCGTCGGCGCCGCACATAATCCCTTGAATGCGATCATCCGTGTTTGTCAGCCCAGTGACCAGCACGATGGGGATCAATCGCGTCTCAGGCTTGGACTTGATCTCCAAGCAGACAGCGAGCCCTGTCTTACCCGGCATCATCACGTCGAGCAAAGCCAAGTCCACCGACCCATCGTGGAAGGCTCGCAGCGCACGTTCGCCGTCCTCAGCGCAGATGATGTTGTAGCCTTCTCCCGTCAGTATTTCGGAGAGGAGCTCACGATTCATCTCCTCATCATCGGCGATCAAAACGGTGGCTTTGCTAGGGCCTGACTCGGACATGCTTGCCTCCTGCGGGGCACCGACGTGTACGAAAAATAGGTATGCAGGTGCGACACTGCCCGTAGCGCAACTGCGAAGAATTGCTCCTCTTATTCTAGCGGGTGGATCGAATGGTCGACGTTTTTGCTCCGGGCAGTACCACGATGAGTTAATACCTGCTCTCAGATAAAAGTTCGTTTCATAAATGGTGCTGACTCGCGCGATCCCTCTGAATTGGACTCCCCGAATGCTTTGGTGACCTGGGAGACACACGACTCCCCTAACAGCTTGTTGAAGAACTCGGTTTTGCGAGGAATTTCATGTTCATATTTCGTTGGGAACGGATCAGAGCGACGGCAAAGAGAGGGGCGCGGCGTTGCCGGAGTCGGTTCGCAGGCGGCTTTTCGTGTTCCTCATTGCCGTTTCCTGACTTGCTCAGGTGGCCGCTTGCGCCTGCAGCCGTTGCAGACGGTACAGGTTATATACCGCGGCCACAAAGGTGAACAGCCAGCTCACCTTCTCCCGACCTCGCAGCTTCCCCTTCTTCAGCATGCCGATACTCTTCATCCACCCGAAGCTTTCCTCGATGCGTTTGCGTTTCTTCTGACTGAGGGCATAGCCCGGATGTTGCGTGGTGCGTCCATCGATGGCGCTGCGGCGATTCTTGTGGTTCTGCGCTACGTGCGGCGTGACCTTCATGTCGCGGATGTAGCTCGCCAGTGTTTTACCGTCCGTGAACCGCTGAGGGTCACCCAAAAACACGTCGGTGGCCAACGCCGTGACCGGACCCACTCCCGGATGCGTCATCAATCTTCGTGCCTGGGGACGTTG
>Ga0307374_10009510_pt1 | contig 14306 bp, 8 predicted proteins | sample OX3MG_FD_202532 | JGI IMG/M metagenome (GOLD analysis project Ga0307374, IMG submission 202532) | Soil microbial communities from Risofladan, Vaasa, Finland - OX-3 | ecosystem: Environmental > Terrestrial > Soil > Coastal area > Acid sulfate soil | place: Finland: Risofladan, Vaasa | collected... | reverse complement strand
AGCTCACGCCGAAGTGCCGCTGGAGGTGCACGACGAGCGTCGGGTTGGCCAGGTCGTCGAACGGTGCCAGTTCGCCGACCACCCGTCGTAGCTCGTCGCTCGGCACGAGGAACTCGCCGGCGAAGGCGTCCGCGAACCGCTCGCGGCCGTGGTCCTCCCCGGGCATCGAGACCACGACGTCTGCTGCCTGGGAGTGGAAGTAGGCGTGGGCGAGCTCGTGAGCCAGGGTGAAGACCTGTCGGCCAAGGGTCATCTGGGAGTTGACAGCGATGCAGAAGCCCGCCTGGGGGTGGTTGTAGAAGAATCCCGAGGGTGCCTCGCCCAGGTCGGCGCCGAGCGGGAGCCGCCAGGTGAGCACGTGCTCATCGAGCACCTGGAACGGATCACCGAGCGCTCCGCCGCCCAGGTTGAGCTGGCGGCGGAGCTGACGGGCTGCCCAGGCGCCCTCCTTGCCACTTGCACCGCGCGCCGCAGCGAACGGGCTGCGACCCGGCCCCGGCAACACTGTGCCCATCTCCCCAGCCAGCTCGACATACTCAGAAACACGCTGCTCGAACAGCCGGAGCCCACCCTGCGCGCTCTCGCCGAGATCCCTCGGCGCAGCCCGGAAGAGCATCCCGCTTACGTCGACCCCGGCCCCAGCCAGCTCCTCACCTGCCAGCAACGACTCCAGCGACGTCCCATAGAGGCGCGAAAGTGCCGCCGCGACGGCGAGCGGGACCTGGCGACGCCCCGCCTCGTAGTAGTTGAGCAGGACCCGGTTGATCCCCACCGCCTCGGCCGCCGCCTCCTGCGACAGCCCAGCCCGCTCTCTGCCCCCACGCAACGTCCCACCGATCGAGTCCAGCGCACACCTCCGTCTGTTACACTCAAGTCCTGCTCGATCTCTAGTGTAACATGCGAGGCGAATGTAGTCGATCATCGATGAGGAGGGTCCGACCACCGGTCGCCCCTCATTCGTCCCAGCTGTAGGAGGTTCACGTGTCGAACAGCAACTCGTCCACCAACGGCGCTCTCCATGTCGTGGTAGGAGCCATGGCCGCGGGCGTGTCCCATGTCCTCGTTCCGGTGCGGAACTGGTTCGATTACCTCCTCCGGGCGCTGGTCGGTGCGTTCTTGAGCGCATTCGTGTTCACCCTGGTTCGAACGGCGTAAGCGACCAGCACTCCGCGGCAATCGACGAGCTCGGAATACATGCGAGGTAGGGATGGCTCAACCAGCACGAAACTCATCGCTCCCGCTGTCGTGGCGGAGATGCGGCGGTGACGGCCATTGGTGCAAGTTTCTCCAGCTCAACCTGAAACGCGACTCGCTCGCCAAGGGTGGCGTCTATGTCATCTGGTTCGAGGAGCCCACCAGAGCCCGCAAGACCGTCTACGTCGGCCAGGGGAAGCCGGTCGCTGACTGCCTGGCGCGTCATCGCGAACGGACCCCGATCACCCGGCACCAGAAAGACGGGCACATCCTCCGAGTCACCTGGGCCAAGGTTGGCAAGGAAGAGCGGGGCGGCGTAGAGCGCTACCTCGCGGACACTCTCGATCCGCTCGAGGGCGATCGGTGGTCGAACGACGACCCGGTACGCGTGAACCTGCCATGGCAGTGAAAGAGAGCAGGGCAGATCTATCCTCGCCGTCCAACGGCGCCGACGAATGGAACGCCGCGCCACCTCGCATCAGCAAGCTGAGGAAGCTCGACTTCTACGGCGCACCGACCAGCTACCCCAGGGACTTGCAGCCCGCTCGTCGACGCGGGCACGATCCCATGAGAGCCCTCTTGCCTCGCTATGACGCGGCACTCGACACGTACTCGGCGGCCCACTCGTGACCTTCCCCGCCGGCCCGGTCGACTGGGGCGCTATCCCCGGCGGCGAACTCCTCGAGCACGTCATGGCCACGCTGTTGCTGCAGGAGCGGCGCCAGGCACAGCACCGCCGGCCGTCACGTGGCGACGGTGGCGTCGACGTCTACGACCTCGTAGACGACGGCTACCACGTGTACCAGGTGAAGCGACACAGTACGTCCCTGACCGCGCGTCAGAAGGCAGAGATCAGGGCCTCGCTCGACGAGGTGCGAAGGTCACCTCGCCTCGGTCGCCCCGTACGGCGGTGGTCACTCGTGCTTCCCCTGGATCCGACCAGTGGCGACGACGATTGGTTCGCTGACCTGACCAAGGACGCAGGGTTCCCCTGCGAGTGGCTCGGACGGACGTTCTGGGACTCCGAGGCCTCGAAGCACCCCCACGTCATCGACTATTACCTTCGCGGCGGAAAGGACCGGCTGGTTAGGCGCGTGGAGTCGTTGACCTCGCTGCTTCAGTATCTAGACCAGCCCCTGCTACCGGGCGACCTCGTACCGTCGCTCCTCAGGCTGCGCACCGAAGTAAACCGCGACGACCCGCACTACGTGTACGACCTCCACCTCACTCACGAGGTGCCCGAGGTGCGAAATCGGCCAGGGCTCGTGCTCACGCGCACGGAGGGCATCGCCGGTGAGGGATATGTCACGGTCGACGTATTCGCGAAGTACCCGCAGGCCGTCGTCGATCGACCCATCACTGGCAACATGACGCTTGTACTGCGCGACGAATCGCAAGGCCTCGATCTCATCGGGGACTGGCAAGCGCTCGAGGAGTACGGCCGCACGCTCAGCCTGCCGGTCGCCGCCGTGCGAGATTTCAACCTCGATGCCCCCGGTGGCCTTGGCGGATCGTTCGAGGGACTCCAGGCGGTGCTCACTCGACGAGCGCCGGTGATGATCGCCGACGAGATCGTGCTCCGTTTGGCCGGAGAGACCGACGACGAACTCGCCGCGGTGACGCTCACCGTCAAAGAGCCACCGACGGTCGGTTCAAAAGGACTTCGCCTCGAAGCCGAAGGCTCGGCCTTCAACCTCACCCTCGAATTAAACATGAGTGGCGCAGATCGAACGATCACCACCAATCTCCGCTTCAACACCCATGAGGTGGCGGGCAAGCGGGCGAAGGAGGTGCTTCCCCACCTGCGGTTTCTCTCTGGCTTCGCACCGCCAAACCGAGTCTCGATGTCAATGCGAAAACGGGGCGTCGAGATTGGTACGGGAGCAATCGACGTCGCAAGTCTCATAGCGGGTCGTGCCGTCTTTGTGACGGACGTCATGATGCGAGTGGCAGAGATGCTGTCAGAGCTCGACGAACTCCTCGGCATGGTAATGGTGATGCCGAGCGCCGTGAACCAGCACGACATGGAACAGCTGACCTGGGCGTGGACGCTTGCCCGCGGAGAGCCCATCCTTGCCACCTGGTCGGAGGGCAAGCTCGTCGCAGAAAGGCCGGAAGAGTTGGCCGCCGGATTGAAGGGCGGGGGCGTGCTCCGCATCGACGCGTTCGAGTGCTTCCACTTTGCGGGAACCGAGTACCCACTTGGCGTCGTCTCCCGGGTGCTGTTCGGCGCAACGATCGCCGAGACCCGACAGGTCGAGTCCCGTACCGAGGTAGTGCTCCGAGCGGAGGATGGCAGAGCGGAGGAGCGACTGCTGCAAATCTACGGACCATCATCTCCGGCGGATCTAGTCCCAGGCAATCCTGCGTCGCAATTCGGTCCACTACAGCCCGTCTGTCCTCCGGGCACTGGCTAGGCCGGAGCTTTGATCCCTACTCCGAACGGTTGGCGCTGCCTCACTACTGCACCAACACGAGGACGCCGCGGGCGATGAGAGCGTCGAAGTGGTTTTGGACTTGGCGGGCGACACCGCCTCCCCGGCAGAGGACTCCGAGCTCGATGTTCTTGTCGTAGGCGGCGGCGGTCATGTTCGCGCTGGTGAGGAGCACGTCGCGGCTGTCAATGATGACGGCCTTGGCGTGGAGCTTGGCGCCAGATGGCTCGCGGCGCTCGGTAGGCCAGTGGTAGATGCGGTATTTGGAGTACACCTTTGCCCCGCCTCCACCCTCAAGGTTCTCGGGCGATTCGAGGATGAGGGCGACCGGCACGCCGCGAGCAAGGGCGCCGTCGAGCGCGGTGATGATCGAGGTCATCTGGTAGGCCGCGAAGCTGACGAGGGTGACCCGCGTGGTCGCCTCGTCGATAAGTTGGCAGACGACCTCTGAGGTGAGCCTCACCGGGGCTGCCATCGAGTCCGGGCCAGTGACGACGACCTCGATGATGGGCACGTCTTCACGGCGGAGCGCAGACTCGGCCGCCTCGAGGGCGAGAGCAATCGCGACACCGTCGAGGTTCGGTTGGAGTGACCATCCGTGGTTGAGTCGGTCGACCTCGGCGTGGTGCGGCGCGGGAACGGCTTGCCTGACCTTGGCCGCTCGTCCTGGGCTGAAAGCTCCAGCTGAGCGGTATGCGGCCGCGAGAGCGCGGACGTGAGCGTCGCCGAGGCCGCCAGCTACGTCAGCTATCGCGTCCGCCAGTTCATTCATGCGAAGAGTTCCAGGGCGGTGTGCCGGAACGTGTCGACCAGGAGCGAGCGGTCGAGGTAGCGGTTGCCTCGCTCGCAGCTGGTCTCAGCAACGAGTAGGCATGCGTGGCAGGCGGCGCCATGGAGGGCACTGGTGGCGGCGTCGGGTTCATGATCGGCGCAGAGAGGGTCTGAGCTGCACAGTCCGGAGCGTTCGAGCGCTCGCCGCAGGATCGGTCCAAGCTCCGACGCTTGGCCGAGGTTGACCAAGCCGCCGAGGGTGCCTTCGGCATCGGGCGCCGACGTGTACAGGAGGATGCCTGCCATTGGCTCGGGCCCTTCGGCTGGGTCCCGGCTATAGATTCGCTCGCTGATGGAGGCTGACGAATAGCCGCACTCGATGGCCAATTCGTTGATGAGTGCGTGGGACAGCGAGTGGAGCAACACGAACCGCTCACCGGGCCAGCCCTCAGTCGGATCAAGTCCACGGGCCTGTCGCCAGTCGCGGTGAGCTCGCCGCATCGACACGAAAAGCGGGTTGTCGAATGCGTTGGCTTCCCATGCTTGGACCGCGGTCTCGTCGAGACAGAGGAAGATGCCCTCTCCCCGGTTCTCCACGACCGGCACCCACGTCGGCGAGCCTTTGCTTTCAAGCGGGGCCGTGGCTCGTCCGTCACCGGGCTCGCCCGCGCTGATCCTGGTGAACCCGCACAGGGCAGTGACGACCCGAAGACGGTGAGCGAGCGTGACCCCGGCAATCGTCGTGCTGAACTCGGTCGGAGCACCGATAGGTTCCGCCTCGAAGTGAGGAGACGTCTGTCCTTGCGACCCTGCCGTGAGCGCAGCCCACTCTGGTCCACGGACGTCGGTTCCCGATTCGGGCTTGCCCCCCGCACGTCTGGCTTCGATCGCGTCCCAGACCTCGTCGAGGTCGTAGCCGGCGAAGGCCGCCGCGAGCACCCGGTCTGAGGACAGGGCGTAAGTCAGGACGTCCTTCACCGGCATCTTGGCGAACGCATCCCAGTAGTCGTAGACGAGCTGGTTGAGCGAACCACCCCCGACCGGAAGGGACAGCACCGAGACACTGGAGTTGAACCACATGTTCGACGCGCCTAGCACCATGGTGCGGAGTTGCTGCGCGCATGGTTCCGAGGCGCGACCGAGATGCGGGTGCCGGCCTCTGCACTGGGGCATGATGCCGGCTGCTGCAGGTCCGAATGCCTTGGCCAAGGTCGATTTGGCCCCGCACGACAGGCAGGTAACGAGCAGGTCGGTGGCGCGACCACCGGAGCCGATGTCGTTGACTCGCAGGATCGGGTTGGGACAGGTGGGAACGCCGTCGTGAGCGAAACGAACCCAGGGGAAGTCATCGAGGTGCCCTTCGGGGCACCCGGCGACGAACCGGGCGGGCACGGCGGGCGGCGGCCTGCGAGCGCGATCACAGTTGGGGTGGGTGTAACGGGTCCAGTCGATGCGATGGGGGTTGTGGTCGAGCTTCAAGGCCCCGGACGCGACGGGGAACAGTCGGTTGCAGGCGGTGCAACGCAGCCACCGTGGGAAGACGGTGACGGGAACGCCGACACGCGCCCATTCGTCGTAGGGATTGGTGGTGGTCTGCGGCTCCGACGGAAGAGCGCGGAGAGCTTCGACCTGCGGACCGACCCGGGCTCGCACGGCGTCGAGGAGGCGGTCCTCGGTGACGACTTCCTGACGGGTCGTATCCCACCGGTCGAGTCCGCCGACCATGACGCTCAGGTTGGGGAGGTCGATCAGCGAGCCGACACCGTAGGAGTGGATGGCCTGGCTCGGACGGATCGTGCCGACCCGAACCGGCCCGTCGTAGGCACCCTTCGGGCTCACTGGTCGCCCTCGTCCGGCAGCACTCCGGCATCGTCGACCGGATCGGCGTCTTCAGCCGCTTGCACTAGCTCCACCTCGGCCTGTTCATCGCCGGAGGGCGGCTCGGGGTAGTCGGCTGTCGGGTCATCGGACGGGTCGTCCTCACGCAGCAGCAGGTTCGATCCCACCTCGACCTCACGCAGCGAGTTCGGGACGGTGAAGTCGGTCCATGGGCCCGACTCAGGCGAGTGCAACAGGTCGATGGCACCGCCGCGCCCGCGGGCGTAGACAAGGGTCACTCCCGGAGCTTTCTGTTGCTTGGACCACTTGTCCCGTCGGGTGGCAAGGAGCTGATCGACCTCGTTCGCGGCGGTCTGCTTGGCGATGAGCTGGGCCCGTTGATGCAGCGATGCGACGATGGGGTCGAAGTCTGCCTTGTTGACGGGGACGTCCTGGGCAGCGGGCTTGGGGTTCCAGTCGGCCCGAGTGTGCCGAGCCTCGGACACCATCAGCGCGGTGAGGCCACGATCCAGAGCCCGGCGGGCGAACGGAGTCACCGACAACGCCTCGACCTGGCGGTAATAGGTCTGGTGGTAGTGCTCAAAGGCCTCGTAGTGCGACAGGTCCCGTGGGCGCGCCCAGTTGTAGAGCGTGACGACCAGACCCGGCCCGGACGCGTTACGACCGACGCGGCTGGTGGCCTGGATGTACTCGGCCGTCGTTTTCGGCTGACCCGAACAGATCATGAGCCCGAGGCGGGGTACGTCGACACCGACCGAAATCATGTTGGTCGCTAACACCACGTCGACCGGCCACCGCTGCCCCTTGGCCGGTTTCGTTCCCGTGAACCGCACGCCGAGCAGGTCCAGCGTGGCGGGAATCTCGCTGGAACTGATCCGGGAGGTGAGCTCCCTGGTCTCGTTCACATAGCGGTTGGCGAGACCTCGGCGGTCCGCTCGCCGGAGCCGGTTCGTTACCTCGTCGTCCAGCATGCGACGCATGCCGCCCAGTTCACGCAAGGCGTTGAAGTACCCGACAGTCGTCATCCACGGGTCAGCCGCCGCGCCGTGCTTTTCATAGAGGACCTGCGCTGCGGCGAGCACCGTCGTGTAGACGCGGGTGGCGACCGACTTGAAGCGCTGCCCCATCCCGCACACCCCCAGATACAGCCGGCCGGGAGTCTCGTAGAGGGGGCGCTCGAGGGCGAAGAAGGAGTCCCCGGCGTCGAGGACCTGGGGCGGGAACACCGCGAGACGCCGGCAGAAGAGGTTGTAGGTCTGGTGCTCGGCCCGGCGAATCGTCGCCGTGGACGCCACCACCTTGGGGCGGGAAGGCTTGCCATCGACCTCCCACGAGGCGATCTCGTCGATGGCCGTCTCGTACAGCCCGAACAGCGACCCGAGCGGTCCTGCGATCAGGTGCAGCTCGTCCTGGATGATCAGATCCGGGGGTCGACGGGGCAGACACTGAGCGGTGGTCGCTGCGGACAGGTCACCGCTCCTGGGGTGAGTGTCGGCTTCGCTGTGGTTGCCCAGGACGTCGAGGTCCGGGCTGCGAAATCCGTGGCGGGAGCATTTGCGGGTTACCCGACCGAAGAGGGCGGTGGTGGCGCCCTGCCACGGGAGCTGCGCGAACTTGTCAGCGGTGGCGATGACCAGGTCGGGTAGGAGCCGGTAGATCTCCTCGTCGACACTGACCACGGGGATGCCTTCCCCGCCCGATCTCTTGGCCGTGAACGGGCACCGGCCCTTGGAATCCCCACAAGTGATGAGCGTCCGCCATAGCTGGGGGTGCGAGGTGGCGTCCCGTTTCGGGTCGAGCTCCTGCCCGCACCAGGGGCAGGCCACGAGGGACGTGGGCCCGGCCCCCTTTGCCCATCCGGTGTTGCGCAGGTCATCGAGGTCGCGAGCGGCGTCCTCGGTGCGGTTGGCGCTCACCGATCCACCGACCCACATCCCGATCCGAAACGGCGTCTCGCCCCACCGGGCGTCGCCGGAGGCGATCAGCTCACGGCGGCGCACCTCGCAGGCACAGATCAACGTGGCGGCACGCTGGAACTGCTGAGAGGTCAACAGGCGGAGCGTGTAGCGCATCAACACGCCTACCCCGCCCTCGCCGGAGTGCCCGCTGACCTCGCCCTGGAGACGGCGGATGGCCAGCGTAAAAGCGGTCAGCCCGAGGTAGGCCTCGGTCTTGCCGCCACCGGTCGGGAAGAACAACAGGTCGGCGGTGCCGGTGTCGAGCTGGCGCTCGGCATGCGTAGGGTCGGCCAGCGACGGCAGGTTCACCAGCACGAAGGCGATCTGGAACGGCCGCCACGACCAGTTCGGCGTCGAGGCCACCAGCGTCTCGGCATCCGACAACGAGAGTTTGGGGTCATCGCGGCGAGCGAACCCAACGAGCGTGTGGAGACGCTGTTGCCACATCGTGTGGTTCGCGAACGCGAACGCCTCCGCAGCGATCTGATCCGATGCCAGCAGGTCGATGCCGATCCGAAGGCGCTCAGCGATGGACCGAGCCGATTCGAGTGCGGTGCGGGCCCCCTCGGCCTGGTCGTCGGAAAGGTCTCCCGCTCGATCTGCCTGGCGGACGAGCCATCGGTCATAGGCGTCCGCCAGTGGCCTGAGCACCGTCGCGGCGCCCGGGCCGTCCAGCAGGGAGAGCGCTTCCATGTCGAAGGTGACCGTGCCCATCAAGTCTCGCTCGGTCTCGTCGAGCGCTGGGTCATCGGGACCTGGAGCTTCGACCTTGGCGACCTCCGAGCGAGGGATCACCGACGTACGGATCGACGTTGCCCGATAAGGATCACCGCCGGATGGCTCGGCGTGTACAGCAATCCCGTGCCCGACGGCGAACTCAACCTTCTCGCGGTAGAGCAAGTCCAGATGCCGCAACTCACCGTCAGTGTCCGCGGACTGATCGGGCAGCGCCACATCACGACCGACGAACCCCGCCGAACCATCAGTGGCCTCAGCGGACAGCTCGATCTGGAACAACCAACGCTCGTCGATATTCGAAGGAGCCGGGAGCTGCTCGTTTACCAGGAACACCGTCACTAGCCAACAGCTCGGAGTCCGCCGGCACCTCCCCCGGACCACGACCTCCGGCTGCAACTGGTCCGGCTTCAGCGGACCGAAGTCACCCTCCACGAGAGGCACAGACACTCTCCCCCCACAGGGATGCCGTTGCCACAACCGCTCGAAGGCACCCGTGGCGCCCGAGTCGGGATTGCCGATCTTCTCGTATCGTCCCCACGACGCCGACACGCTCAGCGACCCACACGACGCGTCAACCGCTGCAGTGAAGCCCGCCGACGAAGGGAACAAGACGGTCTTAGCCGGCCGGTCATCGGGGCCTGGAGCGCCACCATCATCACCACCGCCCGGAAGATCGTCTCCGTCGCCCCGGCTCGGGTCGACGATCGTTCCCATCGGCGCCAACATCCCGACCAGATACCACTCCCGCACCGGAGACCGAACTCCCGACAACTGCTCGTGGGGGCCCGAGGGGCCCAAGAGATCGGTGATCACTAGTCTTTCGAGCTCTGCCCGGAGGTCGGCCGGCATCAGTGGAGGAGTCACAGCAGTGAGTCCTGAGCAGGGTCGGCAGCCAACGTCTTGCGCTTCCCCGAGGCCTTCTTCGACTTCTTCTCGTGGAGCCCCGCAGCGACCTCGGCCGCGTACCGCACGTGGTTCAACTCGAGCAGGCGATCGAGCAGCTCATCCTTCGCTTCTGGGCTGACCGTGAACCGCATCCCCTGTGGCGTCTCCCAATGATGATGCTCCAACTCGATGTCGCTCCATCCGTAGGCATCGCGTACCACGTAGTCCAGCTCGATATGCAACTCACGAAGACGGACTATGTCGGAATGGTTGTTCTCAGCGTTGTGGAGCCGGTTGTAGGTCTTGGTCAGCCCAAGGTCCGTCTGGAGCATAAGTTGAGCTCGCAGCTCGTTGAGCCGTCGACCCACGGACCCAACGGCGTCCCACGCGCTCCCGGATTGGGGCATGGGTTGTGGGAACGTTTCGAAAACATCCGTTGGGGTGTAGCGCAGGTCAGTCCGCATCGTTGACGCATACGTCAGGGCCCACCACCAATGGAAAGAACTCGAAAGTAGGCCGAGGTGCCCGTCGTCGTCGTAAGCCAGCACCACCAACGCCTCCGACCACACGGTCCCGTTGCTCACGAAAACCGGCATGATCGTCTTACTCACACGGGTCAGAACCATCACTCGCTCGAATGCCGACGTCGCCGCGAATAGCGCCGTTCGAGGTCGCAGACATTGCCACCATCTCTCAGCAGCACTATCGCGGACATCTTCGCGCTCGGCCCGAACGCGCTGTTCCAAGAGCGAAAAGGCACTTGCGTAGCGACGGGCCACTTCCTCCGGCCAGTCCCGAAAGAAGATTATCCACCGACTCGGGTGGTGCACCGGGCTCTCGTTTAAGTCCCTTCCATTTATGAATGAAAGAACAACAGAGCGGTTGCCCGGATCACGCAGGAGCTCAGCAGCTTCTGCCGACTCGAGGAGGAAGCCGGCTCCCTGTGGCTTAACGCCTTCAAACGTGATCCCTCGGTTGCTGACCAACTGGACCGGTGGAGGTAGATCCGTTCGCTTGGGATCAAGCGTGGTTGATATAGCCTTTACCGAGCGGCCTTCCAGGCAGGTAAGGCCACACCAAACACCTTTGCGGAACCACAACTTAGCGATTTCGAGCGTTGCCTCGTTGGGCCATTTCTGGGACTTCCATGCCCGATAGATCGTCCACCCCTGGTCGACGAGGCCGTCAAGCCCGATAGTTCTAGAGTCACCCTGCGAAATAGTGTTGGTGGTTAGAAGTCCAACGACAGAACTAAGATTCGCTGCGCGAAGCAGAAAGAACGAGACGAGGTCTGCACGGTTGGACACTGCTCGCGCTATATGCGTACCCAGGTGCTCCTGATAGGCCTTGCCCGTAGCACCCGAGATACGAGTCCCCCCAAGGAACGGCGGATTGCCGACAATAGCGTCAAAGCCGCTGCGACCCTGCTCCAGAAAGACCTCAGGGAACGCAAGCGGCCAATGGAGGCACTGCCTTTCCGTCGGCATCGGCGTGTCATCCGGAAGGTCCGTTCGCAGCCACCCCGTCGATACACTGCGCAGCACAACGAGCGCGGCGTCGCGTTCGATCGACGGAGCTTCGTCGTCGAGTGCGTGACGAATGCGCTCCATCTGACCATCGAGGCGCTGCTCAAGCGCCGCACCGCGCTGACCCGCCGTACTGAGCGCGGCACCGACGACGACATCGGCGACGACAGTCAAGTCGGCGAGCTTTCTTCGAAGGTCATCATGAAGCCGCTGCTTCTCCGTTGCGTCACGGACCGAGACCACGGAGAGGTCCTGAAGTCGGCGCGCCAGGTCGGCGACTCCCTTGAGGCGTAAATCGAGGGCGACGGTAGTGAAGCCGGCTTTGCCCTTTCGCTCAGCAGGATGGAGGTGGAGCCAGCGGAGCTGCTCAAGGTCCGTGATACCGAGGAGCGAGTCACCGGCCTGGATGGCGTGATCGAGGAAGGTGAAGGGACGTTCGCGAGCCATGGTCGTCAGCCAGAGGGAGAGTTTGGCCATTTCGGCCGCGACTGGGTTCTTGTCGACGCCGTAGAGGCAGTGGTCGACGACTTCTCGACGGGCGAGGACCACCTGCTCTTCGGGAGTTGCATTGGCGAGGTCGTTGAGCCGAGTTGCGAAAGGGCCTCCGCCCGATCCGTGTTCAACGACAGACTGGATGAGCCGGTCGGCGAGGTACCTGCCGGCCGCCGTAAGGATCGCGCCGGAGCCGACGGCGGGATCGCAGATGCGGAGGCCGAGGATGGCAGCCGGAGGACGGAGCTTCCAGTTCTCGGCGTCGGTTTCATTCTGGGGGCCGGGTTCGTAGACGAGCGGTTCAAGGGCATATTGGGCGACCTCTTCCGCGAGGGCCTTGGTCGTGTACTGAGCGCCCATGTTGCGCCGGGTGGAGGTCTGCGTCACGAACTGCGACCCCGGCAGGAGGACGAGCGGCAGGCCTCGTAGGTCCGCACGGATCAGGCCCCAGAACGGTTGCACGCGGGAGACGGTGTCGTCGTTGTGACCGCAGGCGACCCGGAGGCGGGCAAGGTCGACACCTTCTGGTCGCTTCTCAAGTTCCTTGGCCAGTGCTGATGCCGTCTTGTTGCAACGCTCCTTGTCGGACAGCCAGTCACACAGTCCTTCAGTGCCGCCGGCCAGATGGTGTTCGAGGTCGTCTATCGCGATCTCGGGCTCAGCGCCTTCGGGGCCGATGAGGCCGACGGAGAGCACGTCGATTCGTACCGAGCTGTGGTCGAGCAGTCCTTCGTAGCAGTGGCCGATCTGCTCGACATCGAGCGCTTTGTAGCTGACTCGTTGCGTGACCGTGGTCCGCCCGGAGCGCACCTTGATGTTCAGAAGTGCGTCGAGGATGGCAAGAACGGTCCGGTCGTCGATGGCTACGGGCCGTCCGGGTCCGGTGGCTATGTCTTCGGCGGGGCCGAGGTCGACTCCACCGGCCACGATGTGGTCAGGGGCGCGGCGTCCTTCGAGAAAGGGGAAGCGTTCGGGGTCGAAGAGACTGCCGCCATAGGCAGGGAGGGTGAGTCGATCGTGATTGGCGCCGCCGTGGACAGCGCGGCAGGTGGCGAGGATTCGGTACCAGGCGGAGGATCTCCGTTCGAGGGCGTCCTCGCCGTCGCGGATGGAGGCGGCGCGCAGGTCGTCGCGCAGGGTGAGCACGGAGTACGACTCGGCCCACAGAGGATCTTCTGCGGGTAAGAGGCGGCGTTCCTCAGCAAACAGTAGGAAGACCAGGCGCATCAGCACCGTAACTGCGGACTCGTAGACCTCCGTGGGGGCCACGCCGGCGAGCACGCGATGGTCGTTGGCAACGTCATCGCGGGAGATGGCGGCGACAAGTAGTTCGACCGAGCGGCGTACCGACGAGCCGAGGCCTTTGGTGATCTCTGCTTCGGCGTCCGCTGCTCGCTCGAAGAGTTTCTCGAGCGTCTCGTCTTCCTCGACCGCGAAGAACCGGCGGGCACCGAGCAGCGAAACAAACCCCGCCTGGAGGATGCGCTCGTCGGCGAGATCTGACAGCCGCCATCGGCACGATGCGGCTGGGGCGCCGCGAGGCGCCCACACGAGCGTCCACTGGTCGTCGTCGGTCACCAGCGCGAGTGGTATGCCGCTCTCTCTGCACCAGGTTTCGGCCCGCTGGACAGGGCTTGCCGGCCACGTGTCGCCAGCTGTGGTGATGTCGGTCCGGCGCTCGAGTCGGGTGCCGAGCGGCCACAAGAAGACGCCGACTCGGATCTTGTTGGGGTTGTCGACGTCGAGGAGAGCCTGACTGGGCCGGATGGTGACACCTTGCTCGGCGACTCGGACCAAAGAGGCGGCGGGAAGGCGCTGGTCTTCAGCGAGCAGGTCGTCCCAATCGAGAACCGTTGCAAGCAACCATCGGCGGAGCTCGCTTCGTTCCGTGGAATCGTCGTCGAGGTCGGCGGCACGTGCACGCAGTTCGGTGCGTTGGTCTGCGGGCATGGGCTCGAAGCTGTGAGGAAACACCGCCGTTAGCTCGGTGACGGTGAGGAACGCACCGTCGGGGTCGACGAGGTTCAGCCAGTCATCGATGGCGGCCTTGGGGTTGGCCAGCGGCCGCCGCCCTTGCTTGAAGGAAGGTGAAGCCATCAGCCCTCGACCTCTGGAATCAGGATCGTTACCGCGGCAGGGAACACGTGGCATTCGGGGTCGGTGAAACGGCGCCGGACCGCTCCGACTTCGCGTTCGATCTCCTCGGGGATCTCCTCGAGTCGTCGGCGCAGCGCATCGAGGTCGCGTTGGGACTGTTCCCGTTCGGGTTCGGTGAAGAGGCTGAGCTGCCCTGTACGCTCCGTTGCCAGTTTGTCGAGGTCCGTCGTGATCTGACGCTGGAGATCGCTGAGCACGGTGCGCACGGCGTCGGCCTCTGCTGCGGCGCGCTCGCTCAGCTCGCGACGCTTCGAGTCCTGGACGGTCTCCGAGCGGCGGTCCAGTGCCCTGGTGAGCCCGGGCGCGACCAC
>Ga0307374_10009509_pt1 | contig 14306 bp, 13 predicted proteins | sample OX3MG_FD_202532 | JGI IMG/M metagenome (GOLD analysis project Ga0307374, IMG submission 202532) | Soil microbial communities from Risofladan, Vaasa, Finland - OX-3 | ecosystem: Environmental > Terrestrial > Soil > Coastal area > Acid sulfate soil | place: Finland: Risofladan, Vaasa | collected... | reverse complement strand
GGCGTCAAATACCCGCGACCGCCTCAAATCCACTCAGCCGTAATGCGGACCTATACCCGCTGACTCAAGGTGGACTATTTTTGGCGAGTAAGACCGGACTAATTTTGGATAGCGCTCCAGCCGGAACTGATGCGCGAAGCCAGCTCGCGTTTTGAACGATATGCACAACCGGAGATGCGCCATGACTGACAAGACACTTTTAGGCCCGTGGGTCCGGCGTTTTCTGCTAGAACATGCGGTCGATGAACGTAACTTTTCCCGCAACACCCAGCTCAGCTACCGCGACACGTTAACGTTGCTGCTCCCCTTCATCAGCACGGCGCGAAAAATGTCAGTCGATCGACTCACGGTCGAAGATCTCTCCGCGCCCAGGATCTACCAGTTCTTGGCGCACCTTGAGAAGGATCGGCACTGCAGCGGAGCAACGCGCAACCAGCGCCTCGGCACCATTCACTCGTTGGCAAAGTTCATTGGCAGGCACAGTCCCCAACACGTCACCTGGTGTGCCGATGTGCGCGCTATTCCATTCAAAAAAACCCCAAAGCCAGTGATGACATATCTGGATAAGCCCGAGATCGACGCCGTGCTACGCGCCCCTGATCAACGCACGGAACAGGGTGCCCGAGACCACTCTCTGCTGCTCTTTCTGTACAACACCGGCGCTCGTGTTGACGAGGCGGCCCATCTGACCGTGACGGATATCACCTTCGGGAGTACCCCGTCAGTGCGCCTTGTCGGCAAGGGAAGAAAGATGCGGTACTGTCCCTTATGGCCGGCAACCGTCGCGGTTCTCAAACGTTTGGTGACCGATCGCGCACCGCATGGCGAAGTCTTCCTGAACAAACGAGGTCAACCGCTCACTCGATTCGGGATATACAATCTGGTGCAGCGAGCCGTCGAGCAAGCGCGTGCGACGACTCCGTCGCTAAAGGCAAAACGTGTAGGCCCCCATTCGGTGAGACACACGTCTGCCGTTCACCTACTCCGTGCGGGTGTTGATATCAACACCATCCGGGCATGGTTAGGACACGTCTCGCTTGATACCACCAACGTTTACGCCGAGGTTGATCTGGAGATGAAGGCAAAAGCGCTTGCGATTTGCGACATCTCGGACGAAGTTACCGTAAAACGCAGGCGCACGCAGCCCGACGTCATGGCATTTCTGCAACGGATTTAATCTACGGAGGTGAAAGATATGTGCGCGCGATCGGAAGAAACTCCGCAAAAATAGCGACTGAGTCCGTGAGACGCCACATATTTTTCGCCGCAACATACTACAAAAGATGTTTCGCAGAACATCTTTTGTACCTTGTGGCGATTTTGGATGTGGCGAGTCGCAAAGTGTTGTCGTTTCGGGTCTCGAATACGATAGCGCCGGATTTTTGCGTCGAGGCACTCGAGGAGGCGATCGCCCGGTTCGGGGCACCGGAGATCATGAACACCGATCAGGGGTCGCAGTTTACGAGCGCGGCGTGGACCGATGTGCTCAAAGCCGAGGACACCTGCATCAGCATGGATGGCAAGGGCCGCTGGATCGACAAAGTATTTATCGAAAGACTCTGGCGCAGTGTGAAATATGAGGACGTGTATTTGCGGGCCTACGAGAACGGCCGCGAGGTTCAGGTTGGATTGACCAAATATTATGGTTTTTATAATCGCGAACGCCTTCATCAATCGCACGAGTATCAAACACCGGACGAAATTTACTTCGCTAACACCGTCGACGAGCCATTGGCGATGGCGGCCTGAAGGATCCCGATGAACACCGCGTGTCGCAGAGATCGGAAATCGGAGGATGCCACAGTAGCGGGTGCCTCGAGATCGCCGCTCCGACGGCTTCTTATGCGATCGGATTTTTTCAAGCAATCAAAAAACCATGAACTTTTGGCGCCTTCGGCGTCAGACTGCGCTTGGTCTGGATCGATAGCAAAGGATCAAAGACGAAGATCAAGACTTGAGGCAGAATGCCTCGCAGGGTTCAATCAACCGGCAGTTCAATCCACTTATCGAAGAGGGAAAACTGTCCGAACTACCCGAGCCACCGCTAACCGATGGATTCTAGATGGCATCCGCCCTCCACCAATAATTATCATTTTCACAGTATACTACGCGCCATTGCCGAGCTGCCGCGCATGGGTGGATATCGAATTACTCTCAGGCGATCGGATATTAGTCGTAAGTAATTATTCTTGTTCCTCGACCCATCTGATAAGGAAAAACGGACCGGCAGATGACGTGTGTCGAAAGGCGCCGCGCGCATTCCGAATGCCACGCGAAATCTGGAACTACGTTCGGTCGCTGGCCAACTGACCTACATGACGAAGGAGGGATGTGAAATAGTGTTTTATCCGGTGTCACAGCCATCGATTGGCTCGAGAGAGGCAGAACTGGTAGCCGATGCGGTTAACTCCGGCTGGGTGTCCTCGATCGGCAAATATATACAGATGTTTGAAAGCCGCTTTGCGTCATTTTGCGGTACGAAATACGCGGTAGCCGTTAGCAACGGCACGACGGCTCTGCACCTTGCCCTGGCGGCCAGCGGCATCAAGGCAGGCGACGAAGTGATCGTTCCGGATTTGACTTTTGTCGCGACCGCCAATGCGGTGACTTACACGGGCGCAAGACCGGTGTTGGTCGACATCGATCCGCAGACGCTCTGCATAGATCCCGAGGCCGTAATTAGGGCGATCACACCGCGTACGCGGGCTGTAATCCCAGTCCATCTCTACGGGCAACCGGCCGAAATGGACTCCCTGATGACCATTGGTAAGCAATGGGGCGTTCGCATCATCGAGGATGCCGCGGAGGCGCACGGCGCGGAATACAAGGGACGGAAAGTCGGATCGATTGGTGGCTGCGGCGTCTTTAGCTTTTACGGAAACAAAGTCATAACGACCGGTGAAGGTGGGATGATCACAACCGACGATGAGGAGCTGTATCTGCGCATGAGATCTCTGCGGGATCATGCGATGAGTGCCGAAAAGCGCTACTGGCACACCGAAGTCGGATTCAATTATCGCATGACGAATTTACAGGCGGCGCTCGGAGTCGCGCAGATGGAGCGAATTCACGAGTTCTTAAACAAGCGACGAAAAATCATGCAGTGGTACCGAGACGCGCTTGGATCTCACTCTTGTCTGCGTCTCAATCGAGAAGCGCCGGATACAAAAAACATATATTGGATGGTATGTCTCGAAGTGACGCGGATTTCGGAGGCGGAACGCAGCGAGTTAATGAGCCAATTGCGCGCCGGCGACGTCGATAGTCGCCCGTATTTTTATCCGATCTCGGATTTGCCGATGTATCAGCCAGCGGCTACGCCTATTGCGCACGACGTGTCCAGACGCGGGATCAATTTGCCTTCCTATACGGATCTCGAAGAGACAGATGTGCGCAAGATCGCCGCCGTGGTCACTCAGGCCCTCAACGAACTGAATATTTCGTAGACTCATCGATCCGATGAAAGTCGTTTTGATCAACGAGACCCATACGCCAAAAATGGGCTATCTCGGCGCGATGTTGCCGAAATATTTAGCGCGGCTCGGAGTGGACGTCCATGTTCTAGCGACGGATCTGCCCGCGTATCACAATTTGGACGAGTTCAAAGCGGGTATACCGCGCTTTCTAGAGCAACAGACGTTTCAAGGGGGAACCGTCTACCGAGTTGATGGCTACACCGTTCATATACTGGGTCACCGCAGGGTGCTTGGTTATGCGTATATGAGGGGCATGATCGGCAAAATAAGGGAGATCAATCCCCAAGTGGTTTATTCGGTTTTAGCGATCGGGTGGTTGCCGCTACAGGCCGCGATTCTGAAAATCATTTTCCAGTATAAGTTCTTTACTGGAAGCCATACTTCGGCGCTCATGTACCCGCTGGCGAGATCGCCGTCAATAAGGGTAGTAAAGCGGATTGGTCAATTCCTTGCGAGATGGGTACCCGGTCGTTTCGTAAGCCTGCTCAGTGAGATTTGCTATTGTCCGACGGCTGATTGCGGCGAAGTGGCGCAACGCTTTTTTGGCGTGCAGAAAGAAAAAATCAAGATCGTGCATTTGGGGGTCGATTCGGATTTCTTTTTTCCGATTCGATCCGCGGAGGATGAGGGGAGAAGAAAGGCGCTTCGCAAGAAGTTCGGGTTCGCGGAAAACGACATCATATGCGTTTATACTGGCAAAATGGCGGAAATGAAAAATCCGCTCCTGTTAGCGAGGGCGATTGGCAGTCTTCGTGCCGAGCGCCGAAATTTCAAGGGACTCTTTATTGGAGATGGGGCCCAACGTTCCGAAATCGAGAAACACGCCGATTGCGTCGTGTTGGATTTCATGCTGTTTAGCGACCTTGGCGAATATTATCGAGCAGCTGATATAGCCGTCTGGTTGACGAACGAGAGTACGTCCATGCTCGACGCTGCCGCATGCGGTGTGCCGATTGTGGTCAGCGACCGGATATACCAGGATCACGTCACCGGAAACGGAATGACGTATGTGATGAACGATCTGGCGAGTCTTTGTGCAACATTGCGCGCACTCGAGGAGGAGGGCACGCGTCGCAAGCTCGGCAGTGTGGGAGCGACTAAAATGCGATCTCGGTTCATGTGGCATCTTGCCGCGAGAGGTCGATTGGATGACTTTAATCGCGCCCTCGATAGAAAGAACGACGCCTGATCATGGCGAACGAAGTCCCGAACGGCGCTGGCAATAAGCCGGGTCTATGGTTTGGGTGGCCTCAAGGCATAAAAATCGGACCAAACGCCTTTGGCCGGTAACAACCGGAGGATGGCGCCGGTTAATCGAAGCGTAATTTTTTGCATGGTGAGTCTGAGCAGAAGTCTCTTTAGACGCGATGTTGAGTCTGCTTTCAGAAACAGAATGTAATTAGAGGAAATTAGAAGATCGTAACCCTTTGATTCGGCTATTTGCCGGAGTGCCTGACGGCTATAAAAGAATACGTGTTGCCCGGTTTCAGGAGTGAGATACCACCAGTCCGGGCCCTGGTCAGAGAAAATCCCGGTGGACGCGAAAATGGCGTCTGGATTCAATTTGAACAGCGCATCGAGGTCATTACGCGGGCTCTCAAAATGTTCGAGAACCTCGAACGCGAGGAGAAGTTCCGGGCGCTCAAAATTAGGGATGGCGAACCCATGGGCGTAACTGGCGGCGGCATATTTGTCGTGTACGAAGCAATTGAGTCCGTAGTCGCGCAGCAAGCGACATAAAAGCCCGTCTCCGCCTCCGTAATCGACCAGATTTTTGAGGCCCAAAATTCGGGAAACCGGAAATGCTGCCGCGAGATTTGCTAGATTTCGCTGCGCGGCTCCTGTATCTAGGAGCGCCAGATTCGATTGATAAGCCTCGCTTAGCCAGTAAGGGCGCTCGCATTGCAGGGAGGCGCAAAGAGAACACTTTGAATACTCAACATCATATTTTTCGAGAACCTTGAGCGCGAATTGCTTGCGCACGGGTCCGCCACAGAGGCGGCAACGATCGGTGGTCGGGGAATTTATGGCGGATAGGTTCAATGTCGGCGTGAGTCTAGCGCAAGTGGGAATTTTTGTGATCTCATTGGGGCAGATTGACCAACTATGAATCGGATCGGCATTTTGGCGATGTCTCACCCTGCACTGGGAGGAACGTTTCAATACACGCTGTCCATGATAGACGCGCTGAAGCGGATACCTCGATACAAATATACAATCTACACGACTTCGGAGAATAGGTCTTACGACGAAATCGGTCTTCCAATCGTTCATCTGCCAGGCGCTCTGGCGTCGGCCTTCGCATATGCCGGTTCGAGGCTGTTGGGAATAGGTTCGGTTGACCCCTTTTCGGAGGTTGACGCATTAATCTCGCCAATTTACTCACCTCGGTTGCTGGTGACGAGACGTCCGTTCGCATTCACGTTGCATGACCTACAGGAAAGGCACTCCCCTGAAAATTTCTCGATTTTGCAGCGACTGTGGCGCAATGCGGCGAATTTGGCGCTATCGCGAGCGGCCCAATACATTATATGCGAGTCGAATCATGTAAAGGGCGACATACGGCATTTCTTGGAGGCCGACGAAGCGAAGATCGTCGTCATCCCGTCGCCTCCGGTATCGTCGTTGATGCCGCTGAGCGAAAAGGATGCGGCCGACGTTATTCGGCGGAGCAACATAAAGATGCCGGACGAATTCATTTTTTACCCGGCCCAGTTCTTTAAGCATAAAAATCACCATAGGCTGATCGACGCATTTGCACGCGTGTTGCGCGATCATCCAAATTGTCATTTGCTTCTGACAGGACAACCAAAATACGAATATTCAAACGTCATGTCGCGGATCGCCGAACTGGGAATTCAAGATCGTGTCATTCACTTGGGATATGTCGAAACGGAGATCATCGCAGTCGCCTATGCTCGCGCGGTGTTGGTGGTGGTGCCGACGCTGTTCGAGAGCGTGAGCATTCCGGTTTATGAGGCGTTTAGGATGGGCGTTCCGGTATGCGCCGCAAACGTTACCGCCCTCCCAGAGCAGATCGGGGACGCCGGCGTATTGTTCGATCCCTATTCGGTGGGTGATATCGCACAAAAAATCGACTTGATGTTAAAGGATAAGGATTTGCGCGATAAGTTGATCAAGCGCGGACGCGCGCGAATTGGCGCCCTGACCAGCGAATGGTATGCGGGGCAGTTGGCTGCACTGCTGGACCGGATGGTCTAATTTCGGTCCCGTTGGCGCACTGCGAAGTATCAAAAAAATGCGTAAGACGGCCAATATCGTATTTGTAGAGCAGTTCTATTATCCGGAGGGCTGGGGCGGAGCGCAAATTCCCCTGGACATAACGACGGCGCTAGCCCAATCGGGTCGGCCCGTCACGGTTATTTGCGGCAAGGACCAATACGTTCCCGCGCAAGGTCGAACCCAGACGGATCCGCGCGACGCTGGCGTCAAAATTCGCTACTTGCCGCGATATCGGCTTTGTCGCGGAAATTGGAAAGGCACCATGGCTCAGGTTTGGTTTTGTCTTGCTGCCTCGGCAATGTTATTCACGCGGCGGCGCCCGTCGATGGTGATCGTGCAGACCAATCCACCGCTCGTCGTAGTGGCGATGAGCCTTGTAGCGAGCATAATTCGGCGCCCGTTGATCATCATCGCGCAGGACCTCTATCCCGAAGTCATGATCGCCCACGGGATGATCGCCAAGCAGAGCCTCCAGGGGCGTATCTTGGCGAGCGTGTTTCGTTTGGCCTACGGTCGCGCGCAGAGAGTGGTGTCTCTAGGGCCAAGGATGTCGGCGCGGTTACTGGATAAGCACGTCGCCAGTGCGCGCATTTGCGAGATTTCCAATTGGGCAACCGGCGACCTCAGCTTGATTCGTGGATCGGCGAATATGTTGACGCGTGATTGGGGGTTGACTGGAAAATTCGTGCTGCTCTATTCGGGCAACATGGGGATCGCTCATGACACCGATACGGTATTGCGCGCCATCGCCTCGGAACGGTCTGCGTTGTCGAACTTGCGTCTTGTCATAGTGGGGCAGGGCGGCCGTATCGCAGAGGCTGAGCAGTTGACTAAGGACCTCGGCTTGGAGGATCTTGTTCAATTCAAGCCGCTCGTGTCCCCCGAGTTATTGCCGCAAACCTTGGGAATTGCCGATCTCGCGTTGGTTACCTTGTTGCCGGGATTCGAAGGGTTGGTGGTGCCAAGCAAACTTCTTGGACACATGGCCCGAGGTGTCCCGACGCTATACATCGGTCCAAGCGATAGTGATGTCGCTCAATTGATCGAGCGGTCGCATGGCGGAATCACGGTGTGCAATGGTCAAGTTAAGCAATTGGCCTCTTTACTCATCGACCTAGTGCATGATCCGACCCCATTGAGTGCAATGAGAAGCAACGCCGCGCGATATTATGAGGCCAATCTCTCGCGCGAAATCGGCCTGCGGCGATATCGCGAATTGGTGGAGCGGGTTCTTGCGACGGACGGCTCTCGGCCGAGAGAGCGGTTGACGTGAACACTGTACTGATCACAGGGGCGGAAGGCTTCGTCGGGCGGCAATTGGTTCCATCGATGCATGATGCCGGAGTGTCCGTCGTGGCGGTGGTGCGACAGAATTATACGCACGGGCTGGTAGGGGTAAAGACGGTTTCGGTCGGCGATTTACGAGAATGGAATGATTGGCGCGCGACGCTCACCAATGTGGATGCCGTGGTTCATTTGGCGGCGCGCGCGCATGTCATAATTGAGAGGGCTAGGGATCCGCTCGAGGCGTTCCGTGACACCAATGTGAAGCCGACGCTCGCTCTATTCAAATCGTGTCAGACCGCGGGCGTGAAGCGCTTTGTATTCGTGAGCACGATAGGCGTCAATGGTGTCTCAACTCATGGTGGACCGTTCCGAGATGGCGATGTTCCAAGTCCGACCGAGCCCTATGCAGTGTCGAAATGGGAGACCGAGCAGGCATTGAGCGCGCTGGCGCTCGGTGGAGCCACGGAACTTGTTATCGTTCGACCGACACTGATTTACGGCCCCGGGGCCAAGGGGAATTTCCTGCGTCTAATGCGTTTGGTCCGTTCTGGCTGGCCGCTGCCGCTGGGTGCCGTATGCGCGCGGCGACATATCTTAAGTGTATCGAGCTTTTGTGATCTGCTGGTGAGGTGTACGCATCACAAGGCGGCAGCCGGGCAAATTTTTCTCGCGGCCGACCGTAGGCCGATCCTGACGCGAGATTTGGTGATCACCATAGCGGATCTGATGAAACGCCGCGCACGGCTGGTCCGAATCTCTCCATGGATTTTGGCGCGAATGGGCCATATATCTGGATTTGGTGTGGAGATTGATCGCCTGATTGCCTCGCTCGAAGTGGATTCCTCCAGGGCGCTGGAGCTGCTCGATTGGAGCGGAGACGAGAATGTTGACCGCGATATGAAGGGCATGGTCGACGAATTTCTTGGCACGCACCATGTCCATCGGTGATCGGCTCCTATTGTTATCCGGTACGTTTGTGTGCGCTCTGGCGGCGACCCGAGTGATTTTGGGATTCGCCTCCCGCCTTCAATTACTCGATCAGCCGTCGTCCCGCAGTTCGCACACTATGCCGACTCCTCGCGGCGGAGGCGTTGCGATTGTCGTGACGTTTTTTCTGGCGCTTCTCACGATGCATTTGGCGGGCGGCCCGGCGGGTCGAGTGGTAGCGGCGCTGACCTATGGCGGCGGTGCAATCGCCATCGTCGGGTTTATCGATGACCGCAAGTCGTTGCCCGCGAGCGTTCGAATGATCGTTCATGTCGGCGCGGCATTGCTTGCGATAGCGCTCATCGGCCTACCAATCGGTCTACTGGGATCCGAATGTGGGTACTATGTTTGGCCGCTGCGTCTTGCGAGCTTCTTGGCAATCATTTGGGCAATCAATCTCTTCAATTTCATGGACGGAATTGACGGAATTGCGGCTCTTGAAGCGACATTTTTTGCGGGCGCCGCCGCAGGGTTCAATGCATACTTCCATGGGAATCCGGGCTTGACCACGATGATGCTCTCCCTTGCGTTCGCGACTCTCGGGTTTCTGGTTTGGAATTGGCCGCCGGCACGGATATTTATGGGTGATGTTGGTAGCGGATTTCTCGGATTTACGTTGGCGACTTTCGTTCTGCGCATGAGTCATGATCACCTTGTTGCGGTCGCGATCTGCCTGATATTGGGCGGTGTATTTTTCGTGGATGCCTCCGTAACGCTAATACGGCGGATTGCGCGAGGCGACCGGTGGTCGGATGCCCATCGCATGCACGCATACCAGCATTTGGCGCGGCGTTGGCGCGCACATCGACCGGTGACGATGTTGGTCGGTGCGGTCAACGTCGGCTGGCTTCTTCCCTTGGCATGCGCGGCCGCTGTTCGTCCGGCCTACGCCGTCCTGTTTGTAATGATGGCATTATTGCCGCTTGTCCTACTGACCGTCATCGTCGGGGCAGGCGCACCGTGACGTGGGTCGTTGATTTCATGGGTTCGTGTCCGACGGAGGTGTGAATTGACAAAGACGGCGCTGATCACTGGCATCACCGGACAAGACGGCGCCTATTTGGCTGAATTGCTGCTGGCCAAGGACTACGCCGTCCACGGGGTCAAGCGCCGCGCCTCCTCGTTCAACACCGACCGGATCGATCATCTCTACCAGGATCCGCACGAAAAACGCGTGCGCTTGCGCTTGCACTACGGAGATCTGACCGATTCGACGAACCTCATCCGTATCATTCAAGAAGTTCAGCCGGACGAGATATACAACCTCGCCGCGCAGAGTCACGTCGGTGTCTCCTTCGAGACCCCGGAGTACACCGCGAATTCCGATGCGCTTGGGACGCTGCGGGTGTTGGAGGCGATTCGGATCTTGGGGCTAGAGAAGAAGACCCGTTTCTACCAGGCGTCGACTTCCGAGATGTTCGGCAAGGTCCAGGAAGTCCCGCAGCGCGAAACGACCCCGTTCTATCCGCGTTCGCCGTACGGAGCGGCCAAAGTGTACGCGTACTGGATCACGGTGAACTATCGCGAAGCCTACGGCATGTTCGCGTGCAATGGGATCTTGTTTAACCACGAGTCGCCGATGCGCGGCGAAACGTTCGTGTCTCGCAAGATCACGAGGGCACTGGCGCGCATTCGCGTGGGATTGCAGGAGGCGCTGTATTTGGGAAATTTGGATTCGCGCCGCGACTGGGGTCACGCGCGCGACTACGTGCGGGCGCAGTGGCTGATGCTGCAACAAGCTAGACCCGAGGATTTTGTGATCGCGAGCGGCAAGCAGCATTCGGTGCGCGATTTCGTCGTCGAAGCGGGCCGTTTGCTCGATATGCGGATCGAATGGCAACGCAACGGCGTGGACGAAGTGGGGATCGACGGCAGGACCGGCCGGACGTTGGTGCGGGTCGATCCCCGCTATTTCCGCCCCACCGAGGTGGAGGCTTTGCTCGGCGATGCGACCAAGGCGCGCGAGAAGCTCGGCTGGAGCGCCGAGGTGAGCTTCCCGGAACTCGTGCGCGAAATGGTCGAGTCCGATCTTGCGCTCGCGAAGCGCGACGCGTTGGTCGCCAAAGAGGGCTACAAGATCTATAACCACCACGAGTGACCGTCCGTGCCCATTGCAAAAAATGCGCGCATTTTCATCGCCGGTCACCGTGGCTTGGTCGGTTCTGCGGTGGTGAGGGCGCTGCGCGGCCACGGTTATGAAAACCTGCTGGTACGCAGCCACCGTGAGTTGGACCTGACCGATCAAACGGCGGTGCGCGCGTTTTTCGACCGGGAGCGGCCGGCGGCGGTGATTCTGGCCGCGGCGCGGGTTGGCGGCATTCAGGCGAACGACAGCCGGCCGGCCACGTTCCTGCATGAGAACCTCGCGATTCAGGACCATACGATCGATGCGTCCTATCGGTCGGGGGTGGAGAAATTCGTCTTCCTGGGCTCGAGCTGCATCTATCCAAAACTTGCGCCGCAGCCGATCAAGGAGGAATACCTGTTGACCGGGCCGCTCGAACCCACGAACGAGTGGTATGCGATCGCGAAGATCGCGGGCCTGAAAATGTGCCAGGCGTACCGACGCGAGTATGGATTCAACGCCATAGCGCTGATGCCGACGAATCTCTATGGACCGGGCGATAATTTCGACCTGCAGACCTCGCATGTGCTGCCCGCATTGATCCGTAAGTTCCACGAAGCCAAGGTCCGCGGCGAGGACGGCGTCACGATCTGGGGCACCGGCACGCCCCGGCGTGAATTCCTTCATGTCGATGACCTCGCCGATGCACTGGTCCACCTCCTCGAGAGCTACGACGGCGAGGAGATCGTCAACATCGGCTGCGGCGAAGACGTCACGATCTGCGAACTCGCCGACCTGATCGGATCGATCGTGGGCTTCGAAGGACGTCAGTTGTTCGATGCGGCGAAGCCGGACGGCACGCCCCGCAAGCTGCTCGATGTGACGCGCCTTGCCCGCCTTGGCTGGCGCCCGCGCATCTCCTTGCGTGAAGGCATCGAACAAACCTATGCTTGGTTCACGACGCATGCCGCCGACGCGCGGCGCCCGCTGCAAAATTAATCGCTAAGGTGAGTCAACCAAGAACTCGATTTGACGTTTTATGCGGTGACTGATTGCGAGATATGGGACGAGCCTTGGTGTCATCGCGGCTGGCAAGCCGAGTTTGGATGCTGAAGAACTGGAAGATTGTGGTATAATTATCGGCCAGCGTTTCAACAGCTGTCTCATGCCCGTCAGAAAGGATTGACTTGGGAATTAGGGCTGCCAATAGAGTCAGCGGCTTTGCTCGGTGGATCATCGATCTGCCGCGGCCGATCAAACGCCTGATCACCCTCGGCGCGGACGCCGCGATGATTCCGCTGACGCTCTGGGCCGCGATCAGCCTGAAAGCGGGCCACCCGGTATTTCCCCGCGACACATGGCCGACCTACGCCGCCGTGGTTCTGGTGACTTTGCCGATCTTCGTGCGCATGGGCCTTTATAGGTCGGTGATCCGCTTCATCGGCCAAAGGGTGGTAGTCGCCGTGGCGGGGGCGGTCGCGCTGAGCGCCGTCTTGCTGGGGCTGCTCGGCTGGGCGCTTCATCTGCATTCGCTCTCCTTCAGCGTCGTCACGATATACGCGAGTCTCGCGCTCTTATATGTCGGCGCATCGCGCTTTGTAGTGCGCTATTACTTGCTGAGCCGCTCCGCGGGTCCGACGCTCGCGCGTGTCGCGATCTATGGGGCCGGCGATGCGGGCGCGCGCCTTTCGAGTGTGTTGTCGACGACGCGGGCGTTCGATCCGGTCGCCTTCGTCGATGACAGCCGCGCCCTGCACGGCCGGTTCATCAACGGCATCAAAGTGCATGCGCCGGGAGAATTGCGGGCACTGATCGGGAATCTGCGCATCGATCGGATTTTGCTCGCGATGCCGGCGCTTTCGCGCCGCCGCCGCCGGGAAATCCTCACGTCGCTCGAATTGCTCGGGGTGCGCATTCAGACCGTGCCCGAATTCGAGGCGCTCGTCACCGGCCGGGCGGACGTCGGCGACATTCGCGAGGTCGACGTCGCCGACCTTCTCGGCCGCGATGCCGTGCCGCCGCAGGAAACCTTGTTCGACGCTTGTATCCGCGACCGGATCGTCATGGTCACGGGCGCCGGCGGCTCGATCGGCGCTGAGCTCTGCCGGCAGATCATCGGATTGGCTCCTAAGCGATTGATTCTATTCGAAATGAGTGAGCTGGCGCTGTACAACATCGAGCGCGAACTCAAGCTGCGCCGCAATGCGGACGAGACCGCCGTGGAACTCGTCGGCGTGATCGGCAATGCGCATCATCGCTTTCGCCTGCGCGAGATCCTGCAGGCCTACCGGGTGCAAACGCTCTATCACGCCGCCGCCTACAAGCACGTGCCGATCGTCGAACAGAACGTCATCGAAGGGATCCACAACAACGTCATCGCCACCTGGCACGCGGCGGAAGCCGCGCACGAGACCGGCGTGGAGACGTTCGTACTGGTGTCGACCGACAAGGCGGTCAATCCGACCAACGTCATGGGTGCGACCAAGCGCTTCGCGGAGATCGTGCTGCAAGGACTGCATTTGCGCGGCACGAAGACACGCTTTTGCATGGTGCGCTTCGGCAACGTGCTGGCCTCGTCGGGATCGGTCGTGCCGCTGTTCAGCGAACAAATCGAGAGCGGCGGCCCGGTGACGGTCACGCACCCGGAAGTCATGCGCTATTTCATGACGATTCCGGAGGCGGTGCAGCTCGTGATCCAGGCGGGCTCGATGGCCGAAGGCGGCGACGTCTTCATGCTCGATATGGGCAATCCGGTACGCATCGCCGATCTGGCGCGGCGCATGATTCATTTGGCGGGGATGACGGTGCGCGACGCGGCGCACCCGGACGGCGATATCGAGATCCTCTACACGGGATTGCGGCCGGGTGAGAAGCTCTTCGAGGAACTGCTGATCGGCGACAACGCGACCGGCACCAACCATCCGATGATCCTGCGGGCGATGGAGCACGCGGTTCCCTGGGACCGCGTGCAGAAGCTGCTGGAAGAGGTGCTGGTCGCGATGGGCCGCTTCGATATCCCGCGCGCCCTGGAATTGTTGCAAGAAGCGGTGGTCGAATACACTCCCGCGCCGCAAATGCACGACTTGGTATGGGCGGAGCGCAGCGCGGCGGTCGGCGATGAGCGCAAAATCACGAGCCTCAGTGCGCGGCGCAGCGCGCGCACCGCGGCGGCTCCTACGGGACCTTCCGACGCCGCGCATCCTTGAAAGATTCGGGCGGCGAATAGGCGGTTCTCGATGACCAAGGGC
>Ga0307374_10009508_pt1 | contig 14308 bp, 12 predicted proteins | sample OX3MG_FD_202532 | JGI IMG/M metagenome (GOLD analysis project Ga0307374, IMG submission 202532) | Soil microbial communities from Risofladan, Vaasa, Finland - OX-3 | ecosystem: Environmental > Terrestrial > Soil > Coastal area > Acid sulfate soil | place: Finland: Risofladan, Vaasa | collected... | reverse complement strand
CGCTCCGGCGACGGCGTCGGCAGGGCGCTGGCCGAGCACGCCATCGCGCGAGCCCGCCGCGCCGGGGTCACCAAGGTCTGGGTGCAGGCGCCGACCAAGCTGGAGGAATACGTGCAGCTCTATCGATCGCTCGGTTTCCGGGAGTCGGCGCACCTGCGGGCCCACCAGTGGGAGGAGGACGTGACCCTCCTCGAGCTGCACCTGTGACCCCCGTCATCCGGACCGAACGGCTGATCCTCCGTTGCGTCACCGATGCCGACGTGCCCGCGCTGCTCCGCTTCTTCGACGAGAACCGAGAGCACATGGCGCCCTGGGAGCCGCCCCGACCGGCCGACTTCGACACCGAGGACTTCTGGCGCATCCAGGTGGGTCGCCACCGCCGGGCCTTCGAGACCGGCAGCGCGGTGATGCTCTTCCTCTTCCCGAAAGAGGACCCCTCCGAGGTGATCGGCCAGATCTCCTACACCTCCATCGTCCGCGGCCCCGCCGACATGTGCATCGTCGGCTACGCGTTGGCGGCGAAAGCCCAGGGCCAGGGCTACATGCACGAGGGCCTCAGCGCGTCGCTGGACTACGTCTTCGGCGACCTGAACCTGCACCGGGTGATGGCCAACTTCATGCCCCACAACATCCGCAGCAACGCCGTGCTGCGCCGGTTGGGCTTCAGCGTCGAGGGCTATGCGCGCGACTACCTCTATATCGATGGTGCGTGGCGCGACCACGTCCTGACCTCGCTCACCAACCCCAGTTGGAGGCTGGGGGACTAACCGCCGCCGGGGCCGCCCTCCAGGCCCGGCCGGGTCATCTTGGCCGGGTCGAGGACTTTGGCCAGCGTCTTCTCGTCGATGCCCTTCTCGCGCGCCAGCTCGCGGATGGTGCGGCCCGTCCGCCCGGCCTCCTTGGCGATCTTGGCAGCCTCGTCGTAGCCGAGGACCGGGGCCAGGGCGGTGGCCAGCATGAGGCCCTTCTCGACCGTCTCCGGTCCGCGTGCGGTGGCCTCGATCCCGTCCACGCAGCGGCCCGCGAAGTTCGCCGCCGAGCGCGCGAGCAGCTCGATCGACTCCAGGCTCGCGACTGCCGCCAGCGGCATCATCACGTTCAGCTCGAAGTAACTCCCGGACTGGCCACAGAGCGTCACCGTCGCGTCATTTCCGATCACGCGCGCGCAGGCCATGGTCAGCGATTCGATGATCACTGGGTTGACCTTGCCGGGCATGATGCTGCTTCCGGGCTGCACCTCGGGCAGGTTGAGCTCGCCGATCCCTGCCCGAGGCCCGCTCCCCATCAGTCGGATGTCGCCGCCGATCTTCCAGAGGCTGACCGCGACGGTCTTGAGATGACCATGGGCGGAGACCACCGCGTCGAGCGTCGCCTGGGCGTGGAAGTGGTTGGAGGTCTCCCTCACCTTGATGCCGGTGGCCTTCTCCAGCCGCTTGCAGACCTGGGCAGCAAACCGGGGATGGGCGTTGATGCCGGTGCCCACCGCGGTCCCGCCGAGAGCGACCTGGCGGAGGTCGGCGAGCGCCTGCTCGACCCGCCGGCCGCTCTCCTCGACCTGGCCCGAGTACCCCGTGAACTCCTGGCCGAGTCGGATCGGGGTGGCGTCCTGGATATGGGTTCGGCCCGTCTTGATCACGGGCATGAACTGCTTCGATTTGGTCGCCAGCGACGTCTGCAACTTAGCCAGAGCGGGCCTCAGGTCGTCCTCGATGGCCATCGAGCAGGCGAGGTGGATTGCGGTCGGGATCACGTCGTTGGAGGACTGGCAGCGGTTGACGTGGTCATTCGGGTGGACCTTGAGCGCGGCCTTGTCGCCGAGGATCTGATTCGCGCGGGTCGCGATCACCTCGTTGGCGTTGGTGTTGGTCGAGGTGCCCGACCCGGTCTGGTAGACGTCGATCGGGAACTCCTCGTCCCATCTGCCGTCGGCCACCTCGCCGGCGGCTTGGACGATGGCCTTCACCATCCCCTCTGGGATCAGACCGAGCTCGCCGTTGACCTCGGCGGCCGCCCTCTTGACCAGGCCGAGGGCGCGGATGAAGCGGCGCGGGAAGCGGATGCCTGAGATCGGGAAGTTCTGGACCGCCCGCATGGTGGAGGCGCCGTAGAGGGCCTCGGCGGGCACCTCCATCTCGCCCATCGAGTCTTTGACGATGCGTGTCTTCACGAGAGGTAGAGTCTAGGAGTTGGCCGCGACGGGGTCCTCCATCCAGGCCCGGAGCTCGGGCGCGTCGAGGGCCTCCCACGCCGCCTGCCAGTCCTTTCGGGCGTGCATCGCCGCGGCGCGCTCGAGCCCGGCCAGCCGGCCGGCGACGAAAGCGGCCGGTCCCAGCAGCAGCAACGACTCCAGCCACGCCTCGGTCGTGACCGCGTCCTGGTGCTCGCCGAGGATGGTCTGCAGCTCTGCCGCCGCGGCCGCGAAGTCCTGCGCGGGAGCTCCGACCACGGGCGCCACCGCCATGGCGGCGTAGCGGCTGCGCTTGGCCAGGATGCGGATCCGGTGAAGCTCGGGGTCGGAGGGCTTCTTGGGCAGGCGCCGCACGCCCTTGCGAAGCTTGCTGAAGGGATCGCGTGAGAGCCGCCCCGCGACCTCGGCCGCGGGCTGGGCGGCGCTTTGGCGGAGCGGCGGCCGTGCTGCTACCTTCTCCAGCCGGCCGAGCAGCCGGGGCCAAGCCTCGGAATCGAGGTACGAGTTAAGAGCGGTGCGCGCGACGCCGATCTGGCTCCGCAGCTGGTCAACGACCTGTCCGGCGACCGGCCGGTCCGCCACTGGCAGGTGCGCGGCATCGGCCTCCAGGCGCGCCGCCAGCACCTCGCGGTCGCGGAGGGCGCCGAGCTCCCCCGCGAGCACGCCCAGCTCTTCCAGCAGGGCCCCGAGCGCGTCCTCGTCGAGGAACTCGTCGAAGGTCCCAAGGTTGCTGCGGAGCCGGCGGAGGGCGACCCGCGTCTTGCGGACGTGGTCGGGATCCTGTCCGGCCCGAAGTCCGGCCTCGTGCTCCCTGATGGCCTCCACCGACCCGGCGACGGAGGCAGTCACCAGCTCCCCGATCGTTGTCGCGGGTTTCTCGGTCGGAGCGGGCTGGGTCTCCTCAGTCACGGCCGCCGGCTGCTCGCTCCCGCGCCAGGGCCTGGAGTGCCTCCTGGGAGTTGACCCCCTTTTTGGTCTTGACCTTGCTCCAGCACCCGTCGGGGCCCAGCTCCCAGGCGAGAACGTCGTCCGCCAGCTCCAGCTCCAGCATCTCGTCCAGCCGGCCATGGTGCTCAGGGTGGCGGATCGGGACCACGGCTTCGACCCGGCGGTCGAGGTTGCGCTCCATCAGGTCGGCCGAGCCGAGGTAGAACTCGACGCCCCGCTTCTCATTGCCGAACCGGAAGAGGCGCGCGTGCTCGAGGAAGCGACCGACCAGCGAGCGGACCCGGATCGTCTCCGAGAGGCCGGGCACGCCCGGCCGCAGGCAGCAGATGCCGCGGACGATGAGGTCGATCTCGGTGCCGTTTGCGCTGGCCTCGTAGAGCGCGTCGATCACCTGCGGATCGACCAGGTTGTTGACCTTGATGATGATCCGGCCCCGGTGCTGCTGGCCCTCGTGCGCGATCAGCTCCAGGATCCGGCCGCGAAGCGTGGTCGGCGCGACCAGCAGCCGCCGGTACTTGCGCTGCCGGCTGTAGCCGGTCAGCAGGTTGAAGAGTTCGCTGACGTCGTGACCGAGGTCGCGGTCAGCCGAGAGCAGGCCGAAGTCCTCGTAGACGTGGGCCGTCACCGGGTTGTAGTTGCCGGTCCCGATGTGGACGTAGTAGCGGATGCCGCTCTCCTCCATCCGCACTACCAGCATCAACTTGGCGTGGGTCTTGAGCCCGACCAATCCGTGGACGACGTGGACCCCCGCCTCCTCCAGCGCCTGGGCCGACTCGATGTTGGCCTGCTCGTCGCCGCGGGCCTTGATCTCGACCAGCACCACCACCTGCTTGCCGAGCTCGGCGGCCTTGGTGAGCGCTCGGGCGATGGGGCCCGCCGGCCCCGAGGTCCGGTAGAGGGTCTGCTTGATGGCGAGGACCTTGGGGTCCCGCGATGCCTCCTCGATGAACGCCTCGACCGAGGTGATGAAGGAGTCGTAGGGGTGTTCGACCAGCACCTCTCCCCCGCGGATCACCGAGAAGAGGTCGATCGGCTCCGCGCCCGTCGATTGAAGGCGGGGCTGGGTCGCCGGGATCCAGACGGGTGACTTGAGGTCGGGCCGCTCGAGGTCGGCGAGGGTGTCGACGCTTCCGAGGTCGAGGAGGCCGCTCACCTGATAGACGTCGTCGCTGTCGAGCTCGAGTTCGCGGACCATCAGGTCCAGGTAGTGACTCGGCAGGTCGGGGTCCACTTCGAGGCGCACGGCGCGGCCCTGGCGGCGTCGCCGGCGGAGCTCGGTCTGAATCGCCGAGAGGAGGTCTTCGGCCTCGCTCTCGACCAGGTCGAGGTCGGCGTCGCGGGTGATCCGAAAGGCATGGTGATCCACCAGCTCCATCCCGGGGAAGAGCGCCTGCAGGTTGAGCGCGATCAGCTGCTCCAGCGGCAGGTAGCCGGCCTCGTCGGGAAGCTCCATGAAGCGGGGGAGCGAGGACGGGATCTTGAGCCTGGCAAAGCGCTCGACCCGGCGGAGCGGGTCGCGGACGATCACCGCCAGGTTGAGGGAGAGGTGCGAGATGTACGGGAACGGGTGGCCCGGGTCGACGGCAAGCGGGGTGAGGACGGGGAAGATGTGCTTGGCGAAGTCCGCCTGGAGATGCTTGCGCTCGGCCTTGGAGAGCGACTCAGCGTCGCGGATCCGGATCCCGGAGTCCTCCAGCGCGGGCGCTAGATCGTCCCGGAAGAGCGCCACCTGGCGGCCGGTCAGGCCCTCCACGAAAGCGCGGATGTCACGCAGCTGCTGGGACGGGGTGGCGCCGTCGGGTGAGGTCGAGGAGACGGCGGCCTGGACCTGCTCTTGGAGGCCGGCGACGCGGATCTGGAAGAACTCGTCCATCGACCGGCTGAAGATGGAAAGGAAGCGCACGCGGTCGAGGAGAGGCTGCCTGCGATCCTCCGCCATCGCCAGGACCCTCGCGTTGAACTCGAGCCGCGACAGCTCACGGTTGAGGTAGCGGCGGCCCCGCTCCCGCACCGCCTTCGTCGCCCGTGCGTTAGCCACCTCCCCGTCGATCCTACCCGCCCTATCCTTCCGCCGATGAGGTTGGCGGCGGTGGACGTGGGCAGCAACACGATCCACGCCCTGGTCGCGGACGTCATCGACGGCGGCGTCAGCGACGTCGCCCATTTCGTCGAGATGCCCTCGCTTGGCGCCGAGGTCGACCGCACCGGCCGGGTCGGCGAGGTGAAGACGGAGGAGGCCGTGTCCGCGCTGCGCCGGGTGGTGGACCAGGCCCGGGAGGTCGGATTCGAGGTCCTGGTGGCGGGAGCCACGGCGGCCGTCCGCAGGGCTGCCGACCGCGAGGAGTTTCTCGCGCGGTGCTCGGAGGCGGCCGGCGTTTCCGTCCACCTCATCTCCGACCGGCGGGAGGCGGAGCTGAGCTTCGCGGGCGTCGCCAGCCGCCATGCGGCGCGCGCGCAATGGCTGATGGCCGACCTTGGCGGCGGCAGCACCGAGCTGGTGGTGGCGCGTGGCCATCGGGTCGAGGCCTGGCGCTCGCTGCCGATCGGCTCCGGCGTGCTGGCCGCCCGCCACCTGTCGGACCCCCCCCGGCCGGGGGAGCGCGAGGCGCTCCGGGCCGAGGCCGTGAAGCTGCTGGCGGGTGCGCCCGAATGCGATCCGACCAGGTTCGTTGTCACCGGCGGAACATCCACCAACCTGCCCAAGGTGATCTCGCTCCGGCGGCCTCCCTCGGTGCTCACGCGCCAGGCCCTGCTCGGGGCCTCCGAACGGATGGACGCTGCGCCCGCCGCAGAGCTCGAGGAGCGCTACCTGCTGCGCGCGGGCCGGGTGTCGGCGATGCGCGGCGGCGTCGAGGTGCTTCTGCTTCTCCTCGACTGGGCCGGCCTTGACCGTCTCCACGTCAGTCTCGAGGGGCTTCGCCAGGGCATGCTGCTCGCCTACCTCGAACGCGGCGGGGGCTGGTTCGAGGACGCAGCCGACGCGCCGGGCAAATAGACAAGGAACCGTCACAAAGCAGGCACCGGCGGGGCTCAAGCTGACGCCAGCTGAAATGGAAGCCGTCCTCGAGACCCACGCCCTCTCCAAGTCCTACGGCTCGCGGGTGGCGGTCCGCTCCCTCGACCTCGTCGTCGGTCGCGGCGAGATCTTCGGCTTCCTCGGACCCAATGGCGCCGGCAAGACGACCACCATCCGGATGGCGCTGGGCCTGATCCGGCCGACGGCCGGCTCGGTGTCCATCTTCGGCGAAGACCTCCATTCCAGACCCCAGCGGGTTCTGCCACGGGTCGGAGCGCTGGTCGAGTCGCCCGCGCTCTATCTCTACATGTCGGGGCGCGACAACCTGCAGGCGGTCGCCGACGTCCTCGGGGGCGTCGCCCGCGGCCGGATCGACGAGGTTTTGGGGCTGGTCGGCCTGGCCGAGCGCCAGCGCGACCTGGTGAGGCGGTACTCGCTGGGCATGAAGCAGAGGCTTGGGCTGGCCATGGCTCTTCTCGCCGACCCCGAGCTCCTGATCCTCGACGAGCCCGCCAACGGCCTCGACCCCGCCGGAGTGGTCGAGATGCGCGACCTTCTACGCCGGTTGGCAGCGGAGGGCAAGACCATCTTCATTTCCAGCCACGTGCTGGCCGAGGTCCAGCAGCTCTGCACCCGGGTGGCGATCATCAACCTGGGGCAGCTGGTCAAGGTGGCTGCGGTCGCCGACCTGGTCGCTTCCCATGGCGAGTTCCAAGTTGGGATTGAGGATTCGGCCGCGGTGCTGGAGCTTCTCCACCGCCAGGATTGGGGGGCGGCCGCGCGGATCGAGGATGGGCTGGTCATCACCCTCTCGCCGACCGGCCGGGGCCGCGACCTGACCCGCTTCCTTGCCGCCGCCGGGTACTGGCCGGACTCGGTCGGCGAGCGCCGGGTCGACCTCGAGGACATCTTCCTGAGCCTCACCGGCGCGGAGACGGAAGCATGAGCGCGACCGCGACCGTCGGCGCTTCCGGCGTGAGCAGGAGGGCTCCGCGTCCAAGCTTTGCCGGGGCCTTCCGGGGCGAGGTCCTCAAGCTGAGCCGCCAGCGGAGCCTGTGGGCGCTGCTGATCGGTGGGACCCTGCTCCTGCTGGTGGTGAGCCTCGCCATCTTCGGCAACGACTCCCTCAAGCAGCAGTACCAAGCGAGCCAGGAGCACTTCTGGGTCAACACGCTGAACGTCCTGGGGACGCTCTTCGATTTCGGCGCCGGGATCGTCCTGCTGATCTCATCCTCGCGGCTGTTCGGGATGGAGTACAGCTCAGGGACGATCCGGGTCCTTCTCGCCCGCGGCCTGGGCCGCGTCCAGCTCTACGTGGCCAAGGTCGCGGCGCTGTTGCTCCTCGGGATCGTGCTTCTCGCCGGCTTCTCCCTGATAGCGGCGGGTGCGTTGGAGGTGGCCATCCACTCCTGGACCGGAGGAGGCATCGGCGGCCTGGATCCTGTCGATCGCGAATACCTCCAGGTGATCCTGGTCCTGGCCGCGCTAAGTATTGGGATCACGATCCTGCTTGGTTCGGCGGCGGCGATTATCGGACGCTCGCTGGCCTTCGGGATCGGCGTCGCGATGGGCTTTTTCCCCGCCGACAACTTCGGAACCCTGATCCTCTACATCCTGCAGCGGATAACCAAGCTCGACCTCTTCAGCAACCTCACCGCCTACCTGCTGGGGCCGAACCTCAACGTGCTGCCCTCGCTGCTCGACCCCTCGCTCAAACTCCGACCGTTCTTCGCCACGCCCTTCGTGACGGTCACCGCGCAGCACGCCGAGCTGGTCATCGCGGTCTACGCGCTGGCTTTCCTGGTTGTTGCCCTGGTGCTCGTCAGCCGCCGCGACGTCCTGGAGTAGAGCCGACTAGCCGCGGAGTCCCGCGGTGTGCAGGATCGCATACATCACCCACGCCGCCAATGCCGCCGCCGGGATGGTGATGACCCAGGCGGCTGCGATGTTGGCGCCGACGCCCCAGCGGAGCGCGGAGATCGATCGCGCGGCGCCCGAGCCCATGACCGAGCCGGTGACGACGTGGGTCGTGCTGACCGGCAGCCCGAACTGGGAGGCGACCTGGATCACGGTGGCGCCGGTCAACTGGGCGGCGAGGCCGCCGACCGGGTCCATCTTGTAGATCCGCCAGCCGAGCGTGCGGATGATTCGCCAGCCGCCGGCGTAGGTCCCAAAGCCGATGGCCGTGGCGGAGAGCACCACCACCCAGACCGGCACCGCGAACTTGTGGATCTGGCCGCTGGCGACGAGCCCGAGAGTGATCGCGGCCATCGTCTTCTGGGCGTCGTTGCCGCCATGAGAGAAGGAGACGAAGGCGCCCGCAAGCACCTGCAGCCAGCGGAAGGCGCGGTTGATGGAATGCGGCCGGGCGCGGTGCACGAGCAGGATCAGGAGGGTGACGAGGACCGCCGCCAGAGCAAATCCGATCGGCGGCGAGATGATCAGCGACAGCAACTGCTTATCGAAGGCCGACCACTTGATCGCACCTAACCCGCCCTGGGCCGCGATGCCGGCGCCGACCAGCCCTCCGATCAGCGCGTGGGTCGAGCTCGACGGCAGCCCGAAGTACCAGGTGACCAGGTTCCAGGCGATGGCGCCCAGGAGAGCTGCGATCACGACCACCATCCCGGCCTTGAAGGCCAGGGTGCTGCCGATCGTGTTGGCGACCTTGGAGTGGAGCAGGAGGACGGTCACCAGGCCGCCGACGAGGTTGAAGATGGCCGACACCGCGACGGCCTGCCCGGGCGTCAGCGCGCGGGTGGAGACGGAGGTGGCGATCGCGTTGGCGGTGTCGTGGAAACCGTTGGTGAAGTCGAAGGCTACCGCCACGACGATGGTCGCGACGAGCAGCGCCTCAAGCATTCTTGATGGCGATCGTCTCGAGGACGTTGGCGGCCGTCTCACAGCCGTCCATCGTCCCCTCCAAGAGGTCGTAGATGTCCTTCCACTTGACCAGGTTGGCGGCCGACTGGTCCTCGGTGAAGAGGGCCGCCAGCGCTTCGCGGGTGAGGAGGTCGGTCTCGTTCTCGAGGCGGTGGATTTCGATCCAGCGCGGCTCCAGTTCCTTGAAGCCCTCGAGGTCCTCCAGGGCGCGCTGGAGAATGTCCCCCGCCTTGGCGAGGTTCTCCCCCATCCGGCGGGCGGCCTCGGAGATTTCCTTCACCTGGTAGAGGTCGATCTTGTCGGAGACCTCCTCGGCCAGGTCCACGATGTCGTCCATGGCCGAGGCGAGGGCGAGGATGTCCTCCCGCTCGATCGGGGTGACGAAGGTCTGGTTGACCAACCGGTAGATCTCGTGCGCCACATCGTCGGCCTGGTGCTCGAGATCCCGCAGGCGGGGGTGGCGCGAGCGCCCCTCCAGGAGGCTCTTGCTGAGCTCGACCAGGGTGTCGTGCACCAGCTGGCCCTGCTTGGCGAAGAGGTCGTAGAACCGGCGCTCCTGGGGAACCAGGCTGAATCTCATTTCTCGGACGTCCTCCACTGAAGAGCGTATAGGCTCTGTTAAGGGCTGATTAAGCGCTTAGCTTGGATTCAGGCCGGTCGTCGGGTGCCGCCGGCGGGCGCGTCGGCCACCCCGAGCGGCAGGCTGAGGGTGAAGCGGCTGCCCTGGCCCTCTTCCGATTCGACCAGGATGTCGCCCCCATGGCGCCGCGCTATCTCCCGGCTCAGGTAGAGGCCGAGGCCGGTGCCGCCGATGTGGCGCGCCTCCGGATTGTCGATCCGGCCGAAGCGGGTGAAGAGACGGTCCAGGTTCTCGTCGCTGACGCCCAGGCCCTGGTCACGGACCGAGACGAAGGCGTGGTCGCCCCCGATGGTCACCAGCACCTCGACCAACCCGCCGCCCGGCGAGTACTTGACCGCGTTGTCGATCAGATTGAGGATCACCGCCGACAGCCGGACCCTGTCCCCGAAGACCCAGACCTCGCTCTCGGGGAGGCTGACCTCGAGTCGGTGCTGGTCCGTCAGCAGGGGGGAGAACACCCCCGCCTGCTCGTTCACGATGGCGCGCAGCTCGACGTCCTCGCGGGTGAGCTCGAGCTGGTCGGACTCGAGCCGGGCCGTCTCCAACAGCTGGCGGACGAGGACCTCCATCTGGGCCAGCTTGGCGCTGACCAGGGGGGCGACCTCGAGGAACTGGTCGGGGGTCAAAGAGCCGTCCTCGAGCAGCGAGAAGTAACCGCGGGCGACGACAAGGGGTCCCCGAAGCTCGTGGGAGGCGAGGTTCAAAAATTCGGTCTTGCTGCTCTCGAGCAGCGACATCCGGCGCGCGTGCTCGCGCAGCTTGTCGGCCTCAGCGCGCTGCTGCTCGAGGCGGATCCGCTCCTCCTCCTTGCGCTGGCTGATGTCGCGGGTGACCTTGGCGTAGCCGCGGAGGACGCCCTTGTCGTCGCGCAGCGCGGTGATGACGACGTTGGCCCAAAAGGTGCTCCCGTCCTTGCGGATGCGGATTCCCTCCAGCTCGATGGCCCCCTCGGCGGCTGCGACGACCAGCTCCCACTGAGGCTTGCCGCTCCGGGACTCCTCCTCGGGATAGAAGACGCTGAAGTGCTGACCGATGATCTCCTCTGCCCGGTAGCCCTTGATCCGCCGGGCGCCGGCGTTCCAGGTCATGACCCGGCCCTCGGGGTCGAGCATGAAGATGGCGTAGTCCTTCACGCCGGAGACCAGAAGCCGGAACATCTCCTCGGTCTCCCAGCCGGAGGCGGCGCCGCCGGCCCGGGGGCGCGGCAAGTCGATTCCTCCTCCCCCGTCGGCGTGGTGGTCGAGCACTTTCAAGATATAGCGTGTCAGGGTGATTTGCTGCAAGAAGGAATATCAGAAATCGGCTACGCCAGGAGGGCTCCTTCGCGGCTGAGGATCCGCCGGGCGACCGCCACCGCCGAGGCGTAGGTGGAGTCCATCCCGCGGTAGCTCAGCCCGCGCGCACCGAGCGTGCGCGCCTGTGTATAGGGCGTATCGGAGGCGTAGTGGACGATGCCCAGGTCGAAGCCGAGACGGGTCATGTTGACGTTCTCGCGGACCGGGTGCCGGCCGGGCATGGATGCCTCAAAACAGGCGTCGAGGAATGGACCCGCCTCCATCTCGACGACCGTGTACCGGCCCTGGTAGTAGAACTCCAGGTAGTCCCGGTTCTGGAGGAAGGTGCCTCGCACGGTGACGGCTCGCTGGTTGTCGAGGGCCGAGCCGTAGACCAGGTGCGGCTGCACGTCGGCGGCGGTGAAGCAGTTCTCCAGCCAGTAGGTGTTGCCGGAATGCTCGTCGTAGACCGAGTTGCAGATCATCACGTCGCCGACCGCGGCGTTGAGGGTGGCCGCCTTGCCCATCACGTAGACGCCGCGCAGGTGGCCCACCTGCTCCGCCACCTCGCGCAGGAGGTAGTAGGACGCGAATCCGAGCGGGTAGTCGATGTTGACGATCGCCGCGTCCGACGCCTTCAACGCCAGCGGGTCGACCTTGCCCACCCGCGGGTCGAAGCAGGTCGGATCGAGGTCCGACAGCTTGAAGACCTGGGCGGAGGACTCGGCAACGCCTGCCCGGGCCTTGATGTGGCGGATGCCGCCCTCCCGCTCAAACCGCGCCCGGAGCCGGCTGAACTCGCCCTTTTTAGGGTGGCTGTCGAAGAGCACGCGGGCGGCGAAGTAGAGCCAGTTGTCCCGCGAGGCGGAGACCTCGCCCGCCTCGATGTGGGCGAGCTCGCTGTGGAGCTCGGAGTCGTGGTCGCGGACGAAGTCTGTGATCTCGCCCTCCAGCCGGCGGGCGACGCCCGAGAGGACGTTGACCAGGCTGTGGAGGTTGGAGGAGACGAAGTAGACGGGCGCGCTCGCGATGCTCATCTCCGACATCGCGCTGCCGATCGGCGTCCACCACCGGTGAGCACCGCGAGCGTAGCCGACGTCGGTGCTGCCGATGGTTCGAAGCGTCATCTCGCAGGGCCGCCTGCGCACGACGTTCAGCGTCTCTTCGAACCCGAACGCCCATGCCTGCTGGAGGCGAACCCAGTCCTCGTCGCCGGCCCCGATCGCAGCCTGCTCGCCGCCCTGGGGGACCTGCTGGAGCAGGGCGTGCATCTTGTTCCACTCCAGCTGGTAGGCGACCAGGGTGGGGACGAGGTCGTCCACGTCGGAGGCGGAAGCGATGAGGGCCGCGATCGTCTCCTTCCCGTCGTGGTACCAGCGGCGTCGCCGAGCCGGCGCCTCCACCTTGTGCCAGGCGAGAATGTCGACGCCCAACTCGGCGCGGATGGATCCCGCGCTCTGGCCGAGGATCACGCGGCGGGACTGGGCGACGGCGGCCGGCAGCCGGCGGGTGGCGTAGATCAGGGCGCCCATGTCAACCCGCGGCTCGGAGGCGAGCGGGTGCAGTGAGCTCTGCATGCCCATGTGGGCCTGCTGGAGGGCGTCGATGCGGATCTCCCCGGAGCTTTGCAGCATCGTCGTGTAGGTGCGCACGTAAAGCTCGACGGCATGCCGTCCGGCCCAGGCCAGGTGAGTCGGGGTGGGCTCCATCTCGGCCAGTCTATTGCCAGGCGGGACGCTCGCCGTACTTACAAAAGGTTTACCCGTAAAGCGTTTACCCGTTGACAGCCGCGGGGCAGGCTGTGAGGTAAATGAGAACCACCCGCCTACTCCGCATAGCCCTTCCGGTCGCCGGGGCAGTCCTGCTGGCCGGCGCCGCCGTCGCAATCACCGCGTCCGCGGCTGGGCTCGGGGTTGGCTCGTTCCTCGCGGCCAGCTCCACCCCGACGCCCAGGCCTTCGGCGTCCGCCCCCTCCGGCACCGGCCGGGCGGCCGCGTGCCAGAACTTCCTCGGCCACCTGGCGGCGCAGCTGAACATCTCCTCCAGCAAGCTCGACGGCGCCGGCATCGCGGCGGCCAAGCAGACCGTCCAGGACGAGGTCGCCGCCGGGAAGCTGACCCAGGCACGGGCCGACAAGATCGACGCCAGGCTCTCGGCCGCCAACCTCTGCGCCCTCGGCGCCGGCGGCGCGGGCGCCCGTGGGGCCATGGCCGGCGTCGCGACCCGCGACTACCTTGCCGCGGCCGCCTCCGCGCTGGGGATCAGCGAAACCCAGCTGATGACCGACCTCAAGGGCCGCCAGACGCTGTCCCAGGTCGCCACGGCCCAGGGCGTCAGCGAGGACCAGTTCAAGGCCAAGGTGGTCGCCGCGCTCAAGCCGAAGCTGGATGCCGCGGTCGCCGCCGGGAAGCTCACCCAGGCCCAGGAGGACAAGCTCCTGGCCAAGTTCCAGGCCGGTGACCCGCCGCTCTGGAACAGCGTCCGTAAGGGCGGCGCCTCGGCCAGCCCGACGCCCGCCGTCTAGAACCCATAGGGTCTTGTCAAGTTCTGGGCCCTCAAAGGTTGGGATCGAAATCGCGCCCCGAGCGCCAGACGCCCCAGACGATGGCCAGGGATTTGGACATGCAGTGACCCAAAGCATTCATTGCGGTCTTGCCCTGAGCTCGCTTCCTTAGGTAGTGAGCGCGAATGACCGGGTTGTGCTGGGTACCGACGACGGCCATCCGGTAGGCGGCGGAGCGAATGAAGGCGTTGCCGGTCTTGGCCATGTGCCAGCTGGTCTCCGGGTTCTGGCCCTTGGTGCCTGAGCTCTGCTCTTTGGGGTGGACACCGGCGTAGGCGGCGAGCTGGTCGAACTCGTCGAAGCGCCAGATGTCGCCGATCTCGGCGATGAAGGTGGCGGCCAGCGCCGGCCCCACCCCGGGAATGGTCTGCAGCCTGTGGGCCAGCTCCGAGTCGAGAACCTCAGAGACCCGCTGCTCGGCAATCTCGATCTGCTTATCGAGCAGGTCGAACTGTTGGATTAGCATCCCGACCTCGAAGCCCATCTGGGCATCCAACTCGGGTGGCGCGATGGTGTCCTTGGCCAGCTCCTGGAGCCGGCGGGCCTTGTTCTCCCCCAACCGGCGCCGGCCGCCTGGCCTGGTTGCATCGGCCAGCGTTGAGACCCGCTTGCGGGCAGCCGCGCGTGCTGTCGGGGCTTCTCTGAGAACAGCCAGGGCGGTCTCGCAGAGCGGGTCTTCAAAGCACTCCTTCAGTTCGGGGAAGCCAATCTCCACCAGCCTCAACAGCTTCTGGCGGACCTGACCCTGCTCTTTGACCAGGCCGCCCCAAAAGCGGGCCGCCTCTTTGGCCTCGGC
>Ga0307374_10009507_pt1 | contig 14309 bp, 12 predicted proteins | sample OX3MG_FD_202532 | JGI IMG/M metagenome (GOLD analysis project Ga0307374, IMG submission 202532) | Soil microbial communities from Risofladan, Vaasa, Finland - OX-3 | ecosystem: Environmental > Terrestrial > Soil > Coastal area > Acid sulfate soil | place: Finland: Risofladan, Vaasa | collected... | reverse complement strand
CCGGGCCGCCATTCGAAACTGGCTCCTTCGAGATATCTCCCCTCGGGGTATCGGGCACGGCTACAGACTGCCCAACTCGTGCCGGAGTGCCCCACCGTATTAGGTGTACGGAGACACTTGAGCGGATAATCCGGCGAGGATACGACGGAATCAGCCCGACGCGCATTATGGGCTCGGAGGCGCTCTCCTGAAGCACTTCATGCTCAATGCCCTCGAGGTAGCCCAATCTGTCGGGGTTCGGATCCTGCTCCCCCACGCCAAGGACGACGAAGCCAAGAGCTTCTACCACCACTACGGATTCGAAGAATCTCCCTTCGATCCGCTCGCCTTGATGATCCTTCTTCCAGATCTCTGACGGACGGCCGAAATTTGGGATGAAGTACTTACGGCAACAAGGGCATGTCCGGTTTCGCGTTGAAACTTATGACTCCAGGCCGGCGGTAGACTGCACCCTCAATGGGATGTTGGTCGCGCGTAATGGGGCACTTTGCCCACTCACGATCTGTCTAGTGGGCCAAGTCGCGAGATCCCGCAGCATCGAGTGCGCCATCAGGAGTAGCTTGAGAGCGTTCACCTTCGACAGTGAGGGTTCTGTGGGGACAGCCTAAGTTGTCTCACTGCCCCGAACGTGCAGAGTCGCCGCCGCCGTGCTTGCGTATCTGCTCGCCTGCGGGAGCGTGGCTCCGAAGTTCGCCGCCCAGAGCCTCGGCGGATCAACCCAAGGCCCAACAGACATGGAGGCTGAAGATGTCGGCAACTCTCAAGCTGACACATAAGGCGATCGGAGTGGAGGTCCGTCGTGGCACGTTCGATGTCGTGGTCGACGGTGAGCGTGTCGGGTCCCTCGAAATGAACGACACGATCGAGATACCAATCGAAGCTGGAGATCACACCCTGCAGGTCCGCAACGGCCGAAACTTGAGCCGCACCCTGACCTTCGATGCGGCCGAAGGCCAGGTCGTCGCCTTTCGATGTACCGGAAAGAGGTTCTTGCCGATGTTTCTCGTTTCGTTCGTCGTGCCGCGCCTGGCACTCTCGCTCCGTCCGGAGTAGCAGGGGCCCTCAGAATCGAAAGGTTGCTAAGCCACTCGAACCTGGAGAGCACTCGTGCAAACCGACGCTACGCGCACATGCGCGCTGCTGGTGGGCTTGCGCGACGTGACCGTGCTCGGCGTCGACGAGAGGCTCCGGCAGCCCCTTTAGGTCTGTGTCGACCCTCAGCACCCTGGATCCATCGCTCTATCGCGATCCCAGAAGGTTCGGGTGTTCCCTCTTCGACGCGGTCACATCACAGTGGGGCTGGCTCGTCGTTGCCGACGGGGGAGTATTTTCGTTCGGCGACACGCCATACTGCGGATCAGCAGTTGGCCAGATTGGGCCTGCCCCAGTCGTGGGCATCGTCAGTACCTTCACTCTCCCGCATGCCAACCCCGGTCAAGGCGCATGACGTCCCAATCGTCCTGAGGAAATGCGGCGTACGAGACGAAATATCGCTCCGCAGCGACCAACCTCCTCAAAATCAAAGAGTCGGACTCCATGAGTCCCAAGGCTGCAGTCGCCAGTCGGGGTTCTCGATACTCCGCCCTCCGACACACTCACCAGTAGGGGCCGGAGAGGTCGAGAGTGGCGAAACTGACCTGGTCACCCGCCGGGAGTGAAGGTGCTGGGCGCAAGCGGGCGGCAGATCATCCGAAATCCGTTGGCGGCCATGAACACGGTCGGGGAAAACGGACGATCGGCAGCCAGACGGTCGAACGTGGTGTTCACGGTGGTGAGGAATGCCTCAGTGATATCCGACCCACAGCACTGGTGGGCGACGAGACTCTCCCGGGTGGCCTGGCTGAAGCACTTCCTCCGGTAACTCACCGGGCCATCATGCCGCGATCGAACCGGCTCGACCCGGATTGCGGTGGCAGCGGATCGACGGCCGGCAATTGATCTTCTGATAGACACCTGAGGATGTCGGCGAACCGTAGGCCAAGACGGGCGATAGTCACCGGGGCTTCACGCGGAATCGGAAAGGCAACTGCTCTGTCGCTGGCCGACGCCGGATGGGACGTCGCCATCACCGGGCGCACCCGGCGGGCCGGGGAGGGCCGCGACGACTCCGACACCGGGGCCGGGCGCACCCTGCCCGGCAGTCTCGATGAGACCGCGGCGCGGGTCCGGGAGTCGGGACGGAACTGCTTGGAGCTGGTCGCTGACCTCCATGACCACGAGGCGCTTCGTGGCGCGGCCAGCCGGGTCATTGCCGAGTGGGGAGGAGTGGATCTCTTGGTGAACAACGCCGTCGACACCGGCCCCGGGAGCATGGTCGGCCTGCAAGAGTTGACCATCGGTCAGATGGAATCGAAGCTGGCGGCCAACGTGGTCGCCCAGCTGGTGCTGGTCCAGGCCGTCCTCCCGGGCATGCTGGACCAGGGCGGCGGAATCGTGGTGGACGTGACGTCACACGTGGCCACTGCCGACCCCCCGGGTCCGGTCGGCCAAGGTGGCTGGGGCCTGGCCTATGCCGCCTCCAAGGCGGCCTTTCACCGATTTGCCCCCCTCCTGGCGGTGGAATTCGGAGAGCGGGGCGTCCGGGCCTACAACCTGGATCCCGGTTATGTCGAGACCGAGCGTCAGAAAGTCAATGCCGCCGCGTTGGGGCTCGTCGGTCGGTACACCGGAGCACCACCGTCGGTCCCGGCGGCCGCTATCGTGTGGCTGGCCGATCACTCCGACGAGGTCGAGAACGGCCAGACGGTCCGGGCCCAGAAGCTGGCCTTGACCCACATGCTGCATCCCGATTGGCGTCCGGGCGCGGAGTAGCCGACTGGCCGCTGGCACTTCTCGAGGCACCAGGTGTCAGTAGCCGGGAAGCACCCGGCGGAGCTCGTCGAGAATGGAGTCCCGGTCATCGAAGGCCGGGGAGTGAACGGTATCGAGCCGACCATCGACCAGTCGGATCAGCACTTCGGCCGGAAGTTCGAGGTCGGCTGCCCCCGTCGGGCCACGGTGCGAGGGCGTCACGGCGGCGTCGGAGGAGACCGTGGCCCTTGTGTCCCTTCCTTCCCCGGGCCCCGTCCAACCCTGGCCGTTGTGGCCGTGAGTCGGCGTCCTGTCGGGGACCCCGTATTACCAGAGCGGTGACCAGCTACTTGTACGCAGCAGTTTGCTTTCCCATTGATCACGGAGTTCGAGGCCTTTCGCCATATAGGAGCCCGGCCAGGTCGAGGGGTCGTACTCCTCCACACTGGTGAGCAGGTGCCCCAAGGTCGAGTAGTTCATGATCTTCTGCATCAGGATCGCCTCGGGGCGCACACCGGCACCGTGCGCCACCTGGAAGCAGGCCTGGATGTCGAGGAGCTTCTTCTCCGGCGGGATCTTGCGCATGAACTGCCAGTAGTCGTGGTCCCACAACTCGATGTAGTCATCGAGGGGGGCATAAGGCCAACCGGTGTCTTGCATGTACACCGAGAGGTCGTGCTCCCGCCCGTCGGTGGGGATCTCCTTGAGGTCCACGTGCTGCAGGGCCGACCAGTAGACCGGGGTGATCAACTTCCCCTCGACCTGGTATCGGCAATGGTCGAGCTCGGAATTCAACGCCTGCAGATCCCCGGTGAGCATCCGCCGGGCCAGAGCCTCCCAGCCGGAACCGTCGGACACCGCGGTGATGGTCACCACCTGATAGGCAGGCCCGCTTCCCATGGCGTGGTTCAAATACCACACCAGCCGCGCATCGTCGCTCCCACCGAGTGCACCCATCCACTCGTTCCGGTACAGCTCCTCGAACGTCGAAGCGTGCCGTCCGATCACCTGGTGGGTCTCATGCATGAACAGCATTCGGTCAACTCACTCTCTCGGTCGCGAAGCGGTGGCCACATCCTCGGCATCCGTCCCCTGGCTCCCCGCATTACCACGTTCACGACGAATCCTCGGGGCATCCTGGAGAAGGGAGCGGAGGGCCTTGCGATCCAGTTTGCCGAGCGCACTGAACGGCAGTTCCGGCGCGAACACCAGGTACTCGGGCACTTTGTAGCTGGCCAACCGGAAAGCGCAATGGGCGAGGAGCGTCTCGGCAGCCATCGGCTCGGAGGCCACCACCACCGCGCCGACCCGCTCACCAAGATCGGTGTCGTGCACGCCGACCACCCCGACGTCGATGACGCCGGGATAGGCCCGCATGGCGTCCTCGACCTCGACCGGGCCGAACTTCTCGCCGCCGCGGTTGATGGTGTCGGAGAGCCGACCCGAAACGAACAGGTAGCCCTCATCGTCCCGCCACCCGGAGTCACCGGTGTGCAGCCACTCCGAGGTCGTGTTTTGGGTGGCTCGCACCAGAAACTCGCCGACACCTCCCGGTGCCACCGGCTCCAGGGAGCTCGGGTCGACGATCCTCATCTCGACGCCGGGGAACGGTCGGCCGACCGAGCCCAGTCGATCGCCCCGACGATGGTCCGCCGGGGTCAGGGCGGCGTAGGCGCCGAGGGTCTCGGTCTGGCCGAACGTATTGGTGAAGTCCACATGAGGGAGCGCGGCCAGGGCCCGGCGGACCAGGTCCTGCGGCGCCGCCGCCGCTCCGTAGCTCAAGGCCTGGAGCGAGCTCAGATCCGTGGTGGCGAACCGGGGATGGTCGAGGATGCGGCGGAGCATGGCCGGGACGACGAACGTCTGCGCCACCCGGTACCGCTCGACCAGCTCCAACCACTCGCCGGCGTCGAACTTGGGCAGCAGGACGGTCTGCTTGCCCGAACGCAACGAGATGAGGAGTCCGAGCGTGCCGCCGATGTGGAAGATGGGCGCTGACATCATGTCGACCTGCTGGGGGGCGTCGGGGTCGATGGGCTTGGCGTAGTACGCCAGCCGGTCGGTGACCACGTCGTGGCTGATGAAGATGGGCTTCGGCAGCCCGGTGGTCCCACTGGTGAACAACACCAAGGCGGTGTCCTGGCCGCCTCCGACCGCCGCAGCACTGCTGGAGTTGGCCACCCCGGCCAGGACCTCCGCTTCACCCAGCACCGTTCCGTCCAGGGCGGCACGCAGGTTCGCCTCGTACCGGGAGCCGGCCACGCCGACCCGGGCGCCAACCAGATCGGCCAGCTGGGTGAGCTCGCCAGGGGTCAGGTAGGCGTTCATCTGGGCACTGGCCGCCCCCAGTCGGGCGGCGGCGTAGATGGTGGCGACCGACAGCGCGCTCCCGAGGTCCACCAGGGCAACCCGGTCACCGGGGCCGACACCGGACGCGGCGAGGGCGGAGGCGACTTTGCCGATGAGAGCTTCGAGCTGGCGGTACGTGATCGGCGTGCCGTCGACCACGATCGCAACTCGGTCGGGGACACTCTCCAACGAGGCGTCGGTGGCGTGCCCGATGTTCACCGATCGGCTCATCGCACCGGGACACTCGAGCTTGCCGACATGCCCGTCAGGAAGTGGGTCACTGGAGCGGGGACCACACCGCGGTACGCAGCAGCTTGCTCTGCCACTGGTCCCGCAGCTCGAGGGCGTCATGCATCCAGGAGCCGGGTCGGGTGATCTCCGGGGGGATGTCGGTGGTGAGCAGCCGGATCAGCGGGGGCAGGCTCGAGAGCTTCTGCATCAAGGTCACCTCGGGATACCTTCCCGCTCCCGGCATCGACTGCAAGGCGAGCTCGATGTGCATCTGCATCTGGGAGCCCTCGGCCCCGAGGGCTCGCGTGTAGATGTCGCCGGCAGCCTGGATGTAGTCATGGATCTTTCCCGGAAACGGCCACATGGTGTCTTCCATGTACATGGTCGGCTCGTGATCAACCGGGTCGGTCGGGATCTCCTCCAGGGAGCCAACGGCCGGCGACCACGGCAGAGGGGTCATGATCCGGGCCCGAGATTCGTGCTGAAGCCCGTCGCGGTGCCGGGCCCAGGACTGGAGGTCGCCGCTGGCCAGCCGTTCTGCGGTCCTTGCCCACGCCGCGCCGTCTTCCACCGCCGTCACCGTCACCACCCGGTAGGCCAGTCCACTGCCGTGAGCCAGGTTGAAGTACCACAGCAGCCGGGCGTCGGAGCCCTTGGCCAACATCGGCATCCAGCCGTCCCGGTAGGCGTCCTCGAAGCTGGCCGCGCGCTTTCCCACCACCTTGTGGACTTCGTGGACGAAGAGCACGGCCCCCCTCTCGAAACGCACATCTCCCGGCTCTGACTCGTCTGGCGATGGACGCGCCGCCGTGAGCCTCGCAGGTCTCCGCATGGTAATTCTCGCCCACTCAAGGGTCAAAGCCGAGAGCAAAGACGAACCGCAGCCATGCGAACGCTGCGATGAAATATCTTGAGCCCCGATACTGTTTTTACGAGGCGCAACTTGGTTACGTGCCCGTTCCGAGCTTGCCGTTGAAAGGCGATGTGTATGTCCGTTCCCCTCTCCATCCTTGATCTGGCCATCATCGGCAAAGCGGAGTCGGCGAGGGACAGCCTGCAGGGGAGTGTGGCTCTGGCCCAGCGGGCGGAGAAAATGGGGTACCGGCGGGTCTGGTATGCCGAGCATCACAACAATTCGGCAATCGCCTCTTCGGCTACCAGTGTGCTGATTGCCCACATCGCCGCCCACACCCAGACGATCCGGCTGGGGGCGGGAGGCATCATGCTCCCCAACCACTCCCCACTGGTCATCGCCGAACAATTCGGCACCCTCGAGACGCTGCATCCGGGGCGAATCGACCTCGGGTTGGGGCGGGCCCCGGGGACCGATCAGAAGACCATGCGGGCCATGCGCCACGACGGGAGCGAATCGGACAGGTTCCCCCAGGACGTGCTGGAGCTCCAGGGGTACCTGTCCGAGCACACCCGCATCCCCGGCGTGGAGGCCACCCCGGGCAAGGGTACCCAGGTGCCGCTGTACATCCTCGGCTCCTCCCTCTTCGGGGCCACGCTGGCCGCGGCTCTCGGGCTGCCGTACTCGTTCGCATCGCACTTCGCCCCCGACGCGCTGCAGAGCGCGGTCGCCGTCTACCGGCGGGAGTTCCAACCCTCGGAACAGCTGGCCCGGCCCTACGTGATCGCCGGGGTCAACGCCATCGTGGCCGAGTCCGAAGAGGAGGCCCAGTTGCAGTACCGGGTGTCGAGACGCCAGCGGGTGGCCCGGCTGCTGGGTCGGGAGCGCCACTACACCGACGATGAGGCCGACGCCATCCTCGAGTCCCCGCAGGGCCAGCAGCTCGCCCAGATGATGAAGTACTCCGCGGTGGGAACCCCGGCGACCGTCCGGGCCTACCTGGAAGACTTTGCACGACACGCCGACGCCGATGAGTTGATCGTGGCTCACCTGGCGTCATCGGTGGAGAGCCGCCTGGGTTCGGTCGACCTCTTGGCCGACGTGAGCACGCCGGTACCCGCGTAGCCCTGGGCACCTCCGACTCCCCGTCGGTGGGGGGCGGGATGGAGGCCGGTCAGTGCAAGCGGACTCTCGGGTCGAGCACCGCGTAAAAGGTGTCCACCAGGATGTTGGCCACGACCACGGCTGCGGAGGCCACGATCACGACGCCGATGATCACCGGCAGGTCCTGGTCCTGGATGGCATGGACGGCGGTGTAACCGAGGCCGGGCATCCCGAACACCGTCTCGGTGATCACCGCTCCGCCGGCCAGCACACCCAGGTCGATGCCGAACTGGCTGACCACCGGGGTGAGGGCCGAGCGGAGCGCGTGCCGGTAGATCACCCGGTTCTCGGACAGGCCCTTTGAGCGGGCGGTGCGGACATAGTCCTCGTTGAGCACATCGAGCATCGAGCCGCGGGTGAGCCGCGTATAGGCGGCGGCCGACACCAGAGCCAGGGTGATCCAGGGGAGCACCAGGCCCTCGAACCACTTCAACGGGTCAGCGGTCAGGTAGGTGTAGCCGGCGCCCGGGAACACGTGAATCCCGTGCAGGGCGAACTGGTAGTAGAAGACGTAGAGCAGCAGCAGACCGAGCACGAACGACGGCATCGAGTAGAAGAACAGCGCCAGCACGGTGACGATCCGGTCCCAGATGGACCGGCTGCGGACCGCCGAGAGCACGCCGGAGAGAACCCCGATGACCAGCCAGAGGACGGCGGCGCCGAGGGCCAGCGACAGGGTGATCGGGAATGCCTCTTTGAGGATGGTGGTGACCGCCTGTCCGTGGTAGTAGGAGTAGCCCAGGTTGCCGTGGAGCAGACCGTCGAGGAAGTGCCAGTACTGGGTGGTCAGCGGCCGATCGAGCAGTAGTCGGTGGGAGACCAGGGCCACCGTCTTCGGGGTCGCCTCCCTCCCGGCCAGGGTGCGAGCCACGTCGGCACGCCCGGGACCGACGAAGAAGATGAGGAAGACCACGATGGTGACGACGAACATCACGAACACTCCGAGCAGCACACGTCGGATGAGGAAGCGGATCACAGCTCCTCCTACTCGTAGAGTTGCTCGGCGCGGGGATCGAGGGCATCTCGTAGCCCGTCACCGAAGATATTGAACGCCACCGTGGCGATCAGCAGAGCGAGACTGGGGAAGAGCAGGTACCACCAGGCCTGCTGGTAGATCTGTTGGGCCCCGGAGATCATCGTCCCCCAGTCGGCCGTCGGCGGGGGCACCCCGACGCCCAGAAATGACAGCGATGCCTCGATCACGATCGTCACCGGGATCAGCAGGGTGGCGTAGACGATGATCGGGGCGACGATGTTGGGCAGGATGTCGATGAACATGATCCGCCAGGGGCCGGCACCCAGTGCCCGAGCGGCCTCGACGTACTCCTTCTCCCGCAAGGACAACACCTGCCCGCGCACCACCCGGGCGACCGCCGCCCACCCGAAGACGGCGATGACCACGATCACGATGGTCAAGCTCGGGTGGCTGATCGACACCAGGGAAATGGCGAAGAGCAGGAAGGGGATCGACAGCACGATGTCGATGATGCGGGCGATGACCGTATCGACCACCTTGCCGAAATAGCCGGCCGCCAACCCGAGCACGGTGCCGAGGACGACTTCGGCCAGGGTGGCGACCACCCCGACGATCAGCGAGATCCGGGCGCCGTAGGCGATGCGGACCAGGATGTCCCGGCCCTGGTCGTCGGTGCCCAGGAGGAACTGGCTGTTGGGGCCCACCGGAAGTCCGTCCGGGGTCAGCCCGGTACTGCGGAATTGCTCATAGACCCCGTGCCCGGTGAGGGCGGCGATCACCGGTGCGAAGATCGCCACCAGGATGATCACCACCACCACTCCGAGGGCGACCAGGGAGGCCCGATCCCGCCGAAGACGCTCGTAGGCCAGACGCCACGGACTGCGACCCTCGATGATGCTGGCGGCAGCGCCCTCCGGCGGGGGAGTGCCGGATGCGACCTGGGCATCCTCGATGGCGACGCTGTCGCTGGGGCTCAGGGACACGTCCCGGTCCTTTCGATCATGCGGCTGGCGCTCCCTCTCCAGCGATGACCCCGGGGCGGGACTCCATGACCTCTCCCGTCTCCACGGGGAAGTGGCAGGCGGTGACGTGCCCCGGCGGGTCGCCCAGGACCGGGATCAGGGCCGGATCATCGACAGAGCACTTCGCTTGGGCCTTGGGGCATCGGGGGTGGAACCGGCAGCCCGACGGCGGGTTGATCGGTGAGGGAACGTCGCCGCTCAGAATGATCTGATGGCTGTCCACTTTCTGGTTGGGATCCGGCATCGGCACCGCCGACAGCAGGGCATTGGAGTAGGGATGACGGGGCACCTGGTAGACGTCCTCCACCGGGGCCAGCTCGACGATCTTTCCCAGGTACATCACCGCCACCCGGTCGCTCACGTGCCGGACGACCGACAGGTCGTGGGCGATGAAGATATAGGTCAGGTTGAACTCGGACTGGAGGTCGGCCAGCAGGTTGATGATCTGGGCCTGGATCGACACATCGAGCGCGGAGACCGGCTCGTCGCAAATGATGAGTTTGGGCCGGAGCGCCAGGGCCCGGGCCACGCCGATCCGTTGGCGCTGGCCACCGGAGAACTCGGCCGGGAACCGGTTGAAGTGCTCCGGCTTCAACCCCACCAGCTCCATCACCTCTTGGACCCTCCTCTTTCTCTCGGCCCCGTCGGCGACACCGTGGAGGGCGAAAGGGTCTCCGATGATCGAGCCCACCCGTCGGCGAGGATTGAGCGACCCGTAGGGATCCTGGAAGATGATCTGCATCTCGCGGCGGAGCGGTCGCATCTGCCGAGCCGACAGGTTGGTGATATCCCGCCCGTCGAAGTCGACGTGGCCCTCGGATAGATCCAACAGGCGGGCAATGCAGCGGGCCAGTGTCGACTTTCCACATCCGGTCTCACCCACCAGGCCGAGGGTTTCGCCCCGGAAGACCTCCAGGTCCACCCCGTCCACCGCGTGCACCTGCTCGTGGCTCCGTCGAAACGCGGAAGTGGACTGCACCGGGAAGTACTTCTTGAGCCCCTGGACCCTGACCAGCACGTCGCCGCCGGCAGCATCTGCCGGCACGCCGTTCTCGGTCATGGCTGGGCCCTCATGGCCGGCTCGGGGTGGGCAACTGCTCGCCCACCACCTTGGCCCGGAGGGCGGTGCGCTCCACCAGGTCGAGGGTGAGCCAGCATGCCGAGGTGTGGGTCGGGTTGCCCCCGACCTCGAACAACGGCGGCTCCTCGACCCGGCAACGATCCATCACGTAGGGGCAACGGGGGTGGAACGGGCAGCCGCCGGGCAGGTTGATCAGGCTGGGGGGCTGACCGGGGATGGGGTGCAACCGCTCCCGCACCCCCCCGTAGGCCGGAAGGGACTGCAGCAGCCCCTCGGTGTAGGGGTGGTGACTGGCCCCGAAGATCTCAAAGCGGTCCGCCTTCTCCATGGCCGACCCGGCGTACATGACGACCACGTCGTCGGCGACCTCGGCCACCACCCCGAGGTCGTGGGTGATGAGGATGATGGCCGTCCCGAACTCCTCCTGGAGCCGGCGCATCACCTGGAGGACCTGGGCCTGCACAGTGACATCCAGCGCGGTGGTCGGCTCGTCGGCGATGAGCAGCTTGGGATTGAGCGACATGGCCATGGCGATCATCGCCCGCTGCCGCATCCCGCCGGAGAACTGGTGGGGGAAGTCGTCGACCCGCCGGTCCGGCTGAGGAATGCCGACCAGGCCGAGAAGTTCGACCGCCCGCTGCTTGGCCTTGGCCTTGGAGATGTCCTTGTGATTGTTCCGGATCATCTCGACGATCTGCCAGCCGACCCGGTAGTAGGGATGGAGGCTCGACAACGGATCCTGGAAGATCATCCCGACTTCGTCGCCTCGTACCGAGCGAAGTGCCTTCTGGTCCATGGCCAGAAGGTCCTTGCCCTCGAACATCGCCTGGCCGCTGACCCGGGCACCCCGGGTCAGCCCCATGATGGTCTGGGTGGCGACGCTCTTGCCGGACCCCGACTCGCCCACGATCCCGAGCGTCTTGCCGCTCTCCACTGCGAACGACAGTCCGCGCACAGCCTGCACCACTCCGTCCGGTGTCGGAAAGGAGACATGGAGATCGCTCACCTCCAGTAGCGCCAATCTCCCTCCTTCGTGGTGTGCCGGCTGATGCAGTGTCCCCGACCGGCTCCCCGAAACCTAGTGCGAGGAGCGCGGCCGGGTGGCGACCACTGATCTAGGTCCTATCTATTTGCTGAGCCAGACATTGGTCGGGTCGCTCTGCTCATAGACAGCCATGTAGATGGCGTTGTGGACCTGAGAGCCGTGGATCTCTGGCTGGTTGGGTGCCGTGATCGGGAAGATCGCCGCGTCCTTCATGGTCTCGACGTCCGCCTGGTGCCACAGGGTCCCGGCGGCGGCCTCGGTCGGGGCCTTCAATGCGGCATCGATGATCGGGTTGAGAGTCGGATCGTTGAACAGCCCGAAGTTGGAAGACGTCGGGGGGAGGACCCGGCCGTCGAACAGCGGCGGGAAGAACGACGCCGCGGCGTTGCCGTACCAGTCCGGGGACCACCCGGCCAGGGACAGGTCCCACACCCCGCTGGTGGCCGTGGACGGCACTTCCAGGTACTTGGTGTAGAAGTCGGCGTTTGGTACCCCGACCCCGGTCACCGTGATGCCGATCTTGGCCAGATCGGCTTGGATGGTCTGGAACATGCTGTTACTGAGCACGGAGGCCGGCCGGTACAGGAACTTGAGGGTGAGGCCGTTGGAGTACCCGGCGGAAGCCAAAAGCTGCTTGGCCTTGGTCAGATTGTAGGAGTACTGGTTGTAGCTGGGAGCCGATCCGGTGATGCCCGGAGGGAGGATCTGGGTCAAGGGTGGCGAGACCTGGGGCCCACCGGCGTCCTGGATCAGGTCGGTGCGGTTGAGGCCGTACTCGAGCGCCTGGCGGACCGCCAGCTTGCCCAGGGCACCGGACTGGTTCGGCGACTGGGTGTTGAAGATCACGTACGGGTTGGTGGAGAACTCCGACTCCAGGCTCAACCTCGGGTCGTTGGCGGCCAGCAGGGCGGGGATGTCGTTGGGGGGCACGTAGCTGTCCCACTCCATGTCCGCTTGGGGGGAGTTGGTGAGGATCTGCTGTTGGATCGACGCCTGGGTACCGGTTTCGTTCACGTCGATCTGATTGACGTAGGCCTTTCGGATCGGATCGGTGCTTGCCTTCCATACCGGGTTGCGGACGAAGTCGATCGTCTTGGCCGGGTCGTAACTCTGGACCTCATAGGGACCGTCGGAGACGGTGTGCTGGGCCAGGTCGTTGCTCCCGGGGAGGTAATTGAGGAACTCCACCGGGGCCGGGTCGAAGGCGTTGAGAGCCAGGATGTTGGTGAAATAAGAGGTCGGCTGGGTCAGCTTGAAGACGACGGTCTGCGGATTGCTGGGGTCGACCGTGACACCGGAGATGTTGTTGGCGTCGATGTAGGCCTTCTGGGCGGCCGCATCAGTGGCGGATACTTTCGAGAACCCGGTGCAGAACGCCGCGTAGCCGGCGATCAGGTTGCTGAAGTCGGGTTGGCCGCCGAACGGTTGGGTCGGGTTGCAGGTGCGCTTCACGCCCAGCACCGCATCAGCCGCGGTGACCTGACGGGGTGGGCTGGTATTCCACATCGCGCCGGTCCGGATGGTGATCGAATAGGTCAGGCCGCCATTGCTGATGGTCGGCATCGCGGTAGCCAGGTCGGCCGCCGGTGTCGTGGTTTGACCCTGAGTGGCCGGGTAGGTGTACAGGCTCCGGGCCCACATCCGGAGACCCAGATAGCCGACGGCGTAATAACTGACGTTCGGGTCCATGAAGTCGACGTCGCCGGTACCCAGCATGGTGAGGGTGCCGCCCTGCACCGGGGTTCCCGAGGAGTTGGCCGCGTAGCGCTGGTTCGGAAGCGCGCCGTTCGCCGTCGTCGTCGCCGTGCTCGACGGAGTCGAGCTACTGCAGGCGGCGGCCAGTAAGCCCAAGCAGGTCGCTATCGCAACCATTGTCATCCTGCGCTTTGAACGTCCCATAGACGAACCCTCCTCGTTCGGCGACCGGCGCCAAGGCGCCGGCCAATGGATGTTTCAGCCAGTCACTACGGCGCAGAGCCCGGGTGGCCCGCCCGGCTTGCATGGCACCGGCGCGCAAAGTTGACAGAACCACCGTGACGGTCACCACGTTGGACCGTCCCCCCAGATGCAGTCGTGAGTTCGTGCACTGAAACCGAACCTAGCAGCGTTCGTCGCGTGGATGTCATGCGAAAGTTACCTACCTGTTACGTGGCCATGAACTGTCCACACCCGTCAACGGCAGTCATCCCCTGCCGCAGGGTGTTGAGCAACGATCCAACCGGGCCGCGGCGGAGAGGCAACAGCACAAAAGGATCGGGGACCGGGAGAGACCGAACCAATCAAGAGACCGAACCAATCAACGGGCGTCTTCGAAACCGGGAGCGGGCCATCCTGGCGACCGAGCGTCGGCACGAGGGCCTCCGCGTACTGATCAAACCGTGCCTTCCACTTTCCCTCGGGGCTTCCTCCGCCGAGGTGGTCGAGGCACGCCTCCCAGCCTGGTACCGGTAGGACCGGACCTATCCCGACCGCGGGCCCGGCGCGTTGCGGAACCGGAACGGCTCACTCTCGCGTCCGGGGACCACGTACCAGCATTCGCCGGTCCGGCCGGCGGCAATGATGGCGAAGAAGGCATCGACGACGTCACTCACTTCCAGAATGGGGAAGTGGGTGTCTACGAGATGCGATCGGATGTCCTCGATGATGGAGGTGTCGGCAAACGAGGGGCAGAGCGCATTGATGGTGATGCCCTGGGCCTCGTACTCCGCAGCCACCGACCGCACCAGTCCGACCACCGCGTGTTTGTTTGCCACGTAGATCGGGTCCAGCGGCGGTGCCACGATCCCGGCCATGCTGGC
>Ga0307374_10009506_pt1 | contig 14309 bp, 15 predicted proteins | sample OX3MG_FD_202532 | JGI IMG/M metagenome (GOLD analysis project Ga0307374, IMG submission 202532) | Soil microbial communities from Risofladan, Vaasa, Finland - OX-3 | ecosystem: Environmental > Terrestrial > Soil > Coastal area > Acid sulfate soil | place: Finland: Risofladan, Vaasa | collected... | reverse complement strand
CGCCATTATTTCGTTCCGTCCGCGTCCGGCTCGTCGCGCTTGAGCGCGCCTTTCGCGACCGAGACCCGCGCCGGCCGCAGAATCCGGTCGCCGGCCGCGTAGCCCCGATGCATCTCTTCGACCACCATGTTCGGCTCATGATGCGGGCTCTCGACGTGATCGACCGCTTCATGGAGCCGCGGGTCGAAGACCCTGCCCTTGGCCTCGATCGGAGTCACGCCCTGCACGCGCAGGTAGTCGAGCAGCGAGCCCAGCACCATCTGGACCCCTTGGATGATCGTCTGGCCGTTGCCGCCGCCCTGCGCGGCGCCAACCGCGCGTTCCAGGTTGTCGACGATCGGCAGCAGGTCGCGCAGCAGGCTTTCACGCTGCAGGCGGACCGACTCTTCGCTCTGCTGGCGGATACGCTTGCGCGCGTTCTCGAAGTCGGCCACCGCGCGCAGGTACTTGTCCTTGAGCTCGGCGATCTCGCGATCCTTCTCGGCCAGCTGCGCCTCCAACCCCTCGCTCGCGGCTGGAGCCTGGGACGCGTCGGCCGCCGTCGTATCCTTCAGCTCGTCCGCAGCCCCGGGTTCGGTCGCGTCGGACTTGTGATGCTGATGATGGTCGGGGCGCGGCTCGGCCGGCCCATTCTTGCCGTCTGAATGTTCCTTGTTTCGGTTGCTCATGGTTGTAAAGCAGTCTCACCCAATAATGTAAGCATCCTCTCGCTTTTTGCCACCCGGAACTGCAGAAAACGCGGCTGGACGAGGCGCTTGGCGCTCGCTCGGCCCCGCAAGGCCGTAGCCGGCTCGCGATAAATGGATCTGCGTGGCGATAAACGGGCTGGCGCGCGAGCGCTAATGCTCGAGCACTCGCGACAGTGCGCGCGCCGTGTAATCGACCAGCGCGATCATGCGCTGGTAGTCCATCCGCACCGGACCGACCACCGCCAGGCTGCCGAGCGGTGTCGATCCGCTCTGATAGGGCGAGGAAACCACGCTGAAGCCGGCCAGATGGCTGTCGAGATTTTCGGTTCCGATCGAGACCGTCGGGCCGCTCTCCTTGAGGCTGCGTTCGAGCAGATCGAGCAGCGCGGTCTTGTCCTCGAGCGCGCGCAACAGCTCGCGCAGCTTGTTCCGATCCATGAACTCGGGCTGTTCGAGCGCCTGCACGCTGCCCTCAACATAGAGCGCCGCCCCTTCGAGACGGGCCGCGACCGCGCCGCCCAGCACCAGCGCCTCGCGCACGAAACGATCGTAGCGCGCGCGATCCTCCTTGAGCCGGCTCTCGATCCATGATCGCGCTTCGAGCAGCGTGCGTCCGTGCAGCGAGTCGTTGAGATAGCCTGCCATCCGATCGAGCTCGCTCTGCGCGTAGTCGCGCTCGGTCTCGACCAACTGGTTATGCACGGCGCCGGCGGTGGCCACGAAGATCGCCATCACCCCGCGCTCGCGCAGCCGCACGAAGCTCACCCGCTCCAGCGATATCGCTTCCAGTCGCGGCGCCATCACCAGCGCCGCCTGCCCGCTCAGCACCGCCAGCAGGCGCGAGGTCTCGCGCATCACGGCGGCGATATCGGTGTTGCCCGATTGTCCGGAATAGTGCAGCTCGATTTGCGCACGATCCTCGAAGCCGATGCGCCGTTGCGACATCGCCCGGTCCACGTAATGGCGAAAGGCCTTGTCGGTGGGAACCCGGCCGGCCGAGTGATGCGGCTGATGGAGGTAGCCGAGCTCCTCGAGCTCAGCCATCAGATTGCGCACCATCGCAGCCCGCACGCCGAGCGAGTAGTGCGACGCGATCTGGCCTGATCCGACCGGCTCGGCGGTGGTGATAAACTCATCCACCATCGCGATCAGCAAGGCCTCGCGCCGGGGCGATAGTTCGTGCTTTTCGGCGCTGTTAGTCATCTGGTTGGGTTACGTTCGGCCCGTTAGCCGATAGTTGTCAAGTGTCTCAGTACAATTGTGGTCCCGCGGGACGACGATGTTCAAGCGGGGCCGAACGATCCTTCGACAACCGCGCGCACCCTGCTAGGCTGGCTTGACAGGTCCTGATACCGATGGCGCGCAGCCGCAAGCCAATAAAGTCCCGCCGCGTCTATGTGCCGGTGATGCCGGCGGCGACGTTGTGGATCGAAAACGACGGTTACGACCGGCGCGCCTGGAGCGAAATTGTCGCCGAGGCGCCGGCCATCGGCGAGCTGGTCGAGGCCGGCAGCCGACTGGTGCCGCACTTCGGCGCGCTGCTGCAGGATCTGTTCCTCGCGCTGTTCAAGTACAACCTGGTCTGGCAAGCGCCCGACGCGGTGCGCAAGAGCGCGATGCTCAACCGTACCATCCTGGAAGCGGTCATCCCGTCGCCCTCCTTCGAGGCGCTCAAGAATCGCACGCTGCTCGAGGAGGACAAGGCCGCGATCGCGGCGCTGGTGCTGGGCGAGCAGGTGCTGGAGACGATTCGATCGGAGAAGATGCTGAACCGGCGTGAAATCCTCGACCTGTGGGATTTGAAGCATCAGGAGGACGATCTCGAACAAAAGATCGAAGCGCTCAAGAGCGCGATCGAACTCGAGCAGGACAACAAACAACAACTCCCCAAGGAAGAAGTGGAATCAGGGGAGGTAGACCCTGAAAGAAGGGAGATAGACCCTAAAAAAAGGGCAGCCGCTCTCAAACAGCTCAAGGACGCCGCCGAGCGCGGCGCGCAGGTTGCCGAGGCGCGGCTCAAGCAGAAGGCGCGCGCGGTGCAGGATCAGATCGCACACGGCGATCGTACCGAGCTGCGGCGGATGGAGCTCAAGAGCGCCGAGATGGCGGGCGAGATCGATCGTATCGCCGAGGACAGCCATGACTTCAGCCGCGAGTTCGGCCAGGGCGGACGGCTGGCGGCGGGCGAACGGCTGGAACTGGGGCGCAGGCTGGCGCGCAATCGCCGGCTCGGCGAGCTCGCCCGGCTGGTCGGGCGGCTCAAGCACGAGGCGCGCGCCGTCAAGCATCGGCTGCTCGAGCGCGGCGTGGCCGAGGCCTACGATATCGAGCGCGGCGCCGATCTCGGCCGCCTGGTCCCGTCCGAGCTCATCGCGCTGCATCATCCGGGGCTGGCGCGCGATTTCGGGCGCCGCCTGATCGAGGGCGAGCTGCTGCAATACCGGCTGCGCGACGATCAGCAGAAGGGGCGCGGACCGATGGTGGTGTGCATCGACGTCAGCTCCTCGATGCAGGGCGACAAGGAGCTGTGGGCCAAGGCGGTGAGCCTGACCCTGATGGATATCGCGCGACGCCAGCGCCGGCTGTTTCGCGCCGTGCTGTTTTCCTCCGGCGACGAGAGCCTCAAGGTGCTCGACCTCAACCGCGAGCGGCGCTATCAGCCGGAGCTGCGCAAGGTGCTCGAGATGGCGGAGTATTTTGCGGGCGGCGGCACCGACTTCGAGCGGCCGCTCAGCCGCGCGCTCGAGCTGATCGAAGACAAGAAACTCAAGCACGGCGATATCGTGATTATCACCGACGGCGAGTCGCAGGTGAGCCCCGAGTTCCTGCGCCATCTGCGCGCGCGCAAGGAAGAGCTGGGCTTTTCGATCTTCGCCGTGCTAGTCGACCTCGGCTCGAGCGAGCTGTCGACGCTCGCGCAATTCAGCGACCGCGTGACCTCGGTGAAAAAGCTCACCACCGACACCGCGCGCGACATCTTTTTGAAGATTCAGGCCTGACGATGCCGGAACTCTACTTCAATCCGTGGGACCCGCAGTTTCGCGCCGACCCCTATCCCGCCTACCGGACGCTGGTCGAAGGACCGCCGCGCCTGATGACCTTTGCCGGTCCGGTCGCGCTGGTCGCGCGCTATGCCGACGTCGAGGCGGTGCTGCGCGATCATGGGCGCTTCACCGCGGTGCGTCCGCCGAGTCTGCCGATCGCGCGCCGCGGTCCGTTCGCGGGCGCCGCTACGGTGCTGACCTCGGACCCGCCGGTCCATACCCGGCTGCGCCGGCTTATCAGCCGCGAGTTCACGCCGCGGCGAATCCACGATCTCGAACCGCGCATCCGCGCCATCATGGCCGCCCTGCTCGACGCGATCGAACAGCGCGGCGCGGCAGAGTTCGATCTGATGGCCGAGGTCGCCAACGCGCTGCCGGTGATGGTAATCGCCGAGCTGCTCGGCGTGCCGTCGGCGAGTTACGGCACCTTCAAGCAATGGTCCGATGCGGTGGTGGCGGGCGCCGGCCGCACCCAGCCGTGGGAAGAGCCGCCGGCCGAGTTCCTCGACGCGGTGGCCGCGCTGCGCGGCTATTTCGCCGAACAGATCGAGGCGCGCCGTCGCGCTCCGGGCGCGGACCTGGTTAGCGCCCTGGTCGCCGCCCACGACGACGCCGAGGCGCTCAGCTCCGAGGAGCTGCTGGCATTCGTGGTGCTGCTGCTGCTGGCGGGCAATGAGACCACCACCAACCTGATCGGCAACGGGATGCTGGCGCTGGGGCGCAATCCGGAGCAGCTCGAAATGTTGCGCCGCGAGCCGGCGCGGATGGCGGTCGCGATCGAGGAGATCGTCCGCTACGACGGCCCGGTGCAGGCCACCGCGCGCTTCGCGACCGAGGCGGTGAATATTGACGGCACCGAGATTCCTGTCGGCGCGCCGGCGTTCGTGCTGATCGCGGCGGCGAATCGCGATCCGGCAAAATTTCCCGCGCCGGAAAAATTCGACATCACCCGCCATCCTAACGAGCACCTGGGCTTCGGCATCGGCATCCACTTCTGTCTGGGTGCGCCGCTGGCGCGGCTCGAGGGTGCGATCGCGATCGGTGCGATGCTGGCGCGCTTTGCGCGCCTGCGGCTGGCCGACCCGGCCGCGCCGACGGTCTACAAGGGCTCGTTTTTCCTGCGCGGCCTGAGCGCGCTGCAAATGAAAATCGACTAGCGCGCGGCGCGCAACCTCAGGCGGCGAGCGGGAGCACGCCGAGGCCCGCGTACCACGGCTCGGTGCGATCGTTGAGCAGCCCCAACTGGCGCAGGCACGGAATCAGGGTGTCGACGAACAGCATCGAGTTGAACTGCTTTTCGAGCTCGCGCTCGGCGTCCTTCCATGATGGGTTGTCGTTCATCTCGAGCCGCAACTGGTCCATCGGGATGCCCATCTCCTCGAACACCGTCTGGTAGGACAGGAAGCCGTCGCGCGGCACCCCGTTCTCGACCTTGGTGATGGTCATGTCGCAGGCGGCGAAGGCGAACTCCTCGAGCGCGCGGCGCTCCTCGCCGCCGAGCTTGCGCACCGCGTCGCGCAACGCCAGCATCCCGAAGCCGACGTGGCGCGATTCGTCCTTCATGATGTACTCGAGCAGCTCCTTGAGCAGGTCGTCGCCGGTCTGCGCGTGCATGAAGCGGAAGGCGGCGATGGCGAGCCCCTCGGTGATGATCTGCATGCCGGTGTACTTGGGCTCCCAGCGCTCATGCTCCATCACCGCACGCAGCAGGCGCTCCAGCGTCGGATCGATCGGGTAGATGCGATCGAGCTTGGTGACGTACTTGCGGAAGGCCTCGACGTGGCGCGCCTCATCGATCACCTGGGCGGCGGCGCACATCTTGGCGTCGAGGTCGGGCACCGCGTCGACCAGTTGTGCCGCGACCATCAGCGCGCCTTGCTCGCCGTGCAGGAATTGCGACAGGCGCCAGGCCGCGAACTTGCGCCCGAGCAGATCCTGACGCTCGGCGCCGAGGCCGCGATAGAGCTCGGTCTGGCACAGCGGCAGCACGCTCATGTCGAGCGGCGGCCCGCTGATCGGGCGATCCCAATTGATAGTGGTCGAGACGTTCCACTGGTCGCGCTTGGCGTTCTCGTAGAGGCGGTCGAGCTGCGGGAAGCGCACGTCGTAGTCGAAATCGAAGATGCTTTCGACCGGCGTCGAAATGGTGGTCGGAGCCTGAGCCATGGCAACTTCCTCCGATGGGTCAGTGCCTGATGCCGCGCGTCGCCTCAAGCGCAACCGCCGGCGGGCATCGCCGCTACAATCAGTCTAACATCGCCGCGCGCCGACCCATACCGCGGGCGGGCCAGGATCTTATGCTTTGGGCGGGGCGATATCGAAAGCGTTCGCGATCAGCGAGGTGGTGGTAAAAAGGCCGATGGTCGTGACGATATTCACCACGCCGGCTTCGCCGAACAATTCCACCGCCCGCTGGTAAGTTGCGTCGCCGACCTGTTTGGTCTCCAGCAACTCCTGGCAGAACTCGAAGGCGGCCTTATCCTCGGGCGAGGTGAGCGTGGGAGCCTGCCCCTTGTCGAGAGCGTCGATGATCGATTGCTCGAGGCCTTCCTTCAGGGAGGCGCGAACCTGCACGACCCATGGGTACCTGGCGCCCCAATGCTTGATCGTTCGCAGCACCAGCATCTGCCGCAATCGTCCGGGCAACGAGCTGCTGCGCAGATAAGCGGACATGCTGCGATGAAGCCGCATGTATTCAGGGTTGCGGATATAAGCGGTATACGGCCCGCCCGAAGTTCCGTTGGGAGTGCCGAGCGCGACCGACTCCTCGTACACCTGGCGTTGTTCCGGGTTCATCTTTTCCGGGGGGATCACGGCCAGACGGGGCATTTTGCTTTCTCCTTTTTTCGATCGAGGCAGGCACGCACAAGCCTGATCGCGTCCTGAACGTTGGAACGCGCAACGCGCGATGCTCGGCTCACTTATACGCCGCGAGTGCGGCGCCATCCAAACTCAGGCGCCGGCTCAACCCCGCGCAGGTCAACGGAGCAGAGCGCTACGGCAGCGGCTGGGCGGGGCTGATGAAATCGGAAGCGACGTTGCAGCAGAGCTCGAAGCTGTTGCCGGCCATCGGCTCGGCGGCGTAGCCCTCGAGGCTGCCGTCATCGAGCACCTTCACCGCCTCGTAGTTGCTGACGCCCGAGTGGCGCGTGACCGAGAACATATAGAAGCGACCGGGCTCGAGTGGTTCCGGCGGACCCGACGGCGGCATCGACTCGACGAAGCCCGTGGGGAGCTGACCGTAGACCACCTTGTCGACGGCAAAGTCCTTATCGAAGCCGAGATGGCCCAGCAGGCCGCTGTTGGCGGCGAACTTCCAGGTTGGCACGCCGCCCTGAAACAGCACGATCGAGGCGTTGCGTTTCGAGCCGATGCCTGGCGTCGACAGCAGCCGCGTACCGGAATACTTCACCACCGAGAACGAGACCAGGTAATCGCCGGCGTGAGTGTAGGTGATGTCGACCGAGGCGCCCGGCGTCGTCGGCGTGGGCGTGGCCTCGGCCACGATCGGCGCGGGCGAGGCTTCGGGAGCGGCGGCGGGAGTGTGCAGCGCCGCGCAGCCCGGGAAATTAACGAGGCAGACAATCGCCAGTGCCGCGACCGCCAGCGCGATCGCGAGGCGTCGCGCGCCCGGCGTCACCGGCTTTCGCCGCCGATCCACAGAATCCATCATGCCTACCGCGAGAAATTGATTGGCTGTCCGCAGGCGTTGCCGCCGGCGTTGTAGTCGTAGACCATCCGGCCGCCGTAGTCAGCGCCTTTGGCGATCATCGCGACCAGCACGATCAGCATCGCGATGAACGCGTAGCGGCCGCGCCGCGGCAGCGGGCGCGCAATCAGCGCCCAGACGGTGAGCGCTACGCTCAGACCCAGCACCGCCAGCATCAGGTTTCGATGGGGATACAGCAGATGCTCTTTGACCGACACCGCCAGCATCACACCGGGTGCTGCCCACAGTCCGCTGGCGACCGCTGCAGCCGCTCCCAGAGCGCCCAGCGACAGCATCCAGAGGCCGGCCCAAGCCCACGAATCACGCCGTCCGATGATCGCCAGGCAATAGGTCAGCGTCGCGGCCGGTAACAGCGCGATGGGAAAATGAACCAGCAGGGGATGGATGTTCTGGAGATGATCCACCCCGGGCAGCAAGGCCCCCAACACGAGCTACTTTACCGATTCGACCTGGAAATAGCTGATGCCGTTCTTGGTGAACTCGTGGCCGGTGAGCGTGACTTCCTGCTCCATCTTATCGATCACGTCGGCCGGCAGCGCCGAGGCGTCCTTGGGCGGCAGCAGGATGTAGCCCTTCTCGGTCTTGTCCTGCACCAGCATCACCGGGATTCCCGCCTTGGCGCATTTGACCGCGCAGGCATGATGGCTCGCGCCGTGCGCCCCCATCATGGTGTAGCAGAAACCGTCGCGCAGATGGCCGGTCACGGTCGAGGTCTCGGCCGCCGAGAGCAGCCCGGCGCCGCCGATCGCCAGCGTCACCGCGAAGGTTGCCAGGATGAGCTTCTTAACCATCGATCTTTTCTCCCTTCCATTGTCCATGTCCCCGACCGGGGCGGTCGGGGAGCGCGCCGCGGATTTTCGTCACCGTATGGCGCGCGGTGATAGACGAACTGTCTCAGCTCCAAAGCCGATGTGCGGTCGCCGCTCAGGCGTGCATCATCGAGCAATGGGCGGAATGCGCGTGGCTGCCGCCTTTGCAGCATGAGGAACCCGGGCAGCACGATTCATGTTTCTGGCAGCATTCCGGGGTGCTGTCATGAACCGCCGCATAGCGCGCGCCGGTAATCCCGAGGATCGCGAGCAGTGCGAGGGCGCTGACACCGGCTATGAGGATTCGCATCATGATATTAACCTCTCGTGTCCCGATAATCTTCGAGTCGGGGGGCCAGGTCCCAGCTTAGCGCCGTACGGAGCGAGCTTCCACCGGCGGCTCGACGTCGCCCAGCGCCTCGCGCCAGCGGCCGGTGCGGCGCGGGCGCGAAGGCGCCACGCCCAGGCGGCGGAGTTGATGCTCGAGCGCCTCGCGGAGCTCGTGGTTGAGTCGTTCGATCTCGATCTCCTCGGCGCTCTGAACCCGCTCCTGGGTCTCGGCGCCGGGCGCGCGCCGCCGTCCATAGATCTGCTGAAAGCGCAGTTCGGCCTTGGCGATGATGCGCTTGTACTTCTGGTCGAGGTTGGTCAACGAGTCGGTGACCGCGGCCAGCGCGGCGAAGCGCTGACGCAACAACCACCACTCGAACAGCGTCACCATCGTCACGCCGAACATCAGCAGCGCGACGATCGCGAACGTCACCGCGGTCCCGCGCCAGCGCGGCAGCGCCGCGGTCTCGCTGCGCAGTGCTGCGTTATCGGCCGCGAGCGATTCGAGTTTTTCGTCGCTCGAGCGCCCCTTGAGCGTCGTCGCGGCGGCCAGCTCGTCAGACTTGGCGGCGGCCGCGCGGAGCTGGTCGACCTGTGCAGTCAGGCTGCGGACCTGCGCCGCGAACGGATTCGGGATGCGCAGGGTCTTGCCCGTCATGAGGACGGTATCCATGCCGATATGATTGGCGCGGGCGAGATCCTGAGCGCCCAGGCCGAAGGTCGCGGCGATCGAACCGAGCGAATCGCCGGGCCGCACGATGTATGGGAATTCGGTGCCGCGTGACGAGCTGCGCGAGGCGGGCGCCGCGACGCTGCGTGCGGCCGGGGCGGCGTGGCGCACCGGGGCGGGGTTTGGGAGGTCCCGATAATCCGGAGCCGGAGCCGCCTGTGGTTCTTCGGGCGCCGGCCTGGCCAGCGCGTGTGGATGAACGCTGGGCGGCGGCTCGTCGTACTCCGAGATCTGGGCCAGGGCGACGCTGGCGCAACTCGCGGTGAGGATCGCTATCAGCAATCGTCCCGCCCATCGCGCCGAAGCCCGGCTGCGGATCGTGGTACGCATAAACACTGGCCTTCTAGGTTAGTCGAATGGGCAGACGAAGCAAACTGAAAGTGTGCTCGCGGAGACATCTCGGGCGACGCCCGGCGCCGGTTTGGTCGTCGGAGCAGGATCACGCTGAGACCGGTTCGTCGCAAGCGTCACATCGATAAAGATGCGTAAACTACAAATATGATGATTCAGCATAAATCGAGTGATTTACGGAACCAGGCCAGGAACTCGCGATTGCCGCTCGCGCCGGCGATCGGGGATTCGATCGAGCCGGCCACGTCGAGTCCGATTTCCTTTGCAAAAGCAAGGATTTTTTCGAGTGTCGCGTATCGAACCGAGTCCAGCCGGATTACGCCGCCCTTGCCGACCAGCGCGCGCCCGGCTTCGAACTGCGGTTTGACCAGCGCCACGATATCCGCCGGAGTGGCCGCGATCTCAATCACTACCGGCAACACCAACTGCAACGAGATGAAGCTTACGTCGATCACGACCAGGTCGGGGCGATAGGGCAAATCCTCGGCGCGGACCAGGCGGATATTGGTCCGATCGAGCACCGTGACGCGCGGGTCGGCACGCAGCCGCGGGGCGAGCTGACCGTAGCCGACGTCGAGTGCGATCAAGCGCTGTACGCCGCGCCGCAACAGGATGTCGGAGAAGCCGCCGTTCGAGGCGCCCACGTCAAGCGCCGAGCGCCCGGCGACCTCGATTCCGAAGCCATCCAGCGCCGCGATCAGCTTGTGAGCGCCGCGGCTTGCATACTCGCGAGTCCCGGGCAGGACGGTTATTTCGCTGGCGGCGGTGACGCGCAGGTCGGGCTTAGCGGCGGGCCGCGAGTCGACCCGCACCCGGCCTGCCATTATCAGGCGTTGGGCGCCCTCGCGGCTGTCGGCCAGTCCGCGGCGCGTCATCTCGGTATCGAGTCTGGCCCGGGTCGCCATCGAGCGGGAAAGTCCTGGCCGCAGATCAGCCGGGTTTTGAGCGGTGCGATCGCGGACTAATCAAAACGGCGTATCGTCATCCTTGTCGGCGTCGTCCGCCGCCGGTTCGCCAGCCTTTGCCGCCGCCGGCTCGCCCGCGCCGGCCTCGTAGGGCACGCTCTTGAGGTCACCCTGGGCGGTCTTGATCAGCACTTCGACCTTGCGCTCGATCTCGTCGAGCTTATGGTTGAGCGAGCGCACCAGCGCGACGCCGCGCTCGAAGGCCGCGATCGATTCTTCCAGCGAGAGCTCCCCCGAATCGATCCGACCGACGATCTGCTCGAGGTCGACGAGCTCATCTTCGAATTTTTTGCTCTTTACTGCTGCCGCCATCGTTCACACCTCACGGTCCGTGGTGCGGGCGCGCAGCCGTCCGCTCCGCAGCCGGATATCGAGCTCGTCGCCGACCTCGACCGCGGCCGCCTCCGTCACCCGCCGCCCGTCGCGCCGGTTGACCACCGCGGCATAGCCGCGCTCCAGGCATCGCAACGGCGACAGCGCGTCGAGCCGACCCGCCAACTCCGCGACGCGGCGCCGATCGGCACTGACCACGGCGCGCGTCCGTTCGCCTAGCACGTTAGAGGATCGCTCCACGATGGTCGCGGTCCGTTCCGTCCAGGCGCCGCCGGATTTGGCCAGATGGAGCGCCAGGCGCGCCATCATGCGGCGATACTCTCGCAGCAGCGGGCCGGGGCCGCGCAGCCGTCCGCTGAATTCGCGCACGCGGCTGCGCGTCGCCGCCAGCCGCAAGCCAATCGCGTGGTCGAGTTCCGCGCCGGCTTCATCGAGCCGCGCGCCGGCCTGGCGGACCAGTGCGCGCGGGTCGCGCAGGCGGGCCCCCAGATGGCGCAGGTTGCGGCGCTCGCCGCTCAGGAGGGACTTCATCGCGCCGTTGAGCGCCGTGCCGACCTCGCCGAGCCTCAGCTCGAGCTCGGTCCTGACCGGCACGACCATCTGGGCGGCCGCGGTCGGGGTGGGCGCGCGCCGGTCGGCGACGAAGTCGGCGATGGTGTAATCGATCTCGTGGCCGACCGCGCTGATTACCGGGATTTCCGATTGATAGATCGCGCGCGCGACCCGCTCTTCGTTGAAAGCCCACAGATCCTCGAGCGAGCCGCCGCCACGGCCGACGATGATAACTTCGGCGCGCCGGTCGCGATTGAGATCCGCAATCGCCGCCGCGATCGCGCCCGCCGCCGCGGCGCCCTGCACCGGGGCCGGACGGATTATCAGGTGGACGTTCGGGAAGCGCGCCTCGATGATGGTCAGCATGTCGCGCAAGCCCGCGCCCCTGAGCGCCGTGACGATGCCGATGGTGCGCGGCAGAAACGGCAGCGGCCGTTTGCGTGCGGCGTCGAACAGCCCTTCGCGCTGCAGGCGTTCCTTCAATTGCTCGAAGGCGAGCTGCAGCGCGCCGAGCCCGCGCGGCTCAAGTTCTTCGGCATAGAACTGCAGCGTGCCGCGCGCCTCGTACAGGCTGACGCGCCCGCCCACGACGATCTTCATGCCGTCTTCGACCGCGAACCGCACGCGGCGAAAGGCCGCCCGAAACATTACGACGTTGATCGCGCTGTGCGCGTCTTTGAGGGTGAAATAGAAATGTCCCGAGGCCGCGGGGCGGGCGTTGGAAACCTCGCCCACCACCCAGCACTGGTCGAGGTTCAGCTCGAGCGTCTCGCGCACGCTGCGCACCAACTGGGTGACGCTGAGCGCCCCGCGCCGCGGATCCTTGAGCGTGAACTCGAGCTGCCCGTCCATCGAGGGCGAATCTAGCAGGGTGGGGCGGCGGCGGCGATACGGCGCCGGCCGGCCTCCGCCGCGTGGCCGCGCTGCCTGTCGGGAGCGCGGCGGCGACGCTTCCCGCCGAGGTTTACTGCGCTTTGGCCGTGGTCGTGGCGGTCGCCTGGTTGGCTTCGTTGCGGGCGAGGTCGGTCTTGTAAGAGCTCCAGTGCTGCAGGATATAGATCGCTTTATCGAGCTGGACGTCCTTCTGTTTCTTGCCGTTGGGGGCTTCGCCCTGCGCGCCCTCATCCGGCTGGCCCTGGGTCGGCGCCGATGGTTGCTTGGTCGAGGGCTTGAGCTTCAGCACGCCGTGCTGTCCGTTCTTGAAATGATGCAGCAGCTCGCTCTCGCGCACCTCGGGATTTTCGTCGAGGTGCAAGCCCTTGCCGAGCAGCATCGCGAGCGTCGGCTTGGGCGGCTCGACGGTCACGTCGGGCGTGATCCCGACCGCCTGGATCGAGCGGCCGTTGGGCGTGAAGTAGCGCGCGGTGGTGAGCCGCAGCGCCGAGTGATCGTCGAGCGGCAGGATGGTCTGCACGGAGCCTTTGCCGAAGGTCTGCGTGCCCTCGACGATGGCGCGGCCCTGGTCCTGCAGCGCGCCGGCAACGATTTCGCTGGCGCTGGCGCTGCCGCCGTTCACCAGCACCACCATCGGGTAGCTGTAGAAGTCTTTTTTCTTGTGGGCGAAATATTTCTGTTCCTGGCTCTCGCTGCGGCCCTGCGTGTAAACGATCAAGCCGCCATTGATGAACTCATCGACCACCCGCACCGCCTGGTCGAGCAGGCCGCCCGGATCGTCGCGCAAATCCAGCACCAGACCCTTGACGTGGCCGCCGTCGCGCTTGGCGAAACGATCGAGCGCCTTCTGCACCGCCGGCGCAGTGCCATCCTGGAAGGTGCTGATGCGGATGTAGGCGTAGCCGTCCTTGACGGCCTTATCCTTGACCGAGGCGATCTTGATCACCTCGCGGGTGAGGGTGACCGTGAACAGCTCGGGCAGCCGCTCGCGATGCAGCGTCAGTGTGACCTTGCTGCCGCTCGGCCCGCGCATCAGCTTGACCGCGTCGCTCAGGGTCATGTCCTTGGTGAACTCGCTGTTGATCTTGACGATCTGGTCGTTGGGCTTGACGCCGGCCTTGTAGGCGGGCGTGTCCTCGATGGGCGAGACCACGGTCAGGATGCCGTTGCGGATGGTGATCTCGATACCGAGGCCGCCGAAGCTGCCGCGGGTTTCAACCTGCAGGTCGCGATAGAGGTCGGGGGTGAGATAGGCGCTATGCGGATCGAGCGACGCCAGCATCCCGGTGATCGCGCCGTTGATCAGGTCCTTGGTCGAGACCGGCTCGACGTAATTCTTCTGCACGATGGTCAGGACGTTGGCGAAGGTCTGGAGTTCCTTGTAAGTGTCGTTGGGCAGGGCCTGCGCGCGGCGCACGGCGACCTCGGCGATCATCAGGGAGATCAGAAACAATGATGCCGCGATCGTGAAAAACCATCGTCTGCGTTTACGTTGCGCCATCACCCATGCCCTGTTCCTTACAAATTTCTCCCCGGCCCACTGAGATTATCAGACGCCGCCGAGCGCAAGCTAGCTGCTGATTTTTTCCTTCTGGTTGAGCAGTGCCTTGAGCGCCGCCCGGAAGTCGGAGCTCGACCAGTCGAAGGCGCCCATGTGATGGGCGACGATGCGGCCGTCGCGGTCGATTATGAAGGTCTCCGGCACGCCGCCCACGTCGTAGGCTTCGCCGACCTTGTTCTGGGGGTCGAGCAGCACCTCGAAGTGATAGCCGTTCTTCTCGACATAGGGCTCCACCGCCGCGAGGCCCTGGGTATCCTGACTGACGGCCAGGATCACGAAATTCTTGTCGCTCTTGAAGTCGTCGTAGAGCGTCTCGATCGA
>Ga0307374_10009505_pt1 | contig 14310 bp, 17 predicted proteins | sample OX3MG_FD_202532 | JGI IMG/M metagenome (GOLD analysis project Ga0307374, IMG submission 202532) | Soil microbial communities from Risofladan, Vaasa, Finland - OX-3 | ecosystem: Environmental > Terrestrial > Soil > Coastal area > Acid sulfate soil | place: Finland: Risofladan, Vaasa | collected... | reverse complement strand
ATCGCCCTTGTCGACCGCAACGAATACAAGCGCCGGCAGGCCCCGCCGGGGGTCAAGATTACCCAGCGGGCCTTCGGCCGCGACCGGCGCTTCCCACTCGCCGCGCGCTACCGGCTCGGCTGAGCGCTACCCCGCGCGAACGGGTCATCGATGGCGAAGAGCCAGTTCCCACTGGCCTGGCGCCGGCCCACTTCCGTGGCACGGATCGACATCTCGGCCGTGTTCCCATCCGGCGTGGTCGCGGTCGCCGACCAATCGCTGTGCACGAGCGCGAGGTCCGTGCCCGCCTTCACAGCCTTGACTGCGTCGAGCCGCAAAGCCATCTTCGCCGCTACCAGCCCCACCAGCTGAACGCGGATCTGGTCCAGTCCCACCGCAGGTGTCCCGTCCTGCCCGACAAGGACCGCCGTCGGCTCATAGAGCGCGAGCACCGCCTCGACGTTTCCCGCGTTGATGCCTTCGCCGAACAGTCGATCGAGGTCCTCTGGCGTGGTTGCAACCATGGCTTCATCTCCGGAACGGAATGGCCGCCATGCTAGTTCGTCCACGTAAAGAGTGTCAACTCAAGCCTGTTCGCGCCAGGCGGTTGCACCTTGCCGTTGGCTCGTGTCTGCTGGGGCCATGCCACCCATTGAGGCAGTCATATTCGACTTTGGCGGCGTGATCGTGCCCGGCAGTCCCGCCGGCGATGACCCGAACTCCCCCTACGCCGTCCTCGAACGCGAGTACGGACTACCTGCCGGCTTTCTCTGGCGTGCGGTCTATATCGAAAACTCGGGCTGGCTGCGGTTGCGCGTCGGCGAGGGCGACGTTGCCGAATGGGATAGTGTCTCCCACCAGACGATCGCGGCGGCCTCCAGCGCTGCGACGGCGGATGCCGTCATGGAGGCGCTCGCGGCGGACCGGCCGGAGCAGCGCCGCATGTCAGGTACGCCACCAGTCTTCAATACCGGCATGATCGCGCTCATAAAGCGCCTGCGCCGGGACTTGAAGGTTGGGCTGCTATCGAACGCCCGTCCCGGGCTGGAAGACGACCTTGTGACCCACTACCAGGTCTACGGCCTCTTCCACGACGTCATCAACTCCGCGACCGTCCATCTCGCGAAGCCCGACCCCCGCATCTATCAGCTCGCCGCCGCGCGGATCCGCGTCCCGATAGACCGCTGCTTCTTCACCGACGACCTGGCACACAACGTGGCGGCCGCGCGCGACTGTGGCATGACGGCATATCAGTTCGACAACGCCGAAAATCTCGTGAACGCGCTCGCTGAAGCCGGCGTCCACGTCCCTCTCTAGTCTCTCGCCGGCGGTTTGGTGCTCCTGGGGTGCTTCGCCCGCCGATAGCGTGTCCTGGTGTCGAACCGTTCCCAGCCCTCGTCATAGGCCGCGCGGGCGCTCTTGCGGCCCTCATCGATCACGTCGTCGGCGGTATCGCGGATGCCCAGGACCACCGCACTGACCCACGCGGCCACGAAATTATCGCGCCAGCGCGATCCTCGCTCGGATGTTTCTCCGCCGGGCTCTTCGCTGCTCACTTGCGGCGACCCTTCTTGCGGCGGCCGCGGATCCGGTCCGGCAGGTTGGCAATCGCCCCCACGCCGCTGCGCACGCCTCTCGCGATGCTATACACGCGGATGATGGGCGAGGCGATAGTCTCGCCCGCGAACTCGGTTGTCCCCCGGATGTTGTCCAACGACTCCCGGAGCGAGTCGATTGCCGGGACGGCGTTCTCCCGGATGACCCGGCGTAGCAGCAGCACGAGGAAGAGCAGCGCCACCAGCAGGGCAATCATGACAACTCCGGCGATGAGCCAGAAGGCAGCGGTGAAGACGATCACGATGTCGCGCCACTCGCTCCAACTCTTCGGGGGCGCCCATGAATTCGGGACCACCTGGCCCGGTACGAGCTGCGCACCGAAGTAAGACGCAATGGCCGCGATCACCATCCAGACCACGAACAGGAAGACAGCACCGAGGACCATGGTCCGCAGAAATCGCATTCCGGAAACCTCCCGAACCTTTACGGATGATAGTGGCCCCCTTCACCTTGAGCAAAAAATCGAATGTGCTCTTCCGCAACAACCCGGATTCGTGCGCTCGTATGGACGAAGAATGGATACAAACGAGTGAACATTCATACTCGGAGGTGTCCTATCAGGGTATGCCCCGATGCCGTCCCGATGCGCTCCGACCGAGAATGTGGGCAAGCCCCCGCCATCCCGGGATTTCGCCCGCACCGGAGCCCGAGGAGATGACTCTCTCAATTGAGTCCCGGCAACCATTCCAACATCAGGAGCGCCTGCCGTTGCCCGGAGTGATCCTTGTCGTCGATGACGATGACCCGGTCCGCGTCATGCTCGGGCGCCTCCTGCGCACGCAGGGCTACACCGTTATCCAGGCCACCAGCGCGGCCGAAGCCCGCCGGTCCGTTGAACAACTCCGGCCGGACCTCGTCATTAGCGACATCGTTATGCCGGGCGAATCTGGCATCGAACTACGGCGCGAGCTGGCCACATGTTGGCCCGGGCTGCCCGTTATCCTGATCAGTGGCTACAGCACCGATGGGCCTGCCGAGTTTGCCGCGCGCACACGGGATACGCTCTTTGTGCAAAAGCCGTTTGCGGCCGAACAGCTCCTCGGCCTTGTCGAGCGCACCCTCGAAGGACGCCATCAGGACCGCCAGAGCCAGGGCAAGTAGCTGTCGCTCAGCGGCCCTTGTATTCCGGCTTGCGCTTTTCCGCGAACGCCCGCGGCCCCTCCCGCGCATCCTCCGTCGTCATCAACCGTTGCAGGACGAGGTCCTCATAGGCGAGCCCATTGTCGAGCGGCATGTCCATTCCCCGCAGGATGGCTTCTTTTGCCGCGCGGACAGCAAGCGGGCCACGCTCGCAGATCGTGTTCGCGATCTGCATCGCCCGTTCCAGGAGTTCGGCACGCGGCACAATGTGGGAGACCAGCCCGATGCGCAGTGCCGTCTCCGCGTCCATCTGGTCGGCGGTGAGGATCAGGTAGTTCGCCCACGCCTGGGGGATGGCTCGCGGCATGCGCTGTGTGCCACCAGCACCCGGCATGATCGCCCAGCGCACTTCTGGGAGGCCGAACCGCGCTTCCGGCGTGCAGATGCGGATGTCGCAGGTCAGCGCGAGCTCCATGCCTCCGGCCAGGCAGAAGCCGTTGATTGCGGCGATGATCGGCTTGTAGATCGGGAAGCGCTTCGTGAACCCGCCAAACGGCGCCGGCCGCCCCGCGAACTGATTCTCGCCTCGCGCCGTGGCCACCAGGTCCATGCCCGTGGAGAATGACTTTTCGCCCACCCCCGTGAGGATGGCGACACGCAGGTCCGGGTCGTCGCGAAAGTCCTCCCACGCTTGCAGCATCTCCTGCGATGTCTGCCCTGCGATGGCGTTGAGCGCCTGTTCGCGATTAATGGTGAGCAGGGCGACTGGCCCTCGTTTTTCGTAGATGATGTGTTCGAACGAAAGGTCGGCCATGGCGTTTCCTTCTCCTTCTCGCGTGTCCCGTGGAGGCTGAGCATACCCCCGCCCCCGGCCCTTCCGCGACCCGCCGCCCAATCCTCGAGCGCAAGCAGAAGCCAGACGGCAGCTGGCGCGAATACCCCTGCCTGCTCCTCTACCGTGCACCGGGGCTCGCCGTCGTCGAGTTCGTGATGGCAACAGGTGGCGAAATCTTCGGCACGCCCATCACCGTTCCCCCGGGCTCCATTTCGAATGGCTATTTCTGGGCCCGGCGGCCCTATAACCTCTATCGCATGCGCGACCCTGCCGGCGCGATCCTCGCCCACCGGTTCGATGCGCTCACCGGTGTGAGCCTCTCTGCCGACGCGATTGTGTATCGCGACCTCGCCCTCGATTGGTGGGTCCAGCCCGATGGCACACTCATCGAAGAAGACCGCGCCGAGTTCGAGACGCTCGTTTCGGCCGGCGCGTTTTCAGCCGCGGATGCCGCCGCCGCGCATGCCGCTGAGCGGGCCGTTTACAGTCGCTATCGCCACATCATCGACGACGCCGCGAGGCTCGAACAGCGCCTGGGGCTGGCGTAGCCGCGGGCCGATGTTAGCCTGCGATTCGGCTGCGCAAGACCGGGTCGGCGTCGAGCAGCCGCCGACCGCGCGCGCTCGACTCCCGCACCGTACCGCGGTCGCGGTCGCCAAGCGTCGTGGCGATCGCCTGGAAGCTTCGGCCCCGCTCTTTCAACGCAGCCACAGCCACGGCTCGTGCCGTCGCGATTGGCTCTGTGCGGTCCCTCCCCACCAGGTCCTCGAACGTCACGGCGAAATACTCTGCGATCGCGTCCAGCAGCTCCCGATCTGCGTTGCACCGCGGTGCAACGGCGGTGATTGCGACCCGCACCAGCCCTGCATCGAGCCGGCGCGCGTCGAGTATGCCGCTGCGTTGCATGGCGATGGCCGCGTGCACGACCCCCTGCAGGACACGTACTGAAGGCAGCTCACAGCCTGCCATACGTTCGACAGCCCAGGCCGGCAGCGACACCCGGTGCTCTCGCGAAAGGTGTTCGATGAATGCCCTCTGCTCGGCCACCAGGAATGGCTCGACGAGCGTCACGATCCCTCCCGTAAGGCGCGATTCGAGGCGCTCCGGCAGGCCCATCTCCTGGGGGTGCACTTCGCTGGCGACCAGCACGTGTCCGCCGCCATGCCCCACTGCGTCGATGGTGTGCACCAGCTCCCTGAGCGTGCCTTCGCGCCCGGCCAGGTATTGGAGGTCATCAATTACCAGCAGCCGCATCCCCCGCAGCGTCTCCTGGAACTCCGCAATCGACTGGTCCCCCGCGCGCAGGGCGGTCAGAAAGCGCGTGGCGAACTGCTCCGCACTCAGGCAGGCGACGCTCCATCCCTCACTCGCCGCCTTGTTTGCGACGGCATGCAGGAGGTGCGTTTTCCCCATCCCGGGCGCGCCATACAACACCACCGGGCTGATCGGCGAGTCACCCGCCGATACGAGGTTCAGGCACGAAGTCAACGCGATCCGGTTGCCCTTCGCGGGAAGGTAGCGGTCGAATGTGTAGACCGTGTTCACGGTGCCAAGGTAGTCTCCCGCCGCGTGGCGCCTCGCGGTCGCCGTCACCGTGCCGACCCCACCGAGAGTCTGCTCGTCTGTAGCCGCTTCTATCGGCTTCACGACTCCGAGGGGGACAAATGCGACGGCCGTGCCCGCACCGAAATTCTCCTCCACCAGCCGCGCAATCAACGGCCCCAGCCGTTGTTCGAGCCAGTCGCAATTGAACGCGGTGCGCGCTTCCGCGATGAGCGTGCCGCGCTCCCAGCGGAGCGCGCGTGTGTGCTTCAGCCACGTCTCCCAGTTGTGCGGCGCGACTTCCAGTTGAAGGCGGCCGAGGACAGCCTGCCACCGGCGCGAGAGATCACGATGGTCGACATCGGTGACGGACATGCGGCGGCGAACTCCTTCCTTCAAGAGGCTGTTTTCAACGAGAGTGCAGGGGCAGGATGGTCAGCGTGCCGGGGGACCGCAGCCGGGATCCGTCGGAGATCCCATTCGCCTGCCGGACGCTGGCGTTCGCGTAACTTAGCCGCCGGGCGGCGGTCGTTCAACCGTGTTATGTCCGGGTGTCCCGGATCGCACAGAGTCTTCACGCCGTTCAGGGGTTATGTGGGAATCTCCCTTAGGGACTTTGTGGAGACAGGCGTGGCCCGCGTGAGGGGCGTCGCTCGCGGTCTTCACGCCCTGCCGCAACCAATAGGCGGCCACTTTGAGGTATCACCTTGACGTGCGCGTTAACGTTGCTACACTACAACCTAGCTGATGACAGACGAGACTTCTCCTCCCGGCTACTTGCAAATTGGCGAAGCGGCGGATCGCGCTCACCTCACCCAGCGGACGCTCCGCTACTACGAAGAGAAGGGCCTCCTCCATCCCCCCACGCGCATGGACGGTGGCTTCCGCCTCTATTCCGCCGAGGATATGGATCGCATCGACCGCATTCGCCAGCTCAAGGATCTCCTCGGCTTCTCCCTCGCAGACATCAAGGAGATGCTCGAATCCGACGACATCCGGCTCCAGATCCGCGCCGAATGGCGCCGCGATGCCGACACCGCCGAAAAGGCTGGCAAGATGCGTAAGGCGCGTGAAGTCACACTCCAGCAGATCAACCTCCTCGACCAAAAGATGACGAAAATGTCGGAGATGCGCGCCATGCTTGCCGAGCGCCTCCAGAAGTACGATGCCTGGCTCGCACAGCGGGCCCAGGACTCACCCCTCGAAACTGCGCCGACGGCCTGATTCGCCGCGTTATGCCCCGCTGGGCCAATCGCTCTCCAACCCGCTAAGCTATCTGCATGACCCTCCGCGACGCCTTCGATCGCCCCCTGCGCGACCTTCGCATCTCGGTCACCGACCGCTGCAATTTCCGCTGCACCTACTGCATGCCGCGCGAAGTCTTCGGACCCGGATACCAATTCCTCCAGCGCGATAGCCTGCTCACCTATGAAGAGATAGCCCGCCTCGTCCGCATCTTCATCGCGCACGGCGTCGAAAAGGTCCGCCTCACCGGTGGCGAGCCCCTCGTCCGCCGGGACCTCGACCACCTCGTTGCGCTGCTTGCGCGGGTCGATGGGCTCCGCGACCTCACCCTCACCACGAACGGCAGCCTCCTCCGCGCCCAGGCCGAAAAACTCAAGGCAGCCGGCCTCCAGCGCGTCACTGTCAGCCTCGATTCTCTCGACGACGCGGTCTTTCAATCCATGAACGATGCCGGCGTCCCCGCCGGTGTGGTCCTCGATGGCATCCGGGCGGCCGCCGAGGCGGGCCTCAACCCAATCAAGGTCAATGCCGTCGTCAAACGCGGTGTGAACGACCACACGATCGTTGAACTGGCGCGTTATTTCCACGATTGGTCTGGGCCCGGTGCGAGGCCCATCCTGCGCTTCATCGAATATATGGACGTCGGCGCTACTAATGGCTGGCGGCTGGACCACGTCGTCAGCGGCCGCGAGATAGTCGAACAGATCAATGCCGTGCTCCCCATCGAGCCCGCATCGCCGAACTACCGCGGCGAAGTTGCACGCCGCTGGCGTTTTCGCGACGGCGCCGGCGAAATTGGCGTGATCACCTCGATCTCCGAACCGTTCTGCGGCGACTGCACCCGCGCCCGCCTTTCACCTGAAGGTGAGCTCTACACGTGCCTGTTTGGCACGCACGGCCACGACCTGCGTTCGCTCCTCCGGGAGGGCGCCAGCGACGATCAGGTGAGCGCGTTCGTCGCTTCGGTCTGGCGCCCGCGCACCGACCGCTATTCTGAGATCCGCTCCGAAGACACGATCGGCCTGCGCAAGGTCGAAATGTCGCACATCGGCGGCTGAACGGAGCGCGGGTCCGTGGCTGCGCGCGGCTGCGCAAGCTCGTAGGATGCACCTCAGATGCCCCGCGGGAGCTTGAGGCTTGAGGATGGATCAGTCAGCGCTTTTCGACCTCACCGGCAAAATTGCCGTCGTCACGGGCGGCAGCCGTGGCCTGGGACGCGAAATGGTGCGCGCCTTCGCCCATGCCGGTGCGGATGTGGTCATCGCCAGCCGCAAACTCGATGCGTGTGAGGCCCTCGCAGCAGAAGTTCGCAGCACGACCGGCCGAAGAGCACTCGCCGTCGCCTGCCATGTCGGCGACTGGACGCAGATTGGCCAGCTCGCCGAAGCCGCCTATGCCGCATTCGGCAGGGTCGATGTCCTCGTCAACAACGCCGGCATGTCCCCCATCTACGAGCACGTCGCAGATGTGACAGAGGAGCTCTACGACAAGGTGCTCGACGTCAACCTCAAAGGCCCGTTCCGGCTCAGCGCGATTGTCGGCACCCGCATGGCAGAAGGGGCCGGCGGGTCCATCATCTTCGTCTCCAGCACCGCCTCGCTGAGCCCCGGCGGAAACGTGATCCCCTATGGCGCCGCCAAGGCCGGTGTCAACAACATGACCGTCGGCTTCGCCCGCGCGTTCGCCCCGAAAGTGCGCGTGAACTGCATCGTCCCCGGCCCGTTCCTCACCGACATCTCCAAAGCGTGGGATATGGAGGCGTTCAACAGGCGCGCGAACTCCACCATCCTCCTCGGACGGGGCGGCGAAGCCGGAGAGATCGTTGGTGCCGCGCTCTACTTCGCCTCAGACGCATCCAGCTTCACGACCGGGTCGCAGCTCGTCGTCTCGGGTGGCAGTTTCTAGCTCGTGGCGATCGCGCTTCCGCTCTGGGGCGCGCCCTACCTTGCGCCGGATCGGCTCCGCGGTGAGTCCGACGCGATGCGTCAATCAGTTCTTGAAGCCTTGCTGGCGAACCTCGGTGCAGGCCAGTTCGTTGGCATCTACGCTCACGGTTCCAGCCTGAAGCGCTGGCGTTCGCCCATCGACTATGTGCCCGAGCTCTCTGATGTCGATGTCCAGGTGGTCCTCCGCAATCCGGAGCTGTTGACCGGTGACCTCGACCGTGCGCTCGCCATCGAAGCGGACTACGAATGCAGATTCAGCCAACGGGTGCCGGATCCGCTCCACCTCCCTCGGCCTCAGATCCAGGTCATCAACAGGGAGCTCGAAATCCCCGAGTTCCTGCCGTCGCCACCCGGCTGTTCACAGACGCTCTTCGGGCGACCCATCAATGAGGTGCGGCCACAACCGGACCCCGCATTCGTCGTGCGCGTGGACCGGGCAACGCTCCAGCAAACCGCGAACCTTGAGTGGATTGCGAAGCTACCGATGTGGCTCATCGATCGGCCCGGCAAGTATGTATGGCAAGCTCTCCGGGACATGGCCTGGCGAGTCAGCCCAACCGGTTCACGTGCCCTCAGCGCACTCGGTGCCGGCTTTGAAGAGGCGTGGGGTGGCGATCGCACACATATCGTCGAGCGTCTCGTGGTGCGAGGACAGGAGGAGCTGGCGGCATCCTATGCAGCCTTCTATCTGGGCGGCTGGGCGTTCTTTCTCAGCGGCTATGGCGACGCCGATTCGGCCAGGGCAGTGTTGAAAGCTGGTGTCCGCGTGCTGCGCATCGGCCACGAAATCGGCTGCGCCACATCGTAGTTCGCGGCGCGAAATACAAACGGTGTTCGCTTGGGTAGACTCTTGGTGCTTACTACCAAGGAGAGACCACCCGTGATCGACCTCGAAATCCCCGCGGAAACGAAGGCAGTACGCGAACGCGTTCGCAAGTTCGTGCAGGATGAATGCATCCCCGCTGAAGAGCAGCTCCAGCAGCGGCCCTACAAGGAAGTGCTGGCCGAGCTCCGCCAGAAGGCCCGCTCCCAGGGGCTCTGGTGCCCCTTCATCCCACCTGAATACGGCGGCATGGGTCTCGGCCCCCTGGCCAACGCGCTCGTCCAGATGGAACTCGGCGAAAGCTATCTTGGCGCCCTCGCCCTCAACACCCAGGGCCCCGACGATGCCACCATGCTCACGCTCCTCACCTATGGCACGCCGCACCAGAAGGAGAAGTTCCTCAAACCACTCCTTAATGGCGAAAAGCGCATCTGCTATTCGATGACCGAAAAGGCTGCCGGCGCCGATGCCACGGGCATGCAGACTCGCGCCATCCGCGATGGCGACAACTGGGTGCTAAACGGCGAAAAGTGGTTCAGCAGCGCCGCCAGCGTCGCCGACATCGCTGTTGTCATGGCGAAGACGAATCCCGATGCGCCCCGGCACGAACAGTTCAGCACCTTCATCGTCGAACTCCCCAACCCGGGCTACCAGATCGTCCGCAACATCAAGACGATGGCGATCGAGAGCCCGCTTGGGGAAATGCTTGGCGGCGGTCACGCCGAAATCAAGATCGACAACCTAGTCGTCCCGGCCGAGAACCTGCTCGGTGGTGAGGGCCAGGGCTTCAACATGGGGCAGCACCGCCTCGCCTATGGCCGCCTCCGTCACGGCATGCACAACGTCGCCATGGCCCAACGCGCGCTCGATATGGCCACCGCCCGCGTCACCGAGCGTTCAACCTTCGGGCGGGTGCTCTCCGACCGGCAGGGCGTGCAGTGGATGCTCGCCGATTGCGCCACCGAGCTCTACATCGCCCGCCTGATGCTGATCCATATCGCCTACAAGGCCGAAAAAGGCATGGACCTGCGCCAGGAAAACTCCATTGCCAAGGTCTACCTGGCCAACATGGTCCACCACGTGGTCGATACCGCCATCCAGCTCCACGGCGCGCTCGGCTACAGCCAGGACACGCCGCTCGCGCGCTGGTACACCAACATCCGCTCCCAGCGCCTTGTTGATGGCCCGGATGAAGTGCACCGCTGGACAGTCGGCCGCAACGTCATCAGGGCCTACCAGAAGTACGGCACCACCGCCTCCGCTGCTGGAGGCGACCTGATCTGAATTGTCCCAATAACGAGAGGGCTCCCGCCGGGAGCCCTCTCGTTTACCTCAGCCAGTCGCGGCTACTACACCACTCGCAGTGCCAGCGCCTGCGCCAGGTCCAGGTGGATGCCCGGGCCCATGGTCGTCGTCAGGGTCGCACTCTTGATGTATTGGCCCTTTGCCTCGCGGGGCTTGGCGGCGTTCACGGCTTCGATCAGGGTGGCCATGTTGGCATGGATCTTCTCGAGGTCGAAACTCACCTTGCCCAAAGGGACGTGGATGTTCGCCAGCCGGTCCAGGCGGAACTCAACGCGGCCCTGCTTCGCATCGGCGACCGTCTTTGCGATGTCTTCGCCGGCCACCACTGTCCCCGAGCGCGGGTTCGGCATCAGCCCACGGGGGCCGAGGATGCGGCCAAGGCGGCCCACCTTGCCCATCATCTCGCGCGTCGCGATGGCGACGTCGAAGTCCGTCCACCCACCCTCGATCTGCTTGATCAGGTCGTCGCTGCCGACGTAGTCCGCACCGGCCTCGCGGGCGAAGCTGGCAGGCTCACCCTCCGTGAAGACAAGCACACGGAGCACGCGTCCGAGGCCGTGTGGGAGCACTGTGCTGCCACGGATCTGTTGTTCGGCGTGGCGTGGGTCGAGCCCCGTCTTGATGTGCAGCTCCACCGTCTCGTCGAACTTCGCCGGGTGCACTTCGCACGCCAGCGCGATCGCTTCATCGACGCCATAGAGCTTCGTCTTGTCGATTTTGCTGGCCGCTTCCAGGTACTTCTTTCCCTTTTTCGGCATGGCTACGAAACCTCGATGCCCATGCTGCGGGCGGTACCTTCGACGATCTTCATCGCCTCTTCAATGCCGTTGGCGTTCAGGTCCGGCATTTTTGTTTCCGCGATCTTGCGCAGGTCGGCGAGGCTCACCTTGCCCGCCTTGTTCAGCCGCGGGCTGCCGCTGCCCTTGTCAATCCCGGCGGCCTTCCGCAGCATGTCTGCTGCAGGCGGCGTCTTCAGGATGAAGGTGAACGAGCGATCTTCAAAAATCGTGAGCTGCGCGGGGATTATCTGACCCGCCTTCTCCTGTGTGCGCGCGTTGTATTCTTTGCAGAACTCCATGATGTTCACGCCGTGCTGGCCCAGCGCTGGGCCAATCGGCGGCGCCGGGTTCGCTTTCCCGGCCTGGATCTGCAGCGTCACCACTGCACGGACCTTCTTCGCCACGAGATTCTCCTGGTGTGTGCAAACGGGACGGCCACGCAGGTGTGGCCTTTCCCTCCACGTCTAACCCGCCGACGCGCACGGCAAACCGTGCCCGCACCGGGCCGAACCACCAGTATCGCCCGGCCGCGCTCCGGCCGCAATCGCGACCAGTGGCATATCGCGCAAGACACGTCGCAATTGGCACTACGAAAATGGTAGCACTGGTGCTACTATGAATGAAATCTTATCAGGTGGTGAACGCCATGACGTTCCACTCGCCCTTCCGACGCCTGCATTGCAGCCACTGCTGGTCACTACCCTACCTCGTTGGGCGGGGCGAGCTCAGCGAATCGCGCTGCACGAGGTGTGGCCTGCGCCATCGCGCGCCCATCTTTCGCTAGGCAGCGCCATCGCTACTGCGGTCGCAGCGAAGATTCGATGAGCCGCAGCCCGAACTCCACGCCCAGGGCCATTGCGTCTTCATCGATGATGAAGCCGGGGTCGTGGTGCCTCCCCGCGATGCCCTTCGCCTCGTTCCGCGCACCAAGCCAGAAGTAGCAGCCGGGCCGCTCCCGCAAGAACACGCCCATATCTTCCGCCCCCATGCTCGGCGAACCATAGATATTCTCCGCCCCGAAGAATACCGCCGCTTCGCCGAGGGCCATCCCCGTGACGTCCGCGTCGTTCACCAGGGGTGGACACGTGGTGTTGTGGACAAACGTGTATGTCGCCCCGAAGGCCGAACAGGTGCCCGCGACCACCGCTTCGACGCGCTCCAGCATCTGCTCCCGCAGGCGGTCGGTGTAGGTTCGGATCGTCCCGGTGAGCCGCGCCGATTCCGCGATCACGTTTCCGCGAAACCCGGCCTTCACCGTACCGATTGTGAGCACGCCCGTGTCGCTTGGGGCGATTGAGCGGCTGACCACCGTCTGCAACGCCACGATTAAATGCCCGGCGACCACGATCGCATCGACCGATTGGTGCGGTGCGGCGGCGTGGCCGCCCCGGCCTATAATTTCGATTTCCAGGGCGGTGGGCGCCGCGAAGAACGGCCCGGCGGCGAGGTTGATTGCCCCAATCGGGACGTCTGCACTGATGTGCAGCCCCAACACGCGGTCCACATGTGGCGCTTCGAGGATGCCCTCGGCGATGCAGCCTTTCGCCCCGCCGGAAGCCTCTTCCGCCGGCTGGAAGACCAACCGCACATTGCCCGCGAGTTGCGCCCGCTGCTTTGTCAGCACTTCAGCGATCCCGAGCGCGATGGCGGTATGGGCGTCGTGGCCGCAGGCGTGCATCACACCTTCGTTGCGCGACGCGAACGGCAGATTCGTCTTTTCCGGGATGGGTAATGCGTCGATATCAGCACGCCAGAGCACTGTTGGCCCGTGCCGCGCGCCCTGCACCAGCGCCGTCGCCCCCGTGCGGGCGATGGGGCGGACGTCGGCGAGGCCGAAGTCCCGCAACCTTGCCAGGATCAGTCCCTGCGTGCGCGTTTCCTGCCAGGAAAGCTCCGGGTGTTGGTGAATGTCACGCCGGGTCGCGACGATCCGTTCTCGCAGGGCGTGGACGGCCGGCCGGACCCTGGGAAGCTGATGCTGCATGTGCCTAGCGTAGCAGCTTCCTCATCCCCAGCGGTGCTAATCGCCAGGCGGGATCGGCGTGGAGACCGCACTCGCGGCGTCCCGTAGCAGGAGCCGCCCCAAAAGTGCTGCGAACGGCGGACGCTGCACGACGACCACGCCGACGACCACCAGCACAAGCCCACCGGCCAGGTGAAAGCCCAGGGATTCGCCGAGGACGGCCCAGCCAAGCGCAACGCCGATTGGGGGCATCAGATACGTCACCACGGCCGCCCGCACCGGCCCCACCTGTTGGATCAGCCACATATAGCCCACCACCGCCGCGCCCGAACCGAACCCCCCGAGCAAGGCCAGGCTGGCGATGGCGCGCGCCCCCATCGCCAGCGTTGGTGCGTCGCCCAGCAAGAGCGCGATCGGCGCGAGATACAGGGCGCAGAAGCCAAGTTGCCCGATCGCCAGCGGCAGCGCCGGGACATCCCGCATCCAGCGCCGGATGATGACTGCCGAAAGGCCGTAGCAGAAGGTCGCGCCGGTCATCACCAGGATCGCCACCGAACCGCTGCTCCCCGCACTGAAGAGACCATTGCCCATCAACACGATCACCCCGCCAAAGCCCACGAACAGCCCGGCCAGGCGCAGGCCACTGAGCCGCTCCCCTTTTAACAGCAAGGTCGCAAACATCGCTGCCCAAAGTGGCTGGCTGGAGTTCGCGACGCTCGCCGCGCCACTCGGTGCGTGCTGCTCGGCGATGGCGAAGAGCGTCCACGGCAGCGCGAAGTTCAGCCCGCCCAGCAACGCCAGCCACAGCCACGGACCCCGCCGGTACGGGAAACGATGGCGCAGATGGAAGCCCACCGGGGCCAGTGTTAGTGCCCCGATCACCGAGCGCCCCGCGCTCACACCAATCGGCGCGACGCCCGCATCCACGAGCACCTTGATAAAGAGGAACGACGCTCCCCATACGCAGCCGAGCGCGATCAGGACGGTAGTCTGACGGAAGTTCACGGGAAAATGGTTCCTGTAGCGAGGATGCTCGCGAGCTAAAGGTACCGGAAGTGCGCCGTTCCCGGTTGATCCGATCGGACTATGGGAAATCCTCGAACTGGAGCCGGTACGTCTCCGCGAAGAGCCCGAGCCACGCCGCGGCGTCCATCGGCGGCCCAGTGAACCCCGGGCATTCATTGTGGCGCACCAAC